>Ga0318497_10000188_pt1 | contig 18536 bp, 19 predicted proteins | sample GRESIP109b1f23_FD_203754 | JGI IMG/M metagenome (GOLD analysis project Ga0318497, IMG submission 203754) | Tropical soil microbial communities from Luquillo Experimental Forest, Puerto Rico - GRE.SIPMG.109b1f23 | ecosystem: Environmental > Terrestrial > Soil > Tropical forest > Bulk soil... | reverse complement strand
GCCAAGGCCTCGGGAAAGGGTTCGGTCAAGGGCACAGAAAAGAGCGCCACCCAAAAAGCCTTGGACAAGCTGGGCCTCCAGCGCGACATCGACCTGGCCCTGCACCTGCCCCTGCGCTACGAGGACGAGACCCGCATCACCAGGCTGCGCGACGCCCGCGAGGGCGACACCCTGCAGATCGAGGCCCAGGTCACAGCCTGCGAGGTGACCTACCGGCCGCGCCGGCAATTGGTGGTGACCGTGGACGACGGCAGTGACACCTGCACGCTGCGCTTCTTCAACTTCTATCCCTCGCAGCAAAAGGCGCTGGCGGTGGGCAACCGCATCCGGGCGCGCGGCGAGGTCAAGGGCGGCTTCCTGGGCTGGACCATGCTGCACCCGTCCTTTCGGGCGGCGGTGGGGGATCTGCCCACGGCGCTGACGCCCATCTACCCCACGGTGGCCGGCCTGTCGCAGCCGGTACTGCGCAAGGAGGTGCTGGCCGGACTGGCACGGGCCGACCTGTCGGACACCTTCGCCCCCGGCGATCTGGATGCGCTCAATACCCATATGGGTCACCAGCCCTTGTGGACACTGCGTCAGGCGCTATCATTTTTGCACCATCCGACGCCGGACGTGTCGCTGGACACCCTCATGGACCATAGCCATCCGGCCTGGCAGCGGCTCAAGGCCGAGGAGCTGTTGGCCCAGCAGCTGTCGCAACTGCAGTCTCGCCGTGAACGGGCTCGCCTGCGCGCGCCACGTCTGACCATGGTCGCCGACGAACTGGCGGATGGTGCGCCAGAGCCGACCACGCCGGTGCTGCTGCCGCTCTACACCGAGCTGCTGGCCAAGCTGCCTTTCGCGTTGACCGCCGCCCAGCAGCGCGTCTGCGCCGAGGTGGCGCGCGACCTGGCCCGGCCAGTGCCCATGCACCGCCTGCTACAGGGCGACGTGGGTTCGGGCAAGACCGTGGTGGCCGCGCTGGCCGCCACCATCTGCATCGACACCGGCTGGCAGTGCGCCCTGATGGCGCCGACCGAAATCTTGGCCGAGCAGCATTTCCGCAAGCTGCTGGGTTGGCTGGAACCCCTGGGCGTGACCACGGCCTGGCTCACCGGCACCCAGAAGGCCAAGGAGCGCCGCGAGGCTCTGGCCCTGGTGGAAAGCGGAGAGGCGCAGCTGGTGGTGGGAACGCATGCCGTGATCCAGGAGAAGGTGCGCTTCAACAAACTGGCGCTGGCCATCATCGACGAGCAGCACCGTTTTGGCGTGGCCCAGCGCCTGGCCCTGCGCAACAAGCTCAACCACGACGGCATGGAGCCGCACATGCTGATGATGACGGCCACTCCCATCCCCCGCACCCTGGCCATGAGCTACTACGCCGACCTGGACGTGTCCACCATCGACGAGCTGCCGCCCGGGCGCACGCCGGTCATCACGAAGGTGGTGCACGACACGCGCCGCGATGAGGTGGTGGAGCGCATCCGTGGCCAGATCGCCCAGGGGCGCCAGGTCTACTGGGTGTGTCCGCTCATCGAAGAGAGCGAGGCGGTGGACCTGAGCAATGCCACCGAGACCCACGCCCAGCTGTGCGCCGCGCTGCAGGGCGAACACGTACCGGGTGGTGCGCCGGCGCAGGTCGGGCTGCTGCATTCACGCATGCCCGCCGACGAAAAGAAGGCGGTGATGGAGGCGTTCAAGACCGGCAACCTGGCCGTGCTGGTCAGCACCACGGTGATCGAGGTCGGGGTAGACGTGCCCAATGCCTCCCTGATGGTGATCGAGCACGCCGAGCGCTTTGGCCTGTCCCAATTGCACCAGCTGCGGGGTGGGGCGGGGTGCGGCGGCATCCGCCTGTGTGCTGCTGTACTCCACCGGCGACGCACCGCGCCTGAGCGAGGCCGCCCGTGCGCGCCTGAAGGCCATGGCCGAAACGAACGATGGCTTCGAGATCGCCCGGCGTGACCTGGACATCCGGGGGCCCGGCGAGTTTCTCGGCTCGCGTCAATCGGGTGAAGCGATGCTGCGCTTCGCCGATCTGAACCGCGACACTGTGCTGTTGGAGTGGGCCCGCAAGGAGGCTCCCATGTTGCTCGACCAACACCCGGGTCTGGCCGCGCGCCATGTGGCGCGTTGGTTGGGTGGAAAATCGGAATTTTTGAAAGCCTGAACATCCATGGACATGTCCGGTTTCTTCCCGCTGCTGTGGTGGGCCCTGGGCGGCGCGACCGTCCTGGGTGGGGGCATCTACCTGTTCATGGAATACCAGGCCTACCTGCTGCGCACCAAGGTGATCAATGTGCCGGGCGGCCTGCGCTTTGTGTCGCAAAACTTCGCTGTGGAGGTTCTCCACGCCGCCAAGGAGGTCCTGGTGGTGGCCAAGGACGCGCGCCTGGTGCGCCAGGCCCTGCCGGACGGAGAGGAGCAGTTGCAGACAGGCGCCCTGTCGGTCACTCTGGCGGCGACCGGGCTGCGCATGGAAGTGGCGCGCGTCTCCGTCAAGGAAGCCGATGCCGACAAGGCCACGCCCACTGGCGTGTGCCGCATCGTGTTCGCTGCTTCGGACGAACGGCAGCGCCAGGCCCAGGGTAAGGTGGCCAGCCAACGCACCGAGTTGCGTCTGGATCAGGTCCCCGAGTCCATTGCCGCTGATTTCCAGCAGTTTGCCAACGGCCTGCGCGCCTGGATCGACAAGATCGAGCACCGCCTGGCGGCCCAGGTTGTCGAACAGCGCCGCCAGGAGGAGGCTGAGGCCGCCAAGGCCGCCGCCGCTGCCGCGGCCGTGGCGGATGACACCTCGGTGCCGCTGTCGGACGAGGAGCGCCAGGCGCGGGCCAACCAGCAATTGGAAAAATGGCGCCGTGAAGCCGGCTTCCGGGGTACCTCCACGGAAATGCGCGTCGACCCGCGCGGGCGCATCGAGTGGCTGATAGATCTGGAGCCCTCCGGGCAGGTCATCCTGCACGCGGGGGACCGCACTTTCCACGGCAGTCTCAAAGGCGCATCGGTGACGGGCATTGGCGCGGAGCTTGAGGTGGCGGTGCGCGACGATTACTGGACCGAGGACGACCCGCGGCTGGTGGCCTTTCGGGTGTTGGGCGGCGCCGCTGTGGATACCCGCCGCGCCTGGAAAGAGCGGCTGGAGATGATGATTCAGCACGTGGGTGGCCATCAGGTCCAGCGGCACTGAATGAAGCAGGGGAAGTGTCATGACATTGACCGAACTGAAATACATCGTGGCGGTGGCGCGGGAACGCCACTTCGGCAAGGCCGCCGAGGCTTGCTACGTGTCCCAGCCCACGTTGTCGGTGGCGGTGAAGAAGCTCGAAGAGGAACTGGAGGTCAAGCTGTTCGAGCGCAGCGCCAACGAGGTCTCGGTCACGGTGCTGGGCGAGGAGATCGTGCGCCAGGCCCAGGCCGTGCTGGAGCAGGCCGCCAACATCAAGGACATCGCCAAGCGCGGCAAGGACCCGCTGGCCGGCCCGCTGAAGCTGGGCGTGATCTACACCATCGCTCCCTACCTGCTGCCGGACCTGGTGCGCCAGGTCATCAAGCGCACGCCGCAGATGCCGCTGGTGTTGCAGGAGAACTTCACTGTCAAACTGATGGAGATGCTGCGCACCGGCGAGATCGACTGCGCCATCCTGGCCGAGCCCTTCCCCGACGCCGGCCTGGCCTCGGCCCCACTGTACGACGAGCCCTTCATGGCCGCCGTGCCCATGCACCACCCGCTGGCCAATGCGGCCAGCGTCACCACCGAGGCGCTCAAGAAGGAGACCATGCTGCTGCTGGGCAACGGGCATTGTTTCCGCGACCATGTGTTGGAAGTCTGCCCCGAGTTCGCTCGGTTTTCCAGTGATACCGAGGGCATCCGCAAGAGTTTTGAAGGCTCTTCGCTGGAGACCATCAAGCACATGGTGGCCGCCGGCATGGGCATCACCTTGGTGCCGCGCCTGAGCGTGCCGGCCGGCGCCCTGGTGGCCAAGAACCGCCGCCACGCCGACAGTCTGGTCAAATACCTGCCGGTACAGGATGGCACGGATGGTGCACCGCCGTCCCGGCGCGTGGTGCTGGTCTGGCGGCGCAGTTTCACCCGTTACGAGGCCATCGCCGCCCTGCGCAATGCCATCTACGCCTGCGAGTTGCCGGGCGTGGCCCGCCTGTCCTGATCGGTCGTTGATACACAGAGGAAGTTTTTGATGGTGCATACCGTGGCCCAACCCGGCATCCTGGCGCCCACGCCGCGCGTGGGCCGTTACCTGTTTTTCACCCTCAGCCAGGCCGACGCGGTTCGTGCCGCCTTGCAACGCCTGGCGCACCTGGTGGATGGTTCCCGTGTGGTTGTTGGCCTAGGGCTGGGCACTGTGCAGGCACTGGACGCCAGTGTGCCCGGCCTGCAGGCATTTCCACAGTGGGATGCGGCCGTGGCGCTGCCATCCACGCCTACCGCCCTGTGGTGCTGGTTGCGGGGTGACGATGCGGGCGATCTGGTGCTGGCCAGCCGACAACTGGCGCTGGCTGCTGCGCCGGCCTTCGCGTTGACCCAGGTAGTGGAGGGTTTTCGCCACGGCCAAGGACCCAACGGCCATGGCCGCGACCTTACCGGTTACGAGGACGGTACCGAAAATCCCTGCGACGACGCGGCACAAGCCGCCGCACTGGTGGTGGACGCGGGCACCGGCCTGGTCGGTGGCAGCTTTGCCGCCCTGCAGCAGTGGCAGCACGACTGGGATGCCTTTGAGCGCATGGTGCCAGCCGCGCAGGACGCCATGATCGGCCGCCGGCGCAGCGACAACGAGGAACTGGGCGATGCCCCCGAATCGGCACACGTCAAGCGCACGGCGCAAGAGAGTTTCACCCCCGAGGCCTTTGTGCTGCGCCGCTCCATGCCCTGGGCCGAGGGCATGCGCTCGGGCCTGATGTTCGCCGCCTTTGGCTGCTCCTTCGACGCCTTCGAGGCGCAACTGCGGCGCATGGCGGGGCTGGAGGATGGCGTGGTCGATGCCCTGTTCCAGATGTCGCGCCCGGTCACGGGGGCCTATGTCTGGTGTCCGCCCCTGCGTGACGGACGCCTGGATTTGCGGGCGGTGGGGTTGTGAGCCAGTTGCAGATGCGCAAGGGCGAGGGCCTGCGCGCCCGGTTCGATTTGTACCTGCAGCTCATCCGCTGGGACCGCCCGGCCGGCTGGCTGCTGCTGCTGTGGCCCACGCTGTGCGCCCTGTGGCTGGCGGCCGGGGGCTTCCCGGGCTGGCACTTGCTGGTGGTCTTCGTGGTAGGAACCATTTTGATGCGCAGCGCCGGCTGCTGTGTGAATGACGTGGCCGACCGCGAGTTCGACCGCCACGTCAAGCGCACCGCCCAGCGCCCGGTCACCAGCGGTGCGGTGCCCGTGCGTGAGGCCCTGGTCGTGGGGGCGGTGCTGGCACTGGCAGCCTTTGGCCTGGTGCTGACCACCAACACGCTGACGGTGGGCTGGTCGTTCGCGGCCCTGGGCATCACGTTGGTCTACCCCTATGCCAAGCGTTTCGTCTCCATGCCGCAGGCGGTACTGGGCGTGGCCTTCAGCGTGGGCATCCCCATGGCCTATGCCGCGGTAGGCAACGCCATCCCAACGGATGCGTGGCTGCTGGTGCTGGGCAATCTGTTCTGGGTGCTGGCCTATGACACCGAATACGCCATGGTCGACCGCGATGACGACCTGAAGATCGGCATGAAGACCTCGGCCATCACATTGGGGCGTTGGGACGTGCCGGCCGTGATGCTGTTCTACGGCCTGTTTCTGGTGATCTGGGGTGCGGTGGTGGGGCGTGCGCTGGCTTCAGCAGTGTGGTGGGCGGCAGTGGCTACCTCCGCCGCACAGGTGGCCTGGCATTACCACCTGATCCACGGCCGCACGCGCGAAGGCTGTTTCAAGGCCTTCCGCCTGAACCACTGGGTGGGGGCGGCGCTGTTCGCCGGTGTGGTGCTGGCGAACAGCGGGCGATAGGCTTACTTCTTCAGGCAGTCGCTCATGAATTTCTTGCGCTCGTCACCCTTCATGCCCTTGGCATCGACGTTGCAGGACTTCATCTTGTCTTGCTGGGTGGCGGGTTCCGCGGGCTTGGCGCTCAGACATTCCTTCATGAAGGCCTTGCGCTCGTCGCCCTTCTTGTCGCCGGCTTCCTTGTTGCAAGTGCCCATCTTGTTCTGCTGGGCCGTCTTGCCATCTGCGGCGTACGCTGCGCCAAGCGACAGGGAAAGGCCCAAGGCCATCAAGGTGAACAATTTCTTCATTGCGAGTCCTATCAAGTGAGTGGCAGAGCGCGCTGCCGTTATGGAAAAGTCCCGAGGGGATTCAAGCACACAACGTGGGAATTGGCAACGTGGATGACCGTCAGGCCCGCCCCCGTAAAATCGAGTCCATGTTGTCTGTAAAAAACGAACTCCTGCAAGCGCTGGCCGCCGCGCTGGAAACCCTCTCGCCCGGTGCCGGCCCCAAGGCGGCCTTCGAGTCGCCCAAGGTCGCCGCGCATGGCGATCTGGCCACCACCGCGGCCATGCAATTGGCCAAGCCGCTCAAGCTCAATCCGCGCCAACTGGCCGAAAACCTGCGCGCCGCCATGCTGGCCCGGCCGGCCTTTGCGCAGTGGGTGGATGCCATCGAGATCGCCGGTCCCGGCTTCATCAACATCCGCCTCAAGCCCGCCGCCAAGCAGCAGGTGGTGCGCCAGGTGCTGCAGCAGGGTGCGCAGTTCGGTTACCAGGCATCCAACGGCCAGCAGGTGCTGGTGGAGTTCGTATCCGCCAACCCCACCGGCCCCTTGCATGTGGGGCATGGCCGCCAGGCCGCGCTGGGCGACGCCATCTGCAACCTGTTTGCCACCCAGGGCTGGCGTGTGCACCGCGAGTTTTATTACAACGACGCCGGTGTGCAGATCGAGACCCTGACCAAGAGTACGCAACTGCGTGCCAAGGGCTTCAAGCCTGGCGATGAGTGCTGGCCCACCGACCCCGACAACCCCGCCAGCAAGGCCTTCTACAACGGCGACTACATCCAGGACATCGCCGAGGCCTTCCTGGCCCGCAAGACCGTCGCGGCCGATGATCGCGCCTTCACCGCCAGCGGCGACATGGAAGACGCCGAGTCCATCCGCCAGTTCGCCGTGGCCTACCTGCGCAACGAGCAGGACAAGGACCTGCAGGCCTTCAACCTCAAGTTCGACGAGTACTACCTGGAGTCCAGCCTGTACACCAGCGGCCGGGTTGAGCAGGCGGTGGCCAAGCTCATTGCAAACGGCAAAACCTACGAACAGGACGGCGCCCTGTGGCTCAAAAGCACCGACTATGGCGACGACAAGGACCGCGTCATGCGGAAAAAAGACGGCACCTACACCTACTTCGTGCCGGACGTGGCCTACCACATTGCCAAGTGGGAGCGCGGCTACACCAAGGTCGTCAACATCCAGGGCACGGACCACCACGGCACCATCGCCCGCGTGCGCGCCGGCCTGCAGGCCGCCGACGTGGGCATTCCCCAGGGCTACCCCGACTACGTGCTGCACACCATGGTGCGCGTGGTGCGTGGTGGCGAAGAGGTCAAGATCAGCAAGCGCGCCGGCAGCTATGTGACGCTGCGCGACTTGATCGAGTGGACCAGCAAGGACGCCGTGCGCTTCTTCCTACTCAGCCGCAAGCCCGACACCGAGTACACCTTCGATGTGGACCTGGCGGTGCAAAAGAACAACGACAACCCGGTCTACTACGTGCAGTACGCCCACGCCCGCATCTGCTCGGTGCTGGCCGCCTGGGGTGGCGATGTGGCCGCGCTGGGCGACGCCGATCTGGCCATGCTGGACAGCCCGCAGGCCCTGGCCTTGATGGTGCTGTTGGCCAAATATCCCGAGATGCTCACCGCCGCCGCGCAGGACTTCGCACCGCACGACGTGACCTTCTACCTGCGCGAGCTGGCTGCCAGTTACCACAGCTACTACGATGCCGAGCGCATCCTGGTGGACGACGAGGCCGTCAAGCGCGCCCGCCTGGCCCTGGTCGCCGCCACGGCGCAGGTATTGCACAATGGTCTGGCGGTGCTAGGTGTGAGTGCTCCGCAAAAAATGTGAATAGAGGAAAAGCATGTTCTTGAAGCAGCAGCGAGGGGGAACCTTCTTGGGGTTCATCATCGGGATCGTGTTTGGCCTGGCCGCCGCCCTGGCCGTGGCCGTCTACGTGACCAAGGTGCCCGTGCCCTTCTTGAACAAGGGCCAGAGCCGCACGGCCGACCAGGACGAAGCCGAGGCCAAGAAGAACAAGGACTGGGATCCCAACGCGCCCCTGTACGGCAAGAATCCGGCCAAGGCAGTTGCCCCTGCCGCGCCGGCCGTTGCCGCATCCGACGCCAAGGCCGACGGCAAGGACAAGGCCACCGATGGCAAGGTTGCAGCCAAGACCGACGCGAAGGCCGATGCAAAGACCGACGCGAAGGGCGAGGTCAAGCCCGCCGTGTCGGCCGACCCGCTGGGCGATCTCGTCAAGGCCAAGACCGCCGGAGCGGCCTCGTCCAGCGAACCGTTCACCTTCTATGTCCAATTGGGTGCCTTCCGTACGCAGGAAGAGGCCGAGAGTCAGCGCGCCAAGCTATCACTCAGCGGCATCGAGACCAAGATCACCGAGCGCGAACAATCCGGGCGCATCGTCTACCGGGTGCGCACCGGCCCCTTCGACACCAAGGAAGAGGCTGAGCGCAATAAGGACAAGATGGACAAGTCCGGCCTGGAAACTTCCCTGGTGCGCGTGCAGCGCTGAGGCCGGTTTGGGAACTTTTAGCATCGCGGCTTGTCACACCGCCACTTTTTGGAGCGCTTTCGCATGACTATGAATCGACGTGATTTTTCCCGCGTGGCGGCCGGTGCCGCCCTGGTTGCCAGTCCCTGGATGCCTGCCATGGCCCAGGCCGCCAAGCCCGTGGCCGGCAAGGACTACCAGGTGCTGGAACAGCGCGCCCAGGTTGACGCCCCGGCCGGCAAGATCGAGGTGGTGGAATTCTTCTCCTACATGTGTCCGCACTGCAATGCGTTCGAGCCCACCTTTGCCGCCTGGACCAAGAAGGTGCCCAAAGACGTGGTGGTGCGCCGCGTGCCGGTGCACTTCCTGGCCAACTTTGAAGTGCTGCAGCGCATGTACTACGCCATGGAGGCAATGAACGTTGTCGACAAGCTGCACGCCAGTGTCTTCAATGCCGTGCACAACGAGCGCCGTGATTTCAGCAAGGTTGCGCTGGCGGCCGACTGGATCGCCGCGCAGGGTGTGGACAAGGCCAAGTTCATGGAGCAGTTCAACTCCTTCTCCGCCGCCACCAAGGCCACCAAGGCCACGCAACTCACCAACGCCTACCGCGTGGACGGTGTGCCCTCTCTGGGCGTCGCCGGCCGCTTCCTCACCGAGGGCACGGCCAAGGGCCTGGCTGTGGTGGAAGCCCTGGTCGCCGACATCAAGGCCGGCCACTAAACCCCCGAGTCAAAGCAGCCGGTCAACCCGTCTGCCAGCGGTCCTGCGGACCCAGGCCGGCGGGTGCGTGCAGGCGCTCGCGTGCGCCGACATCGTCCAGCAGATGGGCGCGCCACCAGTCGGTGGTGATGGCCGCGATCAGCGCATGCTGCAGAGGTTGCGCCTTGCGGGTGGCCGGGGTGCGGCGCAGCAACTCCATGAAGCGGCCGTTCTGGCCACCAAAGGTCATGTGGTCGGCATCTTGTAGCACCAACTGGGCCTTGTGGCCGGCAGGCAGGGCGTCGAACACGGCGCGGCGCCGCTCGGGCGTGGAGCCGTTGCCGATCACGTCGCCATCCTCGGTGCCGGTCAGGCACAGCATGGGGCGCTGCACGGCGGCGAACGCCTGCTGCGGGTCACCAGCCGCCGGCAGGGCCGGTGAGAAAGCGGCAAAGGCCGCCAGGCGCTGCTCTTTCAAAGGGGGTGCGCCGGGGTAGGACTGGCCGGCCATCCCCAAGGTGGTGTGGGCGCCAAAGGAGTGGCCGCTCATGCCCATGGCCTCGGGGCGTACGCTGGCCCAGGCCGCATTCGCAGCACCGGCTGCCGTGTGGCGCCGCTGAATCTCATCCAGCACGAATCCCACATCGGCCAGCCGCGCCCACAACTGCTCGGCGCTGGCCACGGCTTGCAGGCCGTTGCGCTGGCCGATCTGGCTGCGGATGGCATCGGTGTCGCTGCCCGGGTGCTGCAGGTGCACCACCACAAAGCCGGCGCGAGCCCAGGCCTCGCCCCACACGGCACCGCCTTCGCGGTTGCCGCCCAACCCATGCGAGAACAATACTACCGGCCAACCGCCGGTCGGAACGGGCAGGCGCGCGGAGGGCCAGCGGATGCGCAAGGGCAGGGTGCGTTGGCGTTTGGCATCCACCCAGGATTCGTCCACGGCGGTGGGTGTGCCGGATTGCGCCCAGCCCCAGGCTGGCGCGAGCAAGGCAAGGGGCAGGGCAAGGGTTTGGCGGCGATGGAGTGGCATCGGCGCAGTGTGCACCAAGCGTCATTAACGCCCTGAAAAATATTGAAACAAATCGATACCCCGCCGACAGGATGTTGCGGGGCTGTCCGGGCACGATGGCGCCATGTTCAACACCCTCTTGCAAAGGACACCCGCCATGAAACCCTGGATCAAACGCACCCTCTATGGCCTCTTCGGCGCCAGCATTCTGGTGGGCGGCCTCACCGCGTGCGGCCACCACCACCACGATTACGCTGCCGGGATGAGCGACGCCGAGCGCATGCAATGGCGTGACAAGATGGTTGACCGCGTGGCGGGCAAGCTCGACCTCAATGCCGAGCAGAAGCAGCGCCTGAGCGTGCTGGCCGACAAGTTGCAGGCACAGCGCGCCGCCTTGGTGGGGCAGACGACCAACCCGCGCGCCGAGGTGCAAGCCCTGGTGGCTGGTGAGAAGTTCGACCGTACCCGCGCTCAAACCTTGGTGGCGGAGAAGACGGCCGCCCTGAACGCCAAGAGCCCGGAGGTGATCGCCGCCATGGGCGACTTCTTCGACAGCCTCACACCCGCCCAGCAGGCCAAGGTGCGTGACTACCTGCAGGGCCGCCATGGCTGGTGGCATCGCGGCTAGGGGCGGAGCCATGGCCAGCATGCGCCCCCTTTTTGCCAGCGTGCGCGCTCACGGCCCGCAGCTGCTGGCCCAGGCGCAGGACCCGGCGGCGGAGTTGCTGGCCCTGGTCTGGGGTCCACGCTTCGACCGCGAGCATGCCCACGACCTGTTGCGTGGCGCGGCGCCCGCCGCCGCCGCTGCAGGCGCCGCCCTGCTTTGTGCGGCCGACCATTTTGACCGGCTGCCGGCCGCACGCCAGCAGCGCTTGCGCGAACTCATCCGCCGTCATGCCGGTGGGACAATCGGCGCATGACGCGCATCCTGCTGATTGATGATGACGAACAGCTGGGCGAGCCGCTGATGGCCTACTTCGCCCGCTTCGAGATGCAGCTCAGCCACGCCACGCGCCCCAGTGCGGGACTGGCTCTGCTGCGCCAGGGTGGGTTTGACGCCGCCATTCTGGATGTGATGCTGCCCGAGATGGACGGCTTTACCCTGTGCCGCACCATCCGCAAGGAGAGCGATATTCCCCTCATCATGCTCACCGCGCGCGGCGACGTGATGGACCGTGTGGTGGGCCTGGAGTTGGGCGCCGACGACTACCTGCCCAAGCCCTTCGAGCCGCGCGAACTGGTGGCACGTCTGCAGACCGTGCTGCGCCGGCGCCCGAACACCGTGGCAGCAGCGCCTGCTAGCACCGCGGCGAGCGATGGCTGCCTGCACTTTGAGGGCCTCAGCGTGGATCCGGCCACGCGCCGCGTGCAGCGCTTGGGTGGTGAGGTCGAGCTGACCAGCACCGAATTCGACCTGCTGCACCTGCTGGCGCGCGAGCCGGGGCGGGTATTCCACCGCGACGACATCCTCAACCAGCTGCGTGGTCACGATGCCGAGCTCTACACCCGCGCGGTGGACATCGTGGTGAGCCGCCTGCGCAAGAAGCTCGAACCGCTGGACGCCATCAAGACCTTGCGCAACGCCGGTTACTCGCTGGCGCTGCGCCCCCAGCCGTCGGAGCCGCAGCGTGGCTAGTTTGCGCCGCCGCTGGCACCACCGCGCCCGCCACGCACTCAGCCACTCGCTGCGGCTGCGCCTGATGGCGCTGTTCCTGGTGTTGGCGCTGGCCATGGCGGCCACCTTCATCTTCGGTATGCAAAAGGCGCTGAGTGTGGGTTGGCGCGACGCCGCCCGCCCGCTGGTGAGCGACTACGTGGACCGCCTGGTGGCCGAGATCGGCAGCCCACCCAGCATCGAGCGCGCCCAGGCGCTCACAAGGCGTTTGCCGGTCAGCGTGCAGATTGCAGGGCCGGTGGTCAACTGGCGCAGCGGTGCGCAGGCCGAGGCCTGGCAACACTTTCACGCGCACGACGACGCGCAGGACCCCAGTCAGCCGCGACTTTTGGTGCGCACCACCGCCGATGGCCACCGCATCGAATTGGGCGTGAGCGTGGCCGCCTGGGAAAACCAGCCACGCCGCGTGGGCTGGCTCACCCTGGCCGGCATCCTGGCGCTGACCGCCCTGGCCTATGCCCATGTGCGCCACCTGCTGCGACCGCTGGACGACATCCGCGCCGGCGCCCAACGCTTTGGCAGCGGCGCCTTTGGCGAGCCCATACCGGTGCGCCATCGCGATGAACTGGGCCAGCTCGCCAGCGACGTGAACGCCATGGCGCGCAGCATCCACCGGATGCTCGAAGCCAAGCGCGCCCTGTTGTTGGCCATCAGCCACGAGCTGCGCAGCCCGCTGACGCGCGCGCGCCTCAACACCGAACTCCTGCCCGAGGCACCGGCGGATCTGGCCGCGCGGCGCGAGGCCCTGTTGCGCGACCTGGGCGAGATGCGTGACCTGGTCACCGACCTGCTGGAGAGCGAACGCCTGGGCCAGGGCCACGCCGCGCTGCAACTGGAGCCGGTGGACATGCCCGCCCTGGTGCGCGAGGTGGTGGACGGCCTGGCGCAGGCGCATGGTGGCGCCCCAACGCTGGAGCTGGATCTGGCGTCCGACCTGCCTGTGCTGCAACTGGACCGCACCCGCATGCGCCTCTTGTTGCGTAACCTGCTGGACAACGCGTTGCGCCACAGCGCGGATGCGGAGCAGCCGCCGCTGCTGCGACTGCGTGCAACAGCTGCCGCTGACACCGGGGGACTGGCCGTAGGGATCACCGTGCGCGACCACGGACCCGGTGTGGCACCGTCGGCCCTGCCGCACCTGGCCGAACCGTTCTACCGCCCGGACACGGCACGCGGGCGCGCGGCCGGTGGCGTGGGGCTGGGTCTGTATTTGTGCAAGCTGGTGGCGCAGGCTCACGGCGGAAGCCTGGCGATTGCCAATGCCCAGCCCGGCCTGGAGGTAACGGTCACTCTGCCAGCGCGGGCCTGAACGGCCCTGCCGTGGGCTTCTCAGTCCTTGGGCTTGCGCTTCTTGCCGCTCTTGGACTTGGCCCCCTTCGTGGCCTCCTCGGGGAATTCGCTCTTGGCCACCTTGCGTGCCTTCTTGGACAGGGACTCGCTGCCCTTGGGCACCTTGCCCTCCAGCTCGGCCTCCACCCGTTCGCACAGGGTGCGCAAAATCTTCACGCGGGCGTAGTTCTTGTCGTTGGCCTCCACCAGCGTCCAGGGCGCGTTGCCGGTGCTGGTGCGCTCCACCATGTCGCAGATGGCCTGCTGGTAGGCGTCCCACTTCTCACGGTTGCGCCAGTCTTCCTGGGTGATCTTGAAGCGTTTGAAGGCAATCTGCTCGCGCGCCTTGAAGCGCGCCAGTTGTTCCTCCTGGCTGATCTGCAGCCAGAACTTGACCACCATGACGCCGGACTCGGCCAGCTCGTGCTCGAAGTCGTTGATCTCGGTGTAGGCGCGCAGCCAGTCGTTCTCGGTGCAAAAGCCTTCCACCCGCTCCACCAGCACGCGGCCGTACCAGGTGCGGTCGAAGATGGCCACGTGACCCCGGCGCGGCACATGGCGCCAAAAGCGCCACAGGTAGGGCTGGGCGCGCTCCTCCTCGGTCGGTGCCGCCACCGGAATCACCTGGTACTGGCGCGCGTCCAGTGCCGCGCCGATGCGTCGGATGGCGCCGCCCTTGCCGGCGGCGTCCGCCCCTTCAAAGGCGCAGACCAGGGAGCGGTGGGCAAAGCGCGGGTCGCGCAGGAGCTCCGACAGGCGGCCCTGCCAGTGGGCCAGTTCGTCGTCGTAGGCCTTCTGGTCCAGCGCCAACTTGAGGTTGAGTTCGGACAGCACGGTGCGCCCGTCGGTGTTGACGCGCACCATGGGCGCCACCGGGGACTTCTGCGCGGCCTTGGCGGACAACTTTTTCTGTAGGGCCTCCAGCAGGATCTTGCCCACGGTGAGCGAGCGGTAGCGGTCATCCGTACCCTCCACCACCACCCAGGGCGCCCAGGGCGTGTTGGTCAGGCGCAGCAGGTGGCCGGCCACGTCCTGAAGCTTGTCGTAGGTCTTCAAGCGGTCCCAGTTCCACTGGGTCACGCGCCAGGCGGTGCGCGGGTCTTTTTCGAGTGCTTTGAGACGCTTGACCTGGCCTTCCTTGGTCAGGTGGAACCAGAACTTGAGCACCAGCGCCCCCTCGTTGACCAGCATGGCCTCGAAGCGGTTGATCTGCTCGGCCTGGGCGTCCAGCTCCTTGAGCGACACCTCGTCCAGAATGCGTTCGCGGATCGGGTCGGAGTACCAGGAGCCGGCAAAAATGCCGACACGCCCCTTGGGCGGCAGGCTGCGCCAGTAGCGCCACATGGGCGGGCGTTCGCGCTCCTCGTCGCTGGGCAGGGAAAAGGCCAGGGTGGAGATGAAGCGCGGGTCCATCCACTCATAGAGCACGTTGATGGTTTCTCCCTTGCCGGCACCGTCCTGCCCGCTGATGAGCACCACCACCGGAATCTTCTTCTGCTCGTGCAGGTTGACCTGGGCTTCCAGCAACGCGGCGCGCAGGGCCGGCACGGCGGCCTTGTAGCTGGCCTTGTCGATCTTGTGGCCGATCTCGGCGGACTCAAACATGGGTGCTCCTCTGTGTCTCGGGCTGGGCGCGAAGGGTGTGGTGGCCGATCAGGCCACCGGGAATTTGCCGCTGGCGTAAAGCCGCCGGGTGGTGGTCACCACGATGAACACGTCCTGCGTGCTGAGCTCGGGGAAATGTTCCTTGAGCGTGTGGTAGGCCAGGTGGTCGTGCGACTGCCCCTCCCATTGGTTGCAGGCCTCAAAAAACGGCCGCAGGGCCTCGAAGGCCGCCGGGAAAATGGCGCGCAGTTCAATGCTGGTGCGCCGTTCAGTGCCGCTGGGGCTGGTGTCAGACATGGTGAACCTCCACGGGCCATTCTAGGGGTGGGCCGGGGCAAGTACTTGCTTTGACGCAAACATTCTCCAGAGCCGTCGCCATCGCTCAGTACAATCAGTCCAGCTCACTGTGAGCAAGTTTCGTGCCTCTATGAAAAAACCACTGCCCTCCCTGTTTTTGCTGCTGGCCTGCTGCTTGCTGGCCAGTGCCGCCCAGGCGGAAAAGGCCGACCGCAACAAGCCCATGAACATCGAGGCCGACACGCTGCGCTATGACGACGTCAAGCAGCTCAGCATCTTCTCCGGCAACGTGGTGTTGACCAAGGGCAGCATCGTGGTCCGCGCCGCCCAGATCGACGTGCGCCAGGACGCCGACGGCTACCAGTTCGGCACCATCACCGGCGTGGCCGACAAGCCGGCCTTCTTCCGCCAAAAGCGCGAGGGCATGGACGAGTTCATCGAAGGCGAGAGCGAGCTGATTGAATACGACGGTCGCGCCGACGTGGTCAAGTTCGTGCGCAAGGCCACGCTGCGCCGCCTGCGCGGGGCTTCCCTGGCCGACGAGATCACCGGCGGCCTGATCGTCTACGAAAACCTGACCGACACCTTCAGCGTGGACGGCAGCACCGCCAAGGGCGCCCCCGCCGTGCCGGGCCAGCGCGTGCGCGCCATGCTCACGCCCAAGCAGGACGGCACGACGCCCACTGCCCCGGCCGCCCCGTCGGCTTTGAACCCGTCGCCCAGCCTGCGCGCCACCACCACCTTGGGGGGCCCGCCGAAGTGAGCGATTCCCCCGTGGCAGCCGCGCCCGAGGCGGCGGATTCCGATATCGGCCGGCTCGAAGCCAGCCACCTGCAAAAGTCCTACGGTAAGCGCCAGGTGGTCAAGGACGTGTCCCTCACCGTGCGCACCGGCGAGGTGGTGGGCCTGCTCGGGCCCAACGGCGCGGGCAAGACCACGTCGTTCTACATCATCGTCGGCCTGCTGCGTGCCAGCGCCGGCGACATCACCATCGACGGGCATTCCATCGAGCACATGCCCATTCACCGCCGCGCGCGCCTGGGGTTGGGCTATCTGCCGCAAGAGGCATCCATCTTCCGCAAGCTCAACGTGGAGGAAAATGTGCGCGCCGTGCTGGAGCTGCAGCACGACGAGGCTGGCCAGCCCCTGTCCAACCCCGAGATCGAACAGCGCCTGACCGGGCTGCTGTCGGACCTGCGCGTGGAGCACCTGCGCGACTCGCCAGCGCTGGCCCTGTCCGGCGGCGAGCGCCGCCGCGTGGAGATCGCCCGCGCCCTGGCCACCCGGCCGCGCTTCATCCTGCTGGATGAACCGTTCGCCGGCATCGACCCGATCGCCGTGATCGAGATCCAGCGCATCATCAATTTCCTGAAATCCCGCGGCATCGGCGTGCTGATCACCGACCACAACGTGCGCGAAACCCTGGGCATCTGCGACCACGCCTACATCATCAGCGACGGCACCGTGCTGGCCCAGGGCACGCCGGCCGAGATCGTCAACAACGCCGACGTGCGCCGGGTGTACCTCGGCGAGCACTTCAGGATGTAGGGCCGATCCCCCCGATGAAACAAGGCCTTTCGCTTCGCGTATCGCAACACCTGGCGCTCACCCCGCAGTTGCAGCAGTCCATCCGGCTGCTGCAGCTCTCCACCCTGGAGCTGAGCCAGGAAGTGGAGCAGATGCTCGACGAGAACCCTTTCCTGGAGTTGACCCAGGACGAGGCCCCGCGCGAGGAATTTGGCCTGACGCAGGCCGATACGCCGGTCAGCGCGGGTGACCGCGACAGCGAGTTTGCTCCTAATTCAGTAGCTGACTACGCTGATTCCACGAGGGCTGAAGGCCAAAACAATGATGAGGTCACGCCGCTGACGGCGGCCGAGGAGCCCAGCTGGGATGGCGACGGCACCACCGAAATGGTGCCCGACGACGGCGAGTGGGGCCTGGAGGCCCTGGCCCGCGGCCTGGCCGGCGACGATCTGGAGCAGGTGGAAGAACTGGTGCACCACTTCACCGTGGCCTTGGGGCTGCTGCACAGCCTGGAGCCGGCCGGCGTGGGCGCGCGGAGCTTAAGTGAATGCCTGCGCCTGCAGCTGCGTGCCCAGCTGGACGATGTGCTGGACCCTCCGTCGCCGGCCCGTGCCGCGCAGATGGCGCTGGCCCTGCGCATCTGCGCCCAGCCCATGGACCTGTTGGCGCGCCGGGACATCAAAACTCTGGTGCAGCGCTGTGGTGGCACCGACGCGCAGACGCGCGAAGCCATCGCCCTGATCGCCCGCCTGGAGCCCAAGCCGGGGCGGCGCTTTGTGGACGTGGAGCGCAACATCATCGTGCCCGACGTGCTGGTGGTGCCTGCGGTCAAGACCCGTGCCGGCGCCAGCCCGCAGTTTCGCGTCATGCTCAACCCCGACGTCATGCCCAAACTGCGCGTGCACGACATCTACGCCAACGTGTTGCGCAACCATCGCGGTGGCGGCAAGGACGCGGCCGGCCACGCGGCCCTGCAGCAGCGCCTGCAGGAGGCACGCTGGTTCATCAAGAACATCCAGCAGCGCTTCGACACCATCCTGCGCGTCAGCACCGCCATCGTGGAGCGGCAGAAGAACTTCTTCACCCATGGCGAACTGGCCATGCGCCCCCTGGTGCTGCGCGAGATTGCGGACGAGCTGGGCCTGCACGAATCCACCATCAGCCGCGTGACCACGGCCAAGTACATGGCCACGCCGTTTGGTACCTTCGAATTGAAGTACTTCTTCGGCTCCGGCCTGGGAACGGAGTCTGGCGGCAATGCCTCCAGCACGGCGGTGCGTGCGCTGATCAAGCAGTTCATCAGCGCGGAGAGTGAAAAAAAACCCTTGTCGGATAACCAGATTTCCGAGATGCTCAAGGAACAGGGCATCGAATGCGCCCGCCGCACGGTGGCCAAATACCGCGAGGGGCTCAAAATCGCCCCCGCTTCGCTGAGGAAGGCGCTGTGAACCAAGTGAATTGGTGGATTGGATGAGCACAATGGAAAGCCAATTGCTGGCTGAACTGTGCGACACCATTCTCGTCAAATTCCGCTCTGGCGCGTTATCCGTGGCTACTCAGGCTGATGTCTCGGAAGCTTGCGAATGAGTGAAGGCGTGGCAGAGCCAATTGAAATCGAAACCCTTGCCGACTTCATGGCTTGGGTTG
>Ga0318497_10000183_pt1 | contig 18765 bp, 4 predicted proteins | sample GRESIP109b1f23_FD_203754 | JGI IMG/M metagenome (GOLD analysis project Ga0318497, IMG submission 203754) | Tropical soil microbial communities from Luquillo Experimental Forest, Puerto Rico - GRE.SIPMG.109b1f23 | ecosystem: Environmental > Terrestrial > Soil > Tropical forest > Bulk soil... | reverse complement strand
AAGAGGCCGCCATGTCTCGCCTCGGCTATCCCGGCCTCGTCAAGCACAGCCAGGAACATGCGCACTTCCTGCGCGAACTCAACAAGCGCAAGGAGGCCTTGCTGGCCCATAAACCGGGCGCGGAAAACGCCTTCTTCGAATTCTGTTCGGAATGGCTGAAGGAACATATCATGCGGGACGACCGCGACTTCTCGGACTTTACCCGGCAACGCCGCGCCGCCTGAGAAGAAATGTCAAGAAAAGGCCCCGAATCTTTAGGATCGGGGCCTTTTTCCATCAAAAATGAATGTTCTTTTGGTTGATCACATCAGCTTCACTAGCGCAGGATGAGAGGGCATGCTTGACTGCAATCCTGGTCGATTGCCATTTGCGGCATTCGGCTAGGTGTGATCCCGATCACAGTTGGTGGACTGCGTAAGGGACTATGGTGGAAGTTGGCGTGAAAGGCTTTTTAAGGCTTTTCATGTCTTATGGTGGTGGTTTCGGTTTATCCGATCAGCGGCAAAGAGCAACGCATGACACTGGCTTACTCTCAAATCCAGGCACTGAACACGACCGGGATTCAGTCTCTGACGACGACCGAGATCGCTAGCTGGAGCGCCAGCTACATCGCGGTGCTGACGAGCGATCAGTTCAGCGCGTTTTCCTCGACTCAAATCGCGGCCTTCAACGCCACCGAAGTCGGGGCCATGACCTCGACCGAGCTGGCAGTGATGACCAGCACCCAGATCGCCGGTCTGACCGCCGCCCGCATCGGCAATCTGTCCACCCTTCAGCTGTCTTATCTGCCCGCCACCACCCTGGCTTCGCTGACCACCACCCAGATCGGCGGCATGAACAGCACCCAGGTCGGATCGCTGTCTTCCACCGACCTTCTGGCGATGGACACCACCTTCATCGCCGCCCTGACCGCCGCCCAGGCCCAGGGTCTGACCGCCACCCAGTTGGGCAACCTGACCACCAGCCAGGCCCAGACTCTGTCCACCACCCAGTTGGTGGCCATGACCAGCACCCAGCTGAACGGGCTGGGCAGCAGCAATTTCGCGGTGCTGACCACCACCCAGTTCCAGGCTTTGTCGGCGGCTCAGCTGTCGAACCTGACCAGCACCAATATCGATGCCGTCGCCAGCACTGATTTCACAGGTCTGAGCAACGCCCAGATGCAGGCGCTGACCTCGGTGCAGCTGGCGTCTTTGTCCACCGGACAGATCGATGCCCTGACCTCGACCCAGGTTTCGGCCATGTCGGCCACTCAGCTGAACGCCATGGGAAGCACCAATCTGGCCTCGCTGACCAGCACCGAGATCACCGGCCTGACCGCGAATCAGCTGTCGCAGCTGACCACCACCAGCCTGAACGCCATTTCCACCACCAATCTGTCCAGCCTGACCACCACCCAGCTGGCCAATCTGTCCTCGACTCTGCTGCGCGGGTTGTGGACCACCAATTTCGCGGCCCTGACCACCACCCAGATCGCCGCTTTGTCTGCTTCGCAGGTCACCGGCCTGACCTCGCAGCAATTGGTCGCCCTGTCCACTGATCAGGCGATGGTGCTGACCACCACCCAGTTGCAAGCCTTCACCACCGGCCAGTTGAACGGACTCGACACCACCAATTTCGCCCAGCTGACCACCACTCAGATCCGGGCTTTGTCCTCGGCGCAGATCGCCGGTCTGTCGACCAATGTGGTGCAGTCCATCAGCACCACCGATTTGTCGGCGCTGGCCAATAATCAGGTCGGCGGCCTGACCACCCAACAGTTGGTGTCGCTGACCATTGCCCAGGCCCAAAGCCTGACCAGCACCCAGATCGCTGCGATGAATACCGTGCAGCTGAACGGGCTGGACACCACCAATATCGGCCAGCTGACCACCACCGAGCTGACCGGCCTGAGCGCCAACCAGCTGAGCGGCCTGTCGCTGAACGATCTCAACGCCATTTCCACGACCGACCTGTCCAGCCTGACCACGACCCAGATGACCGGGCTGACGGTAACCCAGATCAAGGGCTTGTGGACCACCAATCTGGCGTCGCTGACCACCACCCAGCTGGCTGCCTTGAGCGCCAACCAGATCACGGGCCTGACCACCAGCCAGCTGGTGTCGATCTCCACCACTCTGGCCCAGTCCCTGACCACCACCCAGTTGGTGGCGATGAGCAGCACCCAGCTGAACGGGCTGGACACCACCAATCTCGCCAGCCTGACCACCACCCAGCTGGCCAGCCTGTCCTCGCTGCAGCTGCGCGGCCTGACCACCTGGAACCTCGAGTCCGTCACCACCACCGATCTGGCGGCTTTGTCGAACAACCAGCTGAGCGGCCTGACCACCAACCAAATGGTGGCTTTGTCCACCACCCAGGCGCAGAGCCTGACCAGTACCCAGCTGGGCAGCCTGTCGACCCTCCAGCTGAACGGACTCGACACCACCAATTTCGCGGCCCTGACCACCACCGAGACCGCCGGCCTGACCGCCAACCAGCTGGGCGGGCTGACCACCACCATTCTGAATGCCATCAACAGCACCGACTTCTCGGCGCTGACCACCACTCAGCTGCTGGGCCTGAACTCGAATCAGATCAGGGGCTTAAGCACCACGCAGCTGGCGGCGATGACCACCACCCAGCTGGTCGCCCTGACCGCCAATCAGGTGGCCGGACTGACCGCCGCCCAGATGGTGTCCTTGTCCACCAGCCAGGCCCAGGCGCTGACCACCACTCAGTTGGTGGCCATGACCACCGCCCAGATCGACGGGCTGGACGTCACTAATCTGGCGGTGCTGACCACCACCCAGATTCGCGCCTTGTCGTCGCTGCAATTGCGCGGACTGACCACCGCCGAGATTCAAGTAATCACCACCGACGATCTGTCGGTGCTGTCTTCGGCTCAGCTGTCGGGTCTGACCAGCCAACAGATGGTGTCGCTGACCACCACCCAGGCGCAAAGCCTGACCAGCACCCAGATCGGCGGGCTGAATACCCAACAGCTGATCGGGCTGGACACCACCAATCTGGGCACGCTGACGGTGACCGAGGTTTCCGGCCTGACCGGCGCCCAGATCGGCGGGCTGACCACCACGGCGCTGAACGCCCTGTCGACCACCGACTTCTCGTCGCTGACCACCACCCAGTTGCAAGGCATCACCTCGCGCCAGTTGGGCGGACTGACCACCACCCAGGCGGTGGCGATGACCACCACCCAGCTGTCGGCTCTGTCGGCCAATCAGGCGGTCGGCCTGACCGCTGCCCAATTGGTGGCGATCTCGACCACCCTGGCGCAGTCCCTGACCACCACCCAGCTGGTGGCCTTCAGCACGGTTCAGTTGAACGGTCTAGACACCACCAATCTCGCCAGCCTGACCACCACCCAGGCGCGGGCTTTGTCGTCGCTGCAGCTGAACGGCCTGTCGACCCTGAATCTGCAGGCGATGACCACCACCGATTTGTCGGCGCTGGCCAACAATCAGCTGACCGGTCTGACCAGCTTGCAGATGCTGGCCCTGACCACCACCCAGGCTCAGTCGTTGACCAGCACTCAGATGAATGGCCTGACCACGGTCCAGCTGAACGGCCTTGGCACCAGCAATCTGTCGCAGCTGACCACCACCGAGATGACCGGGCTTTCGGCCCAGCAGATGGGCGGGTTGTCGCTGACCAGCCTGAACGCGCTTTCGACCACCGATCTGTCCGGCCTGTCCACCACCCAGATTCTGGGCTTAAGCGCCAATCAGATCGCCGGTCTGACCACCAGCAATCTGGACAGCCTGACCACCACCCAGCTGGCCGCCATGTCGGTGACCCAGGTGGGCGGACTGACCGCCAGCCAGTTGGTGAGCCTGTCCACCACCCAGGCCCAGGCGCTGACCACCACCCAACTGGTGGCGATGACCAGCACTCAGCTGAACGGGCTCGACACCACCAATCTGGCCCAGCTGACCACCACGCAGGCCAAGGCCCTGACCTCGACGCAGCTGCGTAACCTGACCACCTGGAACATCGAGAGCTTCAGCACCACCAATCTGTCGTCTCTGTCCTCGGCCCAGCTGTCGGGTCTGACCACCCAGCAGATGGTGTCCTTGACCACCACCCAGGCGCAAAGCCTGACCAGCACCCAGATCGGCGGGTTGAACACGGTCCAGCTGAACGGGCTCGACACCACCAATCTGGCCAGCCTGACCACCACCGAGGTCACCGGGCTGACCGCCAACCAGATGGCCGGGCTGACCACCACCAGCCTGAACGCCCTGGGCAGCACCGATCTGTCCAGCCTGACCACCACTCAGCTGACCGGCCTGAATTCAAACCAGCTGAAGGGGCTGAGCACCACCAATCTGGCGGCGCTGACCACCACTCAGCTGTCGTCCTTCAGCGCCAATCAGGTGCCCGGCCTGACCGCTGCCCAGCTGGTAGCGCTGTCCACCACTCTGGCACAGGCGCTGACCACCACCCAGCTGACCGCCTTCTCGACCCAACAGCTGAACGGTCTCGACACCACCAATCTGGCCAGCCTGACCACCACTCAGATTCTGCGTCTGACCTCGCTGCAATTGCGCGGGCTGACCACTTGGAGCCTGCAGGCGCTGACCACCACCGATCTGTCGGTGCTGACCTCGGCCCAGCTGTCGGGCCTGACCTCCAACCAGATGCTGGCCCTGTCCACCACCCAGGTACAGAGCCTGACCAGCACCCAGGTCGGCGGCCTGACCACCCAGCAGCTGAACGCGCTGGACACCATCAATCTGGCGTCCCTGACCACCGTCGAGCTGACCGGCCTGACCGCCAACCAGCTGTCGGGCATCAGCACCACCTATGTGGACGATCTGACCACCACCGATCTGTCCTCCTTCACCACCACCCAGCTGACCGGGCTAACCAGCCTGCAATTGCGGAGCCTGACCACCAGCCAGATCGTGGCGCTGACCACCACCCAGTTCGCCGCTCTGTCGGCGGGACAGGTGACCGGCTTCACCACCAGCCAGCTGGAAGCCCTGACCACCGACGAAGGGCAGGCCCTGACCACCACGCAGCTGGGGGCCTTCACCACCCAGCAGCTGAATGCGCTGGACACCACCAATCTGGCGGTCTTGAGCACCACCCAGATCGGCCGACTGACCTCGGTGCAGCTGTCCGGACTGAACACCACCAATCTGAACGCCATCAGCACCACCGATCTGGCCGCCCTGACGGTGGCGCAGCTGTCGGGCCTGACCTCGGGCGAGGTGGGCAGCCTGTCCACCACCGACGCCCAGGCGCTGACCACCACTCAGATCGCCGGCCTGTCCACCGTCCAGGCCAAGGGACTGACCGCCAGCCAGTTGGTGGCTTTGTCCACCACCCAGGCCCAGGCCCTGACCGCCGCCCAGATGTCGGTGCTGACCACCCTGCAGCTGAATGGCCTCGACACCACCAACTTCGCCCAGCTGACCACCACCCAGGTTCGGGCGCTGTCGTCCTTGCAGATCGCCGGTCTGACCACCAGCATCATCAATTCGATGACCACCACCGATCTGGCGTCTTTGGCGACCACCCAGATCACCGGCCTGACCAGCCAGCAGCTGGTGGCGATGACCACCACCCTGGCGCAGTCGCTGACCACCACCCAGATCGTCGCCATGAGCGGCACCCAGCTGAACGCGCTGGACACCACCAATCTGGCCCAGTTGACCACCACCGAGGCCCGCGGCCTGACCAGCCAGCAGCTGACGGCGCTGACCACCACCAGCCTGAACGCCATCAACACCACGGCGCTCGCCTCGCTGACCACTCAGCAGATCGCCGGGCTGACCTCGGCTCAGATCGCCTGGCTGTCCACCACCGATATCGCCAGCCTGACCACCACCCAGCTGGCGGCGATGAACAGCACCCAGGTCAAGGCCCTGACCACCAGCCAGCTGGTGACCCTGTCCACCACCCAGGCGCAGGCGCTGACCTCGGCGCAAATGGTGCTGTTGAGCAGCATCCAGCTGAACGGCCTCGACACCACCAATCTGTCGCAGCTGACCACCACCCAGGCGCGGGCGCTGACCAGCCAGCAGCTGGGCACGCTGACCAGCAGCAGCCTGAACGCCCTGTCCACCACTGACTTCCAGGCGCTGGCCAGCAATCAGGTCACCGGCCTGACCACGGCGCAGCTAGAGGCTTTGAGCACCAATCTGGGCCAAAGCCTGACCACCACCCAGCTGGTGGCGATGAGCACGGTGCAGATCAATGCGCTGGACACCACCAATCTGGCGTTGCTGAGCACCACTCAGATCATCGGCCTGACAAGCCAGCAGATTGGGGCGCTGAACACCACCAATCTGAACGCCATCACCACCACCGATTTCCAGGCGCTGACCACCAAGCAGCTGACCGGCCTGACCTCGGCACAGATTGCCAATCTGGGCACCAGCTCCACTTCGGCGCTGACCACCACTCAGCTGTCGTCCATCAGTACGACCCAGGCCAAGGCGCTGACCGCCAGTCAGCTGGTGGCGCTGTCGACCACCCTGGCTCAGTCGCTGACCAGCCAGCAGCTGGCGGCCATGAGTTCGACCCAGCTGAACGGGCTCGACACCATCAATATTTCGAGCCTCAGCACCACCCAGCTGAAGAATCTGACCAGCCAGCAGCTGGCCGGGCTGACCACCACCATCCTGGATGCTCTGACCACCACCGAACTGTCGTCGCTGGCCAGCAACCAGATCACCGGCCTGACCACCATCCAGCTCGAGTCGCTGACCACCACCCTGGGCCAGAGCCTGACCACCACCCAGCTGGTGGCGATGAGCACGTTGCAGATCAACGCGCTGGACACCACCAACATCAGCCAGCTGACCACCACCCAGATCCGCAGCCTGACCAGCCAGCAGATGGGGGCGCTGAACACCACCAATCTGAACGCCATCACCACCACCGACTTCCAGGCGCTGACCACCCAGCAGCTGGCGGGCCTGACCTCGGCACAGTTGGCGTCCTTGGGCACCGCCGCCTTCGCTTCGATGAGCACCACCCAGGTGGCGGCCATGAGCGCCACTCAGATCAAGTCCCTGACCGCCGCTCAATTGGTGGCGATGACCACCACCCAGGCGCAGGCCCTGACCAGCGCGCAGCTGGTGCTGTTGAGCTCGATCCAGCTGAACGGTCTCGACACCACCAATCTGTCCAACCTGACCACCACCCAGATTCGCGCGCTGACCAGCCTGCAGTTGGGGACGCTGACCAGCAGCAATCTGAACGCCCTGACCACCACCGAGCTGTCGGCGCTGGCCAGCAATCAGATCAGCGGCCTGACCACGGTCCAGCTGGAGTCCTTAAGCACCACTCTGTCCCAAGCGCTGACTACCACTGAAATCGTGGCGATGAGCACGGTGCAGCTGAACGCGCTGGACACCACCGATCTGTCGCAGCTGAGCACCACCCAGTTCGCGGCCTTCAGCAGCCTGCAGATTCGCGGTCTGACCACGCTGAATCTGGAATCCATCACCACCAGCGATCTGGCGGTGCTGACCAGCGCCCAGGTTTCCGGCCTGACCGCCGCCCAGATGGTGGCCCTGACCACCACCCAGGCCCAGAATCTGTCCACCACCGAGATGGTGGCCCTGACCTCCGCCCAGCTGAACGCGCTGGACACCACCAACTTCGCCCAGCTCTCCACCACCGAGCTGGGAGCCTTGACCTCGGGTCAGATCGGCGGCCTGACCACCACCAATCTGAACGTGCTGTCGGCCACCGACATCCAGACCTTCTCGACCACCCAGCTGGGCGGTCTGACCTCTGTGCAGATCAAGGGCCTGAGCACCGGCATCGTTCAGGATCTGACCACCACCCAGCTGGCGGCGCTGACCACCGCCCAGGTCACCGGCCTGACCACCAGCCAGATGGTGGCCCTGACCACCACCCAGGCGCAGGCGCTGACCACCACCCAGATCGGCGCCATGAGCAGCACTCAGCTGAATGGCCTCGACACCACCAATCTGGGTGCGCTGACCACCACTCAGATCGGCAAGCTGTCGTCGGTGCAACTGTCCGGCCTGACCAGCACCAGCCTGAACGCCATCACCAGCACCGGCATCGCGGCGCTGACCACCGTGCAATTGACTGGCCTGTCCTCGGTCCAGCTGGCAGCTCTGGCCACCAGCGACCTGGCGGCCATGACCACCACGCAGATCGCCTCGCTCAATGTGTTCCAGATCAAGGGCCTGACCACCAGCCAGCTGGTCAGCCTGACCACCACCGAAGCCGCCGCCCTGACCACCGCGCAGCTGTCGGCGATGTTGACCACCCAGCTGAACGGCCTGGACACCACCAATTTCGCCAGCCTGACCACCACCCAGATGCGCAGCCTCGGCTCGGCCCAGATCGCCGGTCTGACCACCAGCATCATCGACAGCCTGACCACCACCGAATTCTCGTCCCTGGCCACCAACCAGATCACCGGTTTGGGCAGCAGCCAGCTGGAAGCGCTGACCACCACTCTGGGCGCGGCGCTGACCACCACTCAGATCGCCGCCATGACCAGCCTGCAAATCGACTGGCTGGACACCACCAATCTGACCGCCTTCTCGACCACCCAGGTCCAGGCGCTGACCACGGCGCAGATCGCCGGGCTCTACACCAGCTTCGTGCAGTCCCTGAGCACCACTCAGGTGGCGGCGCTGTCGACCAGTCAGGTCAAGGCGCTGACCAACAGCCAGCTGGTGGCGATGACCACCACCCAGGTGACGTCGCTGACCACCACCCAGTTCCAGGCGCTGACCTCGACCCAGCTGAATGCGCTCGACACCACCAATCTGTCGAACCTGACGGTGACCGAGATCGCGGCGCTGACCACCCAGCAGGTCGCCGGCCTGACCACCACCAATTTCGACGTGCTGGGCAGCACCAGCCTGCAAAACTTCAGCACCACGCAGATTCAGGCGCTGTCCACCACTCAGCTTTTGAACCTGACCAGCAATCTGGTGCAGGCTCTGACCACCACCCAGATGGCGGTGCTGACCACCACCCAGGTGAACGGCCTGGGCAGCGCCAATATCGGCCTGCTGTCCACCACCCAGGCAGCGGCCCTGACCACCACCCAGGTGGCCGGTCTGACTTCGGTCAATCTGAACAATCTTGGCACCACCGATCTGGATGCCCTGAGCACCACACAGATCGTCGCCATGACCTCGACCCAGGTGGCGGCGCTGACCACCACCAACGCCCAGTCGCTGACGGTGACTCAGGTGGCGGCCATGACCACCACCCAGATGACGGCGCTGAACGCCGCCCAGCTGGTCAGCCTGACCACCACTCAGGCCTCGTCCCTGACGACGACTCAGCTGGTGGCGCTGTCCACGGCGCAGATCAATGCGCTGGACACCACCAATCTGTCGAACCTGACCACCACCCAGGCGGCGGCGCTGACCACGACCCAGGTGGCCGGTCTGACCACCAGCAATCTGGACGCCATCACCACCACCGATCTGGCGGCCTTCACCACCACCCAGATGAAGGCGCTGACCAGCGCTCAGATGGCCGGCTTCACCACTTCGATGGTGGCGGCGCTGTCGACCACGCAGATGGCGGTGCTGTCCACCACCCAGATCAATGCGCTGGACACCGGCAATATCTCCAGCCTGTCCACCACCCAGGCTTCGAGCCTGACGACGCAGCAGATCGCGGGGCTGACCACCACCAATCTGAATGTGCTGGGCAGCACCAATCTGGACGCGCTGACCACCACCGAGATCGCGGCGCTGACCACCACCCAGATCGCCGGCCTGACCACCACCTATACCGAGGAACTGACCACCACCCAGGTGGCGGCCCTGACCACGGCGCAAGTGGCGGCGCTGACCGCCAGCCAGCTGGTGGGCATGGATACCAGCCAGATCGCGGTGATGAGCACCACCCAGATCCGGGCCCTGTCCTCGACCCAGATCAACGGGCTGGATACCAGCAATCTGTCGAACCTGACGGTGACCCAGGTGGCGGCCCTGACCACCCAGCAGGTGGCCGGCCTGTCAACTTGGAACCTTGAGGCCTTCACCACCACCGAGCTGGGCGCCATGAGCACCACCCAGCTGGTGGCGCTGGCCCTGACTGACTTCGTGGCGCTGACCACCACCCAGGTTACGGCTCTGACCACCACGCAATTGGCGGCCTTCACCTCGGCGCAGATCAATGCGCTGGACACCACCAATCTCTCCAGCCTGACCACCACCCAGGCGGCGGCGCTGACCAGCGCCCAGATCGCCGGGCTGTGGACCACCAATCTGAATGTGCTGGGCACCACCAATCTGCAGGCGCTGACCACCACCCAGATCCAGGCGCTGACGGTGGCGCAGATCGCGGCGCTGATTACCACTACCAATCTGAACGCCCTGACCACCACCCAGCTGGTGGCCTTGAGCGTCGCCCAGATGCAGGCCCTGACCTCCAGTCAGCTGGGGGCGATGGACACCACGCAGGTGGCATCCTTCACCACCACCCAGATGCAGGCGCTGTCCAGCGTCCAGCTGAACGGCCTCGACACCACCAATCTGTCCAGCCTGACCACTACCCAGGCGGTGGCGCTGACCGCCAATCAGGTGGCGAACCTGTCGACCTGGAACCTGGAATCGATCACCACCACCGACATCCAGGCGATGACCACCACGCAGTTCGTGGCGCTGTCGAATGCCTCGCTGCTGGCGCTGAGCACCACCCAGGTGCAGGCGATGACCACCACCGTCCTGGCGGCTTTGTCGGCCAACCAGTTGAACGCGCTGGACACCAGCAACATCGCCAGCTTGAGCACCACCCAGGTCCAAGCCCTGACGGTGGCCGAGATCACCGGCCTGACCACCACCAACCTGAATGTTCTGCCCACCACCGACATCCAGGCCCTGACCACCACCCAGGTGCAGGCGCTGTCGGCGACACAGATCGCGGCGCTGATCACCACCACCAATATCAACGCCCTGACCACCACCCAGGTGCAGGCTCTGACCGCCAATCAGGTCAAGTCGCTGACCACCAGCCAGCTGGCCAATCTGGACACCACCCAGATCCAGGCCTTCACCACCACCCAGATCCAGGCTTTCAGCAGCCAGCAGATCGATGGGCTGGACACCACCAACTTCGCGGCGCTGACCACCACCCAGGCGGCGGCCCTGACCGCCGGCCAGGTGACCGGCCTGACCTCTAATCTGCTGTCGGTGCTGACCACCACCGATCTGGCGGTGATGAGCACCACCCAGATCACCGCCCTGACCAACGCCAATCTGGTCAGCCTGTCCACCACCCAGGCGGCGGCGCTGACCACCACCCAGCTGGCGGCTCTGTCGGTCGGGCAGGTGAACGCGCTCGACACCACCAACTTCGGCGCCCTGACCACCACTCAGGCGGCGGCGCTGACCAGCGCCCAGGTGGCCGGGCTGACCAGCTCGAACATCAATGCGCTGACCACCAGCAATATCCAGGCCTTCAGCACCACCGAGATTTCGGCCCTGACCAGCGCCCAGATGGCGGCGCTGACCACCACCCTGGCCGAAGCCTTGAGCACCACTCAGGTGCAGGTGCTGTCGTCGAACCAGATCAAGGCGCTGACCAGCAGCCAGTTGCAGGCGATGGACAGCACTCAGGTGGCGTCCTTCACCACCACCCAGATTCAGGCGCTGACCAGCCTGCAGCTGAACGCCCTGCCGACCAGCGATATCGTCGCTCTGTCCACCACCCAGGTGCGCGCCCTGACCGCGGCTCAGTTGACGGCGCTGGCGACCACCGAGCTGGACGCCCTGACCGACACCGACATCACCGCCCTGACCAGCACCCAGGCCCAGGCCCTGACCAGCCTGCAGCTGGTCAGTCTGGCCACCGATCAGGCCCAGTCGCTGACCACCACCGCCCTGACGGCCCTGTCGGCGGCGCAGGTGAACGGCCTCGACACCACCAACTTCGCCCAGCTGACCACCACCCAGGCCTCGGCCCTGACCAGCCTGCAGATCGCCGGTCTGAACAGCAGCGTTCTGATGGCCCTGTCGACCACCGACCTTCAGGCCATGAGCACCACCCAGCTGACGGCCCTGACCAGCGCCGAAGCCTCGCTGTTGACCACCAGCCAGGCTCAGGCACTGACGGTGACCCAGGTGGCGGCGCTGTCGACCACCGTGCTGAAGGCGATGACCAGCAGCCAGATGGCGGCGCTGACGACTGATCAGGTGGCGGCCTTCACCACCACCGAGATCCAGCAGATGGGCAGCGCCCAGATCAACGGGCTGGACACCATCAATCTGGCGGCGCTGAGCGTCACTCAGGTGGCCTCGCTGACCACCGTCCAGGTGGCGGCGCTGACCACCACCAACGCCCAGGCTCTGACCACCACCGAATTGTCGGTGATGAGCAGCACCCAGATCGCCGCGATGACCAACGCCAATCTGGTCAGCCTGTCCACCATCCAGGTGCAGTCGCTGACCACCACCGAGCTGGTGGCGCTGACCTCGGCGCAGATCAATGCCCTGGACACCACCAATCTGGGGGCTCTGACCACCACCCAGGCCAGCGCCCTGACCACCACCCAGCTCGCCGGCCTGACCAGCTGGACGGTCGAGGCGATCACCACCACCGATCTGTTGGCGATGAGCGCTACCCAGGTGGCGGCCCTGTCCAACACGGCGCTGATCAATCTGACCACCAGCCAGGCCCAGACTCTGACCACCACCCAGCTGCAAGGGCTGTCGGCGGCGCAGATCAACGCGCTGGGCACCACCAACATCAACACCCTGACCAGCACCCAGGCTTCGGCCTTGACCACCACCCAAGTGGCTGGCCTGACCAGCGCCTCGATGAATGCGCTGACCACCACCAATCTGGTGGCGATGACCACGACCCAGATCGGCGCCATCACCGCGGCGCAGATCGCCTATCTGTCGTTGGACCAGATCGCCGCCCTGACCACCACCCAGGTGCAGGCCTTCAGCACCACCCAGATCAAGGCCTTCAGCAACGCCGACTTCGAGACTCTGACCTCGACCGACGGCCAGGCGCTGACCACCACGCAATTGCAGGCCCTGACCAGCGCTCAGATCAACGCACTCGACACCACCATCATCGCGGTGCTGAGCGTGACCCAGATGGCATCGCTGACCACCGCGCAGATATCGGGCCTGACCTCGAACAATCTGTCGGCGGTGACCACCACCGACATCGCGGCCATGACCACCACCCAGGTGCAGGCTCTGACCAGCGCCCAGATATCCGGCCTGACCTCGGATCAGGCGGTGGCGCTGACGACCACCCAATTGCAGTCCTTGGCAGCGTCCCAGGTGAATGCGATCGGCAGCAACAATCTGGCTTTGCTGACCAGCACCCAGGCCAGCGCTCTGACCACTACCCAGGTGGCGGGCATGACCAGCGCCTCGCTGAACGCCATCACCACCAGCAATCTGGCGGCGATGACCACGACGCAGATCACCGCCCTGACCTCGGCGCAGATCGGCTATCTGGCGCTGAACCAGATCGCGGCGCTGACCACCACCCAGGTCGCAGCTTTCACCACCACCCAGATGACGGCCCTGACCAATGCCGATCTGGTCAGCCTGACTACCACTCAGGTGACCAGCTTCAGCACCACCCAACTGGTGGCGCTGTCGGCGGCGCAGATCAACGCCATGGACACCACCAATATCGGCGCCCTGACGGCGACCGAGATGGCGGCGCTGACCACCACTCAGGTGAGCGGCATGTCCACCACCAATCTGGATGTGGTGACCACCACCAACATCGCCGCCATGACCACCACCCAGGTGGCATCCTTGAGCAACAACCAGCTCTTGAACCTGACCAGCAGCCAGGCCCTGGCCTTGGCGACCACGCAGGTGCAGGTGCTGAGCGCGGCGCAGGTGAACGCGCTGGGCAGCAACAATCTGGCGGCCCTGACCACCACTCAGGTGGCGGCGCTGACCACCACTCAGGTGTCGGGCCTGACCAGCGCCTCGCTGAATGCTTTCGGCACCACCGATATTCAGGCGATGACCACCACCCAGGTGACCTCGCTGACCGCCGCTCAGATCGGTTATCTGTCGCTGGACGAAGTGAATGCCCTGTCCACCACCGATCTGGTGGCGATGAGCACCACCCAGGTGGTGGCGCTGTCGAATGCCGACTTCGAGGGGCTGACAACCACGCTGGGCTCGGCGCTGACCACCACCCAGATCAAGGCGCTGTCGGCCGGCCAGATCAATGCGCTGGACACCACCAATATCAGCCAGTTCTCGACCACCCAGGTCGCGGCGCTGACCACTCAGCAGATTTCCGGCATGACCGTGACCAATGTCGCGGTGATCTCCAGCACCAACATCGCGACCCTGAGCACCACTCAGGTCGCGGTGCTGAGCAATGCCGAGCTGGTCAGCCTGACCACCACCCAGGCGCTGGCCCTGACCACCACCCAGCTGCAAAGCCTGACGGCGGCGCAGATCGTGGCGCTGGACACCAGCAATCTGGGGGCGATGACCACCACCCAGATCGGCGCTCTGACCACCACCCAGGTCTCGGGCATGAGCAGCAGCGCCCTGAACGCTCTGACCACCCTTGACCTTCAGGCCTTCAGCACCACCCAGGTCACTTCGCTGACCGGGCAGCAGATCGGCTATCTGTCGCTGGCTCAGATCACCAGCCTGACCACCACGCAGTTGCAGGCCATGACCACCACGCAGATCGTGGCCATGTCCAACACCGATCTGGTCACCCTGACCACCACCCAGCTACAGGCGCTGACCACCACCCAGCTGCGAGCTTTGTCGGCGGGTCAGATCAATGCGCTGGACACCACCAATCTGGCGAACCTGACCACCACCCAGGCCTCGGCCCTGACCACCGGCCAGGTGAGCGGCATGACCACCACCAATCTGGAGGTGATCACCACCACCGATCTGGCGGCTATGACGACCACCCAGATCACGGCGCTCAGCAATCCGCAGCTGGTCAGCCTGACCACCAGTCAGGCGGTGGCCCTGACCGTCACCCAGATCCAGTCGCTGTCGGCGGCTCAGGTGGTGGCTTTGGACACCACCAATCTGGGGGCGATGACCACCACCCAGATCAGCTCGCTGACCACCACTCAGGTGGCGGGCATGAGCAGCAGCGCCCTGAACGCTCTGACCACCCTTGACCTTCAGGCTTTCAGCACCACCCAGGTGCAGGCTCTGACCGGGGCTCAGATCGGCTATCTGGCGCTGAACCAGTACCAGTCGCTGACCCTGACCCAGATCCAGTCGCTGACCACCACCCAGGTGAAGGCGCTGCCCAATGCCGATATGGTGGGGCTGACCACCATCCAGACCCAGGAACTGACCACGACGCAGATCCAGGCTCTGTCGGCGGGTCAGATCAACGCGCTCGACACCACCAACATCATGGCTCTGACCACCACCGAGGCGGCAGCGCTGACCACCGCGCAGATTTCCGGCATGACGGTGACCAACATCGCCGTGGTGACCACCACCGATCTGCAAGCCCTGAGCACTACCCAGGTGGTGTCGCTGTCGAACGCCGAGTTGGTCAGCCTGACCAGCACCCAGGCGGCGGCGCTGACCACCACCCAGCTGCAGTCTCTGACCGCCGGTCAGATCATCGCTCTCGACACCACCAATGTCGGAAGCATGACCAGCACGCAGATTGCCGCTCTGACCACCACCCAGGTGGCGGGCATGAGCAGCAGCATCCTGAACGCCATCAGCACCACCAATCTGGTCCAGATGACCACCACCCAGGTCAGTTCGCTGACGGCGGCGCAGATGGGCTATCTGTCGATGGCGCAGCTGGATAGCCTGACCACTACCCAGGTGCAGGGCATGACCACCACCCAGGTGAAGGCGCTGTCCAACGCCCAGCTGGTGGGTCTGACCACCACCCAGGCGGCGGCGCTGACCACCACCCAGCTGCAATCCTTGACGGCGGCGCAGATCAATGCGCTCGACACCACCAACATCATGGCTCTGACCAGCACCCAGGCGGCGGCGCTGACCACCACCCAGATGGCGGGCATGAGCACCACTATCCTGGACGTGATCACCACCACCGATCTGGTGGCGATGACCAGCACCCAGATCGCGGCGCTGTCGAATGCCCAGTTCGAAAGCCTGACCACCACCTTGGGCGTGGCCTTGACCACCACCCAGTTGCAGGCTTTGACCGCCGGACAGGTCAATGCGCTGGACACCACCATCCTGTCGCAGATCACCACCACCCAGGCGAGTGCGCTGACCACCACCCAGATCGCCGGCATGACCAGCACCAATCTGGATGTGATCAGCACCACCGATCTGCAGGCCCTGACCACCACTCAGTTCGTCAGCCTGACCTCGAACCAGATCGCCAATCTGACCAGCGCCCAGGTGTTCGCCCTGACCAGTACCGAGGCTTCGGTTCTGACCACCACCCAGCTGCTGGCCCTGACCTCGGCGGAAGTTGCTGTGCTGACGGGGACTCAGGTCTCCAGCCTGAACTCGGCGGATATCGCCGTGCTGACGGCCAACCAGATCACGGTTCTGACCAGCACGCAGATTTCGGCCCTGACCACCACCCAGGCCAGCGCGCTGTCGACGACCTTCATGGGCACGCTGACCAGCACCCAGATCGCCGGCCTGTCCACCAGCGACATCGAGACCTTGAGCACCACCCAGGCGGTGGCCATCACCACCACGGCGCTCTATGGCCTGACCCATACCCAGGCGCAGTCCTTCGCCACGGTCGAGCCTTCGATGTCGACGGCGCAGCAGAACATCCTCAACTCGCTGTAATCAGCGGCGAGTCGAGGAGACATAAAGGCCGCATAAAGGCGGTTCCTGATCTCCGCATAGAGGCTTAACGCCCTTCGGAGCGATGATTTCAAGTCATCGCTCCGAAGGAGTTTCCTCCATGTCACCCATTCTTTGGGACGTTCTGTTCCCGCTTCTCTCCATCCTCTTGTTCGCCGGCTGCGCCCTTCTGGTGCGCGGCTGCGAACGCGTCTGAGCGAGGGGAGACCGCCATGATCTCCACCGATCTGTTTGGCATCATCGTCGGCGGCGTGCTGGTGGTGGCGCTGTTCGGCTATCTGGCCGCCGTGCTGATCCACCCCGAGAAGTTCTAGGAGACCCGGCATGGACGCCACCGGCATTCTGCAAATCCTGGTCTATGTCGCCGTCGTACTGGCTTTGACGCCGGTCCTTGGCAAGTACATGACCGCCATCTTCCAGGGCAAGACCCTTTGGCTGGCCCCCGTCGAGCGGGGCATCTACCGTCTGTGCGGCATCGACGAGAAGCGCGAGCAGCATTGGAGCGCCTATGCGCTGGCGGTGCTGGCCTTCCATCTGTTGGCCATCCTGACCCTTTACGCCATTCTGCGGCTGCAGCAGTTCCTGCCCTGGAACCCGGCGGGCCAGGGGCCGATGAGCCCCGATCTGGCCTTCAACACCGCCGTCAGTTTCTCGACCAACACCAACTGGCAGAACTATGGCGGCGAAAGCACGCTGAGCTATTTCAGCCAGATGGCCGGCCTGACCGTGCATAACTTCCTGTCGGCGGCTGCCGGCATCGCCGTGGCCGCCGCGCTGATCCGTGGTTTCGCCCGCAAGACCGCCAAGACGGTCGGCAATTTCTATGTCGATACCGTGCGCATCACCCTTTATCTGCTGCTGCCGATCTGCTTCGTCGGCGCGCTGGTGCTGGTCTGGCAGGGGGTGCCGCAGAATCTGGGCGACTACACCACCGCCCAGACCCTGGAAGGGGCTCAGCAGGTGATCGCCCAAGGGCCGGTGGCCAGCCAGATAATGATCAAGCATCTGGGCACCAATGGCGGCGGCTTCTTCAACGCCAATGCCGCCCATCCCTTCGAGAACCCGAATGCCCTGACCAATTTCATCCATATGCTGGCGATCTTCGCGCTTGGCGCAGGCCTGACCAACACCTTTGGCCGTATGGTCGGCGATCAGCGTCAGGGCTGGGCGATCTTAGGCGCCATGGGGCTGATCTTCGTGGTGGCGGTGTTCGTCCTCTACGGAGCCGAGGCTCAAGGCAATCCGGCGTTGGGCGGTCTGGCCAATCTGGAGGGCAAGGAGGTCCGCTTCGGCATCGCCGCCTCGTCCCTGTTCGCCGCCGTCACCACCGCCACCTCCTGCGGTGCGGTGAATGCCATGCATGACAGCCTGCTGCCCCTCGCCGGCATGATCCCGCTGGTGCATATGCTGCTGGGCGAAGTGGTGGTGGGTGGTGTCGGCTCTGGCCTCTACGGCATCCTGCTGTTCGTGCTGCTGGCGGTGTTCATCGCCGGTCTGATGGTCGGCCGGACGCCGGAATATCTCGGCAAGAAGATCGAGGCGCGAGAGGTCAAGCTGGCGATCATCGCCATCCTGGCCGCCCCGATCGGCGTCTTGGGCTTTGGGGCCCTGGCGATGGTGATGCCGGCTGGCATCGCCGGCATCTCGGCCCCCGGCCCCCATGGCCTGTCGGAAGTGCTGTACGCCTTCGCCTCCGTCACCAACAACAACGGCTCAGCCTTCGGCGGATTGTCGGGCAACACGCCCTTCTACAACATCCTGCTGGCGCTGGCGATGATCCTGGGGCGCTTCATCATCATCGTTCCGATCCTGGCGATCGCCGGCTCGGTCGCGGCCAAGAAGACCGTCCCCCCTTCCGCCGGCACCTTCCCCACCCACGGTACGCTGTTCGTCGGCCTGCTGGTCGGCATCATCCTGGTGGTCGGCGGTCTGACCTTCTTCCCGGTTCTGGCGCTGGGCCCGATCGTCGAGCATCTGGCCCTGTTCTCCGGCACTTTGTTCTGAGGAG
>Ga0318497_10000181_pt1 | contig 18845 bp, 14 predicted proteins | sample GRESIP109b1f23_FD_203754 | JGI IMG/M metagenome (GOLD analysis project Ga0318497, IMG submission 203754) | Tropical soil microbial communities from Luquillo Experimental Forest, Puerto Rico - GRE.SIPMG.109b1f23 | ecosystem: Environmental > Terrestrial > Soil > Tropical forest > Bulk soil... | reverse complement strand
GAACATCGTGGCGACGTGCTCGCCGGCGACCACGATCGGAATCCCGATGTCGCGCAGGCCATTCTTGCAGAGGTACTCGCAGTGCGAGGTCTGGAACAGGTGACCCTTGATGTAGCTGTCGCTCTCCCGGCAGCGCGCGAGAGACTCCGGGTGAGCGCGGTGGAACTGGACGCAGATGTCCTGCCACCCGCATCCGACGAGCACGGAGCCGTCGAAGGCGTCGATGATGCCGATCGGCATCCCGTTGGCGGTGTAGCTCGCCTCGGCGAGCCGCTGGACGACCGACATGTCGAGGAGCTGCGCGAGTCGCATCGACGAGGTGCCCCCTGCGCCCGGTCGCGAATCGCGCGAGTCCGGACCCCATGCAGGCGAGCGTACCCCATCCCTCGACCTCTACGGTAAGTCACTCGTCTCGCACCACCGCTCACCCTCCACGGCGCAGCCCTGGAGAGACGACGACGCGCTCGAGGAGGCCGAAGCCCGCTTCCACCGCGATGGCGAGCAGGGCCGCCGGCACGGCGCCCTCCAGGATGAGCGGCACCGAGTCGAGCCGCAGCCCGGTCAGGATGGGCTGGCCGTAGCCGCCAGCCCCGATGAGCGCGCCGAGCGTGGCCGTGCCGACCGCGATCACGGCTGCCGTCTTCACGCCGGCCAGGATGGAGGGCAAGGCGAGCGGGAGCTCGACGCGCCACAGTCGCGCCCGCCGCGGCAGCCCGAGCGCCTCGGCCGATTCGCGCAGCTCGGGCGCGATACCGGTGAGCCCAGCGTGCGTGTTCCGCACGATGGGCAGCAGCCCATAGAGGAACAGCGCCGCGACCGCCGGACGCGCCCCGATGCCCAGGACCGGGATCATGAACACGAGCAGCGCGAGCGACGGGATGGTCTGCACGAGCCCGACCACGCCCAGCGCGACGCGCCCGACGGCGCGCCGGCGCGCGGCCGCGATACCGAGCGGAACGGCCACCGCGATGGCGGCCGCGAGCGAGATGGCGACGAGCAGGAGGTGCTCGCCGGTCCGGCGCGCCAGCCGGCGCAGGAGCCCGTCCTGCGGCGGCGCCCACGCGACGCCCAGCGCTTCGCGCAGGAAATCGGCCGCCACCGTCCCGGAGGGGACGCGCTCGAGCTGCACCCGGCCGTCGAGCCGCCGCATCTCTGGCAACGGTAGTCGGCCCTCGAGGCTCCTCAGCGCCGCGACCGCGGTTGGCGCCCGCGCCTCGAGATCGCGCCGGTAGAGGAACACCGCCTGGTACTCCGGGAAGGCGTGCAGGTCGTCGGCGAGCAGGACGAGGCCACGCTGGTCGATCTCGGGGTCGGTCGAGTAGGCATCCGTGGCGTCGATCTGGCCTTCCGCCAGGGCGCGGTACGCCACGTCGTGGTCGAGCCCCCGCACCGCCTGATGGGGGAGGCGGTAGCGATCGCGCAACGCCGGCCAGCCGTCGGCGCGATCGAGGAACTCGTTCGTGAAAGCGAGGCGCAGCTCGGGGTGGCGCGCCAGATCGGAGACCGAGCGCAGCCCGAGCGCGGCTGCCCGGTCGCGGCGCATCGCGACGGCGTAGCTGTCCTCGAACCCGAGCGAACGCGTCATCGCCACGCCGCGGCGTTCCAGCGCGGCGCTCAGCGCCGCCTCGTCCACCGCGCCGGAGAGACCCAGGATCTCGCGCCAGGCGGTTCCCGTGTACTCGGGGTAGAGGTCGATGTCGCCGCGCTCCAGCGCCGACCAGAGGATGCGCGTCCCGCCCAGCTCTCTCCGGTGCTGGGCCGGGATCTCCTTCGCCTCGAGCAGGCCGGTCGCGATGTCGCCGAGGAGCACCGACTCGGTGAACTTCTTCGATCCGACGCGGACGGGGGGACCGGCCACCAGCGCCAGCGCCACCAGGACGGCCGCCGCGCTCACCCGGGCTCCGGCAGCGTCAGCCCGCGCTGCGCGCGCAGGAAGCGCGTCACGAACGGGTCCGCTGGCGCGGCGAGCAGCTCGCGAAGCGACCCCTCCTGGACCACCTTCCCGTCGCGCATGAGGACCAGGTGACGTGCGAAGAACACCGCCTCCGCCAGGTCGTGCGTGACGAGCAGCACGGTCTTGCCGAGCGAGGCGAAGACGCCCTCGAGGTCGCGCTGGAGGTCGGCGCGCGTGAGCGGATCGAGCGCGCCGAGCGGCTCGTCGAGGAGCAGCACCGCCGGCTCGAGCATGAGCGCGCGCATGAGCCCGACCCGCTGCGCCTGGCCGCCGGAGAGCTGGCCGGGGTAGCGCGACAGGGCATCCTCCTCCAGGCGCGCCAGCGCGGAGAGCTCGCGCACCCGGCGCGCGATGCGCTCGGCGGGCCAGCCGAGGAAGCGCGCCACCAGAGCCACGTTGTCGCGCCCGGTGAGGTGCGGGAACAGGCCGCCACCCTGCACGACGTACCCGATCCGGCGTCGCAGCTCGTCGTCCGACGGGCCGATCGCGCGCCCTTCGAACCGGACCTCGCCGCCGTCGGGCTGCGCGAGCCCGAGCAGCATCCGGAGCAGCGTCGACTTCCCCGCGCCGCTCGGGCCGAGGAGCGCCATCGTCGTCCCGGACTTCACGCCGAGCGAGACGGGGCCCACGGTCACGCCCTCGCGGTGGCGCTTCCACGCGCCCCGCAGCTCCAGCGCCAGCGCGTCGCCGCCCACACCGCCGTCGCTCGCTCGAGCCACCCGTGAACCTCCGTCGCCCGATCTCACGTCGGAGGCGCGCGCGCGCAACCGCGGTATCGGGTGCAGCCGGCGCGGCCGCACGGTATCGTGTCGCTCGCGCCGCGTCCTGAGGAGGATCGATGAAGCTCGCCACCTTCCGCTTCGACGGACCACCGCGGGTCGGCGTGGTCGACCCCGCCGCGGGCCGGATCTGGCCCGCCGACGAGCTCGCCGATGAGCCCATCGCCGACATGCTCCAGCTCATCCGCTCGTGGGCCCGGCTGCGGGAGCGGCTCGCGCCGCGCGGTCCGGGGCTCGAGCTGTCGCGGGTGACCCTGGAGGCGCCCATCCCGCGGCCGCCGCGCAACGTGCTCTGCGTCGGCAAGAACTACCGCGCGCACGCGCACGAGTTCACCCGGAGCGGGTACGACTCGAGCGCGAAGGGCGCTGCCGATGCAGTGCCGACCGCGCCGGTGGTCTTCACCAAGGCGCCCGAGACCGTGATCGGCCCCGACCAGCCCATCCGTTACCCGGATGGCGTGAGCGAGCAGGTCGACTACGAGGCCGAGCTCGCGGTGGTCCTTGGCACCGCCGGCCGCGGCATCCGGCCCGAGGACGCCCAGCGCCACGTCTTCGGCTACACCATCGTGAACGACGTCACCGCCCGCGACCTGCAGGCGCGCCACAAGCAGTGGTTCCTGGGGAAGTCGCTCGACACGTTCTGCCCGATGGGGCCCTGGATCGTCACCGCCGACGAGATCGATCTCGCGGCCGGCCTCGAGGTCCGCTGCTGGGTGAACGGCGAGCTCCGGCAGCAGGGCGACACTCGCGACCTCGTCTTCGACCTCCCCACCCTCCTCGCCGCCCTCTCGGCGGGTCTCACGCTCCAGCCGGGCGACGTGCTCGCCACCGGAACGCCGGCCGGGGTCGGGATCGGCTTCGATCCGCCGCGCTTCCTGCGCCGCGGCGACCGGGTGCGGATCGCGATCTCCGGGATCGGCGTCCTCGAGAACGAGGTCGTCTAGGCCGTCGGCGGGCTCAGGCCCGCGTTCGCTGCGCCGACTTCATATCCAGCGTCTCCCTGTGCACGTGCACCGGCCGTGATCGCCTCGGAACGCTCGCCGCGCCTGCGCCTCGGCGAAGCCCTGAGACAGCGGGGGCGCTTGATTCACTGACAGCGAATACGAATTCTCGGACCTCTTACGGGGCCCCTTACACAGGCGCTTGCTTGCGCACAGGGAGGGCATGCTTTCCTCTCGCCCTGTCCCACAAACAAGTGACGCGTGACCGTGGGACGAAAATCGTTCCGCGCCGGGCTTGCCGGCATCGGGCGCGAAACGTCTCGAGCTTCGAGTCCAGGGAGAGGGCGAAAGGAGGTCCGAGCGACGGAGCGTGAAGCACTCGCATTTGCTGACGAAACACGGCTACCCCCCTCTTCAAAGGACAGTGAGAGATGAGAAAAGGTTTGCACGTCTTCGCTTCAGCTTCAGTGACCCTGGCCCTCGCCGTGACCGGCTGCGGGGACCCATCGAGCAACCCCAGCACCTCGAGCCAGACGGTGTCGGGCACGGCCGCAGCGGACGCACCGATCGTCGGGACCGTCTTCCTCAAGGACTCTTCCGTCCCTGCTCTGGAGAAGACGACCGCGACGAACGCCGACGGAACTTTCTCCTTCGACGTAACGGGGCTCACCGCCCCCTACCTCCTCAAGGCCGGCTCGGAGGCGAGCTGGCAGTACTCGGCCTCGACGGGAAGCGGCACGGCCAACATCAACCCCCTGACGACCACGGCGGTCGCCGGGACGGCGAGCGGCACGGACCTGGAGGAGCTCTATCAGGCCCCGAGCCCGACCCTGCGCCGCACGTCGGCGCACGACTTTCCGAGCTTCATGAACCAGCTCGCGACCGTATTGGCGCCGCTGTTCCAGGAGTTCGGGATCTCAGCGAGCACGCTCGACGATGGCAGCCAGACCAGCCAGACCGCGCTCCGCGCGCTGTTCCAGGCCGTGGCGATCACGGTGAAGGGCAAGATGGTCACCGTGACGAACCGGCAGACGGGCGGCGTCATCTTCACCGGCTCCCTGAGCGACCTTGCGGCGGGGACCTTCAACGCTGCGAACATGCCGCCGGACCCCGGGACGACCACGCCGCCGCCCACGGCCTGCACGTATGCCTATTCGGCATGGGGCGCCTGCCAGGCTGACAACACCCAGACGCGCACCGTGACCTCGTCGTCTCCCTCGGGCTGCACCGGCACGCCGGTCCTCTCCCAGGCCTGTACCTACGTCCCGCCGCCGCCAGCGGCCTGCACGTACACCTACTCGACCTGGGGCGCCTGCCAGTCGAACAACACCCAGACGCGCACGGTGACCTCGTCGTCTCCGGCCGGCTGCACCGGGACCCCGGTCCTCTCCCAGGCCTGCACCTATGTCCCGCCGCCGCCCGCGGCCTGCACGTACACCTACTCGGCCTGGGGCGCCTGCCAGTCGAACAACACCCAGACGCGCACGGTGACCTCGTCGTCGCCCGCCGGCTGCACCGGGACGCCGTTCCTCTCCCAGGCCTGCACCTACGTCCCGCCGCCACCCGCGGCCTGCACGTACACCTACTCGACCTGGGGCGCCTGCCAGTCGAACAACACCCAGACGCGCACCGTGACCTCGTCGTCCCCCAGCGGCTGCACCGGGACGCCTGTCCTCACCCAGGTCTGCACGTACGTCCCGCCGCCCCCCGCGGCCTGCACGTACTCCTACTCGGCCTGGGGCGCCTGCCAGTCGAACAACACCCAGACGCGCACCGTGACCTCGTCGTCCCCCGCCGGCTGCACCGGCACCCCGATCCTCTCGCAGGCCTGCACGTACACGCCGCCGGCTCCGGACGGTGCGGCGCTCTACGCCAGCTCCTGCGCGGGATGCCACGGCCCACTCGCCTCGAGCAACCTCAAGGGCAAGAACATCTCCGTCTCGCTCATCCAGAGCATGGGCATGACCCAGGGCCTCACCACGACTCAGCTCCAGGCCATCGTGACCGCCGTCGGGCCGTAACAGACCGATTCGGCGCTGCATTTCTCGGCACCCTGCTTTCCGAGGCGGGGTGCCGTTTTCTATTTTCAGGCAAACGCGGCAGGGAGGGTGCACCACCGGCCTGGGGCATCTCCCCAGAATGATCAATTGAGCGCAATCAATAAGTGAATCCATACCTCTCGAAATCGCCCGCCATTGACGGCAGCGGTTCGAGGTGCGGCGGGGCGTCCGGGCTCCTTCCGGCGTAGTGCGTACGCACCGTGAACTCACACTCACCTTTGCGCGCCTCGCCCTCCTCGCGGTGCAGGATCTGCTGTACCTCGATCATGGCTGCCCTCCCGAGCAATTGCTGCACGCATGCGAGCGGGCCACAGTCAACTTGCGGCTCGTACTAATCGTTGAGAGCACAGTCATGCTCGACCGCGGCCGTCAGGCCGATACGGCCATGCCGTTGGCCTGCACGGACCGCCGGGGGATGAAGTGCACGGCAGTCCAGGAGCGCATGAAGTCGAGAACTGCAGTCGAGGAGGGAGCAGCGATGAAGCTCGTGAGGCTCGGCGCGCGCGTCGCGCTGTTGGTGTTGCCGCTGATCGCAGCGGCGCAGGTCTACCTCTACCCCAAACAGAACGTCAACGGCCCTGTCCCGACCTACCGGCAGGACGTCTTTCCATATCCCGGGCAATGCACTTCCAATCCTGCCAACGCGAACCTGGTCAGTACGACGATCCCGGCGTGCTCGACCATCTCGGCGGCTGCCGGATACCGGACGGCGCCCGCAATCGCGACCGGCACCGTGAAGCCGCTTGATCCGAGGCTCCAGCCGAAGTTCCAGTGGGAGGTGCCGAACCCGCTCGACTTCGTTCCCGACCGGACGAGGTACCAGGACGTCCCGGGCAAGCCTGTCGACTACTATGAGATCTCCATCTCAGCCGTGAAAAACGGTCAGGCGGCCGCCGACCTGGGCGTGTTCCCGAACCCGAAGACGGCCCCGGGCGGCCCTTTCCCCAGTATCCCGGACGGATACCAGTGGACCGGCATCGTCAACCCCGTGACGAAACAGCCGCTCTACACGCAGGCGTGGGGCTTCGGGCAGATCAACAATCAGGGCGGCCCGCTCGCCGATCTCGCACACAAGCTCCTGGGCACGCCCGTGGGTGACAACATCAACCCAGTCGTCGTCACCTGGCCCTCGATGAACCTCAGGGGCACGAAGGGGCGGCCGATGATCGTGAAGTTCGTTAACCAACTGCCCGACCAACACCTCTTCTGCCCGTACCCGCTGGCTTGGGACTGGCCGTGTGCCATCGACCGCACACTCATGGGCACGAAGGCGACGGTGGATCCGATTCGCGGTTCGGCGTCGGTGCCCTCTGACCAGGTGAACAAGTTCGGCTCGCCGCAGCAGCCGGACAACGCCTTCACGATCCACTTCCACGGCGGCGAGATCCCGCCGCAGTCGGACGGCTTCGCCGAGAAGTGGTTCGGCAACGCGAACAGCGGCCAGGCGTACAGCCCGAACGCGACCTTCCTCGACCCGATGTTCGAGGCACCTTCCGGCACGATCGGCACCATCCTCCGCCCCGGCGGCACCGGCGAGTTCAGCGCCTATGACCGGATGACCTACTACTACCCAATGGTCAACGACGAGTCGCTCCTCTGGTACCACGACCACGCGCTCGGCAAGACCCGCATCAATGTGGCCGCGGGCCCGGCGGGCTTCGCGCCGGTCGAGGACGCCGCGCAGCACCTCGCCAACGGCCCGTACGCGTGGCTCAACCCGCTCGCCGTCAAGGACCCGACGACCGGCATCCCGCTCTACGACCACTTCCTCGCCATCCAGGACCGCTCGTTCAACAACGACGGCACGATCAACTACCCGAGCGGCCTCGGTCAGCCAGTTCCCGCCGCGCCGCCGCCCCCTCCTGGCATGACACCGGTGACGATCGGCAACAACCCCCAGGTCCATCCGCAGTGGGTGGGCGAGTACTTCGCCGACCACGTCACGGTGAACGGCGTCATCTGGCCGAAGATGACGGTGAACCGCGGCACCTACCGCCTCCGCCTGCTCGACGGCTCGAACGCCCGTTGCTACCAGCTCGGGCTCAGCACGAAGCTGCCCAACTTCGCGACCGCCCAGAACGCGGGTAACGTGAAGAACGACACGCCGTTCACCGTCATCGCCAACGAGCAGGGCTACCTGCCGGCGCCGGTGACGATCCCCGTCGGGGGATTCCTGCAGATGTGCCCTGGCGAGCGGTACGAGATCCTGGTCGACTTCAGCGCAATGTTGCCCGGCACCTCGATCTACATGACGAACCAGGCGCCAGCGCCGTTCCCGGTGGGCATCTCTCCCCAGCAGAGGGGCAGCATCTTCTCTGAGATGGCGGTCATCATGCGGTTCGACGTGTCCACGGCGGCGGGCGTGACGGTGGTGCCGCCAGTGAACACGAACCCGCTCTTCACCAACGTGAAGGCCCTGCCGATGTGTCCTGCCGGCCAGACCGGCAACTGCATCTCGGCGGTCCGCCAGCTCTACCTCAACGAGCGTATCGACCCCGTCACGCTCACCTCGCTCGGCCTGCAGATCAACGGCGTGCCGTTCGAGTACAAGGTGACGGAGACCCCGAAGAAGGGCACGTTCGAGCGCTGGGACATCATCAACACGACGGGTGACTTCCACCCGATGCACCTGCACCTCGTGAAGTTCCAGACCATCCAGCGCCAGGCCTTCAGCATCAACGGCTTCACGTCTGCGCTGTGCGGCTCGAACAACTGCCAGATCTTCGGCGGCGGCGCGGGTGGCATGATGCAGGTGGTGCCTGACGTGACGCCATTCCTCGCCCCCACCACCATCCGCCCCCCGAACCCGGAGGAGGCCGGGTGGAAGGATACCGTCCAGGCACCGCCCGGGCAGGTGACCTCCGTCATCGCGAAGTGGGACGGCAGCTGGACCGGTGCCGACGGCACATGCCCCACCACCAGCGGCAAGATGAACTTCCCGGGCGTCGGTGACTACGACCGGACCGCGACCTACGACCCGACTCAGGCGCTCTGCTTCGAGTCGGTGACGAACGCGCCGTACGTGTGGCACTGCCACATCGTCGATCACGAGGACGCGGAGATGATGCGGTCGAGCCTCGTCGTGAAGTGATTTCGCGATCGACGTAAGCAATCGAGGGGCGGTCCGGGAACGGGCCGCCCCTCCTTGTTTCTCCCGACAGCCCGAGCTGCTCGTGCGAGCGACTGACCGCGAGCACGGGTCAGCGCGTCAACGGGTACCGCAGGCGATACCGCTCACCGGCGCGCGCGGCGGGGACCGAAAGGGTGAGCCCGCGAAGCGCGCGTTGGGCGCACAGGATCGTCCCATCGCCCGCCGAACCCTGCGACTCGACCGGCGCGTCGACGAGGACGACCGAGCCGGCGCGCGTCTCGAGTTCGAGCATGAGCACCGGCGGGGCGCCCCAAGCGGTCTCGTTGCCGTCGCGTGTCCAGCGGGGCGTCTCACCCGACGCTGCGTTTCGCGACTCGACCACCTCGTCGAAGCACCGGGCGAGCTTGCCGGAGACCTCGTTGCGCATCGCCATCATGAAAGCCGGTCCAATCGCGCCCAGCTCCGAGGGGCGGCCCACCGGATCGACCGCTTCCCACGAGTCCCGTGGAGGAGGTTCCGGCGCCGGCGACGTCTGGATTACGACTGCCGGCAGCGGCGGAGGTCGCCCCATCACGTTTTGACGAACGGCGGGCTCGGCGGCCGGCCGGGCAGCGGGGGTGGGATCCACCGGCACCGGCGGCACCTCCGGCGCGCGGCTGACCTCGGGCGGCGTCGCGGAGCCGCGCTGAGTTCCCCCGTCAAGGACCGCGATGGCGACGACCAAGACCAACCCGAACGCGAGGATCGCGACGGTGCCGGCCAGCAAGGGGCGACGCATCTCCGTTCACCTCGCCTTCGGATCGGCGGCGGTCCCCGCCTTGGCGGTGGCGCCGTCGTTCGGGGCGGAGGGGTCCTGTCGAGCGAGCAGGGCGTCCGCCTCAGCCAGGGCCTTCTCCAGCGCGTCGTCCGCCTCCGCGAGCGGAGCGCGCCAGCGCTCGACCGTGTCGCGGCACCTCGTGAGTTCCGCCCGCGCCGCGGCCAGATCGACCGCGCCGTTCGGCCCCTGCGCCGTAACCATCGCGTTCTCGAGACCCAGGAGTTGATATCGGCAGCCCGTCCGCAGGTCGAAGGGCGGCTTTGCGCCCGCCCGGGACACGTCGTCCGAGGCCTTGGCGAGCTTGCGTGTGAGCGCGTCCACGACGCCAGGCGACGCGTTCGCCGCGGAGAGTCGCTCGTAGTAGCGCCCGGTCTGCAGTTGCAGCATGGCCCGTCGAGCGCGCGCTTGTTCGAGCAGGGCTCCGGTATGGGTCTCGTAACCGGCGGTCCACGCCGCCTGGTCCTGCTTGGATCCGGGTGGCGGCTGGCTCGGCGAGGGCGAGGAGATGCCGCCCAATGCGACGAGCGCCGCGACCAACAGGCTCGGGAGCACCATGGCCGAGCGATGATACTCGCAGTTCAAGCGCCTATGCGCCTGCTCGTCTCCATGGCCCCCAACAGAGGACACGTGTTCGCCAATTTGATTTAGCTCATTTGCTCGCCACTACCCCGAGCGGTAGGCCCCTTGCGCCCTATCCCTGCGATCCCTTGCATACAAAGTAGGATGGCCGCGACAGCGGGAGTTTCGTCATGAGCGACCTAGCCGGGCCCCGCGCCGCGGCGCCTCTCGAGCCGTCGCCGCCCAATTGTGCCCAGTCGATGCCCGAGGGCGCCGAATTGCCGCCCCCCGGCGTCAAAGCGATGGCGATCGTGCGATGGGCGCTCGTGGCCCTGATGGCGGTCGTGGCCGTGGGCGCCTGGGCTCGCTTCGCGGGCGTCGCCGCCCCCGCCGCCGCCAGCTCGGCTCAATACCACTGCCCGATGCATCCGAGCTTCGTGCAGGAGCGGCCCGGTGAGTGCGCGATCTGCGGGATGGATCTCGTGCCGGTCGAGTCGAGCCGCGCGGGCGCGCGGACCGCGTCCGCGACTCCGAGGCCGACCGCGGGAGAGGCCGCGGGCAAGTTCTGGTGCCCCATGCATCCCGAGGTCTCGAGCGACGACGCGGAGGCGCGCTGCCAGAAATGCGGGGGGATGAAGCTCATCCCGCGGTCCGCACCCACCGCCCCCGACCGGGCGGTCCCGGGGCTGGCGCCGGTCGAGATCGACGCGGCGCGCACGCAGCGCATCGGGATGCGCACGGCGCGGGTGACCCGGGAGCACCTGGCGTCGCAGCTGCGCACGGTCGGCTTCGTCTCGGCGGACGAGAAGAGGCTCGCGCTCGTCACCGCGCGCTTCACGGGCTGGATCGAGAAGCTGGAGGTGGCGCAGAGCGGCCAGCGCGTCGAAAAGGGCCAGCTCCTCGCCTCCGTGTACAGCCAGGACCTCGTGACGGCGCAGCAGATGTATCTGAACTCGTTGAAGTGGTCCGACAAGGGGCAGGTCAGCGCCGGGCCGGCCACGCGCGGCGTGGAATACGACGCGCGCAGGCGGCTCGAGCTGCTCGGGATGGCGCCTCAGGACATGGCGGAGATCGCGCGCCTCGGCCAGGCGATGTCGAGCGTGCCCCTGCGCGCGCCTGTGGCGGGGTACGTGGCGCGGAAGGCCGCCCTCCCAGGCCTGTACGTGCAGCCCGGGACCGAGCTCTTCCAGATCGCCGATCTCTCGACGGTGTGGGTGGTGGCCGACGTCTACGAGCGCGACCTCGACCGCGTGGAGGTCGGGCAGCGCGCGCGCTTCACCCCGGCCGCGCGCCCGGCTGAAGCCTTCACCGGACGCGTGCAGTTCATCTACCCGGCCGTGAACCCCGAGAGCCACACGGTCCAGGCGCGGATGGAGTTCCGGAATCCCGGCCTCCGGCTCAAGCCGGGCATGTACGGGGACGTCGTGCTCGACGCGCCCGGCCGCGCGGCGCTCGCGGTGCCGGTCGAGGCGGTCGTCGACACCGGAGAGTTGCAGTACGTCTTCCTGTCGCAGCCAGGCCACCGGTTCGAGCCGCGGCGCGTGCAGCTCGGCACGCGCGGCGACGGCCGCGTGGAGGTCCTGAGCGGGCTCGCCGAGGGCGACACGGTGGTCACCACCGCCAACTTCCTCGTCGACTCGGAGAGCCGGCTGCGGTCGGCCGTCGAGGGGTTCCGCCCCATCTCCCCCGATGAGGAACGGCGAGAGCGCGGCGACGACGACGAGCGCGAGCCCGCTCGAGTGGACGCGCGGAACTGAGGGCTCATGGTCGCCCGGATCATCGAGCTCTGCGCCCGGAACCGCCTCGTGGTGCTGCTCGGCGTGGCGCTGGCGACGGCCGCCGCGCTCTTCTCCATCCGGCACGCGAAGCTCGATGCGGTCCCAGACCTGGGCGATCCCCAGGTCATCGTCTTCACCGAGTGGATGGGGCGCTCGCCGATGTTGATCGAGGACCAGGTCACCTACCCCATCGTCAGCTCGCTGGTGGCCGCGCCCAGGGTGGCCGACGTGCGGGGCTACTCGATGTTCGGAATGTCCTTCATCTACGTCATCTTCGAGGAGGGCACCGACCTGTACTGGGCACGCAGCCGGGTGCTCGAGTACATGAGCTCCATCCGCGGCCGGCTACCCGAGGGCACGAACCCGGTGCTCGGCCCCGACGCGTCCGGGATCGGCTGGGGCTTCCAGTACACGCTGACCTCGAGCGGAGAGACCTCGCTCGACGAGCTGCGCACGTTCCAGGACTTCACCCTACGTTACGCGATCGGCCAGGTGCCGGGCGTGGCCGAGGTGGCGAGCGTCGGCGGCTACCAGCGCCAGTACCAGGTGACGGTCGACCCGAACAAACTGCGCGCGTACGGGGTCACGCTCGAGGAGGTGGTCGCGAAGATCCGGGACTCGAACGGCGACGCGGGCGGGCGGTCGATCGAGATGGCCGGCCGCGAGTACTACGTGCGCGGCCGTGGCTACCTCCAGGACCTGGGGGCGCTGGAGCGGGTGGCGGTGCGCGCGCGGGGGCCGAGCGGCGTGCCGGTGCTGGTGCGGGACCTCGGGACGGTGCGCTTCGGGCCGGAGATCCGCCGCGGGCTCCTCGAATGGAACGGCGACGGCGAGGCGGTGGGCGGGATCGTGCTCGTCCGGTACGGCGAGAACGTGCTCGACGTGGTGGATCGCGTGAAGCAGAAGCTCCACGATCTCGAGCACACGCTGCCCCCCGGAGTGAAGGTGGAGGTGGCCTACGACCGGACCGACCTCATCCACCGCGCCATCGGGACCCTGAAGCGGGCCCTGGTGGAGGAGGCGCTGGTGGTCGCCTTCGTCATCATCGCCTTCCTGCTCCACGTCCGCTCGGCGCTGCTCCCCATCATCTCGCTGCCCATCGCGGTGGCGCTCGCCTTCATCCCGATGGTGCTGCTCGACATCCCGGCCACCCTCATGAGCCTGGGCGGCATCGCCATCGCCATCGGCGCCACGGTCGACGCCGAGATCGTGATGATCGAGGCCTCGCACAAGAAGCTCGAGAGCGCGCCGCCGGGCGCCGACCGCCGTGCCCTGCTGGCCGAGGCGGCCCGCGAGGTGACGCCGGCCATCTTCTTCTCGCTGCTCGTCATCGCGGTGGCGTTCCTGCCGGTCTTCACCCTCACCGGCCAGGCCGGACGCCTGTTCCGCCCGCTCGCCTACACGAAGACGTTCGTCATGCTCTCGGCGGCGGTCCTCTCCATCACCTTCGCCCCGGCGCTGCGCGATCTTCTCATCCGCGGCAAGATCCGCGGCGAGTCGCGGCACCCGCTCTCGCGCGCCATCGTCCGCGTCTACCAGCCGTTCGTGTTCGTGGCGCTGCGCAACCCGAAGTCCACCATCGCGATCGGGCTCCTGGCGGTGCTGTCGGCGGTGCCGCTCGCGCTCCAGCTCGGTCACGAGTTCATGCCGCCGCTCAACGAGGGCGACGTGCTCTACATGCCGACCACCTTCCCCAACCTCTCCATCGAGGAGGCGAAGCGCCAGATCCAGATCCAGGACCGGATCTTCCGCGGCTTCCCCGAGGTGGCGAGCGTGTTCGGGAAGGCGGGCCGGGCCGAGACGGCCACCGATCCGGCGCCGCTCACCATGGTCGAGACCACCGTCCGGCTGAAGCCGGTCGAGCAGTGGCGCAAGGTCAAGCGGCACCGCTGGTGGTCGCCCTGGGCGCCGCCCTGGCTCGCGCCGGCGCTCCGCCTGGCATGGCCAGACCGCACCCGGATCACGTGGGAAGAGCTGACGGCCGAGATGAACCGCGCCATGCAGTTCCCCGGCTGGACCAACGCCTACACAATGCCCATCAAGGCGCGGGTCGACATGCTCTCGACCGGCGTGCGCACGCCGGTCGGCCTCAAGATCCTGGGCAAGGACCTGGCCCAGATCGAGAAGGTGGGCGTGGCGCTGGAGGGGTTGCTCGCCCAGATCCGCGGCACGCGCAGCGTCTTCTACGAGAGGAACGAGGGCGGCCTGTACCTCGACATCGTCCCGAACCGCGACGCGCTCGCGCGCTACGGTCTGACGGTCGGCGACGTGCAGCGCACGGTGGAAGCGGCCATCGGAGGAGCGCCCATCGGAGTCACCGTTGAGGGGCGCAACCGCTTCTCCATCAGCGTCCGCTACCCGCAGGACCTGCGGGGCGATCTCGAGCGGATCAAGAGCGTGCTCGTGCCGGTCGGCGGCGGCGCGCCGTCGGGAAAGATGGGCGCGCTCCCGCCTACGCGCGTCCCCGCGCTGCTCCTGGCGCAGATGTCCGGCGACATGGGTAAGACCGACGCCACCGCCGTCCCTGTCCGGCGGCTGTCCCGCCCGATCCCGGGCACGCTCTCCGACGCGCCGGCGCTGGAGTGGGACCAGGGCGTGAGCCTGGCGGATCAAGGCACCATCGCGGGTCTGGCCGGCGCGGCGCGGGCGCGCGCGCAGGCGTTCGTGCCGCTGGGTCAGGTGGCGGACGTCCGCATCGTGGGCGGCCCACCGATGGTACGAGACGAGGGCGGCCTCCTCGCCGGTTTCGTCTACGTCGATCTCGACCCCGCCCAGCGCGACGTGGGCGGATACGTGGCCGAGGCTAAGCACCTCGTCGACGAAGCGCTCGAGCACGGCCGCCTCACCCTCGGCCACGGCACGTTCCTGCGCTGGACCGGACAGTACGAGCAGCTCGAGAAGATGTCGGAGCGGATGAGGATCGTCATCCCGGGAACGCTCCTCATCATCATGGTGCTCCTGTACCTGCACTTCCGGAACTTCGTCGAGGTGCTGATCGTCCTCCTCTCCATTCCGTTCGCGCTGGTCGGGAGCGTCTGGCTGCTGTGGCTCCTCGATTACCGGCTCTCGACGGCGGTGTGGGTCGGGATCATCGCGCTGGTCGGGCTCGCGGCGCAGACCGGCGTCGTCATGATCGTCTACATCGATAACGCGTACGAGCGCCGCCGCCGGGCCGGCAAGATCCGCGACCTCTCGGACATCATCTGGGCGCACATGGAGGGCACGGTCCAGCGGGTGCGGCCGAAGCTCATGACGGTGGCGACCATGCTCCTGGGCCTCATGCCCCTGCTCTGGGCGAGCGGCTCCGGCGCCGACGTCATGAAGCGCATCGCGGCGCCGATGGTGGGAGGCCTCGTCACGAGCGCCTTCCTCACGCTCGAGATCATCCCGGTCGTTTACACGTACTGGCGCCAGGAACAGCTCCTGTGGGAGCGCCTCGCCTCGGCCGACCCGCGCCGGCTGGCGCGGCTACGCGCCTGGACACGCATCCACGGGGCTGGCTGGGCGCTCCTCGCGGCGACCGCTGTGGCGGCGCTGTACGTGCCGCTGCCGCGGCTGGGGTGGGCAGCGGCGCTGGCGCCCGGGGCGACCCTCGTCCTCGTCGGCTCCTTCGCCTACCTTCGACGGCGCCCCGCCGCGCGCCGGCTGGTGTGGCCGGAGCGCGCCGCGGCAGCCCCGCGCGCGGCGTGAAGCTCCTCGGAATGTAGGGCGGGGGGCTCGTCCCCCGCCGCCGTCTCCTCGTGCCCTCTCTCCGTCTGCTTGGCTAGCGCTCCGGCCCCGGCTCGCCGCCCGCCGCGAGCCGCGCCAGCCCCTCCCCCGAGACGCGCATCGTGATCCACTCGCCGAGCCGTTTCGCCCCGAGCGCCTCGTAGAACTCGATGGCGGGCGTGTTCCAGTCGAGCACCTGCCACTGGAACCTCCCGCAGCCCTCCGCCAGCGCGACGCGCGCGAGATGGACGAGGAGCACCTTGCCGATGCCGTGGCCGCGGAAGGCAGGGCGGACGAACAGGTCCTCGAGGTAGAGCCCGGGCCGGCCCTGCCAGGTCGAGTAGTTGAAGAACCAGAAGGCGAACCCGGCCACGCGCCCGTCCCACTCCGCCATCTCGACGAAGAAGCGCGGCGCTCCCGAGAAGCCGTCGCGCAGCAGGTCCTCGGCGGTGGCGGTCGCCTCCTCCGGCGCCCGCTCGTACTCGGCGAGGTCGCGGATGAGGGCCAGGATCTCGGGGACGTCGCGTGCCTCGGCACGGCGGATGCGGAGCATTCCATCATTGTACCGGAGGCGCCTACAGGAGCGGGCGCTGCTGTGCCGGCTCCGGGACCGCGAACGGCGCCAGCGCCTCGGCGTAGCGCGCCGCGAGCTCGGGCGGCACCTCGACCGTTCGCCCCTCCACCATGGCCGCGAGCATGGCGGCGTTGGCAACCGCCTGGCCCTCGAAGTGGTTGTTCGTCACGACATAGACGTCCTCCACCTCCGGCGCGGCGGCGAGCTCACGCGTCCGCTCGGCCCACGGCCGGAGCTCCTCCGCGGTGTAGAGGTAGTCGTAGCGGGCGTCACGGCCCGCCTTCTCCCGGAACCAGTCCTTGTAGTTGCGCCCGTGCACGCGGACGTAGCCCACCGGCGCCGTCGCGATCGCGCTCGGCCGGATCGAGCTGCGAAACAGCGGCTGGTCGACGTTGACGAACCCGACCCCGCGCTCGGCGAGCTCGGCGTACGTCTCGGAGACGTTCCAGGAGGCGTGGCGCACCTCGACGACGAGCGGCAGTCCCGACAGCACGTCGAAGAGGTCGCGCAGCCACTCGAGCGAGGCCGCGTCGCGCCGGAACGACCAGGGGAACTGGACCAGGACCGCCCCGAGCCGGCGCTCCTCCGCCAGCGCGTCGAGCACCTCGCGCGCCTGCCTCACCTCGTCGTCGCCGTAGGCCTCACGCTCGTGGGTTAGGCGCCGCCAGAGCTTGGCGGTGAAGCGGAAGCGGGGGCGCCCCGCGACGCGGTCGCACCAGGCACGCGCCACGTCCGCGCGCTGCGGCCGGTAGAAGGTCGAGTTGATCTCGACCACGTCGAAGAACCGGGCGAGGCGCGCGAGCGGGTCGAAGCCGCGCGGCGCCGACCGCGGGTACACCACGCCCTTCCAGTCGGGGTAGTCCCAGCCGGCGGGTCCGAAGCGAATCACGCCGGGTGAGTTAGGCGGCGCCGGGCGGGCGCGCCAGCCCGCGCCGCAGGGATATGGCGCCAGCCGACGAACGTGCCGGACACGGGGCGCGGGTCCGCTCGAGAACGGCTGAGCACCCCGAGCCGCGACCCGCGTCCGGCGCTAATGCCGGCCCCGCCCGTCACCGCTGTGCCAGGTGTCGTACTGCAACTGGTCCTGTATCCAATCTTCTTCTCGCGTCGGGGTCACCTCGCTCGGATCGAACCCGAGCGCGCGCGCCGTCGCCGGGTCCATGTCGCCCGTCGTCTCGATCCCGCGGGAGCGCTGGAACCCCGTGACCGCCGCTCGCGTTCGCTGGTCGTAGATCCCCGTGAGCTCGACGGGGTAGCCATGCTCGTTCAGCGATCGCTGGACGAGGTGCGCCTGCGCGGGCGTGTAGAAGTCATTGGTCCCGAAGAGTGGCCCGCGGCTCATCGCGGCGCAGCTCGCCGCGAGGCTGGCGATGAGGGCGACGCTGGTTCTCGCGGCCACGGTCGAGTCCTCCTTGGCCATTCACCCCGAGGCCCCAGCGTTCGGGCCACGGTGCCTGCGAGGACGAGCAAGCCGGCTGGCGCGCGTTCGAGCAGCGCCGCCCGTGACGTGATGAAGGCCCACGAATTCTTCTCGCCCGCGCAGTCGCGCGCCACCGCGAGCGTGCTCGCCGCATCGATGGGCAAGTGCTCGTGGCTCCCGGCCTACACCAGGCGGCGGGCGTTACGCTTGCGGCTCGCGGCGGCGTAACGCGACGAAGCGTGACCAGAAGATCATTCCCGCCGCGACCGCGATGGTCATGAGCATGAGCTCGATCGCGGCGTGCACCCTCGCGTCGTCTGCCTGCGCGTCGCCGAGATAATCGGCGCAGATGAGCGCCGCGATGAGGAGGAACACGCCCCCCGTGGCGCCGACGACCCAGGGTCGCGCCCCCGTGCGGCATCCGTCCGCGCAGCGCGTTCCAACGCACTGCAAGTGAAGTGGAACCTACGCGGAAAATCGCGCGCGCGACCGCGCCACGCTGCCGCAGCATGCCGCGCCCGGGACCGGACTAGGTACGGCAATGCTCCACACGGAGTAAGCAGAGTTGGTGCGTCCCGCAGGGGCATGGACCAGAACGAAACCCATAGAGGCACTTTGTCCAACGCTCGCGCAGATGCGATCACTCTTGGCGTGTCCGGGGGCGACGGCATGGCGAGCGCAGGGTTGCTCGCCGAGATGTTCGAATCGACCAGCGCGGGCCTGGCCGTTCTGCGCGGGCCGGACCTGATCGTCGAGTCGGCGAACCGGGCATGCGAGGTGCTCGCACCGCCGGAGCCACCGCTCGTTGGGCGCTCGGCGGCGAAGGCCTGGCCGGTCCTGGCGCGTCGCGTGGTTCCCATCGCCCGGCGCGTGCTGGAGACGGGCAAGTCGCGCGACGTCCGGGACGTGCGGCTGCTCGTCTCCGCCGTGGGCGAGGCGCCGCGGCGGCGCTACTTCACGTTCCGGCTCAGCCCCCTTGCCGCTGCCGGCGACGAGCCGAGGCTGTGGCTGGCGTTCATGGACACGACGCCGCAAGTTAGCGCGCGCCAGCGGGCCGGGCTCTTGACCTCCTTCTCGACCGACCTCAGCAGGCATCTCGAGCTGTCGTGGGTCGTGCGCCGAACCCTGCGCCGGGCGGTAGCCCTGCTGGGCGGCGAGCACGGCG
>Ga0318497_10000174_pt1 | contig 19035 bp, 18 predicted proteins | sample GRESIP109b1f23_FD_203754 | JGI IMG/M metagenome (GOLD analysis project Ga0318497, IMG submission 203754) | Tropical soil microbial communities from Luquillo Experimental Forest, Puerto Rico - GRE.SIPMG.109b1f23 | ecosystem: Environmental > Terrestrial > Soil > Tropical forest > Bulk soil... | reverse complement strand
CCGACACCGTTCGGCGTATCGCCGCGCGACGGGTCACCAGCTTCTCGCTCGACCTCTTGCCGCGGATCACGCGCGCCCAGAGCATGGACGTGCTGTCGTCGATGAGCACGATCGCCGGCTACAAGGGCGTGCTGCTGGCCGCCACCGCGCTGCCGCGGCTGGTGCCGCTCTTGATGACCGCGGCGGGCACGCTGAAGGCGGCGCGCTTCCTGATCCTGGGCGTCGGCGTCGCGGGCCTGCAGGCGATCGCGACCGCGAAGCGGCTCGGTGCGGTGGTCGAGGCCTTCGACATCCGCCCGGCGGTGAAGGAGCAGGTCGAGAGCCTGGGCGCGCGCTTCGTCGCGCACGAGGCGATCCAGGCGGGAGGCGAGGCGAAGGGCGGCTACGCCGCGGAGCTCACTCCGGAGCAGCAGGCGCGCCAGCGCGAGCTGCTGGGCAAGCACATCGCCGATGCCGACGCGGTGGTGTGCTCGGCCCTGGTGCCCGGACGGCGCGCGCCGATCCTGCTCAGCGCGTCACAGGTCGCCGCGATGCGCCCGGGCGCCGTGGTCGTCGACCTCGCCGCGGACCAGGGAGGGAACTGCGAGCTCAGCAAGCCCGGCGAGACGATCGAGCGCGGCGGGGTGAAGATCCTGGCGCCGCTGAACCTGCCGAGCTCGGTGTCGCTCCACGCCAGCCAGATGCTGGCGCGCAACCACCAGAACTTCCTGCTGCACGTGCTGAAGAAGGGCGAGCTCCAGCTCGACACGGCCGACGAGATCACCGCGGGAACGATGGTGACGCGCGGCGGCGAGATCGTGCACGCCGCGCTGCGCTCAGTGATTTCCGCCTGACCCGCCGTTCGGCGACGGAGTCCCGCCGGCAGGCGGCTTCGCGGCCGGCGTGTTCGGATCTGGATCGACCGAGATCTCGACCTGCTTCTGGCCCTGCTGCTTCTGGTAGATCTGGCGCAGCGTCTCGCGCCGCTCGTTCTCGATCTTCATCTGCTCCTGCACCGTGCCGATCTCGAGCTCGCGCTTGGCCACGCTCTGGCGCTCGCGCTTGCACGCGCTCTCCATGTGCGGGCCGCAGGTCGGGTTCTTGCAGCAGACCGCCGCGAAGTCGTCGAAGGTCTCCATCTTCTTGGGCAGCGGCGCGCCGTCCCAGGTCTCGGAGAAGGGCTTCGACAGCTCGGCGGCGCTGGTGAAGACGTCGCGGGCCTCGACCATGTCGTTCTCCTTCCAGGCCAGCAGCACCGAGATGCGGTCGATCTCGTCCTGCGGCGCGCCGGTCTTGGTCGCCTTGTCGAGGTAGTGGCGCGCGGTCTGCAGGTCGCCCTTGTACACCGAAATGTGTGCGAGGTTGGAGTAGTAGGTGCCTCCGGCGCGCTCGTAGCGGTCGTTCATCGCCAGCCGCAGCGCGTTGCGGAACGAGGTCTCCGATCCGGTCAGGTCGCCCTCGTAGGCGGTGATGATGCCCAGCCAGGTGTGCGGCCGGGGCGAGGTCGGCTCGATCTGCGCCGCCGCCAGGAACTCGTTCTGCGCCTTGCGCAGGTACTCGATGTAGTCCGCCTGGCGGTCCTCGTCGAGCGACTTGCGCGCGACCTCGTAGTAGACCTCGCCGAGCTTCAGCCGCGCCTCGAAGTCGTTCGGGTCGTCGTTGCGCACCTGCTCGAGCCTCTTCGCCGCGTCCTCCGCGTGGCCGTTCTTCACGTCCTGGTCGATCTCGCGCGGCGTGGGCTCGGTCGAGCAGGACAGGAGGACGGCGAAGGCGAGGCCACCGAGGAGCGCCCACAGAGCGGAGTGTCGTCGCATTTCCAAAGCTCTCCTGTTCAGGCTCCGGCGAGGAACGCCCGGAGCACGCGAATCATCGGTTCGACGTCGGCGGCGCCCGCCATTTCACGGCACGAGTGCATGGACAGCATCGGGTTGCCGACGTCGACGGTCGCGATGCCGGTGCGCGCCGCCGTGATCGGCCCGATCGTGGAGCCGCAGGGCCCGTCGGCGCGCGGAGTGAACTGCTGGGGCCGGACGCCGACGTCGGCGCAGAGCGAGGCGAACGCACCGGCGCTCTTCGCATCCGACGCGTAGGACTGGTTCACGTTGGTCTTGATCACCGGCCCGCGGCCCAGCACCGGGCGGTGGTGCGGCTCGTGCTTCTCCGCGAAGTTCGGGTGCACGGCGTGCGCCATGTCCGCGGAGACCAGCTGCGAGCGGGCGCGCGCGCGCGGAAAGCCCTGCGGCGCCCCGCCCTTGAACGCCGCGACCACGCGTTCGAGCGACTCGAGCAGGAACGTGCCCGCCGCGCCCTGCGCGCTCTGGCTGCCGACCTCTTCGTGGTCGTAGAGCACGATCGCGCGGGTCGCGCGCGAGAGCTCGCCGCCGGTCGCGCCGAGCAGCGCCGACACCGCAGCGTGACAGGACGCCAGGTTGTCCAGGCGCGGGGCGGCGAGGAACGCGCCGTCGGCGCCCAGCGCCGCGGAGGGCTGCACGTCGTAGAGCATCAGGTCGTGGGCGAGCAGGTCCTCGGGCGCCACGTCGGCCAGCTGCTGTGCGCGCAGCTCCGTCGCCAGCAGGGCGGCCAGCGGAGGCGCGTCCTCGAGGCCGAGCACCGGCAGGCTCTGCGTCTCGGGGTTGAGTTTCAGCCCGCTCTCGCGGATCTCGCGGTTGAGATGGATCGCCAGGCTCGGGATGCGCAGCAGCGGCCGCGCGAAGTCGACCAGCAGGGTGCGCGCTCCGCCGCGCTCGCGCAGGGTGACGCGGCCCGCGAGCGACAGGTCACGGTCGAGCCAGGTGTGCAGCAGGAGCCCCCCGTACGGCTCGACCGCGAGCTGGCGGTAGCCGTGCGCGGTGACGTCCGCCAGGGGCTTCGCGCGCAGGTTCGGGGAGTCGCTGTGCGCGCCGACGATGCGGAAGCCGCCTTCCACCGGCGACTCGCTGCCGACCTGGAACGCGACCAGGCTGCCGCCGTTGCGCACCACCAGGCGCCGGTCGCCCGGCGAGAGCGCCCACAGCTCGTCCTCGCGACACTCGCGGAAGCCGGCCGCGGCGAGCCGGCGCGAAACCTCCGCGATCGCGTGGTACGGCGTCGGCGAGGCGTCGATGAACGCGAGCAGGTCCCGCGCGGCGTCCGGCATGCGCGCGAGGGTAGCTGCCCCTCGGGTAGAATGCAGCGCGCTCCACACCCCAGGCGAGAGAGGCGCGAGCGTCATGACGACGGTGGCCGCGTTTGCGCGCAAGAGTCCGGACAAGCCGGCGCTGATCTACGGCAACGGCGAACGGATCGAGACCTACGGCGAGCTCGAACTGCGCTCGCGGCGGATCGGCCACTGGCTGCGCGCGCTGGGCCTCGCGCCGGGCGACGGGATCGCCGCCTACCTCGCCAACGACGACGAGTTCTTCGACTTCTTCTGGGCCGCGCACCGCACCGGCCTCTACTTCACGCCGGTGAACTGGCACCTGCTCGAGGACGAGATCCAGTACATCGTCGACAACTGCGACGCGAAGCTCCTGGTCGCGCACGTGCGCTTCGCGGAGCTCGCGGTCCGTGTCGCCGCCCGCGCTCCCAAGCTCGAGGCGCGCGTCTCGGTCGGCGGCGAGATCCCCGGCTTCCAGCCGCTGGAGGAGGCGTTGGCGAAGATCCCGCAAGACGCGCCGCTCGCAGACGAGCTCGAGGGCTCGGTGATGCTCTACTCGTCGGGCACCACCGGGAAGCCGAAGGGCGTGCGGCGCGCGCTGCCGCGGATCCCGGCGGGACATCCGTCGGTGCTGGCCGGAGTGGTGGGACTCGCGGCGCTGTTCGGCATCGGCGAGTCCGACGTGTATCTCACGCCCGCGCCGCTCTACCACGCGGCGCCGATCGGCTTCACCTCTTCGATGCAGCGCATCGGCGCGACCGCGGTGGTGCTGCGCCGCTTCGATCCGGAAGAGGTGCTGCGCACCATCGCCGAACAGCGCGTCAGCTCGGCGCAGTTCGTGCCCACGCACTTCCGCCGCCTGCTCACGCTGCCTGACGAGGTGCGCGCGAAAGCCGACCTGTCGAGCCTGCGCGTCGCCATCCACGCGGCCGCGCCCTGCCCGATCCCGCTGAAGGAGCAGATGATCGACTGGTGGGGCGAGGCGATCGTCGAGTACTACGGCGGCACCGAGGGCGGCGGCACCTTGATCCGCGCCAAGGAGTGGCTGGCGCACAAGGGCTCGGTCGGGCGCCACTGGGCCGGCGGCGTGGTGCACCTGCTCGACGAGGACGGGCGTGAGATCGACGAGCCCGGGCGCGAGGGCGCCGTCTACTTCGACGCGCCTGCCGACGCGGGGGCGCGCTTCTCCTATCACAAGGACCCCGAGAAGACCGCCTCGACCTACCGCGGCAGCCTCTTCACCATCGGCGACATCGGGGTCAAGGACGCCGAGGGCTACCTCTACCTCACCGATCGGCAGTCGAACATGATCATCTCGGGCGGAGTGAACATCTACCCGCAGGAGACGGAGAACCACCTGGTCATGCACCCCAAGGTGCGCGACGTGGCGGTGATCGGCGTTCCCAACGTCGACTTGGGCGAAGAGGTGAAGGCGGTGGTGGTGCCTGCGCCGGGAGTCAGTCCGGGCGCCGAGCTCGAGCGCGAGCTGATCGACTACTGCCGCGCGCAGCTCGCGCACTACAAGTGCCCGCGCACGATCGACTTCGCCAATGACGTTCCCCGCACCGAGACCGGGAAGATGGCGAAGCGCCGGCTGCGCGAGAAATACTGGTCGGGTCACCAGAGCCGGATCGTCTAATTGGAGCGGCACCAGCTCGACGCCTATGCGCGGATGCTGGAGCTCTCCTGGCCCCGGCTGATCCCGCTGTTGTTCCTGATCTGGGTGTGGATCGCCGCCGTGTTCGCGCTGGCCTACTTCTTCGACCCCGGCGCGGTCGCCGGCGCGCGGCCGGGCTCGTTCGCGGACGCGTTTTTCTTCAGCGTGCAGACGCTGTCGACCATCGGGTACGGCGTGCTGTCGCCGCGGACCCCGATGGCTCACCTGCTGGTGACGCTGGAGTCGTTCCTCGGCCTGCTCGCGGTGGCGCTGATGGCGGGACTCGCCTTCGCCAAGTTCTCGCGGCCGAGCGCGCGCGTGCTGTTCAGCCGCTACGCCGTGATCGGCCGGCGCGACGGCGTGCCGTCGCTGCTGCTGCGCATGGCGAACGCGCGCCACAGCGCGATCGCGGAAGCGCACGTGCGGCTAGCGCTGGCGCGCGACGAGGTCACGGTGGAGGGCGAGGAGATTCGCCGCTTCCACGAGCTCGTGCTGGTGCGCGACTGGACGCCGCTGTTCGCGCTGACCTGGACGATCGTGCACCGGATCGACGAGTCGAGCCCGCTCTTCGGCGCGACGCGCGAGTCACTCGCCGCCCAGGACGCGCAGCTCCTGGTGAGCGTGGTCGGGATCGAGCTCGCGTTCCACCAGACCGTGCACGCGCGCGGCACCTGGAGCACGGACGAGATCGCCTGGAACGCGCGCTTCGGCGACGTGCTGGTGGCGGGGCGCGGCCCGAGCGGCTACCGCGTCGACTACACCCACTTCCACGAGACCCTGCCGCTGGAGAGCTCCTAGGCCGGCTCGTCGTTTCCGCCCTGCTCCGGCCGCCAGCGCTCGGGTGCGCCGCGCAGGTCGTGCTTGCGCAGCGGCAGCGCGCGCACGCGGTGGCCGGTGAGCGCGAACACCGCGTTGCTGGCGGCCGCGGCGATCGGCGGTGTGCCGGGCTCGCCCGCGCCGCCGGCGCGCGCGCCCGAGGGGACAAGCTTCACCTCGATCGCCGGTGCGTCCGCGAGCTTCACCATCGGGTAGTCCGGGAAGTTGCGCTCGACCACCTGGCCGTTCGCGATCGAGATCTCGCCGTGGAGCGCGGCGGTGAGGCCGTAGATGATGCCGCCCTCGAGCTGCGCCGTGATGCCCGAGGGATGGACCACCTCGCCGGGATCGGCGGCGCACCAGACGCGGTGCACGCGCGCGCGGCCGTCGTCGCCCACCGAGACCTCGGCGACCTGCGCCACGATGGTGTCGAACGACTCCTTGAGCGAGATGCCGCGCGCCCGGCCCTTGGGCGCCGGCGTGTCCCAGCCCGAGAGCTCCGCCACGGCGTCCAACACCGCGCGGTGTCGGGGTGCGTCCGCCAGCAGCGCGCGGCGGTACTGGTAGGGATCCTGCTTCGCCGCGAACGCGAGCTCGTCCATGAACGACTCGATGAAGAAGCCGTGGTGGCTGTTGTCGACGCTGCGCCAGGGGCCGAACGGGATGGGGTCGGTGCCGCTGGCGTAGCGCGCCTCGCGGTTCGCGATGCCGTAGGGGATGTGGGTCGCGTCGGCCGGGTCGTGCTTCTCGGTGAACTCGTACAGCCACGCGATCGGCCGCCCCGAGGCGTCGAGCCCGCCCTTGATGCGCGCGACCGAGGCGTTGCGGTAGTTGTCCTGGGTCATGTCCTCTTCGCGCGACCAGATCACGTTCACCGGACGGTCGAGCTGCTTCGCGATCTGGATCGCGCGCTCGAGGTAGTTGAGGGTCGGCCCGCGCCGGCCGAAGCCGCCGCCCATCGCGGTGTGGTGCAGGGTCACCGCGTCGAGCGGCAGCCCCGCGACCTTCGCCGCCGCTGCGCGCGCACCGAGCCCGTCCTGGAAGCCGCCCCAGATCTCGAGCTTGCCGCCCGAGAACCGGGCCGTGCAGTTCATCGGCTCCATGGTCGCGTGCGCGAGATACGGCACGCGGTAGGTCTGCTCCACCACCTGCGCGGCGGTGCGCAGCGCGCCCTCGGCGTCGCCGAAGCGGTAGTCCTTCTTCAGCCCGCCCTTGGCGAGCGCCCCCTCCATGCCGGAGAAGATGGACTCGGAGGAGTGAGTCGCCGCCGCGCCGCCGTCGAACGTGACCGGAAGGGCCTCGACCGCCTGCTTCGCCCGCCAGTAGCTGTCGGCGACCACCGCCACCGCTCCCGGGATCTCGAGCACGCGCACCACGCCGCGGCGGCCTTCCAGCTTCGCGGCGTCGAAGCTCGCCACCTTGCCGCCGAAGACCGGAGACGCGCGCACCGCCGCGTACACCATGTTCGGGAGCCTCGTGTCGAAGCGGGGCAGCGAGCGGCCGACGATGCCGTAGCGCTCGCGCGGCTTCAGCGGCACCTCGCCCGGCGGATCGAACGCGGCTGCCGCGCTCGCCATCTCGCCGTAGCTCGCGCTGCGCTGGCTGGGCGCATGGAAGAGCCGGCTCTTCTCGGTGGCGATCTCGCTCGCCGGCACCTTCCAGGCCTGCGCTGCGGCCTGCACCAGCATCCAGCGCGCTGCCGCGCCGGTGCGGCGCATGCCCGCGACGCCGGTCGCGCGCACCGACAGGCTCCCGCCAGTGATCTGCAGGTGCATGAACTCGGCGATCTTGCGCATGGCGAAGTCAGTGGTGCCGGAGAGCGCCGCGGGGATGTCGTACTCGCCGAGCAGGTAGCCGCGCCCGAGCGGACCGTTGGCGAAGGCGGGGTCCGCAGGCGCCTGCTCCATGCGCACGTGCGCCCAGTCGGCGTCGAGCTCTTCCGCGAGCATCATCGGCAGCGACGTGTGGACGCCCTGTCCCATCTCCGAGTGGGGAACGATCACCGTGATCGTGTCGTCGGGCGCGATCTTCACCCAGGTGAGGAGCAGCGTCTCGCCGTCCTTCGCATCGAGCGCGCGCGCCCGCGGAAGGTTGGAGAACGGTGCGAGTGCGTAGCCGAGCAAGAGCCCGCCGCCCGCGAGTGCCCCGCCGACGACGAAGCCGCGCCGCGTGATCGCCATCGCGCTCCCTCCTACGCCTGAGCCGCGGCGTGGATCGCCGCGCGGATGCGGCCGTAGGTGCCGCAGCGACAGACGTTGGTCATCGCCGCGTCGATCTCCGCGTCGCTCGGCTTCGGCGTGGTCTGGAGCAGCGCGACCGCCGCCATGATCTGCCCCGACTGGCAGTAGCCGCACTGCGGCACCTGGTGCTCGATCCACGCCGCCTGGACCCGGTGCAGCGTGCCGCCCTGCGCGAGCGCTTCGATCGTGGTCACGTCCTTGCCGGCGGCGGCCGCGGCCGGCAGCGTGCAGCTGCGCACCGCCGCGCCGTCGACGAGCACCGTGCAGGCCCCGCAGTACGCCACGCCGCAGCCGTACTTGGTGCCGGTCAGGTCGAGCACGTCGCGCAGCACCCACAGCAGCGGCATCTCCGGCTCGACGTCGACCTCGTGCGCGGTTCCGTTGACGCGGATCTGCATCGCGACGCTCTCCCTGCCGATCTCGCCCCGAGAGTAGACCGGATGACCGGATTCGTCTATATGGTCATCGGGAGGGGAAGCCATTCCCGCCACCACGGCCCGGAGCTCGCGGCGCGCGAAGGCGCCGCCGGCCGCGTCCCCGGCGCGACGCGGGGAGATCCTCGCCGCGGCGCAGCGCTGCTTCTGGAAGAGCGGCATCCGGCGCAGCTCGATCGAAGACGTCGCGAACGAGGCGGGGCTGGCCAAGGGCACCATCTACCTCTACTTCCGCTCCAAGGAAGACCTGTTCGCCGCGCTCGCCGCGGAGCTCTGCGCGGAATCGCTGGCGGGCGTGGAGCGCGCGCTGGCCGCGCGCGGCCCGCTCGCCGAGCGCCTCGCCGCCGCGCTCGACGCGAAGATCGGCCACTTCCATCGCCTGCTCGCCGGGAGCCCGCACGCGCCCGAGCTGCTGGACTCGAGCGCGAAGATCGCCGCGGACAGCCTCGCCGCGCTCGACCGGGCGCTCCAGCGCGCGCTCGAGCGCGCGCTGCGCGACGCGGACCTCGGCCTCGGCGCGGCATCGCGCGCGGAGCTGGTCGAGCTGATCCTCGCGGCGGGCCATGGCACGGCGCGGCGCGGCGAGCTTGCGGGCAGGCTGTCCTCGGCCTCGCAGCGCGCGAAGCTGGAACGGCACGTCGAGCTCTTGCTGCGCGCTACCCCCAGCGCTCGAAGTAGGTGATCGTCTCGGGACCGGGCCGCGTCGCCGGCTTGAAGTCCATCCCTTCGGTGTAGGCGACGGGCAAGAGCCCCACTTGAGTCACGTCCTTGGGGATGCCGAGCAGCTCGGCCGCCTCCTCCTCGCGGTTCATGTGCAGCGTCGTGAGCACTGAGCCGAGACCGCGCGAGCGGAGCGCCAGCTGGAAGCTCCACACCGCGGGGTAGATCGAGCCGTAGAAGCCCGCGCGCATACCCAGCGGCAGCCCGTCGCCCACGCGGCCGAGCGCGCAGGGGATCACGTGCACCGGCACCTCGTGCAGGTGGTCGACCAGCCACAGCGCCGAGTCGTACACCCGCGCGGTCTGGCGGTCGCCGGGCGGAGTCGCCTTGCGCGCCTGCTCGAGATACTCGCCGCCGCCGCGCTTGTAGATCTCAGCGAGCGCGCGGCGCTTCGCGGCGTCGGTGACCACGAGCCAGCGCCAGCCCTGGCGGTTCGAGCCTGTGGGCGCCTGCTGCGACAGCCGGATGCACTCGAGCACCACCTCGCGCGGCACCGGTTTCGCGAGATCGAGGCGCTTGCGCACGGCGCGCGTGGTAGCGAGCAGCCGGTCGACACCGTCGAGGTCGAAGCCGCCGCCGAAGCTGGTCGCGTCCTCCCAGCCGATGCCGACGTCGAGCCGCACTCCGAACTTGGCGATCATCTGACCCGCGTCCTCGCGCAGCGCCTTCCACTGCGGCGAGTGACTGCTGCGCTCCAGCGCCTCGACCGTGTCGAACGCCATCTCGGCGATGCGGTGGAACACCGGTGCGCTGCCCTCGAGCCCGACGCTCGTGCGCGTCAGCACGATGCGGCGCAGCTCCGGCACCGCGCGCGCGAGCGGCACGTGCGTGCCCAGATAGGCCTTCTCGAACGCCGCGACGTCCTCGGGCTTCGGGTGCGACCAGGCTGCCACGACCTTGTACATGCGTCTCCCCTCGCTCAGCCGCGTGCGGCGGCCTTCGCCGCGTAGAAGCGGACCAGCTCGAAGCGATCGTTGCCCCAGAACATCTCGTCGCCGACGAAGATCGTCGGCACGCCGAACACGCCCCGCCCGACGGCGGCCTCGGTGTCGCGCGTGAGCCGCTCCTCGAGCTCGGGCGACTTCGCGCGGGCGAGCACCGCTGCAGCGTCGAGGCCCGCTCCGCGCAGCAGCTCCTCGAGCACGTCGTCGCGGCCGAGGTCCCGTGCCTGCGCCCAGCGCGCGCGGTAGAGCGGGTAGTGCAGCTCGCGGAAGCGGCCGAGATCCTTCGCCACCAGCGCGCAGCGCAGCGCCAGCGACGTGTCGGTCTTGTACAGCGCGCGCGCCGCGGGATCGAACTCGGCGCCGAGCGCCTCGGCCCAGTGGCGGATGTCGTTCGCCGCGTTCTTCTGCTTGCGCGGGCCCAGCTCGGGCGGCTTGCCCACGCCCGGCTCGACCAGCCGCCGCAGGTGGACCGGCCGGAAATCGATCTCGACGCCGAGATCGCGGAAGTAGGATTCGGCGCGGCAGGAGCCGAGGTAGGCCCATGGACACGCGTAGTCGAAGTAGAGCGGAAGCTGCACGATCGGTCCTCCGACGGTCCTCCGTCGCGGGAAGCGTATCATGCGCTCCCGGTGGAACCGGACTTCGCCCCGCTCGAGCGCGAGATGGCGCGCCAGCTCGCTTCGGGCCTGCGGCCGACGCTGCAGATCGCCGTCGACTGGCGCGGCCGGCGCGTATTCGAGCGCGCCGTCGGCGCCGGCGCGAGCATCGATTCGAGCTACGTGCTGTGGAGCTCGACCAAGCCGTTCGTTTCGGTGGCGCTGCTCGCGCTCGTCGAGGAGGGCAAGCTCGCGCTCGAGGAGCGCGTGGCGCGACACTTCCCGGAGTTCGGCAAGCACGGCAAGGAGCGGATCACCGTCGCGCAGCTGCTCTCGCACCGCGGCGGCTTTCCGGCGACTGCGCCGGAGCAGGCGCGCGAGCTCGCGCGCGCGTCGCGCGATTGGGACGAAGCGCTGCGCTTCGTGTGCGAGCTGCCGCTGGCCTGGGAGCCGGGCAGCGACCGCGGCTACCACCCGCTCTCGGCGTGGTTCGTGGTGGGCGAGCTGGTGCAGCGGCTCGACGGCCGGCCGCTCTCCGACGCACTCCGCGCGCGCGTGCTCGACCCGCTCGGCATCCCGGTCGACGGCTTCTCGCTCGGCCGGCCGGGCGACCTGTCCGCGCCGCCGCTCGCGGTGAGCACGCGCGAGGCGAAGGGCGCACCGCCTGCGGCCGAAGCCGCGTTCTGGAACGACCCGCGCACGCACGCGGCGGTGCTCCCTGCCGGCGGTGGCATCGCGCGCGCGCGCACGCTCACCGCGCTCTACCGCGCGCTGCTCGACGGCGGCCGCGGCGCGCACGGGCGCCTGCTCTCGCCCGGGATGGTCCGCAGCGCGACCTTCCCGCATGCCGTCGGCACGCGCGACCGCACCTTCCTGCGCGACATTCCCTGGGGGCTCGGCTTCCATCTGAAGCACGTGCTGCCGACGCTCGACGACTGCGGCACGCGGGCGACGCCCGGCAGCTTCGGCCACGCGGGTCACTTCGTGGTGAACACGGCGTTCGCGGATCCGGGCCGGGACCTGGCCGTGGCGATCCTGTCGAACGGGCTCGCGGAGCCGCGCGCCGGACTGGCGGGCGTGACCGCGCTGGCCGACGCCGTGCACGCGTCGATCGACGCTGCGACCGGAAGCGACGGGCAGTAGACTCGGCTCCATGGACAGCGCCTCGATCGCGCCCGGACTCCTGCTCGCGATGCCTCAGCTGGACGATCCGAACTTCGCGCGCGCGGTGGTGCTGATGGTGCAGCACTCGGACCAGGGATCGTTCGGGCTGGTGCTGAACCGGCCAAGCGAGACGCCGGTGATCGACGTGACCGCTCCCATGGGCATGCGCTGGCGCGGCGACCCGTCGGCGGTGCTGTGGGTGGGCGGGCCGGTGAGTCCCGAGTCGGGCTGGCTCCTGCACGAGCCCACCGGCGAGCTCGCAGAGGACGGAACGCTCGCCGTCACCGAGACGATCTCGCTCTCGACCTCGCCGCAGAACTTCCGCGCGCTGGTTGAGAAGCCGCCGCGGCGGGTCAGGCTGCTCGCGGGCTACGCGGGCTGGGGCGCGCACCAGCTGGAGAGCGAGCTCGCACAGGGTGCCTGGCTCACCGCGACCGCCACGCCCGAGTTGGTGTTCGACACGCCGGCCGAACGCATGTGGGACGAGGCGCTGCGCTCGCTCGGCATCGATCCGGTGTCGCTGGTGCCGGGCACCGGCATTCACTGAGCCAGGATCGCCCGCAGCGCGGGCTCGAGCTCGGGATCGCGGAACGGGAAGCCGCTGGCCACGAGCTTGCCCGGCTTCACCCGCTGGCTCGCGAGCAAGAGCTCGTCGGCGGCCTCGCCGAGCGCGAGCCGCAGCGCCGCCGCCGGCACGCGCAAGAACGCCGGCCGACGCAGCACCCGGGCGAGCGTGCGCGACAGCTCGGCGTTCGTGACCGGCGCGGGTGCGACCAGGTTCACCGGTCCCGCCAGCGCAGGGGACACCAGAATGTGTTGCACCGCGGCGACGGCGTCTGCCCCGGAGATCCACGACACCCACTGCGTGCCGGGGCCGAGCGAACCGCCCAGCCCCAGGCGGTGCGGCGGCAGCAGCGCCGCGAGCGCGCCGCCCGAGCGGTCCAGCACCATGCCCAGGCGCAGCGTCACCACGCGCAGTCCGGCCTCGCGCGCCGGCTCGCAGGCGCGCTCCCACTCGCCGCACAGCTGGGCGAGGAAGCCCGTGCCCTGGGGGCTCGTCTCGTCGAGCCACTCGTTGCCGCGATCGCCGTAGAAGCCGACTGCCGACGCGCAGAGCAGCGCGGGCCGGCTCGGCAGGCGCGCGAGCGTCTCGGCCACCAGCCGCGTGGAGGGGATCCGGCTCTCCCGGATCGCGCGCTTCTTCGCGGGGGTCCAGCGCGCGCCGGCGACCGGCTCGCCCGAGAGATGCAGCAGTGCTTCGATGCCCGCGAGCGCCGTCGGGTCGAGCCGGCCGGCCGCCGGACTCCAGCCGATCTCGCCCGGCCGCTGCGGCGTCCCGCGCACCAAGCGCAGGACTCGCCAGCCACCGGCCTCGAACGCGGCGCACAGCCGGCGGCCGAGCAGGCCCGACGCCCCCGAGACCGCGATCGCGGCCACTAGCGCCGGATCTCGAACGGGCCGAGCGCTTCCCCGCCCTCCTCGTCCTGCACCTCGACTCCTTCCACGGCAGCGCCGCGCGGGCCGCGGCGCAGGAACTCGAGCGCGGCCGCGAGCTCCGTCTCGCCACCCTCGGCCAGCGCCTCGACGCGGCCGTCGGGAAGGTTGCGCACCCAGCCGCGCAGGCCGAGCTCTCGCATCCGCGCCTGCGTCGCACCGCGGAAGAACACGCCCTGCACGCGGCCCGACACCCAGAAGTGTCGGCGCTTCATTCCGCCTGGGCGCCGTCGCCGGCTACCACAGCGACCAGCGCGAGGTCGCGCTCGCGCACGCCGGCCAGGTCGAACTTCTTCGCGCTCGCGGCCATGCGCAGCAGCGCCGCGCCGATCGGCATGGCCGGCCCGGCCTCGCCGCGATCTCCTTCACCCGCGCGTCGATCTCGAGCAGCTTCGCCGCGAAGCCCGCGCGCTCGCGCAGCGCGACCGGGAGCGCCCGCACCGACAAGCGGTCGACGCGGCGCAGGAACGGCAGATAGGCGCCGCCCGCGAAGCGCGGCGTGCGCTGGTAGCACAGCCCGAGGGTCAGGTACGCGGCGAGCTCGAACTCCGCGGCGAACTGCGACTCGGGTGCGCGCGGCTCCGCCTTGGCCAGCGCCTGCGCCATGCGAATCACCTCGAGGCTGCGGTCCTTGGTGTTGTGCGCCTTCTCGGTGTTGAGGGCGAGGATCTTGTACGCCAGCGCCTCGTCGGGCGAGACCAGCGCGGCGATCGCGCGCATGCCTAGCAGCTTCGCCGCCGCCAGCCGATGCCGCCCGTTCGGCGTCCAGAAGCCGCCGTCCTTGCCGCGGACGGCGATCACCGGGTCGAGGAAGGCGCCGGCCTCGTCGATCTTCTGCGCCAGACGCTTGACGTGCGTGGGCGAGAGGTCGCGCTGGAACGGCGTCGGCTCGAGCGCGCCGAGCGGCAGCATCGCGAGCAGGAGCGGGTGGCTCGCGAGCGGGTCGGAGTAGGCACCGAGCGCCGCGCCGCCCGCGGCCGCGACGGCGGCGGAGAGGTCGACGAGCTCGGCTGCATCGGGTGCGAGCGCTGCGCTCGACGGCTCGGGACCACGCTTCTCCTTCGCGGGCGAGAGGCGCTTCCGGGCCGAGCCGGACTTCTTCGCGCTCTTCTTCCTGGCGGCCACGGCGGGAGTGTACTCGCCAGGCGGGCAACGGGAGCGGCGCGCGCCGCGGCCCGAGTGACCCTCCTCGCCCGCTCGCTAAGCTCTGTGCGTGTCACGTGGCCGCCGCCGCCGACCGCGTCTGGGCTCGCCGCTCCGCCGGGCCGGGCTCGTGCCCCGACCGCGCGCGATCCGCGCGCTGGTCCGCGACCGCGCGCTGCGCTTCACCGAAGGCAACCGCGTCGAGCTCTACGACACCGGCCGCGCGGGGCTGCAGGCGATGCTCGCGGCGATCGAGTGCGCCGAGCAGCGGATCCACCTCGAGACGTACATCCTGCGCTCGGACCAGATCGGCCGCGAGTTCCTCGCCGCGCTGACCGAGCGCGCCGCCGAGGGCGTCGAGGTGTGCCTGCTCTACGACGCGGTGGGGTCGCTGGGGCTCGACGAGTCGGCGCTCGAGCCGCTGCGCGCCGCCGGGGGCGAGGTCGTCGCGTTCAACCCGCTGTTCGCGTGGCTGCGCGTGCCGGTGCGCCGCCGTGACCACCGCAAGATCCTGGTGGTCGACGGCCGGGTCGCGTTCATGGGCGGGCTCAACATCGGCGACGAGTACGTCTCGGGGCTCGGGCCGGTGAAGACGGGCGAGCCCTGGCGCGATGCGCACGTGCGGATCGAGGGCCCGTGCGTGCGCGACCTCGAAGCGGTGTTCCTGGAGAGCTGGTTCCGCGCCGATGGACCCGCGCTGCCCTGGCACGCGCTGCTCGAAGGCGAGCCGCGCCGCGCCGGCAGCGTGCGCTGCGCGGTGCTCGCGGACGGCCCGTCGCACCGCCGCCGCCGCACGCGCGACCTGTTGATCTCCGCGCTCGGCGACACCGAGCGCGAGGTGCTGCTCGTCTCGCCCTACTTCGCGCCGGGCCGCAAGGTGCTCGAGGCGCTGGGCGAGGCCAGCCGCCGAGGGGTCCGTGTCTCGCTCCTGCTCGCCGGACCGCGCACCGACCACCCGTCGCTGCGGCGCGCGTCGCGCGCGGTGCTGCCGAAGCTGCTCGAGCACGGCGTGCAGGTGCGCGAGTTCGACGGCGGCATGATGCACGCGAAGCTGGCCTGCTTCGACGGGACCTACGCGGTCGTCGGCACCTCGAACCTGGACCGCCAGAGCTTCGAGCACAGCTACGAGGTGAACCTGATCCTCGAGGACGCCGAGTTCGCCAAGCGCGTGCGCGAGGGCATCGAGACCGACACCGCACGCGGGCAGCCGGTCGACCTGGCCGCGCTGGCGCGGCGCGGCTTCATCGAACGGCTGCGCGACAGCCTCGCCGCGCTCCTGCTGCGCTGGATCTAGACCCTTCGGGAGGCCCTATTTGACGGGGCCAACGCGTCTTGTTAGTAAACGCTTACTAATGGCTTCCCCCAGCCCCAAGGTCACCCCCTCCCGGGCGCGCCCGACCTCGGCCGAGCGCCGCACGCAGATCCTGCGCGAGGCGGCGCGTTGCTTCGGCACGCGCGGGTTCCGCGGAACCACCACCCGCGACGTGGCGGCGGCGGTGGGCATCACCGAGGCGGCGTTGTACCGCCATTTCCCCGGCAAGGAGGCGATCTACGCGGCGATCCTCGACGCGCGCACCGCGGTCCCGGAGGTCGTCACGACGCTCGAGCCGTATGCCGCCGCGCGCGACGACGAGCGGGTGTTCAAAGAGCTCGCGCTCGCGATCGTCGCCTCGGTGGAATCGGATCCGTCGTTCCTGCGGCTCTTGCTCTACTCGGCGCTCGAAGGGCACGAGATGGCCCGGCCGTTCTACGAGACCCGCATGCGGCGGCTGCGCGAGTTCCTGTCGCGCTACATCGCCGAGCGCACGCGCGAGGGCGCGTTCCGCGAGGTCGATCCGGTGCTCGCGGCGCGCGCGTTCGTCGGCATGGTGGCCGACCACCTGATCGCGCGCACCGTGTTCGGCCAGCGCGACCCGCAGGTCGAGCCGCCGGAGCGGATCGCGCAGGGCTTCACCGAGATCTTCCTGGACGGCGTGCGCGCGGATCGCCCGCGCGCGCGCAGCGAGGCTGCCCGTGGCTGACGCGGTGATCGAGACCCCGGCGCGCAGCGGATTCCGGCTGAACGTGCGCGTGCTCCTGGCGGTCGGCGCCGCCGTCGTCGCAATCGGCGTGGTGGCGTACTGGTTCTTCGAGATCCGCGGGCACGAGAACACCGACGACGCCTTCGTCGAAGGACACCTGGTGTTCCTTTCGCCGCGCGTCGCGGGACAGGTGAAGGAGGTGCTGGTGGAGGAGAACCAGCACGTGCACGCGGGCCAGGTGCTGGTCCGGCTCGATCCCGCCGACTTCGAAGTGCGCGTGGACCACGCGCGCGCCGACCTCGAGGCCGCGAAGAACCGCATGGCCCAGTCGTCGGCCGCAGCCGAGGCCGCCTCGGCGCAGGCGCGCAGCGCGGCGGTGCGCGTGCGCCACGCCCAGCAGGAGCTCGACCGCGCCCAGGGCCTGTTCGAGCGCAAGGTCGCGAGCCAGATGCAGCTCGACGCCGCCGTCGCCGAGTACAACACCGCGACCGCGGAGCTGCGCGCCGCCGAGCAGCGCGAAATCGCGGAGCGCGCGATGATCGCGAACGAGGCGCCGGTGCTGCAGGCCCAGGCCTCGCTGCGCGAGGCGGAGCTCGCGCTCGACCACGCCACCATCAGCGCGCCGTTCGACGGCGAGATCGGCCGCAAGTCGGTCGAGCTCGGCGCCAACGTCTCGCCGGGGCAGCCGCTGCTCGCGCTGTCGCAGAGCTCCGAGAAGTGGATCAGCGCGAACTTCAAGGAGACCCAGGTCGGCCGGATGCACGCGGGCGACCCGGTCGAGATCCGCGTCGACGCCTACCCGGACAAGGTCTGGCACGGCCGCATCGAGTCGATCTCGCCGGCCACGGGCGCGAAGTACGCGCTGCTGCCCCCCGACAACGCCACCGGCAATTTCACCAAGGTGGTGCAGCGCATCCCCGTGCGCATCGCGCTCGAAGACTCCCCGCCGGGCGACGTCGCCGCCGGCCCCCCGGATCCGCTGTCCGTCGGGCTCTCGGTCAACGTGAGTGTCCGCGTCCGCTGAGTCACTGCGCCTTCCGGCGCAGGCGCCCGCTCAGGACGCCGAGTTCCGGCTCGGCCTGTCGGGCTGGCTCATGCTCATCGGCGTCATGCTGGCGCTGGTGCTCGAGATCCTGGACTCGTCGATCGTGAACGTCGCGCTGCCCAGCATGATGGGGAACCTGGGCGCGACGGTGGACGAGATCTCCTGGGTCGTCACCAGCTACATCATCGCCAACGTGATCGTGATCCCGATGACCAGCTGGCTGGCGGGCCGGTTCGGACGCCGGCGCTACTTCGTGGGCTCGATCCTGCTCTTCACCGCGGCGTCGTTCCTGTGCGGCTTCTCGCGCACGCTGCCCGAGCTCGTGATCTTCCGCGTGATCCAGGGCATCGGCGGCGGGGCGCTGATGTCGACCTCGCAGTCGATCATGATGGAGACCTTCCCGCCGCAGCGGCAAGGCTCGGGCCAGGCGCTGTTCGGCATGGGTGCGACGCTCGGACCGAGCCTCGGCCCCACGCTCGGCGGCTGGATCACCAACCAGTGGTCGTGGCCGTGGATCTTCTACGTGAACATCCCGATCGGCATCATCGCGGCGCTGTTGTGCTGGTCGCACCTGCGCGAGCCGAAGTTCGTGCGCAAGACCGAGGGCGTGGACTGGACCGGGATCGTCCTGCTGATCATCGGCGTCGGTGCGGTGCAGACGCTGCTCGAGCGCGGCAACAAGCTCGACTGGTTCGAGAGCGACTTCATCCGCATGCTGACCGTGGCCGGCGTCGGCTGCCTCTCGCTGTTCGTCTGGCACGAGCTGCGCACGCCGCACCCCGTCGTCGACCTGCGCGTGCTCCGCCACCGCGCGCTCACCGTGGGCTGCATCTACGGCGCGGTGATGGGCGTCGGGCTGTACGGCAGCGTGTTCCTGTTCCCGCTGTTCACCCAGGAGGTGCTGCAGTGGAGCTCCTGGCAGTCGGGGCTTGCGATCGCGCCCTCGTCGCTCGCCACCGCGCTGGTGATGCCGTTCGCCGGCCGGATCGTGTGGCGGACCGGTCCAGCGCCGCTGTTCGCGGTCGGGATCGCGATCTTCGTCCCGACGCTCTGGGTGATGAGTCACTGGACCTTGCAGAGCGGCACGGCCGATCTGTTCTGGCCGCAGATCGCGCGCGGCGTCGCCCTCGGCATGATGTTCGTGCCGCTCTCGCTCGCGACCCTGCGCGGGCTCCCGCCCGAGGACATGCTGCAGGGCGCCGGCCTCTACAACCTGTTCCGCCAGACCGGCGGCAGCATGGGAATTGCGGTGCTGGCGACGTTGGTCGACCACCGCACCACGCTGCACCACGCCTATCTCGCGGAGAGCGTGTCACCGTTCAACATGGCGACGCAGCAGCGCCTGCAGGCGCTCGCGGGCGGCATGGCGCAGCGCGGGCTCGACCCCGCGAGCGCGCTCGCAGCCGCACGCCACGCGCTCGACGGAATCATCTCGCAGCAGTCGGCCGTGCTCGCGTTCCGCGACTGCTACCTGACGATCCTCCTGCTCTTCCTCTGCCTCGCCCCGCTCGTCCCGCTCTTGCGCCGCCCGAACTCGATGATTGCACCGAGCACGGAGTCCCCGGCAGTTCACTGAGAGGCCGAGCGAAGTCGAATGAGGCGCGCGAGCTACTCGCTCATCCCCACCGTGTGCGGCGGGTTGCGCT
>Ga0318497_10000159_pt1 | contig 19714 bp, 21 predicted proteins | sample GRESIP109b1f23_FD_203754 | JGI IMG/M metagenome (GOLD analysis project Ga0318497, IMG submission 203754) | Tropical soil microbial communities from Luquillo Experimental Forest, Puerto Rico - GRE.SIPMG.109b1f23 | ecosystem: Environmental > Terrestrial > Soil > Tropical forest > Bulk soil... | reverse complement strand
CCCCTGGACGGCAGCGAATGATCCGGGTGCTGCTCGCCGACGACCAGGCCCTGGTCCGGGCCGGGTTCCGGGCCTTGCTCGACGCTCAGGGCGACATCGAGGTGGTGGGCGAGGCCAGCGACGGAGAGCAGGCCGTCAGCCTGGCCCGGCAGGTCGTGCCGGACGTGGTGCTCATGGATATCCGGATGCCGGGAACCGACGGGCTGGCCGCCACCCGCGAGATCGCCGCCGACGAGCGGCTGGCCGGCGTCCGGGTGGTGATCCTGACCACCTTCGAGCTGGACGAGTACGTGTTCGAGGCGATCCGCTCCGGGGCCGCCGGGTTCCTCGTCAAGGACACCGACCCGGACCAGCTCGTGCAGGCCGTGCGGGTGGTCGCCGACGGGGGTGCCCTGCTCTCCCCGGGCGTTACCCGGCGGCTGATTGGCGAGTTCGCCTCCCGCGCGAAGCCGCCCCAGCCCGCAGGCGTCCTCGGCGAGCTGACCGACCGGGAGCGCGAGGTGCTCGCCCTAGTCGGGGAAGGACTGTCCAACGCCGAGATCGCCGGACGACTCTATGTCAGCCCGGCTACCGCCAAGACCCACGTCAGCCGCGCCATGGTGAAGCTCGGGGCGAGGGACCGGGCACAGCTGGTGGTCATCGCCTACGAGTCCGGGCTCGTGCGGCCGGGCTGGCACGGGGCTTCCCCCGGGCACGCCTAGCACGCCGACAAGACCGCCGGATGACCATCTCTGGTACCCCGTGCCCGCATGCTGCTGACAGGAGGCGGGCGTCCCATCTGGTGGTTTGAGTAGCGGCTCTGACGGCGTGCCTGGGGCACCAAGGAGGGCCACGGTGTGACGGTCATCGAGACCACGCCGATGGTTCTCGCAGGATGGACACAGCGCACGATGGCGCTGGACCAGTCTGCGCTGCTTGAGGTTCTGGATGCATTGAAGGCCGCCGAGGTTGATGACCGGATCCGGCATTAAAACCTATCTGCGGCTGGGTTCGGCGAGTGCTGCCGGAAGCTCGGCGCGCGAGCTGATCCCGAGCTTGCGGTAGACGCTTGAGAGGTGGATTTCGACCGTCTTCGGGGTGACGAAGAGGGCTTGCGCGATCTCCTGGTTGGTCGGACCCTCAGCCGCCATCTGGACAACGCGCCGCTCGCTTGGCGTGAGCGATTCGACACCGCTAAGGGCGACGCGCCGCGGCCGCGCCCCGGTGGCGCGAAGCTCGTTGTTGGCGCGTGCCGCCAGTGGCCGGGCGCCGCAGATCGTTGCCAGCTCGGCCGCACGGCGCAGCTGCTCGCGCCTCGGAACGGCGGTTGGCCCGGCGAAGCGCCGCTCCCAGCTCGGTGCGCGCCTTCGCGTGCTCGAGCTTCGCCGGGGAGTTCGTGAGCACCTCGACCGCTTCCTCAAGAAGCTCAAGGCCACGTGCGCCCCCTTCGGCCAATCCCGCTGCCCGCAGCGCCGCGCCGAGCGCCCGGGGAGCACCCCAGGTGCGCGCGAGCTCGAGCTCCTCCGCCGCCAGGCGGCGGGCCTCGTCCCGGTCGCCGAGCTGGAGCAGTGGCTGTGGCAGCCTGCTCGGCTGCCGCGATCGCTGGCTTGATGTCCGGCCGGTGGGCCGGGTGAAGCTGCCGGTCATCTTCCGGTCTTGTTCCTGGCTGGCGGTCTGCGGCGACGGTAGGTTCTGGCCTGATGCGGCGAAAGAGCATGCCTGATCGGCTGGGCCGCTGCCTGCGGGTGAGCGCGGCGGTGGCCACCACTTCTGATCGTGCCTGCCGGTGTGGCCATGACGCGGGCCCGAGGGGCGGCCGGACGACGCCGGAGGATCACCGATGGTCTCGTCGGTCATCTGCGAAGGAAGCAGGGGAAGGGTTTCCGATGGCATACAGCAATCAAGAAATCTCCGCGGCAGCTAGCAGCGCCGGCCGGCCCCACCCTAGCCAACCCGGGGCCGAGCCGAGGGATGCCCGTGCCCGCATACGCGTCTAGGCAGGAGTGTGTTATGAGCAACGAGGCGGTGGGCGCGATCGCCCAGACACTACCGGTGTCACGCGGGCCGCACCGAATGTACGCCGAGATGGTGCCCGGGCCCGGGGTGCCGGTGGTGCTGATGCACGGCTTCCCCGACAACACCCACCTGTATGACCGGCTGGTCCCGCATCTGGCTGGCCGCCGGCCGGTAGTGCGGTTTGACTTCCTCGGCTGGGGCCGCTCGGACAAGCCGCCGGGCTACCCGTACACCGCGGCCAACCAGGTGGGCGACCTGGCTGCCGTCGTCGGCGCGCTCGATGAGCACGTCGGCGACGGTGAGCTGGTGCTGGTGGCGCACGATGCCTCCGGGCCGCCGGCGATCGACTGGGCGCTGGACAACCCGGACCGGGTCGCGACGCTGGTGCTGCTCAACACCTACTACCACTCGACTGCTGGGCTGCGCCGCCCGCCCAGGATCGCGGTGTTCTCCACGCCCATCATCCGCGTCGCCGCCCGTACGATCGTCCGGCGCTGGCCTGATCTGGACCGGCGCTTCTTCACCTGGCAGGTCGGCGGGTTCATCGCCGACCCTGCGGTCCGGGACGAGCTTGTCCCGCAGCTGTATGAGCAGTCTCTGCCCGCCCGCCCGGCGTTCTGGCGCCTCAACGACGACCTGCTCACGTCGGCGTTCAACCACCGGCGGCGCATCGGCGACATGCGCCGCTTCGCCCGGCCGGTCCGGGTGATCTTCGGTGCCCGCGACCGTTACCTCAACCCGCGGGTGGCCCGCAACTTCGCCGAGCTGTTCCCTCACAGCGAACTGCACCTGCTGGACGGCGCCGGGCACTACGTCCAGGTCGACCAGCCACAGCGGGTCGCCGACCTCATCGTGGGCGGGTAGCGATGACAGGCCGGCCACGACAGCGGCTGCCACCATCGTGTGCCCCTGACCGGCCGGGTAAGCACGCCCGGCTACCCGCCTACGACAAGGAACCATGCCAGCACCAGCAACCCTGACTGGTCAGGACCTTGGCGAGGCCCGAAGGCGCCTCACCGCCCTCCTCAACCAGGTCCTCAGCGGCAGCAACGTGAGCATCACCCGCACCGAGTACATCACCCTGCGCGTCCTGGCGCTGCGCGGCCCCGTCCCTGGTCTCGTTGTCGGCGACATGCGCCAGTTGGCCGGCCGCGCCCGGATCAGGCGCAGGCCAGCGGCAAACCATGATGCCGCCCAGCACCGCAGTGATGGCAGGACGAGCGGCAACGCCGCGCTGGCCACTGCGACCACGTCCCCAGCGGTTGAGACCCACGAGAAGGAGCCATCATGCTTATCCTGCCCGTCCAAGCCGGCCGCGCCGCCGCGAACCAAGCCGGACGGCTCAGACGCGAACGAAGGAGACGCCATGCAGATCCGCTTTCCGGGCGAATCAGCCGAATACCGGATGGCCCGCGATCGCCTGCTCGGGCGCGAGATCGAGCTCCGGCGCGCGATGGAGGCGGTGGCCGTCGCCAGGCGCGCGCTACCGCCCGGTGGAGCCGTGCCCGAGGACTACGTTTTCGAGGCCGCCGCTCCAGACGGCAAAGCCATCCAAGTGCGCCTCTCGGAGCTCTTCGCGCCTGGCAAGGATTCGCTCGTCATCTACAACTTCATGTTCCCTCAGGGCTACCGGGGACCGCGTCCGGGGCCAACCAGCGGTGAAACGGCACTGTTGCCTCCGGAGGAGGGCCCGTGCCCGTCCTGCACCGCGCTGCTGGATCAGCTCGACGGCGCCGCGGGGCACGTCAGCCAACGGCTTAACTTTGCCGTCGTCGCGAAGACCTCCCCGGCGCGCCTTATCACCCTCGGAAACGAGCGCGGCTGGCGGCACCTACGACTGCTCTCATCGGCCGGCAGCAGGTATAACCGTGACTACTTCGGTGAGGACGAGGACGGACGGCAGAAAGAGATGCTCAATGTATTCCACCGCGAGGGCGAGATGATTCGTCATTTCTGGGGGGCGGAGCTCGCCTACGCCCCAGCCGACCCGGGACAGGACCACCGAGGCGTCGGCACCCTCGAGCCGCTGTGGAATCTGTTCGACCTGACGCCTGAGGGCCGGCCGATGGACTGGGACGAGCAACTGAGCTACCAGTGACAACGCGCCGAGATGGACGGACGGAGATGGCTGTGCTTGCGGAAGCAACGCGTTCGACCTGCTCGCCAAGGGGGCTGCCCACCTTGCCAACTGACCCCGAAGGATCCGGCAAATGTCAATCCTTGGATGTCAGATCGCCGATTATTCACGGCTCGTGAGGAGGATGGGCGAGCCGGGTTATGGCGCGCAGATTGACCATTTCTGCGTTCGGGCGGACTGGATGGCACCGTGAGACAATCCGAGTTTCGTTGAGCCAGGTATTTGATAGCGCTGATGAGGAATTGGCGGGTCTGGATCGCCGCCGCATTGATAGCGAGTCACCCCCCAGGATGATCGATGGCTACGGCGCTGCTCGGTACGAATCGTCGGCGGAGTAGATCTGAGCCTGTTCGAGGTCGCGCGCCGGCGCCGGCCGCCGCCAAGCCCCTGCAGCCCGTCGAGAACCAGTTCTACGGCGACCGCATCGGCCGGTTCGAGGACCCCTGGGGGCACCACTGGGCCGTTGCCACCCACATCGAGGATGTGTCTCCCGAGGAGCTGGCCAAGCGCACGGAGGCGATGGGCGGCTGAACCGGCGCGAGCGGACGCCCGCCCCTCGCCGGCCCGAGCGACCGCTGGGGCACGGCCGCCGACGGTCAGCCCGTCGGCCTGCTCAACGCCCCCCTGCCACCGCATCGCCCCGAGCGGTGCGGGAGCTAAGCATATCCAGGCACTCCCGCGCCACGGCGGCGATCGAGCGGCTGGTCCCCCTTTACGGGCTTGTGCGCGCCTTCGCTGGAGACCGGCGGCGTGGAGACGAGTGGCCGTTTCCCGTGCCGGGTGCTCGGAGGTGTCACTTCCGGGGCTGCTGTCTTGTCATACGGGGTGTAGATGATCCCTCGGTTAAGGGGCCAGTGATGAGGGTGTTCGTGGCAGGTGCGACGGGGGCGATCGGAAGGCAGCTGGTGCCGCGTCTGGTTGCCGCGGGTCATGAGGTTCATGGCATGACGCGCAGCGAGTCAAGGCAGGCGATGCTCGGCGAGCTGGGCGCTGTGCCGGTGGTCGCGGACGCGCTGGATCCCGGTCAGGTCACGCAGGCCGTGGCGCGAGCCAGGCCGGAGGTGATCGTCCATCAGCTGACCGCGATCGGGACGATCGACCCGCGTCACTTCGATCGTGATTTCGCGCCGACCAACCGGCTGCGGACCGAGGGGACGGACCACTTGCTGTCGGCCGGGCAGGCGGTGGGGGTGCGGCGGTTCGTGGCGCAGAGCAACGGCGCGTTCCCGTACGCACGAACCGGTGCGGCGGTGAAGGGCGAGGAGGACCCGCTCGATCCCTCGCCGGTGCGCGAGATGCGCGCGATGGTGGCCGCGATCCGCCACCTGGAGGAGGCGGTGCTTTGCGCCGACTGGACCGAGGGGATCGTGCTGCGCCACGGCGCGCTCTACGGGCCGGGCACCTCGATGGCGCCGGGCCAGGAGCAGTTCGAGCTGGTCCGCGAGCGCAAGTTCCCGCTGGTCGGCAACGGCGGCGGCGTGTGGTCGTTCATCCGCACCACCGACGCGGCCGAGGCGACAGTCGCCGCGGTCGAGCACGGCAGCCGCGGCGTCTACAACATCGTCGACGACGACCCCGCCCCGGTCGCGGAGTGGCTGCCGGCGCTGGCGCAGATGCTGGGCGCCAAGAAGCCGATGCGCGTGCCGCGGTTCGTCGCGGGCGAGGCGGGCGCGGTGCTGATGACCGAGCTCCGCGGCGCCTCCAACGCCAAGGCTAAGCGCGAGCTCGGGTGGCAGCCGGGGCATCCGAGCTGGCGGCAGGGGTTCGCGACGTAAGCCCGCGGGAGGAGCTGCTCATAGGGCTGCGGCCGGTTGCGTTCGCGATCGCCTACCAGATGCTCGGCAGCGTCTCCGAGGCCGAGGACGTGGTGCAGGAAGCGCTGCTGCGGGTGCATCAGGCGCTGGAGGCCGGCGAGCAGATCGCATCGCCGCGCGCGTTCGTGGCCACCGTGACCACCCGGCTGGCCATCAACGAGCTGCGCTGCGCGCGCGCCCGCCGCGAGGAATACGTGGGCCAGTGGCTGCCCGAACCGATCATCACCGACGGCCACGATGATCCGGCCCGGCGCGCAGAGATGGCCGACTCGCTGTCGCTGGCGATGCTGGTGCTGCTGGAGAGCCTGTCCCCGGAGCAGCGCGCGGTACTGCTGCTGCACGACGTGTTCGGCTACGGCCACGCGCAGATCGCGCAGATCATCGGCAAAAGCCAGGACAACGTGCGCCAGCTCGCCATCCGCGCCCGACGCCACATCAAGCAGCGCCGGCCGCGCTTCCAGACCACCCGCGAGCAGCAACAGGAGCTGGCACGACGGTTCTTCCAGGCCGCCGAGGACGGCGACCTGCGGGGGCTGGAGGCACTGCTCGCTCACGACGTGGAGCTGACCGGCGACGGCGGCGGCAAGGTTCCGGCGCTCGCGCGGTCGCTGCGCGGCCGCACCCGTGTCGCGCGCACGCTGATCGACTGGGCCCGCCTGAGCACCCGCCTGCCGGGGGTGTCGTTGCGCCCGGTCCAGGTCAACGGCGGCCCGGGAGCGCTCTGGCTCGACGCACAACAGCGGCTCATCGCCGTGGTGGCGCTCGAGATCGCCGACCGTCAGATCACCAGCATCAGCGCGATCGTCAACCCCGACAAGCTGACGCGCCTCGGGCCGGTCGCCGACTTCACATCGCTACTGGGGTCCGCGAGATGAACTCCCGCGGTCTTGCCGCACCGCCCCCGTGCAGCTGTCCAGGCCGCGCCCCGGCCGCACTCGTTCTTGGCATCCGGGGGAGGCTCACAGCCGCCCCCCGGCCGGCGCGCTACGCCGCCAGATGCGCGCCAACCAGGGTCAAAGGCCCATGCGATCAACCAGCAGGTCCGATTCTTCGTAGCCACCCCAAGGTTCACATCGCCCAGAGGAGAAACCAGATGTCAACAGCCCAGGAATCAAGCAACAAGGCCACGTTCGGGCGCATCCAGGATGCCGTCAATACCGGCGACGTGGAGGTCATCGCGAAGGTGACCGACGAGCTTGTCGCGCCGGACGTGCTGATCCACATGCCATTGCCGGTTGAAGCGCCGCGGGCGCACGAAGCATTCAGGCAACTGTGGGCGATGCTCCTTCGGGGCCTTCCCGACCTCCACCTCACGATCGAGGACCTGATCGCCGAGGGGGACAAGGTCGTCATGAGGGCCTCGGTTACCGGGACCCACCAAGGCCAGTACATGGGCGTCCAACCAACCGGCAAATCGATTATCTACAACGAGATCTTCATCTGGCGCTTCGTCGGCGGCCGGATCGCGGAGATGTGGGGGGTCGTCGATATCTTCTCCCAGCTGAAACAGCTCGGCGTGATTCCCGCCCAGCGAACCTGACCGGGTCCGCTCAGGCGAAGAGACAAGGGAGGAGAATCCTCATGTCCCCAGGCACGACCGATAACGAGGCGGCCGCCCGCGCCGGGCGCCGCGGCGGCCGCCACCGCCAGCCCCCGGCTTGGCCTGGCCCTTCTGGTCATCGCGACCGCGCAGCTGATGGTGGTGCTCGACGCGACCATCGTCAACGTAGCGCTGCCGCACATCCAGCGGGCGCTCGGGTTTTCCGGCTCCGGGCTGGAATGGGTGGTCAACGCCTACGCGCTCGCCTTCGGCGGGCTGATGCTGCTGGGCGGCCGGGCCGGGGACCTGTTCGGCCGCCGCCGGGTGTTCATCGCCGGGCTGGTGCTCTTCAGCGCCGCGTCGCTGGCCGGCGGGCTCGCCACCTCTCAGGCCTGGCTGCTGGCGGCCCGCGCCGTTCAGGGAGCCGGCGCTGCGATGATTGCGCCGGCGGCGCTGGCGCTGATCACGACCACCTTCCCGGAAGGCCAGCCCCGCAACCGGGCGATGGGCGTGTACGCCGCGATGAGCGTTGCCCGGCGCGATCACCGGCACCGGCGGGATCGCCGCCCTGGTGTACGGCCTGTCCAACGCCGCCACCAGCCCGGACGGGGTCTCCCACTGGGGTGACGCCAAGGTCGTCGCGTCGCTGGCGGCATCGGTCGTGCTGCTGGCGGCGTTCGCGGTGATCGAGATCCGCAGCAAGCGCCCCCTGCTGCCGGTGCGCCTGCTGGCCGACCGCAACAGGACCGGCGCGAACCTGGTCATGCTGTGCATCGGCACCGCCGTCTTCGGCATGTTCTTCTTCCTGACCGTGTTCCTGCAGTCCGCCTGGGGGTACTCGGCGCTCAAGACCGGTGTCGCCTACCTGCCGCTGATGGCCGGGATCCTGGTGGCCTCCGGCGCCGCCGCCCAGCTCGTCCCGCGCGTCGGCGCCCGGCCGCTGCTGCTGGCCGGCGCCCCGGCCACCGCCAGCGGCCTGTACTGGCTGTCGCGGCTCACCGAGCACGGCAGCTACGCCAGCGGAGCGCTGGGCCCGATGCTGGTCATCGCCATCGGCCTGGGCCTGCTGTTCATGCCGGTCACCCTGGTCGCCATATCCCGGGTCGCCGACCGGGAGTCCGGGGTCGCCGCCAGCTTGCGCAACACCGGCCAGCAGGTCGGCGGCGCGATCGGGCTCGCCTTGCTCGGCACCGTCGCCTGGACCGTGGTCGCCAACAGCATCCACGCCCAGGCCGCCCACGCCCAGGCCGCGGCCGCCCACACCGGCCGCCCCGCGCATCCCAGCCGCGCGGCGGTCAGCGCGGCCTACCACCACGCCCTGGCGGCCGGCTTCTCCCGCGCCTACCTGGTCGCCGCCGGGATCATGCTGCTCGCCCTGGCCATCACGATCGTGGCGATCCGGATCAACCGCGCCGACCTCGGCGAAGCCCGGCCCTGAACGTTTGCGAGGAGTGGCCATGGCCTCGTCCGACACCGTCGAGCGCAGCGCCCGGGCCGACTGGACGCTGATGACCGCGATCCACCACGCGCTGCGCCGCGACCTGGACGAGCTGATCACCACCACGGCCGGCCCTGCGGCCGCGCGGGCCGCTGGATCGTATTCCGCGACCAGCTGCGCCGCCACCTCGCCGCCGGTAGCGGATAGCAACCCAGCGAGCCGCAGTCCGGCCGCAGGGCGCAGCAGGTGGTCAGCCACTCAACCTTCCCAGCAACGTCAGCATTTAGTGCGACCGGGACGGTGCTATGAAGCTGCCGGTGATCTACCGGTCGTCTTGCCTGGCCGCTTCCGTTCCGCTGATCCAGGGTGGTCACAAAAGGCCGCGCAGGGCACGACGACCAGCCCTTTCGGCAGCCTGGCCTCGAGCCGGGCAGGAAGGTCACAATCATGGGAACTCTTGACGGCAAGGTCGCGGTGATCACGGGCGGGACGAGCGGCATCGGGGCACGCACCGCGGAACTGTTCGCGCGGGAGGGGGCGACGACGGTCATCGCCGGCCGACGGACGGCGGAAGGGAAGGCGCAGGCGGCGAAACTTGGTCCGAAGGCCGAGTTCGTGCGCGCCGATGTGTCGGTCGAGGCGGATGTGGCGGCGTTGATCACAGGCGCCGTCGAGCGGCATGGGCAGCTGAACTGCCTAATGAACTGCGCCGGTGAAGGCGGCAGCCCGGGCGGGATCGCCAGCGTCGACCTTGACCGGCTGCAACGCACGCTGGCCATCCATCTCGGCGGGGCGGTCGCAGGAATGAAGTACGCCGCGCCGGTGATGGCCGCGCAGCGGTCGGGCAGCATCATTAATATCGCCAGCATCGGCGGGCACATCGCCGGCTGGACGTTCCTGGATTACTCGGCGGCGAAGGCCGCGATCATTCAGCTCACCCGGTGCACAGCTGCCGAACTCGGCCAGCATGGGGTGCGGGTGAATAGCATCTCGCCCGGCCCGGTCCTGACCGGCATCTTCGGCAAGGGCGCGGGCCTCGATCCAGCCCAGGCCGACCAGGACGCTACACGCCTGGAGCCGGTCTTCCGGGCCAGGCTGAAGGCCTATCAGCCGATCGGCCGGGCCGGGACGCCAGCCGACGTCGCGGCGGTCGCGCTGTGGCTGGCCAGCGACGCCTCCTCGTTCGTCACCGGCCAGGACCTGGCCGTCGACGGGGGGATCCTGGCCGGCCGACCCCCCGCCGCCTCGACGGCAGACTTCACCGCCATCGCCCAGGCCCTTCTCCCCTCCGCCAGCGCACCCTGACGGCATCGCCAACCAGAGTCTTGGCCAAGGCAGCAGTCGCCACCAGTGGGCAAGCGCTTGGACCGCGCGGCCGGACCGAGCTGGAGGGACGGCGAATAGCCCGGCGCGGGCTCTAATTCTGCCTGCCACGCCATAACCTCCCACTCCAGGGTCACCCGGTCAGCCAGACGGCGGTCCAGGCCGCGACACGAGTTTCGCGGGTCAAGACCATGGCCACGGGAGTGCCTTGCTGGGCGGTTCGTTGCCAGGCGGACGGCTGATGGCGCCGACGACGATGTCACCAGCAGGATTGGCTTTGCAGCCGGGGTGTGGTCTGCGCCTCGTCATGGCAAGCGCGTCTGCCGCTCAAGGAGTCGGCGGGTAGCGTAGTTCATCTCACTCACGGTCAGGCGGAGCCGGTACCAAAGAAACCGGAGCCGCTCACCGCGGGTCCAGGAGACTAGCGTTTCGGCGCGCTGCACTTGGCGTTCGGTGATGTTGGGGTAGTTCATAGCGTTCCGTTCTGCTCCGGCGATGCCAGGCCAGTCAGGACGGCCGGCGATCCGTTGTCTGCAGCGAGGTCCCCAGGCGGGCAGTCCTGCTGAGCGCGCCCCCGCGCGGCTGTTACGTATCCCCGCCTGCAGGCCCGGGCATTCGGTGTCACCGCCGACTGCCAAAATGGGCCGGCGAACCGGCCTCTCTGCGGTCGGCATGAACCAGCCTCAGCCCCGCGGCACCCACGGTCCAGGCAACAGACCGGCAGAAGCACGGCAATTCGGATCGACGGCCACTCCCCCGGACTATCGCGGCTCAGCCGTCTTCGGGCCATGCGGGTCGAGCCGACAGCCGTCGACAGCCGGATGGGTGCAGTCATGCCCGGCCGGCGCTTGCCGCCGGGTACCGCGCTGGCTGCCGATCCGGCCGATGCGCAGGGCGAAACTACCGGTCTTCTTCCGGTCTTCCTTCCTGGCCGGCGCTCTCCGGACCGCGATATCTTCTGCCCTGATGCAGTGGAACAACATGCCTCACCGGCCCGGCGCCGGAGCCCGGGCCGGGTCATCGACGGGTCCGGACAGTGCTGCTGGCCGCGGCGCTCGTGGTCCTGCACCTGCCCGGGCTACCGCTCCGGGCCGCGCCGGGACACCTGCACCGTTGTCGTGCAGATGGACGCGAGCATGGCCGATGCCGCGCTCGACGTGGAAGATCCGCCCGGCGCAGGAGAGGAGTCTGGAATGAGGAAGCTTAGCGTGTCGACCCTGGTCACCCTTGATGGTGTGATCCAGGATCCCGGCGGTTTCGGCGAGACTGAGCAGGGCGGCTGGGGCAACCCGTACTTTACCGAGGACGCTCAGCAGGATGCGTACGAGCACCTGATGGCCAGCGACTATTTCCTCTGCGGACGGGTCACTTACGAGCTACTGCTCAAGACCTGGGCCAAAATCAAGGGCGGGCCATATCTCGACCGGATGAACAGCATCCCCAAGCTCGTTGCCTCCCGGACGCTGACCGAGCCCCTGGCGTGGAACGCCACTTTGATCAAGGGCGATGTCGTCGAGGAGATCGCCAGGCTGAAGAAAGAGCCGGGCAACGGCATCGAGATGTACGGCAGTGCCGCGCTCATGCAGACCCTGATGGAACACGACCTGATCGACGAGTACCGGATCTGGGTCCACCCCCTGGTGATCGGCCGCGGGAAGCGCCTGTTCACCGAGGGAGGGCATAATACCGAGCTCCAGCTCGCCGTCACCAAGACACTCAGCTCGGGTGTAGTGACCCTGACCTACACACCAGCCATCGCGCCCGCCTGATGGGCCGCAGGTGTACCGCCACGGACCGAAAGCAGAACTCTGCCTTACTGTCCCTGAACTCCGCTTCCAGCAGGTACTCGGATAGTTTGATGGAAACCATGCGGGCACTGGTCGCCACGGCCGTGGGAGAACCGGCGGACGTTCTGCGGCTGGAAACCTGGCCGATTCCGACGGCGGGCCCGAGGCAGGTGCGCGTCCGGGTCCAGGCAGCGCCGATCAATCCCAACGACCTGCACATCATGCGCGGCCGATACGGGATCGCACCGCCCATGCCGACGCCGTTGGGCCAGGAGGCGGTCGGCCTGGTCGATGCGCTTGGCGACGGGGTCAACCAGCTGCGGATCGGGCAGCGGGTAGTCACCGTCGGCCTGCTCGGCACCTGGCAAGACTACATCGTGCACAACGCGGCTCAGGTGCTGCCGGTACCAGACGGGCTGAGCACGTCATCGGCGGCACAGCTGGTGACGAACCCGCTGACCGCGACCCTGCTGGTGAGCGAGCTCGACGTCCAGCCAGGGGAATGGCTGCTGCAGACCGCGGCCGGATCGACTGTCGGCCGGCTCGTCCTGCAACTGTCCGGGCACCAGGGCTTCAAGACCATCAACGTGGTCCGGCGCCAGTCGGCGGCCGCGGAGATCCGCGCGCTCGGCGGCACGGAGGTGATCAGTACCGACGTCGACGATCTGCGGACGCGGGTCGCCGAAATCGCCGGCGGGGAAGGGGTCCGCAAGGCGATCGACGCGGTCGGCGGCCAGATCGGAGCCGACGTGTCGCGATCACTTTCGCCCTTCGGCACCACCTTGGTGTACGGCGCGCTGTCTACGCACCGCCAGACCGAACCCGGCAAGCTCACCGTCCCGCTGTTCGCGCGATCGCTCATCTACGAGTCGAAGACCGTGCGCGGCTTCTGGCTGTACCGGTGGTTCCAGACCGCCACGCCGGACGGATGCCGTATTCGGCCTGGACGGCCCTGACCTGGGACGAGTCCGCGCCGGTTGTGAGGACGGCGTGCAGGGCGTGGAAGTAGTTCTCCAGGCCGCCGGGCGTGACGATGAGCAGGCCGCGGGCGGTGCCGCCGACGCTGCGGAATGTGTGCGGCCTGTCGCGGGGCAGGAACACGAACGACCCGGGCGCCGCCTGGAACTCCTCGCCGTCGCATTCGACGTCCAGCAGGCCGGAGAACAGGTAGATGCTCTCGTCCTCGCGGGTGTGCGTGTGCCGCGGCGGGCCGCCGTCGACCGCGAGGGTAAAGACGGCGAGCTGGCCGCCGGTGGAGCCGGCGCTGGCCTTCAGGTCCGGCCTGTCCGGGGCCAGTCCCTGATCGGCGTGGACGATGTAGCCGCGTGGCGGTGCGATGTCCGTCATCATCCCTCCAGATTCGTCGCCGGGCGCTCACCTTGTACCGTTCCCCCCGGGTCGCGGCGTCGACCGGGCACCGCTGTGGTGGTCCGCGGCGCGCCGGCCGACCAGGCGAGGCCGGCCAGGACCGAGCCGAGCATGAACGTTGCGAGTGAGGCGATCCAGACCTGCCGTGCGCCGAGCCGGGCGGTGGCCCAACCCGACAGCGGGATCACGCTGGCGAAGGCGAGCATGTAACCGGTGATCACCCACTGGATTGTCGCGATGGACGTGCCGAGGTCTCGGCCCAGCGTCGGGATGGCGACGTTGACGATGGTGAGGTCGAGGACGGTCATCGCGATGCCGAGGATGACCACGATCGCCAGCAGGAGGATTTCGCGGTCGAAGGTGCGGGCGGCGGCTTGGTCATGCCGCGCCCGGCTGGCCGGCGGGTTCTGAGTGACTGGGGTCGGGCCGCGTGCCTCCGCGTGCCCGGGATAGGTGGCCATGATTCCCTTCTTCGCAGCTAGGCCTTGCGGTACAGGGTTGGATAGACGCAGACGTGATTGGCGGCAAGGTCGCGCCGGGACGAATGTGCAGGCCTGCTCTTGCCGCGTGGGGCCGGTCACCGTGATGCCTGGCTGTTATGTACAGGCGGCGCTGGCGGTTGCGGCGGGCGCGGACCCGGCGGCCGGCCTGTTCGTATTGCTCGTCCTCCTCGGCGTCCTGCAGCAGCCAGGCGGCATGACGCTTCGCGCGCTGGTAGGTCAGGTTCATGTGGGCTGAGTTCATTGGTCTCCTCCGCCGCCCGGCCTTTTCGTGGCCCCTGCCGGTAGCTGTGTCCCCGGGACGGGGCTAAGGCGCCGGTGCGTTCTGATGGGCGATATCTCCGGCTTCCAGCTGATCGCAGCCGGACTCGCCCGTCCAACAGCTGTTCATGGCCGTCTTGACAACCCGCGGTTGTCGGCAAAGGTGGCGGGCGTGGACCTGGACCTGACCTAGGCCCTGTCCAAGCGGATTTCGCGTTTTTACGCGCCCGCCGACGGCACCAGAGGTCTGAGCGGGTCGGATCTGCCGGTCTTTTGCCGGGCCTTCTTCCTGGCGGCCCGCGCTCGGCCGTGCCAGCCTGCTGACCACGGGCCGTAGGCTCCGGCGGCTCCCGTGCCGCGTACCACGCCGGGCATGTGGCGGCCGACGAGCACGAGAGGTGGGCAGGTGCGATGAGGACGCTGCTGTCGTTTCATGTCACCAGCCGATGCCCGGCTGCCGGTGCGTTCTGATGGCGACCCCCCCGGCTTCCAGCTGATCGCAGCCGGACTCCGCCCGTCCAACCGCTGTTCATGGCCGTCTTGACCACCGGCGGTTGTCGGCGAAGGTGGCGTGCGTGGACCTGGACCTGACCCAGGTGCGAGCCTTCGTCGCCGCCGCCGAGCAGCTGCATTTCGGCCGGGCCGCGGCCCAGCTGTTCCTCACCCAGCAGGCCCTGTCCAAGCGGATTTCGCGGTTGGAGCGGGCTCTCGGCGAGCAGCTGTTCGTCCGGAGCGCCCGCGGCGTGGAACTCAGCGACGCCGGGCGGCGTTTCCTCCCGCACGCCCGCCAGCTCCTGGCCGCCGCCGATGCCGCCGCCTTCGCCGCCCACCCGGGGTCCTGGCCGCTGCGGATCGACGTGTGGGGTCAGGTCCAGGCACCCCTGCGGATGGTTCGCCGCCTGCTCAGCACCACGCCCGGCCTGGCCATCGAGCCGAGCATGCGCCGCAGCCTGCCCGCCGCGCTCGAGGCCATCGGCCGGGGCGAGATCGACGCATGTTTCGGCCGCCCCCACGACCTCGCAAAGCCCTGGCCGAACGGCCTGTCCCGCCGCCCCGTCCTCCTGGAGCGCCTGGCGGTGGCGGTCGGCGCCGGCCACCCCCTGGGCGGTGCCGCGGCACTCACGGCCGCCGATCTCGCCGGCCTATCGTTCTCGCTCCCCGCCTCCGGCACCTCTGCCGAGGTGCACGGATGGGCCCGCCGGTTCGCCGATGACTTCGGCTTGCCGCTGGACGCCAGCGGTCACAACCTCGGCCAGGAACATGCCCTTGACCAGCTCAAAGCCGACCCGCGGCGGTTCATCCTCCTCGGCACCGACTGGCCCGTCCCCGCTGGCGCCGGCGTCTGCCTGATCCCCCTCACGCCCGTGCCCTGCTTCTTGTGGTCCTTGATATGGCCCCAGGACAACCAGCACCCGCTCCTGGCCCAACTGGTCGAACTCGCCGTCAAGGCCGCCCACACCGAGGGCTGGCTGGCTTACGACCCCCATCACGACTGGCTGCCCAGCACCGACCGCACCGACCTGCCAGACGCCTGACGAGCGCCAGCGCGATCAGGTGAAACTGCCGGTCTTCTTCCGGGTTCTGTTCCTGGCTGACCGCCTCTGGCGAGGATAGCTTCTGCCGTGATGCAGCAGAGAAGCGTGCCATCGGCTGGCGGCCTGCGCCGGGGTGCGTGGCCGTGTTAGCAGTGCCCGATCACATATCGGCCGGTGCCGCGCAGGCCCGGGCCGGCCGGGAATCGCCGCTGGTGGCGGTGTTCTTGCGGCGTCCATACAGGCGGAGATCCAAATGATCAGGAGGGGCTTGCGATGAGGAAGGTCTTCTCGTTCATGGTCTCGACCGCGGGCTGGTGGCTGCGGCCACTGGGGCGATGTGGCCAAGCACAGAATCCGCGCCATCCGGAAGAGGGAGCGTGCCGTGAGCAAAGGGGTTAGTCCTACGAGGAGCTTGGCCGTGGTCGAGTATGTGTCGTTGGATGGGGTGATTCAGGCACCCGGACATGCCGGCGAGGATCGGGACGGCGGGTTCGCGCACGGCGGTTGGAGCAGCTCAACGGCTGAGTTCATGGCTGACCACCGCCGCTACAACAGCCAGCTGTTCCCTGCGGCCGGCGCGTTCTTGCTGGGGCGGCGCACCTATGAGATCTTCGCCGAGTACTGGCCGACGGTGACCGACCGAGCGGACCAGATCGCCCATGCGCTCAACAGCCGGCCCAAGTACGTGGTGTCCGCGACGCTGCGCGAGGCGGCCTGGCCTGGGACGAGCGTTATCACCAGTGATGTCGCCGGGCAGGTCGGCAAGCTGAAGCAAGAGCCGGGCGGCCCGATCCTGGTCCTTGGCAGCGCCATGCTGGTACACGCGCTGCTGGCTCATGACCTGGTCGATGAGTACCAGCTGTGGCTGCATCCGGTCGTGCTTGGCCGCGGCAAGCGGCTGTTCGGGGATGGCGGAGATGGCGGGGATGGCGGGGATCGCGTCGATCTGCGGCTGGTGGACAGCATGACGACCGGCGGCGGCCTGGTGATCCTCACCTACCAGCGAGCCTGACCACGGCAACCGGACAATCACGGAGGCAAAGCGATGACCCAGACCAAGACCGCCATCTTGAAGGTGCCGGGCGCGAGCCTGTACTACGAGGTCACGGGGGCCGGCCCGATACTGCTGATGATCCCGGGCGCACCCGCGGACGCAGGCGCGTTCGCCGCTATCGCCGGACAGCTCGCCGACCGCTACACGGTCGTGACCTATGACTGGCGCGGCAGCTCGCGCAGCCCGCTAGACGAGCCACCCGGCGACCTCCCCGACGGCCTGCCGATGCAGGTCCAGGGCGATGACGCCGGCCATCTCCTGGCGGCCCTCGCCGATGGACCGGCGTACGTGCTGGGCTGCAGCGGCGGGGCGCTGACCGGGCTCGACCTGGCCGCCCGCCATCCCGAGCAGGTGGGCACGCTGGTCGCCCACGAGCCGCCGGCCTGGAACCTGCTGCCTGACAGCGCGGGATGGCGTGCCGCGTTCCACCGGGTGCATGAGACCTACCGCAGCGACGGGGCCGGGCCCGCGATGCAGCAGTTTATCGCCGCCGCGGTGCGGGCCGGCGGCCCCCCGCCAGCCGACGAGCCGGGCCCGTCAAGCCAGGAGCAGGTCCCCCCGATGCCGGACATGGCGCAGATGCCCCCGGAGGTGGCGGACGAAATGGCCCGGATGCAGGTCAACTCCCAGTTCCTCTTTGCCCACCTGCTGCCAACCGCCATCGGCCACGTCCCCGACATTGCCGCCTTGCTGGCGGCCTCGTCGCGCATCGTGGTGGGGGCCGGGGATGCCTCCGCCGGCCAGATGCCCCACCTGGCCGCGCTGGCGCTGACCGACCGCCTTGGCATCACCCCGGTGGGCTTCCCAGGGGACCACCAGGGCTTCGCTACCCATCCCGGGCCGTTCGCCGACACGGTCCACAAGGCCCTCCGCGCGAGCTAACGGCGCTGACCGGCTCACGCCACGCAGAAACGAGGAGACCATGTCCGTAGTCGACCCGGCCAGCCACACCATGACACATCGCGTGCGGGCGCCGGGCGGGGGCCTGCACGTGATCGACCAACCCGGCACCGAGCCGCCGGTCGTGCTCTTGCATGGTTTCCCCGACGACTCGCGCAGCTACCAGCGGCTGATGCCGCACTTGGCCCCGCACCGTGCTGTCGCCTTCGACTTTCTCGGCTACGGCCACTCCGACCGGGCCGAAGGCCGCCCTGACCCAGGCCAGCATGAGGCAGAGCTGGCGGCGGTACTCGACCACCTCGGGACCGGCCAGGCAATCCTGGTGGGCCACGACGCCGGCGGACCGGTCGCCGTCAACGTCACCTTCGACCATCCGCACCGCGTCAGCCGCCTGGTCCTGATCAACAGCTACTACGGCACCGCCCCGCAGTTGCGGTTCCCCGAGATGATCCGCCTGTTCGCCGACCAGGATCTCGCGCCGCTGGCCGACGCCATGACCGACGACCCCGACCAGCGCCTGTGGCTGCTGAACCACACCGCCCGCCGGTTCGGTCTCGACCCGCTCGAGCCCGCGGGGATCGGGGTGACCTCGATCCTTCCGCAGTTCTTCGGCGAAGGCGGCACACCCGACGCGCTGGCCGCGATCAGGGCCTGGACCGGGGCGCTGTTCCCGGCGCTTTCCGATCAGGACGCCCGCATCGCCAGCGGCCAGCTCGCCGCGCTCGACGTGCCCGTCTCGCTCATTTTCGGCGCCGCCGATGAGTACCTCAGCCCCGGCCTTGCCCGCCATCTAGCTGGCATGTTCGGCCACGCTGAGGTGCACGTGATCGACGGAGCCTCGCACTGGCCGCAGGCCGACCAGCCCGAGACCGTCGCCCGGATCATCAAGGGTGCCAGGTGAGCATCATCTCCCGTCGTGGAGGGAGGCAAGCACATGTCAGCCATTCCCACCCCAGGCGAGCAGGCGGCAGGTTACGTCGGCGCCGCCCGCCGGACAGTGAAGGGCGGCCGGCTGGGCCTGGCCCTGGTGGTCATCGCCTCAGCGCAGCTGATGGTGGTGCTCGACGCCACCATCGTCAATGTGGCGTTGCCGCACGTGCAGCGTGCTCTCGGCTTTTCCGGCAGCGGGCTGGAATGGGTGGTGAACGCCTACGCGGTCACCTTCGGCGGGCTGCTGCTGCTCGGCGGCCGGGCTGGTGACCGGCTCGGCCGACGGCGGGTGTTCACCGGCGGGCTGCTGCTGTTCTCCGCGGCGTCCCTGGCCGGCGGGTTCTCCACCAGTCAGTGGTGGCTGCTAGCCGCGCGGGCGGTCCAGGGGGCCGGCGGCGCGGTGATCGCGCCGAACGCGCTGGCGCTGATCACCACCACCTTTCCCGAGGGCGAGCCGCGCAACCGGGCGATGGGGGTCTACTCAGCGATGGCGGGCGGCGGCGGCGCGGTCGGCCTGCTGCTGGGCGGGATACTGACCAGCTACGTGTCGTGGCGGTGGGTGCTGTTCGTCAACGTCCCGATCGGGATCCTCGTGGCGGCCGCGGCGCGCCGCGTGCTGGACGAGTCGCCGCGCCGGCCGGGGCAAAGGGTCCCCGTCGACCTGGCCGGCGCGGTCACCGGCACCGCCGGCATCGCGCTGCTGGTCTACGGCCTGTCCAAGGCGGCCACCGGGCCGGACGGAATATCGCACTGGGGTGACGCGGTGGTGCTGGCGTCGCTGGCCGCGGCCGCGGTCCTGCTGGTCTCGTTCGTGCTGGTCGAGCTGCGCAGCGCCCATCCGCTGCTGCCGATGGGGGTACTCGCCGACCGGAACAGGTCCGGCGCTTACCTGATCATGCTGTGCATCGGCACCGCGATGTTCGGCCTGTTCTTCTTCCTCACCTTGTTCTCCCAGACCGTGCTCGGCTATAGCCCGGTCCGGTCCGGGATCTGCTACCTGCCGTTGACCGCCGGGATCGTGGTCGCGGCAGGGCTGGCGTCGCGGCTGATGTCGCGGGTCGGCCCCCGGCCGCTGATCCTGGCCGGCACCGCCGCGACCGCAAGCGGGATGTTCTGGTTCTCCCGGCTGACC
>Ga0318497_10000148_pt1 | contig 20050 bp, 14 predicted proteins | sample GRESIP109b1f23_FD_203754 | JGI IMG/M metagenome (GOLD analysis project Ga0318497, IMG submission 203754) | Tropical soil microbial communities from Luquillo Experimental Forest, Puerto Rico - GRE.SIPMG.109b1f23 | ecosystem: Environmental > Terrestrial > Soil > Tropical forest > Bulk soil... | reverse complement strand
CAAGCTGCTCAACGGTGCGTCGATCCAGGTCTCGCCGACCGACGGCACGCCGGGGGCCGGCGCGTTCACGTTCACGCCCGCGGCGCCCGCGGGCACCACCTGGTACGCCTGCTACAACCCCACGTCGCCGAACACCGACCAGGGGGGATCGATCATGTTCTACGCAGGGACCGACGCGCTCGATCCGAGCTCGGCGCAGTCCTTCGCCGAGGGCACGCTCGTGACCATCACCGGCACGGCGAAGGACCACCAGGGCAAGTCGCTGGCGGTCGACGTCCAGGCGCAGTTCTAGCCGTTCACGACTGGTGAAGGGTTCGAGGGAGCCGGGTTCGCCCGGCTCCCTCTCTTCTTGCCCGCCCTCGACCCGTCGAGGTTGGAGCCGTCGCGGCGAGCGGTCACGAGAAAGCCCCGGCCGCTCGACGCGGACCGGGGCTTCTCATGCTGCAGGAGCTCGGAAGCGGAGTTACGCCTTGAGGCCCGCCTGCTTCGCGACCTCTTCCGCCAGGTTCTCCTGCTTCTTCTCGAGGCCCTCGCCGAGGACGAAGCGGGCGAAGCGGCGGACCTGGATGTTCTCGCCGATCTTCGCGACGGCGTCGGTGATGATCTCCGACACCTTCTTCTTGTCCTCCTTCACGAACGGCTGGTCGAGCAGGCAGAACTGCTCGTAGTACTTCTCGACCTTGCCGAGCGCGATCTTCTCGAGGATGGCCTCGGGCTTCTTCTGGTCGCGCATCTGCGCCTTCGCGATCTCGATCTCCTTCGCGATCACGTCGGCCGGCACCTCGTCGCGCTTCACGTAGAGCGGCGCGGCGGCGGCGATGTGCATGGCGAGATCCTTCACGAGCGCCTGGAAGCCGTCGGTGCGCGCGACGAAGTCGGTCTCGCAGTTCACCTCCACGAGGACGCCGATCTTGCCGCCCATGTGGATGTAGCTCGCGACCGCGCCCTCGGTGGCGGCGCGCGACGCCTTCTTCGCGGCGGCGGCCAGGCCCTTCTTCCGGAGGTGCTCCTCCGCCTTCGCGAAGTCGCCAGCCGTCTCGGCGAGCGCCTTCTTGCAGTCCATCATCCCGGCCCCGGTCTTCTCGCGGAGCTCCTTCACCAACTGCGCGCTGATCTCGGCCATCTGAATTCCTCTCTTGTGCTGGATGAACGAAGAGGGGCGGACCTGAAGTCCGCCCCTCGAAACCTGGTTCCGCGCGGCCTGCCGCTACTCCGGCTTCGCGGCCGGAGCGGCCTCGGCGGAGGGCGCAGCGGCGACCTCGCCCTTGCGCACCACCTCGACGCCCGCGCTCGCCGCGCCGCGATCCTCGCGCGGAGGGCCACGCCGATCGCCACCCGGACCACGGCCGCCGCGGCCACCGCGGCCACCGCGATCACGCCGGTCGCGCCGCTCCTCGCGCCCCTCGCTGGCGGCGTCGCGCTCGTCCTGACGCTCGTCGCGGCCGCCGTGCTCCTGCACCCACGCCGCGTAGCGCGCCTTGCCCTCGATGCACGCCTCCGCGACCTTGCCCGTGAAGAGGCGGATCGAGCGGATCGCGTCGTCGTTGCCGGGGATCACGTAGTCGATGCCCGACGGATCGCAGTTCGTGTCGACCACCGCGACGACCGGGATGCCGAGGCGGTTCGCCTCGTGCACCGCGATGTGCTCCTTCTTCGTGTCGATGATGAAGAGGGCCGACGGGATCCGCGCGAGGTCCTTCACGCCGCCGAGGTTCTTCTCCAGCTTCTCGCGCTCGCGCTCGAGCTGGGCGACCTCCTTCTTCGGGAGGCGGTCGTAGGTGCCGTCGGCGGCCATCTTCTCGATGGTCTTCAGCCGGTCGATGCCCTGCTTCACGGTCTTGAAGTTCGTGAGCGTGCCGCCGAGCCAGCGGTTCGTCACGAAGAACTGGCCCGAGCGCTGCGCCTCCTCGCGGATGGCGTCCTGCGCCTGCTTCTTCGTGCCGACGAAGAGCACCGAGCCGCCGCGGGCCACCGCGTCGGAGACGAAGCGGAGCGCGCCGCGCGCGAGGCCGACCGTCTTCTGCAGGTCGATGATGTAGATGCCGTTCCGGGCGCCGAAGATGTACGGCTTCATCTTCGGGTTCCAGCGCTTCGTCTGGTGGCCGAAGTGGACGCCCGCCTCGAGGAGCTGCTTCATCGAGATGGCGGTGCCCTGGCCGGACAGCGCGGCGGCCATGGTGTCCTGCGCCGGGGCGGCCTCGGCGGCCGGGGCGGGGGGAGCGGCCTGCTGCGCCGCGACGGCGTTCTCGTGATCCTGGGGAGTCTGCATTTCGTTTCTTCTCCGGTTGTTCCGCCACCCGCCCGTTTGTGCGGCCCGTCGCTTCGATCCGGGAGGCGCGACCATTCGCGCCGCCCGCGATCACCGGACGACAGAGCCCGGGAGAGTGTGTGAATTTGAAAGGGCTGCTACGCCCCGGCGGCGCGTGAGGCCAGCCGTCGAGGGACGCGGGATCTAACACGCCGCGAGGAGCCCCGCAAGGAGAGCTGGTTCGGCGAAAAACCCCGCCGTGTCGCGGGGATGGCTCGCCCCTGCCGGTGGCCTCAGCGGGGCCGCCACCAGCGCGGGGTCACGAGCGCGCCGTCGTACCCCCGCCAGGCGACCGGGCGGGACCCCGCGCCGGGGCAGGCGTGGCGCGCGAGCCGCTCGCCCACCTCGAGCTCGCGCCCGCCGCACTCCGGGCAGCGGAAACCGAGCGCTGTCACCTCGCCGCGGCCGAGCGGCGGGGCGTCGTCCCGGGGGACGCCGGGCGGCGGGCCCATGAGCCCTCGCGCGCGGTAGGCCTCGAGCTCGGCCACCTCTGCGGCCTCGCCCCCCGCGGCCCGGCCGCGATCGGCGCGGGCCGAGGCGAGGCACGCGGCGCAGCGGGGGAGGCCGAGGCCGCGGGCCGGGATCACGTCGGCCGTCGCGCCCTCGTCGCGGAGCCACTCGTCGCCGGAGCCGGCGTCGATCTCCAGCGCCGGCACGCCCGCCTCGGCGAGCGCCGCCGCCTTGGCGGCGCCGACGGCGTGGGTCACGAGCACCTCCAGCGCGAGCGCGGGGCGGCCGGCGCGGAGGACGAGCACGTCGGCGCGGAGCGCGCCCACCGCGCCCTCGGTCACCGCGGCGTCGCCGGTCGCTGCGAGGTCGAGCGGCGCCTCGCGGCGGCACGCCGGGCAGCGAGCGCGCAGGGTCACCCGCGACTCCCCTGCGAAGGCGCGGGTACACAGCGCGAGGAGCCGCTCCTTCGCGTCGAGGTGGAGGAGGGTCTCGGGGCGGGTGAGGGCGCAGGTGGAGCCGGGCCGGTGGGCGAAGTGGCGGGCGCGCACGGACCCGAGCTTCGCCACGAGCTCCTCGCCGCAGCCGACGCAGGTGAACGGGCCTCGCGCGCGGCGGGAGGCGGCGTCGAGGCTCGCCACCGAGGTACGCTTCCCGTGGCGATCGTTCGCGAAGGCGAGCAGGACCGTCGTGGACGTTGCGCGGCGCACCGCCCCGAGTCTATCTACCGCTCCCCCTCTGGAGGAAATCCCCGATGACGCTCGAGGCTGGATCGAAGGCGCCGCCGTTCGCGCTCCCCAGCGACGCCGGCGGCGAGGTGAAGCTCTCCGACTACGAGGGGAAGCGGCTCGTCCTCTTCTTCTTCCCCAAGGCCGGCACGAGCGGTTGAACGCAGGAGGCGAGCGACTTCCGGGACGAGGTCGCGAGATTCACGAAGAAGAAGGTTGCAGTGGTCGGCGTGTCGAAGGACTCCCCGGCCGCGCTCGCGCGGTGGAAGGAGAAGCTGGGGCTCGAGTTCCCGCTGCTCTCCGATCCCGACGCCGCGGTACAGCGGGCGTACGGCGTGTGGAAGGAGAAGAGCATGTACGGGAAGAAGGTGATGGGCACCGAGCGCTGTACGTTCGTCGTCGGGCCCGACGGCAAGGTGGAGCGGGCATGGCGCAAGGTGAAGGTGTCCGGCCACGTGGCCGAGGTCCTCGAGAGCCTGTGAAGCAACGCGCGAAGCATTCGGGCCACGCGACCCACGCGACCCGTCCGATCCGGCACGACCTCGTCGACGCCGCGGTGCTCGAGGCCTACGGTCTCGTCCACGACCAGCAGTGGCTCGCCGATCGCGCGCTCGAGCGCGTGCTGCGGCGGGAGAAGCGGCTCTACGCGTCGGAGCGGCGCGCGGTGGCGGAGGCGGCCTACGGGATGATCCGCTGGCGCGGCCGGATCGAGTGGGCGATCGGGCTCGACCCGCGCTCACCCGATCACGCGCTCCGCTACGCGGCCTGGCTCGCCGACCGGGGCGGCGAGGAGGCGATCCCGGCCGCGAAGCGGCTCGGCGTGCGCGCGCAGGCGCTCGCGGGGCTCGACGGCGCCACGGCGCGGATCGCCGCGATCCCGAGCCCGGTGGGGCGGCTCTCGGTGGAGCAGTCGCTGCCGCGCTGGATCGCGCAGCGGTTCGTGGACGCTCTGGGGATGGACGAGGCCCGGGCGCTCGCGACCGCCATGAACGCGCGCGCGCCGCTCACGGTGCGCGCGAACCTGCTCCAGAACACGCGGGACGATCTCCTCGCGCGGCTCGCGAAGGAGGGCGTCACCGCGACGCCCACCCGCTTCTCGCCGTGGGGGCTCGTCCTCGACGGCCACGCGAACGCCTTCGCGCTCGACGCCTTCCAGGAAGGCCGCTTCGAGATCCAGGACGAGGGGAGCCAGCTCCTCGCGCTCGCGCTGGGCGCGCGGCCGAACCACGTCGTGATCGACGCCTGCGCCGGCGCGGGCGGGAAGACGCTCGCGCTCGCGATGGAGATGCGGAACAAGGGCTCGCTCTGGGCGCTGGACCCCGACGCCGAGCGGCTGGAGGAGTGCCGGCGGCGCGCGCGGAGGAACGGCGTCCACAACGTGCGGACGCGCGCGGTGCCCGGGGGCGGCGCCGAGGCGGAGGCGGCCATGAAGGACCTCGCCGGCGCCGACCGCGTGCTGGTGGACGCGCCGTGCAGCGGACTCGGCACGCTGCGGCGCAAGCCCGATGCGCGCTGGCGGCTCGCCGACTCCGACCCGCCGCGGTTCTCCGCGCTGCAGCGCGAGATCGCGCTGCGTGCGGCCCGGCTCGTGAAGCCGGGCGGGCGGCTCGCCTACGCCACCTGCTCGCTCGCGCGCGAGGAGAACGAGGAGGTCGCGGCGTTCCTCGCCGCGGAGGGGCCGGGGCTCGCGCCGCTGCCGCTCGCGACCGCGCTCGGCGCCGGGCTCGCGGAGTCGCTCGGGGCCACCGGCCACGAGCTGCACCTGTGGCCGCACCGGCACGGGACCGACGGGTTCTACCTGGCGCTGTTCGAGCGGAAGTGAGTCGCGGGGAGAAGGGAAACGAGGGATGCCCGAGCTCGCCGAGGTCGAGATCGCCGCGCGGAACCTCCGCGCCTGGGCGCTGGGGCGGCGGATCGAGCGCGCCGAGGCGGAGCCCAGCGCGGCGTACGTGTTCCGCCCGGGCACGCCGAAGCGGTTCACGGCGCAGATCACGGGCCACCGCGTGGAGTCGGTGCGGCGGATCGGCAAGCAGCTCCTCTGGACGCTCCGCGGAGACGACGGCCCGCTCGGCCTCCTCGCCCACCTCGGCATGACGGGGAAGTGGCTGCGCCGCGAGAAGGGCCAGCCGGCGCCAGAGTACGGGAAGGCGCGGCTCCACCTCGACGACGGCCACGTGCTGCACTTCCGCGACCCGCGCCTCTTCGGGCGGCTGCGGCTCGTCCCGGGTGCGCGCTTCGAGGAGGTGGACGAGCTGAAGGAGCTCGGGCCCGATCCGCTCGAGGCGGGCATCGACCCGGCGCGGCTCGGGGCCGCGCTCGCGCGCCGGCGGGCGCCGGTGAAGGTCGCGATCATGGATCAGGGGATCCTGCCGGGCGTCGGGAACATCCTCGCATCGGAGAGCTGCTTCCGCGCCGGGATCGACCCGCGCCGGCCGGCGGCGACGCTCGGTGGCGTGGAGGTCGCGCGGCTCGCGCAGTCGGTGCTCGAGGCGGTGCACGACGCGATCACGCGCCAGGAGGGTCCGGAGATCGCGTACGTGGAGGAGGGCGGCGAGAACCCGTTCCTCGTCTACGCCCGCGAGGGCGAGCGCTGCCCGCGGTGCAAGCGCGCCGACCTGCGCCGGCTCGTGCAGGCGCAGCGCAGCACCTTCTACTGTCCGCGCTGCCAGAAGTAGCTGGCGCGGCCCGAGCCGGGCTCCGATCCGCCCCAGCCGGTTCGGGCTGCGCGTGCCGCGGCGCGATCCTTATGCTCCGCCCGTGCAGAAGCTCCACGCACGGATCGGCCCGGGCCACGCGTGAGACCGAACGGCCCGCCACCCCGCCGGCTCCTCCGCGAGGCGCTCGACGCGCTCGGGATCCGTCGCTTCCTGCTCGGCGTCCACGACGCGGCGTTCCCGATGCTGCCCGGCGAGGACGTGGGCCGGGGCACGCCCTACTCCGACGGGGCGGCGGGGCTGCTCGCGCTCGCGTCGTCGCTCGGCTTCGACGGGCTGCAGCTCGGGCCGCAGGGCACGACCTCGCCCGCGAACCCGTCGCCCTACGAGGGGGCGCTCTTCTCGCGCAGCCCCCTCTCCATCGCTCTCGCGCCGCTCGCGCGGCCGGAGTGGGGTGAGCTGCTCTCGCCCGACGACGTCGAGGAGGCGACGGCGTCCGCGGGTGGCGCGGAGCGGGTGGCGCACGCAGCGGCGTCGGCGGCGGTCGCGCGCGCGCTGGCGGCGGCCACCGAACGCTTCCGCACGCTCCGCGCCGCGGGTGACGCTCGGGTCCGCGACCTCGCCGCGCGCCTCGAGGAGTTCCGCGCCGCCGAGTCGAGCTGGCTCCTGCGCGACGCGCTGTACGAGGTGCTGCACACGCAATACGACGGCGCGGGGTTCCGCGCCTGGCCCGACCCGCTCGATCGCGCGCTCTACGCCCCTGCCCCTGGCGACGAGCGCGCGGCGAGCGATCGCCGCCGGGAGCTCCTCGCGCGCCACGCCGCGGAGGTGGAGGCCTACGCGTTCGCGCAGCTCCTCGCGCACGAGCAGCACCGCCACTTCCGCGAGCGCGCGCAGTCCCTCGGGCTCGCGCTCTTCGCCGACCTGCAGGTGGGGATGTCGGACCGGGACGCCTGGGTGGCGCAGGGCTTCGTCCTCCGGGGCTGGCGCATGGGCGCGCCGCCGTCGCGCACGAACCCGGCGGGCCAGCCGTGGGGCTTCGCCGTCCTCGACCCGGACCGCGTCCGCGCTCCGGACGGCGGCGACGGCCCGGCGCTCGCCTTCGTGCGGGCCCGCGCCCGGAAGACCTTCCGCGAGCACCAGGGGCTCCGCGTCGACCATCCGCACGGCCTCGTGTGCCCGTGGGTCTACCGCGACGGCGGCGATCCGGCCGCCGAGGTCGCGCGCGGCGCGCGGCTCTTCGACTCGCCGGAGGATCCGGACCTCGCCGCCTACGCGATCGCGCGGCGCGATCAGCTCGACCTCGCGGTGCCTCGCCACGCCGACGGGCGCGTGACCGCCCTCGACCCGGAGCAGGTGGCGCGCTACGCGACGCTGCTCGACGCGCTGGTGGCAGAGGCGGCGGGGACGGACGACCTCGCGTGCGAGATCCTGAGCACGCAGCCGTACCCGCTCGCGCGGGTGATCTCGCGCCACCGGCTCGGACGGTTCCGCGTGACGCAGAAGGCCGACTTCGCGAGGCCGGGCGACGTCTACCGGAGCGACTGCGCGGCCCTCGAGGACTGGATCATGCTCGGGAACCACGACACGCGGCCGATCTGGCGGGTGGCCGAGCACTGGGTCGCGACCGGGGAGGCGAAGCGGCCGGCGGAGTACCTCGCCCGTCGGCTCCTGCCGCGCGCCAGCGCGGCGGAGGCCGAGGCCTGGGCACGCGAGACCGCGGCCAACCCGCGCCGGCTCGCGCAGGCCGCGTTCGCCGACCTCTTCGTCGGCCCGGCCCAGCACGTCCACGTCTACTTCACCGACCTCCTCGGCTCGCGCGAGCGCTACAACGCGCCCGGCACCGTCTCGGACGCGAACTGGTCGCTGCGCATCCCGGCCGACGTCGCGCGGGCCCATGCGGCGCACGTCGCGACGGGGGATGCGCTCGACGTGCCGCGCGCCCTCGCGACGGCGCTCCGCGCGCGCGGTGGCGCTTCGGGGCTCGCGCTCGCCGACGCGCTCGATCCGCAGCCCGCGCGCTGAACGCGGCCGGACGCCCGGTCGCCCTCCCGTCCATCGGCCGCTCCCTCCCCGCGGTGCTCCGCGTCATGCGTGCGGCCGCGGGGAGGGTGACATTCCGCGCAGCGATCTTCGCTGCGAGGTGTCTCTTGTCCGAGGTCCGACCGGCCGCCCCCGAGCGGCCGTCGCGCGTGGTCATCGAGGAGGTCACCCCAGAGCTCGACGGCGGCCGCTTCCCGGTGAAGCGCACGGTGGGCGAGGAGGTGGTGGTGGAGGCCGACGTGCTCGCCGAGGGGCACGACGTGCTCCGGGCGGTGGTGCTCCACCGCGCGGAGAGCGAGGGGGCGTGGACGGAGGTCCCGATGACGCCGATCGGACACGACCGCTGGCGCGCCGCGTTCGTGGTGCGCGTGCTCGAGCCGCACCGGTACACGGTGGAGGCGTGGGTGGACGGGTTCCTGGGCTGGCGCCACGGGCTCGAGCGGAAGCTCGAGGCGGGGGCGGTGGAGCCGGTGGACCTGCTCGTGGGCGCCGCGCTCGTGGACGCGGCGGCGGAGCGCGCCGAGGTGGACCGGGCGGAGGATGCCCCGCCGCTTCGCACATGGGCGGCGGCGCTGCGCGGTGCGGGGCCGCTCGAGGCGCGCGCGGCGCGGGCGCTGGAGGACGAGCTGGCGGCGCTCGTGATGCGCCACCCGGACCGGACCCACGCCGCGCGCCACCCGCGCGAGCTGCTCGTGAACGTGGAGCGGGAGCGCGCGCGCACCGGCGCCTGGTACGAGCTCTTCCCGCGCTCGGCGTCGGCCGACCCGGGCCGCCACGGCACCTTCGACGACGTGATCGCGAGGCTCCCTTACGTCGCGGGGATGGGCTTCGACGTGCTCTACCTGCCGCCGATCCACCCGATCGGCCGCGCCTTCCGCAAGGGGAAGAACAACGTCCCGATGGCCGGGCCGGACGACGTCGGCAGCCCGTGGGCCATCGGCGCCGACGAGGGGGGCCACACGGCGATCCACCCGCAGCTCGGGACGATCGAGGACTTCCGGCGCCTCGTCGCGCGCGCGCGCGAGCACGGGCTCGAGCTCGCCCTCGACCTCGCCTTCCAGTGCGCGCCCGATCACCCGTGGGTGCGGGAGCATCCGGAGTGGTTCCGCCAGCGGCCGGACGGCTCGATCCAGTACGCGGAGAACCCGCCGAAGAAGTACCAGGACGTCTATCCGATCGAGTTCGAGAACCCGCACTGGCGCGAGCTGTGGGCGGCGCTGCTCGGCGTGGTCGAGCGCTGGGCCGACGAGGGCGTGCGGATCTTCCGCGTGGACAACCCGCACACGAAGCCGTTCCCGTTCTGGGAGTGGCTCATCCGCGAGGCGCGCCGAACGCGGCCCGACCTCGTGTTCCTCGCCGAGGCGTTCACGCGCCCGAAGGTGATGGCGCGGCTCGCGAAGCTCGGCTTCAGCCAGAGCTACACCTACTTCACCTGGCGCAACACGAAGCCCGAGCTCGAGCGCTACCTCACCGAGCTCACGCGCGGAGAGGCGAGAGAGTACTTCCGCCCGGCCTTCTGGCCGAACACCCCTGACATCCTCCCCGAGCCGCTGCAGTTCGGCGGGCGGCCGGTGTTCCAGGCGCGGCTCGTCCTCGCGGCGACGCTCGCCGCCACCTACGGGATCTACGGACCGGCGTTCGAGCTCCTCGACGCGCGCGCGGTGCGGCCGGGGAGCGAGGAGTACCTCGACTCGGAGAAGTACCAGCTCCGGCACTGGGACCTCGATCGCGAGGACAGCCTGCGCGACTTCGTGGCGCGCGTGAACCAGATCCGCCGCGAGCACCCGGCGCTCCACTCGAACGAGAGCCTCGTCTTCCACGCGGTGGACAACGATCAGCTGCTCGCCTACTCGAAGGCCACCCCCGACCTCTCCGACGTCGTGCTCGTGATCGTGAACCTCGATCCGCACCACGTGCACTCCGGCTGGGTGGAGCTGCCACGCGAGCGGCTGGGGCTCGGGCGCGACGAGCCCTACCAGGTGCACGATCTCCTCGGCGGCGGCCGTTACCTGTGGCACGGGCCACGGAACTTCGTGCAGCTCGACCCGCGTGCCGCGCCGGCCCAGATCTTCCGGATCCGCCGGCGGGTCCGGACGGAGCGGGACTTCGACTACTTCCTGTGATCGCCCCGTGAAGATGGACGCTGCCGCCACGCCGTCGCCGCTTCCGAGCCTGGGTGAGACGGCGGGCCCCTGGCACGCCGTGCTCTCGGCCCCGCTCTCCGCACGGCTCCTCGCCGAGCTGCCGCGCTTCCTCGTCCGGCAGCGCTGGTTCGGCGGAAAGGCGCGGCCGCTCCGCGCGGTCGAGATCCTCGACGCCGTGCCGGTCGGTGCGGGTGAAGACGCGCCGCGGATCGCGCTCCTGCGCGCCTCCTATCCCGACGGTGAGCCGGAGCTGTACTCGCTGCCGCTCGCCTTCTCCCCCGGGAGCTCGGGCGCGGAGGGCGCGATCGGCCTCCTCACGGCGGGCGGGGTCCGGGGCTTCCTGCGCGCGGCCGACACCACCCCGGTCTTTGCGCGGCTCGTCGTGGAGGCGATGGCCGGCACGAAGCGCTTCCCGGGCGGCGCGGGCGAGCTCGTCGCCTCGCGCGCGGGCGGCTTCGCGGGCCACGCGGCGTCCCTCCGGGACGCGGCCCCGCCGAAGCCCATCGGCGTCGAGCAGAGCAACACCTCGATCCGGATCGGCGACGGGATCCTGAAGCTCTTCCGGCGCCTCGACGCGGGCCCGAGCCCGGAGGTCGAGGTGGGCCGGTTCCTCACCGAGGCCGCCCACTTCGCGCACGCACCGCCGGTGCTCGGCGCGCTCGAGTACCGGCCGCGGGGGGGCGAGCCCTGGGCGCTCGGCCTGCTGCAGGCGTTCGTCGCGAACGAGGGGGACGCCTGGAGCCACGTGCTCCGCCTCCTCGAGGACCTGCTCGCGCGCGCGACGGGAACGGCCGAGCCGCCGGGACTCGACGCCGCCGAGCACCGGGAACTCGTGGAGCTCGCGCGATCCGGCGCGGCGCCGCCGGAGCCGTTCGCCGCGCTCGCGCGCGCCTCGCTCGGCGCGGCGGAGCTGCTCGGCCGGCGCACCGCCGAGCTGCACGTCGCGCTCGCGAGCCACCCCGAGGAGCCGGCGTTCCGGCCCGAGCCGTTCACCGACGCCGACGCGCGCGCGCTCCACGCCGAGGCGCGCGGTGTCGTGGACGACGGCCTCGCGCTCCTGCGCGGGCTGCGCGCGACCTTGGCCCCCGAGGCGCGCGGGCTCGCCGACGAGGTGCTCGCGAGGGCGGGCGAGCTCGACGAGCGGCTGGACTGGGTGCTCGGCCGGAAGCTCTCGGGGCCGCGCCTGCGCACCCACGGCGACTACCACCTCGGCCAGGTGCTCTTCACGGGCGAGGACTTCGTCGTCATCGACTTCGAGGGCGAGCCGGCGCGGCCGCTCGCCGCGCGCCGCGCGAAGGGGTCACCGCTGCGCGACGTGGCGGGGATGATCCGCTCCTTCCACTACGCGTCGCGCGCGGCGCTCGAGGGCGCGCCGAAGGGCGCGGAGCGCTGGGCGCGCGCCTGGTACCGCTGGGCCTCGGCGGCGTTCCTGCGCGCCTACCTGCTGGCGGCGGCGGACGGCGTCCTCCCGCGCGATCCGGCCGAGCTGCGTGGGCTCCTCGAGCTGCACCTCGCGGAGAAGGCGGTGTACGAGCTCGCCTACGAGCTGAACCACCGGCCGGGCTGGGTGGGGCTGCCGCTCGAGGGACTCCGGGATCTCCTCGGCGAGCCCGCCGCGCAGGCGCGCGCGCCCGCGGCCGCGCGCGCGGTTACGAAGGTGGCTGTGCTCCGCAGCGCAGGGCCGGGCACGCTCGACCAGCACCTGTGGAACGAGGGGACGCACCACCGCGCCTACCAGACGATGGGCGCGCACCTCCGCACGGTCGACGGCGTCCCCGGCACCTCGTTCGCGGTGTGGGCGCCGAACGCCGAGCGCGTCTCGGTGATCGGCGACTGGAACGGCTGGGACCCCGGCGCGCACGTGCTCCATCGGCTCGGCGGCTCCGGCATCTGGCAGGGCTTCATCCCGCGCGTCGCCCGCGGCGCCGTCTACAAGTACCACCTGCGCTCACGCGAGCGCGGCTACACGGTGGACAAGGCCGACCCGTTCGGCTTCCAGCACGAGAGCGCGCCGGGGACGCAGTCGATCGTCACCGACCTCGCCTACGAGTGGGGCGACGAGGCGTGGCTGCGCGAGCGCGGCGCGCGGAACGGCCTCGGCGCGCGGATCAGCATCTACGAGGTGCACCTCGGCTCGTGGCGCCGCGGCGACGGCGATCGGTCGCTCTCGTACCGAGAGATCGCGCCGCTGCTCGCCGACTACTGCGCCGACATGGGCTTCACCCACGTGGAGTTGCTCCCGATCACGGAGCACCCGTTCTACGGCTCCTGGGGCTACCAGACCACCGGCTACTTCGCGCCCGCCTCGCGCCAGGGCAGCCCGCAGGACCTCATGTTCCTCGTGGACACGCTCCACCAGCGCGGGATCGGCGTGCTGCTCGACTGGGTCCCGTCGCACTTCCCGGCCGACGTGCACGGGCTCTCGTTCTTCGACGGCACGCACCTGTTCGAGCACGCCGACCGGCGCCAGGGCCACCACCCGGACTGGGACAGCTACATCTTCAACTACGGGCGGAACGAGGTGCGGTCGTTCCTGCTCTCGTCGGCGATGTTCTGGCTCGACGCCTACCACTTCGACGGCCTGCGCGTGGACGCGGTGGCGTCGATGCTCTACCTCGACTACTCGCGCAAGCCGGGCGAGTGGATCCCGAACCGGTTCGGCGGCCGCGAGAACCTGGACGCGATCGACTTCCTCCGGCAGCTGAACGAGACGGTCTACCGCGAGCACTCCGACGTGCAGACCGTCGCGGAGGAGTCCACCTCGTGGCCGATGGTGTCGCGCCCGGTCTACGTGGGTGGGCTCGGCTTCGGGATGAAGTGGGACATGGGCTGGATGCACGACACGCTCGCGTACCTGGCCCACGACCCGATCCACCGCCGGTTCCACCACAACGAGGTGACCTTCCGGATGATGTACGCGTTCTCCGAGAACTTCGTCTTGCCGCTCTCGCACGACGAGGTCGTGCACGGGAAGCGCTCCCTGCTCGAGAAGATGCCGGGGGACGACTGGCAGAAGTTCGCGAACCTGCGCCTCTTGCTCGCGTACCAGTGGGCGCAGCCGGGGAAGAAGCTGCTCTTCATGGGCGGCGAGCTCGCGCAGCGGCGCGAGTGGAGCCACGAGCGAAGCCTCGACTGGCACCTCCTCGGTGAGGAGCGGCACGCTGGCGTGCACCGATGGGTGCGCGACCTGAACGAGGCGCTCCGCCGATTTCGTGCGCTCCACGTGCGCGACTTCGATCCGCGCGGCTTCGAGTGGGTGGACTGCAACGACGCCGAGGAGAGCGTGCTCACCCTGCTCCGCAGGGGCGGGGAGGGCGACGTCGACGTCCTCGTCGCGCTGAACTTCACGCCAGTGCCGCGCCAGGGCTACCGCGTCGGCGTTCCGCGCGGCGGCTTCTGGCGCGAGATCCTGAACAGCGACGCCCCGCTCTACGGCGGCGCGGGCTGGGGGAACCTCGGCGGTGTGCTGGCGGCGCCGGTGGGCGCCCACGGGCGGCTCCACTCGCTCGTCCTCACGCTGCCGCCGCTCGCGGCGGTGTTCTTCGCGCCCGAGCCCCGGGGGCCCTGACATGGACCGCCCGTACGCGCGCGATCCCTACTGGTACAAGGACGCGATCATCTACGAGACGCACGTGAAGGCGTTCTTCGACGCCAACGGCGACGGCGTCGGCGACTTCGAGGGGCTCCTGCACAAGCTCGACTACCTCGAGGACCTCGGCATCACCTGCTTGTGGCTCCTGCCGTTCTTCCCGTCGCCCCTCCGCGACGACGGCTACGACATCGCCGACTACACCGGCGTGAACCCCGCGTACGGCACGCTCGACGACTTCCGGCGGCTCGTGGAGGAGGCGCACCGGCGCGACATCGCGGTGCTCATCGAGCTGGTGGTGAACCACACCTCCGACCAGCACCCGTGGTTCCAGCGGGCGCGCCGGGCGCCGCGCGGCTCGCCGGAGCGCGAGTTCTACGTGTGGAGCGACACCGACCAGAAGTACGCCGGCACGCGGATCATCTTCACCGACACCGAGCGCTCGAACTGGACCTGGGACGAGGTGGCCGGCCAGTTCTACTGGCACCGCTTCTTCCACCACCAGCCCGACCTGAACTTCGACAACCCCGCGGTGCTCGAGGCGCTGCTCGAGGTGATGCGCCACTGGCTCGACCTGGGCATCGACGGGTTCCGGCTCGACGCGATCCCGTACCTCGTGGAGCGCGACGGCACGAGCTGCGAGAACCTCCCGGAGACGCATGCGGTGATCAAGCAGATCCGCGCCGCGGTGGAGAAGGACTACCCGGACCGGATGCTGCTCGCCGAGGCGAACCAGTGGCCGGACGACGTGCGCGAGTACTTCGGCGACGGCGACGAGTGCCACATGGCGTTCCACTTCCCGGTGATGCCGCGCATCTTCATGGCGCTGCGCCAGGAGGACGCGGCGCCGATCGTGGACATCATGCGCCGCACGCCGGCGATCCCCGAGAGCTGCCAGTGGGGGATGTTCCTGCGCAACCACGACGAGCTCACGCTCGAGATGGTGACCGACGTGGAGCGGGACTACATGGTGCTCGCGTACGCGCGCGAGCCCGGCCAGACGATCAACGTCGGCATCCGGCGGCGGCTCGCCCCGCTCGTCGAGAACGGGCGGCGGCGGATCGAGCTCCTGAACAGCATCCTCTTCTCGTTCCCGGGCACGCCGATCCTCTACTACGGCGACGAGATCGGGATGGGCGACGACGTGCGGCGGCCGGATCGCGACGGCGTGCGCACGCCGATGCAGTGGTCGACCGAGGAGAACGGCGGCTTCTCCACGGCGCCGCTCTCGAAGCTCTACTCCATGCCGATCTCCGACACGGTGTACGGCTACCCGGCGGTGAACGTGGAGGCGCAGCTCCGGAACCCGTCGTCCCTGCTGCACTGGATGCGGAACATGATCCGGCTGCGGAAGCACTTCCCGGTGTTCGGCCGCGGCACGATGGAGTTCCTCGACGCCGGGAACCGGAAGGTCCTCGCCTACGTGCGCCGGTACGAGGAGGACACGATCCTCTGCGTCGCGAACATGTCGCGCAACGCGCAGCCGGCCCGGATCGACCTCGCCGCCTTCGAAGGGAAGACGCTGGTGGAGATGCTCGGCTACACGCACTTCCCCCGCGTCGGCGCCGAGCCCTACTTCCTCTCGCTCGGGAGCTACGGCTACTACTGGTTCGAGCTGCGGTAGCGGGATCGGCCCAGCGGGGCGCAGCCCCGTTCTACAAGTGCCGGATCCGGTCCTCTTCCCCTGCGTCGTCGAGGCGCCGCGGGGTCGCGGAGAAATGCTCGCGCAGCGAGCGCTCCACCGTCTCGCGCGCGCCGAGCCCCACCGCGAGCGAGAGCGTGAGGACGAATCCGCCGAAGAGGATCGCGAACGCGATCGGCACGATGCGGCCGGCGATGCCCAGGTTCTCGAGCGCGATCGCCACCGCGACGATGACCGTGAGCCAGCGCGTGGCGAGGCCGAGGAGGCGCGGCGAGGGCAGCCCCGCGTTCACCGCCGCGAGGAGCACCCCGCGCTCCACCGCGCGCGAGCCGGCGAGCCCCAGCGCGAGGATCGCCACCGCCACGAGCAGGTGCGGCATGTAGTCGAGGATCTGCAGCGCGAGCGCCGTGGTGGCCGCGGCGTCCACCGCCGACAGGCCGGCGACGAGCCCGAGCGAGAGCACCGCGAGCACGGCGAGGCGCGCGAGGAGGCGGGACGGGGGTGCGCGCCCGTCGGCGTGCGGGGACGCGATGCCCCACTGCCGGAGCCGACGATCGAGCCCGATCCGGTCGCAGAAGCGCCGGACGCCCCAGCGCAGCGCGAGGGCCACCGCGAGGGTGACCGCGAAGATGAGGGCCATCGCGAGCAGCCCGGGCGTGATGCGCGCCACGGCGTGCAGCACGCGCTCCAGTGAGTCGAGGAAGATGCGCTCCGTCTGCTCCCACATGAGACGCCCTCCTCAGGGCGAGAAGCCGTCGGGCCACCGCCAGCGTCCGATGAGGTACGGCTTCTCGTGCTCGAACGCTGCGCACAGCGCCTCCACCCGCGCATCCGCCGCGACGGGGCCCTGGCCGTACACCTCGTGGAGGAAGCTCCCGACCCAACCGAGGTACAGCGGGGTGAAGGCGGCGAGGAGCTGGCCACGCTCCATCGACTTCACGTGGTACGCGACGGCGAAGTCGTAGACCGCCCGCGCCCAGGTGGCGTCGTCGATGCGGAACGCCTCCGTCCCGGCCCGCGCGGCGCGGCGGAGCGCGAGCATGGTCGCCGGCGGGAGCACGAGCGCCCAGAGCGCGGCGAGGTCGCTCTGGCCCACCCGGAACGCCTCCACGAGCCGGTCCACGGTCGCGTGCGGCGGCGGGTCCCCGGGCGCGGTCGCGGCGGCGGCGCCGAAGGCCGGAAGCGGCTGCGAGCCGTCCACCCGCTGCCATCGCACGGCGTGGCGCTCCATCTCGCGGAACACCGGCCCGAGGACGCGCGCGAGCGTGCGGCTCACGTCCTCCTCCTCGGCGCCGCCGGGCTCGCGCGGCATCGCGCCGAGCCACGCCTGGCAGGCGCGGTGCTTCCCCGCGAGCACCTTCGCCACCAGCCACGCGTCGCAGCCCGCGTACTCGGGATCACGGCGCCAGTCGGGGTCGTCCACGAGCAGGCGCGCGAGCGCCGGGGAGAGGCACGCCTCGGCGCCGAGCGGCTGGCGGATCCGCTTGCCGTAGAGCGCGCGCGTGAGCGGGTAGACGATGCCGGTGTTCAGCATGCCGTCGGTCGCCGGGCGCGTGTAGGTGGGGTGCACGTAGTCGAAGCCGTCCTCGAGCACGGGGGCGAGCAGCGCGCCGAGCCAGTCGGCCCCGCCGTCTCGCGGAGCCGAGGAGAGGAGCGCCACGGCCGCCGCGCCGCGCCGCACGCCCTCGCGCAGCACGGCGCCCACGGCGCTCTCGCGCGCGGGGACTCCGCCGAGCGGGAGCGAGCGAGGCATCCACTCCGCGGGGCCGGGGGGCACCGCCGCAGCCTCCCGCGCCGGCACGAGCGCCACCTCACCCCCGTGCGGCCGCGCGAGGAGCACGGCCGGGCCGTGGCGCGGGAAGCGCCGCGAGAGCTCCGCCTCGATCGACTCCGGGACGGCCGGCTGCAAGCCGGGTTCGCCCGCCAGCGCGACGAGGATCTCTCCCGCCGGAGCGGCGGTCGCTGTGACCTCGGGTGTCGTGCGGGAAGGATAGTCGCGGCCCCGCGGCCTGCATGGGCCCCGGCTGCGGCTTCCGGCTGCCGGACGGACCATGCCGGGCCGGGGGTGTCGCCCGGCTCCGCAGGGACGAGAGCCGAGCATTGCCGTCGCGGTCGCCCCCGATCCAAGATGCCCCCGATGCGTCCCGAGGACCTCGCGCGGATGAGCGTCGCCGACCTGCGCGAGCGTTACGTGGTGAAGGGCCGCCCGCTCCCCGCCGCGTGCGAGGAGGCGCTCGCCGCCGACCCGCGCTCGGGAGCTCGCGCCGTGTACGAGGCGATCCTGAGGCGCAGGTCCGGGAACCGCGCCGAGGGGCAGCGGCTCCGTCACCTCCTCGAGTTCGAGCGCGCGCTCTGGGACGAGGGCGTGCTGCTCGTGGGGGGGGTCGACGAGGCGGGCATGGCCCCGCTCGCCGGCCCCGTGGTCGCCGCCGCCGTGATCCTGCCGCGCGACTTCCGTCCGCGGGGGATCGACGACTCGAAGCAGATCGACGCCGCCGAGCGAGCGCGGCTCTGCGTCGAGATCAAGGCGCAGGCGATCTGCTGGTCGGTCGGCGTCGCCGAGGTGGAGGAGATCGACACCATCAACATCTATCGCGCCGGGCTGCTCGCGATGCGCCGCGCGGTCGAGGGGCTCGGGACCCGCCCCGACCAGCTGCTCGTGGACGCGCGCAGGATCCCGGAGTGCGACATCCCGCAGCGCGGCATCGTCCACGGCGACGCGCTCTCCCTCACCATCGCCGCGGCGAGCATCGTCGCGAAGACCACCCGCGACGCGCGGATGGAGGAGCTCGACGCCCTGCACCCGGGCTACGGCTTCGCGCGGCACAAGGGCTACCCCACCGCCGAGCACTTCGCCGCCCTGCGCGCGCTCGGCGCGTGCGCGATCCACCGCCGCTCCTTCGCGCCGATCCGCGAGGCGCTGGGGCTCGATCCCGTGCAGCAGGACCTCTTCGGCGGCGCGCCGGACGACGCCTCGCCGCGGCCCCGCCGGGTTCCACGGGTTTGACTCACCCCCCTCCCGACGCTAAGAAACGGGCCTGAAAGTGCCCGACGGAGCAGGTGCGCGCGGATTTTACTGGCGGATGACCCGCCGGCCGGCGCCCCCCGATCCAGCGTATCCATGACGGAACCCCAACGATCCCACTCCCAGCGCGCAGCAGCAGACGACCACCACTCCCACGAAGAGCACGACTCGAGCGATGAGCGCCGCGGCCGGCACGGGCCGCCCAGGGGCCTCATGCTCGACCCGCCCGAGCCAGACCCCGATCACCCCGCCGAGATCCCGCTCGACCGCCTCGACGTCGACGCGGTGAAGGTGATCGCGCGGCTGCGCCACATGGGCCACCAGGCCTACCTGGTGGGTGGCTGCGTGCGCGACCTGCTGCTCGGGAAGCCGCCGAAGGACTTCGACGTCGCCACCTCCGCCCACCCCGGCGAGGTGCGCGCGATCTTCCGGAACTGCCGGCTCATCGGCCGCCGCTTCCGGCTCGCGCACGTGTACTACCGCGGCGGCAAGGTCATCGAGGTCGCCACCTTCCGGCAGAACCCGGTGGAGGCCGCCGACGACCTCGGCGAGCAGGCCACCGACCTCCTCATCACGCGCGACAACGTGTTCGGCACCGCCGAGGAGGACGCCGTCCGCCGCGACTTCACGGTGAACGGCCTCTTCTACGACACGTTCGCCGGCGAGGTGATCGACTACGTGGGCGGCCGCGCCGACCTCGACGCGCACCGGATCTCCACCATCGGCGATCCCGAGATCCGGATGCGCGAGGATCCGGTCCGCGCGCTGCGCGCGATCCGCTTCGCCGCCCGGCTGGGCTTCACCATCGCGCCCGAGACCTTCGCCGCGATGCGCCGCCACGCCGCGGAGATCGCCCGCTGCGCTCCCGCCCGCCTCCTGGAGGAGACCTTCAAGATCCTCCGCTGCGGCGCCTCGGCGCGCGCCTTCGAGCTCCTGCGAGCCGCCGGGGCGCTGCCGATGATCCTGCCCGCGGTGGCGGAGCTCCTCGACCGCGCCGACGAGGCGGGCCGCCGCCGCTTCCACGCCCACCTCGGCGCCCTCGACGGCCTCGTGCGCAGCGGCGCCGAGGTCTCCGAGGCCGCGCTGCTCGGCACGCTGCTCATCCACCTCCCGGGAGCCGAGGGGGACGCCCGCTCGCCGCAGAGCGACCTCCTCGACGCGCTCGTGCAGGGCGCGCGGCTCCCGCGCAAGATCGCCGAGCGCACCCGGCTCGCGCTGTCCGCGCAGCGGATCTTCCACGACGGGCCGCGCCGCCGTCAGCGCTCCCTCCCGGCGCAGAGCTACTACGTCGACGCGCTCCAGCTCCTGGAGGTCACGGTCCGGGCCACCGGCGAGGGCGAGGAGCTCCTCGCGCGCTGGAAGTCCGGCGAGGCGATGCACGACGATCGGCCCCACGGCCGCTCGCAGCCGCACCCACCGCGGCACGGCGCTGCCCGTAACGGAGCGCGCGCGGAGGGCGCGGAGCCGGAG
>Ga0318497_10000145_pt1 | contig 20117 bp, 17 predicted proteins | sample GRESIP109b1f23_FD_203754 | JGI IMG/M metagenome (GOLD analysis project Ga0318497, IMG submission 203754) | Tropical soil microbial communities from Luquillo Experimental Forest, Puerto Rico - GRE.SIPMG.109b1f23 | ecosystem: Environmental > Terrestrial > Soil > Tropical forest > Bulk soil... | reverse complement strand
TTGAAGAAATCCTCCCACGGGGGCAGCGGTGTCTCCTTCGGCTGCGACTGCGGCACCTTGACCCTGCGGAACATGGGGTCTTCGTGCCGCCCGATGCGGCCCGTCTCGACGAGCCACGAGTAGAGCCGCCTCAGGACCGCGACCCTGTGCTGCTTCGACGGGATGTCGCCCTCCAGCGCCCCGAGAATCGCCTGGAGCGCCGGTGAGGGGTCCTGGTCGGGCGGGCTGCGAAGGTCCACCCTGGCCAGCTTCGCCTTCCAGAACTTGAGGAGGTGGACCTTCTGGCTGTGGACCCAGGTGTCGCTGTTCCCATCCACCTCACGTGAATGCTTGAGGAAGTCGAGGATGAGGCCGTCGTCGAGGTAGACGGGCTGCCTCCTCGGTGTACCTGCTCGGGAGTAGGCGCCCGGGTCCTCCTCGAACCTCCTGAGGTGCCGCATGGCCGCCGGAAGGTCGTGCGTTCCCGTGGAGGTGAAGAAGCGCTCCCCGTCCAGCATCCTCGATATGACGTAGGTGGGCTTACCCGCCTTGGTGTACCGGATGAGTCCGCCGTCCCACGTCGTCGGGCGGTCCGTCTCGTGCGTGGCCATACATGAGACCTAGTGCTGCACGGGGTGTTGCACCGTTACAGCACCGGGGTCACTTGGGGACACGGCCGAGCAGGGTGGCGGTATGAAACTGCCCGTAGCTACTGATGTTTTAGGCCGACCCGATGAGCGATATCGGCGTCAGCCCTCTGAGCTACAATCGTCGGACGCCGGGGGCCTGTCCCCTCGGCAGCTCCCGATGGCCGACCTCACGAACGACTTCACCTGGTCGAAGTCCCGGCACGAGAAGTTCCACCAGTGCCTCAGGGCCTACTTCTACCAGTACTACGGCAGCTGGGGCGGCTGGGAGGCGCCGGCGGGATCGCCGCTGCGCGAGCTGTACGTCCTGAAGAAGCTCTCCTCGCGCTGGCAGTGGGGCGGCTCGGTGGTGCACGAGGCGCTGAAGGGCATGCTGGCCCGCGCCCGCGCCACCGGCCAGTTCCGGCCCATCGACGAGATGCTGGAGCAGACGCGGCAGCGCGCCCGCCGCGAGTGGTCGACGTCCCGTGAGAAGAGCTATTGGCATGCCTCCACGAAGACCGTCGGCCTGGTCGAGCACGAGTACGGCGAGCCGGTTCCGAGCGCGGAGTGGAAGCGGATCTGGGACGAGGTGATCGAGGGCTCGCTGCGCGCCTTCTACGCGAGCGAGACGTTCGACCGCATCCAGCGCACGCCGCGCGCGAAGTGGCTCACCGTCGACGAGCTCGACTCCTGGGTGTTCGAGGGCGTGAAGATCTGGGTCGCGATCGACTTCGCCTACCAGGACGAGAGCGGACTCATCCACATCCTCGACTGGAAAACCGGCCGCGAGCGCGGCGTCGACCGCACGCAGGTCGGGATCTACGCGCTGTACGCCCAGCAGAAGTGGGGCGTGCCGTCGGCGCAGGTCCTGGGCGGCCTCGTCTACCTGTCGAACGCCGCGGGTGAGCGCGTGAGCGTCGGCGCCGACGCGGAGTCGCTCGACGGGTGTCGCGACGAGATGCGGCGCTCCATCGCCGCGATGAAGGAGCTCCTCGACGATCCGCCGCGCAACGTGGCGCGGCTGGAGCGCTTCCCGCAGCTCCCCGAGCACGCCGCGTGCGCCCGCTGCGCGTTCCGCCGCCCCTGCGGGCGGATGTAGACGCGCGGCGCGAGCTACTCTCCCCACCCTCTCCCCGCTGGCGCGGGGCGAGGGCAGGGAGAGGTGGCGGCGTCACCTCCCGCCGTTCTTCCTCCCGCTCCCCTCGCCCTCCTGGATGAGCCCGATCCGGGCCAGCTTCTCGTACAGGGTCGAGCGGTGGAGGCCCGCCAGGTCGGCGGCCTTCGCGACCGAGCCGGCCGCCTCATCGAGCAGCTCCTGGAAATAGCGCTTCTCCCACGCGTCGCGGGCCTGGCGGTAGTCGCCCTCGCCCTGGTCCGCCTCCGGCCCCGCCTTCAGCTCCGGCGGCAGGTCCGCCACGGTGATGACCTCGCCGCGCGCGAGCAGCAGCGCGCGCTCGAGCGCGTGCTCCAGCTCGCGCACGTTGCCGGGCCAGGCGTGGTCGAGGAGCGCCTTCATCGCCTCCGCGTCGGGGGCGAGGGGCGGACGCCCGAGCCGGAGCGCGTGCTTCTTCGTGAGGTGCTCGACGAGCAGCGGGATGTCCTCGCGCCGCTCGCGGAGCGGCGGCAGCCGCACCGGCACCACCCGGATCCGGTAGTACAGGTCCTCGCGGAACTTTCCCTGCTCGACGTTCCTCTTCAGATTCTCGTTCGTGGCGCACACGATCCGGACGTTCGCCTTGCGCGCCTTGCGCGAGCCGACCGGGATGTAGTCGCCGTCCTGCAGGACCCGCAGCAGCTTCGCCTGCAGCGTCGGCGGGAGGAGCCCGATCTCGTCGAGGAAGAGCGTCCCGCCCTCCGCCTCGGCGAAGAAGCCGGCGCGCGCCATCTCGGCGCCGGTGAAGGCCCCCTTCTCGTACCCGAACAGCTCCGCCTCGGCGAGGTGCTCGGGGATGGCGCTCATGTTGAGCGCCACGTACGGCCCGCCGGCGCGCTTCGACATGCCGTGGACAGCGCGCGCGACCATGTCCTTCCCGGTGCCGCTCTCCCCCTCGATGAGGACCGCCACGTCGGTGGGCGCGATCCGCTCCAGCACCGACACCATGTCCCGCATCGCCCCGGACCGCCCGACGATCCCGTGCACGGAGAAGGAGCCGTCGAGCGCGCTCTTGAGCTTGGCGTTCTCGCGCTTGAGCCGCATGTGCTCGACGGCGCGGGCCACGATGAGCTCGAGCTCGTCCGGGTCGAACGGCTTCTTGAGGTACTCGAACGCGCCCGCCTTCATCGCCTCCACCGCGGTCTCGACGGTCGCGAAGGCGGTCACGATCACGACCGGCAGGTCGGGCAGCTTCTGGCGGAAGCGGCGCAGGCCCTCCAGCCCGTCGATCTCCGGCATCCGCAGGTCGGTGATGACGCAGTCGAACTCGGCCCGGTCGAGCGCGGGGAGCGCCTCGGCCACCGCGCCGAAGTCGTACACGTCGTACGTGCGCGAGAGCGCGCGCTTCACCATCTGGCGAGCGGAGTCGAGGTCGTCGATGACCATGACGCGCGGCTTCATACGGTCGCCTCCATGGCGGGCGCGCGGGCCGGGAGCCGGATCCGGAACCGCGCGCCCTGGCCGGGACGGCTCTCCACCTCGACCGTCCCGCCGTGCGTCTCGGCCGCCTGGCGCACGATGGCGAGGCCGAGGCCGGTGCCGTTGGCCTTGGTCGTGAAGAAGGGCTCGAAGACGTGCTTCAGCGCCTCGAGCGGGATGCCGGGTCCGGAGTCCTGGAACTCCGCCACGACGGCGTCCTCGTCGGCGCGCAGCTTCACCGAGAGGGTGCCGCCGCCGGGCTGCATGGCTTGAACGGCGTTGACGCACAGGTTGAGGAACGCCTGCCGCAGGAGCTCGGCGTCGGCGCTCACGTCGGGCAGCCCCGGCTCGACCTCGACGCTCGTGCGGACGCCCGCCTGCGCCGCCGCGGGCCCGACCACCTCGACCGCCTCGCGCAGCACCGGCTCGAGCGGCTGCGGCGTGACGTGGGTGGTGCGGGAGCGGGCGAACACGAGGAACCGCTCCATGAGCGAGGCGGCGCGGCGCGTCTCGCGCTTCACCGCCTCCAGGTCCGGCCTGTTGGGGTGGTCGGCGGGGAGCTCGCGGAGCACGACCGCCGTGTAACCTCGGATGACGTTGAGCGAATTTCCGAGCTCGTGCGCGAAACCGGCGGCGATGCCGCCCAGCGTCGCGAGCCGGTCGGCGCGGAGCACCTCTCGCGTCTTCTCCGCGACCCGCTTTTCCAGCGTGGCGATGAGGCGCTGGTTCTCGTCGCGCCGCTCCTTGAGGCGGGCGCTCATGGCATTGAAGGCGCCGATGAGGTCCCTCACCTCCAGGTCGACCGGCAACGGGAGCTGCCGTCCGTCTTCCTCGCGCCCCAGCGCGTGGGCCGCGTCGATGACCCGCCGGACCGGGCGGGCGATGCCGGCGAAGAGGAGCGCCGCGAAGGCTTGCCCGAGCAGGATCCAGAACCCGGCCACCGCCGCCGCGCTCCAGGCGAGGCGCCGCGCCGACCCCACCACCTCCTCATGGGAGAAGTCGACCCGCACCGCCCCCACCAGCTCGCCATCGCGCAGGACCGGCGCACCGGTCACGATCCCCTCCGGCCCGAGGAGGCGCTTCAACGCCTGCACCGGGCTGTCCGCCGAGGCGAACTCGGTGGGCGGCCCCGGTGTGCACTCCTCGTGGACGGGTGACACACACGCTACCACCTTGCCGGCGCGATCGACCACCCAGGCGCGATCCAGCGGCGCCGCCTCCACGAGGCGGCTGAGCACGGCCGACAGCGCCTCGCCCGCCCCGGGCTGAACCCCCTCCGACCGCAGCCAGCGCGCCGCCGAGGAGGCGGTGGCCTGCGCCATCGCGGCGCCCTCGCGATAGAGGAGCTCCTGACCCCGCTGCACCTCTCGCCACAGCGCGACCGCCGTGACGCCTGTCGTGGAGAAGACGGTGATGCCCGCCATGAGCAGGAAGAGCTTGAGTCGGAGGCTCACCGCGGGCCCTCCCGCCATGGGAGCCGGCGACGCGGATCGCTCGAACCGGCGACGGGAGGGGATTTCTTCACACGCTCTGGGTGCCCCTCCTTCGCGGCGGCCCGGAGTAGGATGGCCCCCAGATGCAGCGCCGACGCCTGCCCCAGCTCGCCTTCGCGGCCGCAGCGGTCCTCGCGCTCGGCGTCGCCTACGGGGTCGCGCGCCTCAAGCGCTACGTCGACACCGACCCCGGCCTGTGCGCTCAGTGTCACCGCAGCACGCCAGAGTTCGCGCTCTGGCTCAAGGGCAGCCACCGGACCGTCGCCTGCCAGCGCTGTCACCACTCGACCCCGCAGGAGGGCCTCGCCATGCTGCGCGCCTTCCTCGCCGGGAAGAGCCCCGACAGCGCGACCGGGCACGGCAAGGTGGAGGTCGGCGCCTGCGCCGCCTGCCACCTCTCGCACGACCCGCGCTGGCCGCAGATCGAGGGTTCGCGAGGGCACCGCATCCACGTGGCGAAGGCGAAGATCGACTGCGTGCGGTGCCATGCCGCCAGCGTGCACGGTTTCGAGCCGGTCGTCGCGAGCTGCAAGGGGTGCCACGGCGAGCACCTGGTCCGGGTGGGCGGGATGGAGAAGCTGCACTGCTTCGCCTGCCACAACTTCCTCTCGAGCGATCCGGGCCTCCGGCCCACGCGCCGGGACTGCCTGCGCTGCCACCGGGCCGAGGGCGTCCTCCCGGCGCGCTTCGCGGAGGACGCGCCCATGCAGTTCGACTGCGGCGCGTGCCACAAGCCGCACGCCCGGAGCACGGCCGAGGGGCTCGTCGGGTGCGAGACCTGCCACCAGCAGATGCCGCGCGCCGGTCTGCACGCGGCGCGGGGACACGCCACCTGCACCGACTGCCACGCCGCGCACCTCTGGCGAACCGAACGGAAGGGTTGCCTGCGCTGTCACGGAAGTGCCCCGCAGCACGCTGGTGGCCAGGCGTGTGGCGCCTGCCACCACTTCACCGGCGCGGGGCAGGCCCTCGCCCCGCGCCGTCCCGCCGAGTGAGTCGAACGCGTCCGGCCGCGCGCAGCGCGACACGGCCGGACGCGCCTGCATCTACCGCCGCTCCTCGTCGCCGAAGACGCGCTCGTACTCGGCGGCGTGCTCGTCCTTCATGTACTCGAGTGTCGTTTGTCCGTTCAGCCAGGCCCAGTTCATCGGGAAGATGCTGGGCTTCAGGTGCACGTTGTAGAAGTGCACCACGAACAGGAAGATGGCCGCGAGCGTGGCCTCCTCGCCGTGGACGATCTGGGCGCTGGTGAGGACGAAGGTGGGCAGGATCTTCGCGAACTGGACCGGGAACCAGAAGATGAAGCCCGAGCCCACCATCATGATGATGCCCCAGAACACCGCCCAGTAATCGAACTTCTCCAGGTAGTTGTAGCGCTCGAACTTCGGCCGCTCCTTCCTGAGCCCGAGCATGAAGGCGATGTTGTCGCGGATGTCGAAGGCGTCCTTCAGCGTCGGCACCATCGAGAGCGGCAGCGTCTTCTTCTTGGCGAGGAACGTCAGGTAGAAGAGGTGATAGACGCCGGAGAGGATGATCATCACCGCCGCGAGGCGGTGGACGATGCCCGCCCCGTGCGGCCCGCCGAAGAGGGCGAGGAACTTCCGCGACGACTCCACGCGCTGGGCGAAGTCGCTCATGCCGATGGACTCGACGGCGCCCGCGCCGCGCAGCGGCCAGCCGGTGATGGCGAGCAGGATGACGCCGGCCAGCATGAGCCAGTGCTGGATCCGCTGGTGGATGTCGAAGCGCAGGACGGTGCGCGTGAGGAGGCTCGCGTCCACCGGGTGGTGCTTCTTCCCGAACCGGCGGCGCAGCTCGTAGAGGAAGTCGATGAGGACGTGGAAGGCGAAGAAGAGCAGCGTCAGCGTCGTCAGGTACGAGAACATCACGTGGACGAAGTGCGGGATGGGCCCCGTCTCCTGCATCGGCTTGTGCGCGATGAGGGCGGCGAAGCCGGCCGACGCGCCCTTGTGGCACTGCGCGCAGGTCTGGACGCGGTGATCGGAGTCCTTCGGCGGCTCGCTGAACGCCACCGTCGAGGCCGCGACGCCCTTGCCGGACAGGGTGGCGTGGCCGCCCCCGATGACGTCCTTGCGCGCGCCCTCCGGCGGGCGCACCGACCAGGCGTGGCAGTCGGTGCAGAGCGGGGCGCGCTGGCTGCCGATCGCGACGAGCCGGCCGTGGATCGAGTCGTGGTAGTTGACCGCGACCTCCTCGTCGAGCTTGGCGGCGGCGACGAACTTGGGGTCGTTGTGGCAGCCCTCGCACGCGCGCGAGAGCTTGGCCCAGTAGGGCCGGAACTCCGGCGTGCCGCGCTTCGGAGCCGCCGCGACCTCGTGCGGCGTCCCGTGGCAGCTGGAACAGGAGGGCCCGGCCACCGGGGCGTCGGCCGCGAGCCACTTGGCGTGGCTCGAGCCCTGGAAGCTCTCGACCGTGTCGCCGTGGCACCCGCCGCAGGCGAGGTACGCGCGCGGCGACTTCACGCGGGGCTCACCTCCGGGGGTCTTGCCCGCGCGCAGGCGGGCGAGGAGCGCCTTCTCGGCGGGGTCGGTCGGCTCCGCGAGCTCGTGCGGCCCGGGGGCCGTGTAGCCGGCGTGGCAGGCGACGCAGTCGAGCGAGGCGTGCACGGACTGTCCGAACAGAGCCGTCACGACGCCCTGCCGGCCGACCATGTCCTGCTCGCCGTGTTTCGCCGACTCGTGGCAGGCGAGGCAGTCCTGGTTGGTCGGGGTCGCCGGTTGGGCGGCCGCCGCGGGAGCGCCGGGGGCGGGCACCGCGGCGCGCGCCGTGGATGAGAGAGTGAGTGCAATCAGGAGGAGGGTGGATCGCATGCGCTTAAGAGCCCCGTGGTAGGTGGAGCGGAAAAGTCGATGTCGGCCGTCGCCGACTGGATCGGAACTTGCGCCAGATCATCCAGGCGGAAAATCCAGCGGATATCCGTTCCAACGTAGCCGCAATTGCATGGATCGGGCCCTTTGGATCGGTGCGGAAGCGTCGGCAATTTCCGGCAAACATTGTCGGCATTTTCCGATGGTGCGGCGAGATGACCCGACATCCGCGCCGAAGGAACGCCTGACGGCCGCCGAGGAGGACGGCATTTCTTGCGCTTTCGACGGGGAGACGCGACAACTCGGGGGAGCTGCGGCAAAATACGCGTCTCTTTGACGCTGGGTCACGAAGGTGCGGCGGATTGCCACGGGATCGGAGGACGGCCGGATGACGCAGGGGAGAGTGAACTGCGGCGGAATGTCGCGCTCGAGGATCCTGGCCGTGACCGCCATGTTCACGCTCGCGCTCACGCTGGCCACGCCGGCGGCGGCCGGCGCTTTCGCGGTCGAGGTTGGCGAGCACGTCCCCGATGACGAGCTTCCGGTGCTGGGCGGTGGCAAGGCTCACCTCCTCGCCCCGGTGCGCGTGAGCGTGTTCGTCTTCTTCCGTACCGGCCAGGAGCACTCGCTCGACGTGCTGACGCGGCTGGCGCGGCTCGAGAAGGAGCTCGCCGGCCGGCCGGTGCGCTTCGTCGCGGTGGCGTCCGGCGACGAGCCCGAGGCGGAGGTGCGCCGCTTGGCCAAGCAAGCGGGCATCCAGATGCCGGTGTTGCTCGATCGCGGCGACGTGCTCTACGGCAAGCTGGGCGTGCGTCTCCATCCGGTGGTGGGGATCGTCGACGAAGGCCACCGGCTCGCCGCCTACGAGCCCTTCCGGAAGGTGAACCTGGAGGCACGCGTGCTGGCGCAGATCCGCCTGCTCCTCGGCGAGATCGGCCGGAGCGAGCTGGCGCAGGTGCTCGACCCGCCGAGCGCGCCCGTCGACGAGTCCGACGCCGTGAAGGCGGCGCTCCAGGCGCGCTTCGCGCGGAAGCTCCTCGAGGCGGGTCAGGTCGAGCAGGCGCTGGCGCTCGCGAAGGCGGCCGCGGCGCTCGCGCCGCAGGCGCCGGAGCCGCACACCGTCCTCGCCGAGGTGCTCACCGCGCGCGGCGACTGCGCCGGCGCCGCGAAGGAGCAGCAGCTCGCTCGCGCCGCGCAGGCGAAGGGCGCCGTGCTCGCGGCCGCCACGCTGCGGCCGTGTCCGGCGCAGTGAAGTCCGCGGCGGGGCGCAAGACCCGGTCCTACTCGAAAGTCGAGGTCGAGGTCGGGAACCCGACTGCGGTCGCCCTTCGACTTCGCGCCGCCTGAGGCGGCGCTACGCTCAGGACGACCGGAAGGGATCGCGGTCGTCCGACACGCGCCGCCTACCGTCGGTACGCTCGTCTTCGGGGCGTCGCGGTTGTAGGGCGGGGGCTTGTCCCCCGCCGCAGTCTACGAATGCGCCGCGACCTGCCGGAGGATGTCGAGCTCCTCCAGCGCCTTGCCGGCGCCGATCACGACCGCCGAGAGGGGATCCTCGGCCAGGAACACCGGCAGGCCGGTCTCCTCGCGCAGCAGCGTGTCGAGGTTCTTGAGCAGCGCGCCGCCGCCGGCGAGGACGATGCCGCGGTCGGCGATGTCGCCGGCGAGCTCGGGCGGCGTGCGCTCGAGCGTGACCTTCACCGCCTCGACGATGCCGTTGATGGGCTCGCTGAGCGCCTCGCGGATCTCGCTCGAGGTGACGGTGAGGGTGCGCGGGACGCCGGCCACGAGGTCGCGGCCCTTGATGTCCATCGTCAGCTCCTCCTCGGTCGGATAGGCGGTGCCGATGCCCATCTTGATGAGCTCGGCCGTGCGCTCGCCGATGAGGAGGTTGTACTTGCGCTTGATGTGCTGGATGATCGCCTCGTCCATCTTGTCGCCGGCGATGCGGACCGAGCGGCTGTAGACGATCCCGCCCAGCGAGATGACCGCCACGTCGGAGGTGCCGCCGCCGATGTCGACGATCATGTTGCCCGACGGCTCGGTGATGGGGAGCCCGGCGCCGATGGCGGCCGCCATGGGCTGCTCGATGAGGTAGACCTCGCGCGCGCCCGCGCTCTCCGCCGCCTCGCGCACCGCGCGCTTCTCCACCTCGGTGATCCCCGACGGGATCCCGATGATGATGCGCGGCCGGACGAACTTCTTCCGGTTGTGGGCCGAGTTGATGAAGTACTTGAGCATCGCCGCCGTGATCTCAAAGTCGGCGATGACGCCATCCTTCATCGGCCGGATGGCGACGATGTTGCCGGGCGTCCGGCCCAGCATCTCCTTCGCCTCCTTGCCCACCGCGAGCACGCGGCGTCCGCCGCGCGCGTCCTGCTGGACGGCCACCACGCTGGGCTCGTTCGAGACGATGCCCATGCCGCGGATGTAGATGAGGGTGTTCGCCGTCCCGAGGTCGATCGCGAGATCACGGGACAGCACGTTGTGGAGCCAGTCGAGCACGGTCTTTTCGTCCGGAGAAGAGAGGGCGGGAGAGTCCGGGGATATGAACGCTTCCCGCCGAGAATTTCAAGGGCGTTCGGGGCGGACCGCGGCCGATGGCGCGCCGAGGTGGTCCGAGAGCCACCCCAGCACAACATCGTGGAACACGCGCGAATTCTTCGGCCGCAGGATCCAGTGCCCCTCGTCGGGGAACACGAGCAGCTTCGACTCGACCCCGAGCCGTTGCAGGGCGGTGTAGGTGGAGAGGGCCTGCGCGACGGTGACCCGATAGTCTAGTTCACCATGCGTGACGAGCGTCGGCGTGTGCCAGCGCTGGACGAAGCGGTGAGGGGACCAGCGATCATAGGCCGCCCGGTCCTCCCACGGCCGGCCGAGCTCCCACTCCGGGAACCACAGCTCCTCCGTGTCGTAGTAAGCGGCCTCGAGATCGAAGTCGCCGGCGTGGGTGACGAGGCAGCGGAACCGGTCGGTGTGGCCGTTCATCCAGTTCACCATGTACCCGCCGTAGCTCGCGCCCGCCGCGCAGAGTCGCGCTCCGTCCGCCTCACCCCCTGCGAGGGCCGCGTCGGTGAGGGCCATGATGTCGTCGAACGGCGTGCCGCCCCAGCTCATCCGGACGGCGTCCTGGTAGGCCTGCCCGAACCCCGAAGAGCCTCGCGGGTTCGGCATCACGACCGTCCACCCGCGCGCCGCGTACAGGAGCGGATTCCAGCGGAAGCTCCAGCCGTCCTTCCACGCCCCCTGCGGCCCGCCGTGGACGAGCACGACGCTGGGGTGACGTTCGCCTGCCCGGTGGCCGCTCGGCGTCATGATCCAGCCGTGGACGGCCGCGCCGTCCTTCCCCTTCGCCTCGAGCGGGCGGAACGTCGGCAGGGCGACCTTCGCCATGACCTCGTCGCCGAACCGGGTGAGGACCTTGACCTTGCCGCCCTGCAACACCGCGACCTCCGGCGGCCGCAGGAAGCCGTCCACGAGCGCCGCCGCCGTCCGCCCGTCCCGGGAGGCCGAGAGCGCGTGGAGGTTGGCGCCGGCGAGGACGCGCCGGACCTCCCCCGATCGGACGTCCGCCTCGTACACGTTCGCGAGGCCGCCCTCGTCGGCGGTGAAGACGAGCCGCCCCTCCGAGGCCCAGAAGAGCTCGTTCACCGAGAGGTCGATCCGCGCCGTCACGTCGCGCGGTGCCTCCCCGGCGGGGCCGCCGACGAGCAGGCGGAAACGGTCCGACTCATACCCTCCGCGCGCCTGCGAGCGCCACGCGAGCATCTTTCCCGAGGGGGAAGGGCGCGGCGAGCCGTCCCACCCCGGACCCTCGGTGAGGCGCGCCGGCTGGCCGCCCTGGAGCGGCACCGCATACAGGTCGGCGTTGGTCGAGATGGCCTCCACCGGATCGGAGACCATGGTGTAGAGCAGCGCCCGTCCGTCCGCGGAGACGGCGAGGTCGCCCGCCTCGCCGCGCTGGTACGGCGGCACGTCGCGGTCGCCCGGCGTCAGGTCCTCCGCCGCGCCTCCCGCCAGCGGCACGCGTACGACGTGGGTGCGCAGCCGCTCGCGCCAGGCATTCCAGTGGCGGAAGAGGAGTCGCGTCGCGAGCCGGGGCGCCCCGTCGCCCGCCTTGGCCCGGGCGTCGGCGCAGGCGGCGTCCAGTCCGCATGCGGGATCCACGTCCGTCGTGACGAGGAGCGCCTGGCCGTCCGGGGCCCACAGGAGATCGCCGACGCCCCTGGGCAGGCGAGTCAGCTGCGCCTCCGCGCCGCCGTCGAGCGACAAGACGAACACCTGCGCCTCGCCGCCGCGCGCCGCCGCGAAGGCGAGCCGCTTGCCGTCGGGCGAGAAGCGCACCGAGCTCACCTTCTCGCCGGGCGTCGAGGTGAGCCGCCGGGGATCTCCACCGGCCGCCGGGACCACCCACAGCGACGACTCGACGGTGGACTCGTCGGCGCTCACCCGTCCCACCGTGAAGGCGACCAGCTTTCCGTCGGGCGAGATCGCCGGCGCGCCGACGCGCGGCACCGCGAGGAGATCGTCGACGCCGAAGGGGTGCCTCTCCGCGGGCGGCGCCGCGGCGAGGAGCGCGAGCGAGGCGAGGAGCGGGGTGAGCATGAGGTGGAGCTCCTCAGGGGGGTGCGCGTTCGTCCTTCGACTTCGGCGCTGCGCGCCTACGCTCAGGACGAACGGACGGGAACCCGCTTCGTAGGGGGGGGCTTGTCCCACGCCGACGGGGAAAAAAACGAGAAGGGGCGCCTGGCTCGTGCCCGCGCCCCTTCCCGAAGAGCTTCGGCTCGCGACCGGCTACGCCAGCTCGGCCTCGACCTTCACCTTCACCTTCCCGATCACCTCGCGGTGGAGCTTCACCGCGACCTCGAAGTCGCCCAGCGTCTTGATGGGCTCGGCGAGGTCGATGGTGCGCCGGTCGAGCTGGAGGCCGCGGGCGGCGAGCGCCTCGACGATGTCGAGGGCCGTCACCGATCCGTAGAGCTTCTCCTGCTCGCCGACCTTCCGCTTCAGCCCGACGGGGGTCTCGGCCAGCCGCTTCGCGACGGCCTCGGCGCTCGCCTTCATCTTGGCGGCCTTGGCCTCGGCGATCTTCTTCTGGTGCTCGAGCTCGCGGACGTTCTTCGGGTTCGCCACCACCGCCAGCCCGCGGGGGAGCAGGTAGTTGCGGCCGTAGCCCGGCTTCACGTCGACGAGCTCGCCGCCCTTGCCCAGGTTCTCGACATCTTCACGGAGGATGAGCTTCATGGCGTCTCCTTAGGCGCTCGCCACCGTGTAGGGCAGGATGGCCAGCATCCGCGCGCGCTTGATGGCGGTCGCGACCTGGCGCTGGTGGAGCGCGCAGTTGCCGCTGATCCGCCGCGGGATGATCTTGCCGCGCTCGGTGAGGAAGTACTTGAGCTGCCCCTGGTCCTTGTAGTCGACCTTGAGCGTCTTGTCGGCGCAGAACCGGCACACCTTCCGCCGGCCGAAGCCGCGCCCGCGGCCGCCCATCTCCTCGCCGCCGCGGTCGTCGCGCGCGCCGCGATCGCCGCCGCGGTCGTCGCGCCCGCCGCCGCGGCCGAAGCCGCCGCCGCCGAACCCACCGCCGAACTTCGCGCCCGCTTCACCAGGACGTGCCATGGCTCACTCCTCTCCCGTCTCGGCAGGGGCCTCGAAGCCCTCGCCTTCGCCGCGATCGCCGAACTCGCCGGAGCGCTCCTCGCGCGGGCGGGCCGTGTCCTCCTCGGTTGGCGCCACCTTGACGTCCTGCTCGACCTGGCGCGCGTCGAAGTCGACGCCGTCGGCGAGCCGGATGGACTGGAACTTCGTCACGGTGTCGATCATCTTCAGGTTGCGCTCGAGCTCGGCCACGAGCCCGGCCTCGCCGAGGTACAGGCAGTGCATGAAGACCGCCCGCGGGTTCTTCGAGACCGGGAAGGCGGTCTTCCGCTTCCCCTGGTTCGTGAACCGGATGACCTTGCCGCCCTCGCGCGCGACCACCGCGCGGAGCCGCTCCTTGATCTCGTCCACCTGCTCGTCCGGCGTGTCCGCCTTGATCAGGTAGATGGTCTCGTACTCACGCACGAGACGCTTCTGCGCTTCCGCCATGTCACTCCCCTCGGGTTCATGTAGCGGCGGTTCGCCCGCCGCGAGGAGCCTTCGTCTCCGCCCGCCGGCCCCATGCCGCCGGGTGGCACCACGTCCGGCCAGAATCAGCGCCGGTTGAACTCGTTCATCGCCTTCACCGCGCCCAGCTCGCAGATCGCTCGCGTCGCCGCCACCGCCCGCGCCACGCCGTCCGACAGCGCCCCCTCCTCGCCCTTGGCGAACCGGCCCAGCACGAAGTCGGCCGGGTCCATGCGCGGGGGAGGCCGCCCGATGCCGAAGCGGACCCTGACGTAGTCGGGGCTGCCGACGTGGGCGTTCACGCTCTTCAGGCCATTGTGGCCGCCGTGCCCGCCGCCGACCTTGACCTGCAGCCGGAACGGCTCGAGCTCGAGGTCGTCGTGGACGACGACCAGGTCTTCGAGGCCGAGCTTCCAGAACCGCAGGGCGGCGCCGACCGCCTCGCCCGAGTGGTTCATGTAGGTCCGCGGCTTCACGATCCAGACCCGCTCCTGGCCCACGCTCGCCTCGGCGATCTCGGCCCCGAACTTCCGGGTCGAGAAGGACGCCCGGCACGCCTCCGCCACGCCGTCGGCCACGAGGAATCCGACGTTGTGGCGGGTGCGCGCGTACGTCTCGCCGGGGTTGCCCAGGCCGACGACGAGCTTCACGGGGACTACTTCTTCCCGCCCGCCTTGGTGTCGGCCTTCGCGGCCGCGGCCGGGGCCGCGCCCTTGGCGCCAGCCGCCGGGGCTGCGCCCGCGGCCGGAGCCGCAGCAGCGCCCGCCGCCGGAGCCGCGCCCTCGGCCGGAGCCGCACCCGCGGCGGCGGCCGGGACGACGACCTCCTCCTTCTCCGGGGCCGAGACGACGGCGACGGTGAAGTTGGTGGCGTACTTGATCTTGACGCCCTCGGGCGCCTTCACGTCGGCGATGTGGAGCGAGCCGCCGATCTTGAGCGGCGTGACGTCCACCTCGATGCGCACCGGGATGCTCTCGGGCAGCGCCTCGACCGTGATGTCGTGCGCGGAGACGGTGAGGATGCCGCCGGCGGTGACGCCCTCGGCCTTGCCGGTCGTGACGAGCGGGACCTCGACCTTCACCGGCTTCGCCAGGTCGACCTCGAGGAAGTCGGCGTGGAGGAGGCGGCGGCTGACGGGGTCGACCTCGTACTCGCGGAAGAGGACGCGCTTCTCCGCGCCGTCGAGCTGCAGCGTGAGGAGCGTGTTGAACTTGTGCGGGGTGGCGATCGCCTTCTCGATCAGGCTGGGGTCGACGGCGATGTGCGTCGGCTCCTTCTTCTGACCGTAGACGACCGCGGGGATGAGCCCCTTGGCGCGCAGGCGGCGCGCCGGGCCCTTGCCCTTGTCGCCGCGCGCGGTTGCGCTGAGGATGTTCGTGGACTGCGTCATGTCTTCCTCCCAGTGGACTCGTCCGCGAGTCGCGGCGAGGGGCCCGTGCAGGAACGGCTCAAGCCCTGGGGAACACTGAAATGAGGGCGGGGCTATTAGCGGAGATCCGGAGCGCCGTCAAGAGCGGGAGGCCGCGGCGTAGGCCGCCACCGCCCGCCAGGTGGCCTCGAACTGCGGGCGGTCGAAGCCAGTGCCGGAGGCGACCCAGTCGAAGTGCGGCGGGACGTGGGTGGGCTGGTGGAAGTGCCCGATCACGTCGTGGTGGTCCGCCCACACCGCCGCGACGACGTCGCCCCAGACCTGGGACAGCGTGGGGACGATGCCGTCGTTGGCCCCGGCGTCCGGGAGCCGGCCGTAGGCCCTACGCAGCGCGGAGGCCTGCCCGGCGGTGAGCCGGAGCTGCTGCTCGCGCGGCGTGCGCGAGGCGAAGCGGTACAGGCCGAGGTACAGCGCGTGCGTCGCCTGCGCGTAGGGGTCGAGCCCCGCCCGCGCCAGGGAGCGCAGGCCGGGCGGGCGGGCGCGGCTCACCACGCACCCGTAGCGCACACCCTCCCGCCCCCGGGTGGAGGTGTTGAACACGTCCATCCCGGCCGGCGTGATCTGCGGGACGAGCGCCTGATCGCTGCGGACTGCGTCGAAGAAGTTCTCGATGGCGCGGCGGCGCGCTCCCGAGAAGTCGGCCAGGAGCTGCAGGAAGAGCTGATCCAGCACGCCCTGCGGCTTCGCGCCCGGCCGGCGCACGAGGCGCGCCAGCCGCAGCGCGGCGGCCAGCGGGAGCCGCCCCGTGCGCAGGACGTGGATGGTGGCGAGCGAGAGCAGCGCCAGGAGCTGCTGCCCGAGCATGCTGCCGAAGAGGTGCGCGAGCGGCGTGCCGTAGTGGGGCGTGGACACGGTCACCACCGTCCGCACGCGGCGTGCGCAGCGCTCGACGTCGGCCGAGGTGGGGAGCGAGACGTTCGGCTCGACGAGGAGCCGCGCGTCGAGCCCGCCGCTCGAGTGGCCGATCACGGTGACGTCGCCGTCTCGCTGGTCGAGGAGCGACGAGACCGCCTCGGCGAGGAGTGCGGCGCGGCGAGGGAGCGACGCCGTGGGCTCGGTGTGGACGACCCGCACCTCGCCGTCGAGCCCGAGCGGCGGCCCCACCTCGACGAGGTGGTCGTGAACGTGCGTGAAGTAGGCGAAGTCGCCGAGGTTCGCGAACCCGAAGAACCCCGGGACGAGGACGACGTGGTGTCTTCGCGGCACGTCGCGGCGCGCCACGCTCTAGACGAACAGCGAGCTGAGCGAGTCGGCGCTGTGGATGCGCTTCACGGCCTCGGCGAACAGGCGGGCCGTGGGGAGCTGCTTGATCTTGCTGAGTCCGCGGGCCGCCTCGCCGAGCGGGATGGTGTCCGTCACCACGATCTCCTCGATCGGGCTCTTCTGGATGCGCTCCACCGCCGGACCGGAGAGCACGGCGTGGGTGGCGTACGCGAAGACGCGGGAGGCGCCCTTGTCGACGAGGGCGTTGGCGGCCAGCGTCAGCGTGCCGGCGGTGTCGATCATGTCGTCGAGGAGGACCGCCGTCTTGCCCGTCACGTCCCCGATCACGTTCAGCACCTCGGCCACGTTCGGCTTCGTGCGGCGCTTGTCGACGATGCCCAGGCCGGCGCCGAGCCGCTTCGAGTAGGCGCGCGCGCGCTCCACGCCGCCCGCGTCGGGCGAGACCACCACCACGTCCTCGGTGTTCCCGCCGAACCGCTTCCGCAGGTCGTCGAGCAGCACCGGCATGGCGTACAGGTGGTCGAACGGGATGTTGAAGAACCCCTGGATCTGCCCGGCGTGCATGTCCATCGAGACGACGCGGGTGGCGCCGGCGGTCTCGATGAGATCGGCCACCAGCTTGGCGGTGATCGGCGTACGCGGCGCGACCTTCCGGTCCTGCCGCGCGTACCCGTAGTACGGCAGGACCGCCACGATGGAGCCGGCCGACGCGCGCTTCAGCGCGTCGATCATGATGAGCAGCTCCATGAGGTTCTGGTTGGCGTCGCAGGAGGTCGACTGGAGGACGAACGTGTCGGCGCCGCGGACGTTCTCGCCGATCTCGACCTGGATCTCGCCGTCGGAGAAGCGGCTCACCGTCGCCTTGGAGAGCGGGCGCTCGAGCTGCGTGCACACCGCCTGGGCGAGCGGCAGGTTCGAGTTGCCGGCGAAGATCTTGTAGCCGTTCCCGTTGGCGGACATCGCGATGCCTCCCAGTGGCGGAACCATCGCGGTCCCGCTGCGAGCGTTCATGATGTAAACGAGTCGAGACTGGGCGTCCGGGGGGCGTCCAGACCGGCGCGTTATACAGAAGCGGTCTGACGGCGTCGAGGGCGGCCCTAGGGCCGGTCCGCGACCGTGGCTCAGCGCCAGGTCAGCCCGCGTCGGTCCCGGTCGGCCGTGGCTCGCCCTTCGCGAGCTCGCGTTCGTACTCGGCCAGGATCACCTTCTCCATCTTCTCGCGCGTCTCCGAGTTGAGCGGGTGCGCGATGTCCTTGAACGTCCCGTCCTTGCGCCGCTTGGCCGGCATCGCGATGAAGAGGCCGGTCGAGCCGTGGATGATCTTGAGGTCGCGTACGACGAAGCAGCGGTCGAGGGTGATCGTCACGTACGCCTTCAGCTTGTCTTCGCTGACGGGAAAGACCCGGACCTCGGTGATTTCCATCGAAGGACCCCCGGATGCCGTGCCAAGGTGCGGACGACGTGAACCTCGATGCTGTGCCTCGCCCCTTCCCCCGCGGCCAGCGCCGCGCGGCGCGCTGCCGCACGGTGTCCGAAGATCCCGAAGACGGTCGGACCGCTCCCCGACATTATAGCCGCCTTCGCCCCCTCTCCCACAAGGCGCGCCGCCAGGTCGCGCAGCGCCGGGCGCCGCTCGAAGCACGGCTCCTGGAGGTCGTTCTCCGCCAGCGAGGGGCGCCAGGCGCCTCGCCGCGCCCCGGTTTTCGCCCCGGGCCCGCCTTCACGCGCTGCGTCGAGCCACGCGTACGCCTCCCCCGCACGGATGGCCATGGACGGGTCCGTTGGGAAGACGAGCACGAGGTCGAGCGGCCGCACGATCGCCGGCGTGAGCTGCTCGCCGCGCCCCCCCGCCCAGGCCGGACCCGGGCCGAGGAAGAACGGGACGTCGGAGCCGACCTCGAGCGCGACCGCCGCCAGCGCCGCCCGGTCACGGACCTGGTAGGCGCGGGCGAGCGCGCGGAGGACCGCCGCCGCATCCGAGCTGCCGCCGCCCAGCCCGGCCGTCACCGGGATGCGCTTGTCGATGGTGAGCGCGACGCCGTCGGTCGACCCGAACCGCCGCCGGAACGCCTCCGCCGCGCGCGCCGCCAGGTTCGACGCTCCGTCGAGCTCGGGTCGGCCCGGCACCCGGCACGCGACGCCGCCCCGCCGACCGAGCGTGATCCTGACCTCGACGCGATCGGCGAGGTCGAGCGGGACCATGAGCGTCGACAGCTCGTGGTAGCCGTCGGCCCGCAGCGGCCCGACCCGCAGCACGAGGTTCACCTTGGCCGGCGCGCGGACGCGGTAGGTCTCGATCACGGCTGGGGCGCTCCGTACTTGGTCTCGAGGTAGGCGCGGAAGTCGTCGTCGGAGAGGCCGCGGCCGGTCGCGCGCCGGACGATCTCCTCGGCCGGCAGCGCCCGGCCGTGGCGGTGCACGTGCTCGCGGAGCCAGTCGCGCAGCGGCAGGAGCCGTCCCGCGGCGAGGTCGTCGTCGAGCCGCGGCAGCGCGGCGCGCGCGGCGGCGAAGAGGCTCGCCGAGTAGAGGTTGCCGATGGTGTAGGTCGGGAAGTACCCGAGCTCCCCCCACGCCCAGTGGATGTCCTGCAGGACCCCCTCGGCGACGCGCTGGGGGCGGACGCCGAGCAGCCGCTCCATCGCGTCGTCCCAGGCCTGGGGGAGGTCCTTCACCGAGAGCTCGCCCCGCAGCATCCCCAGCTCGAGCTCGAACCGCAGCGCGATGTGGAGGTTGTAGGTGACCTCGTCCGACTCGGTGCGGATGAGCGTGCGCTCGACCCGGTTCACGGCGCGGAGGAACGTGTCGAGATCGACGTCGGCCAGCGCGGGGAAGCGCGCCCGCAGCCGCGGCAGGAGGTGGGACCAGAACGGCCGCGAGCGGCCGACCAGGTTCTCCCAGAGCCGCGACTGCGACTCGTGCAGTCCGAGCGACGCGGCGGCGCAGACGAACGTGCGCCGCTGCGCGGCGGGCAGCCCCTGCTCGTACAGTCCGTGCCCACCCTCGTGGAGCGTCGAGAAGAGCGCGGAGAGCGGCGCGTCCTCCAGCAGGCGCGTGGTGAGCCGCACGTCGCGCGGATCGACGCCGAGGGTGAAGGGGTGGATCGAGCGGTCCTGGCGCCCGGCCTCGAGGTCGAACCCCATGGCGCCGAGGACCTCGAGCGTGAGCTGCCACTGCTGCTCGCTGTCGAAGCGGCGCCCCGCGAACGGGTCCGGCGGCGGCGGCCGGGCCGCGAGCCGCTCGACGAGCGGGGCGAGCCAGCCCTGGAGGCGACGGAAGAGCGGCTCGAGCCGCGCCACCCGCATCCCTTCCTCGTAGCCGTCGAGGAGGGCGTCGTAGAGCTCGCCGCCCTCCGGCACGCCGATGGCCTGCGCCTGCTCCCGCCTGAGCGCCAGCAGCTGCTCCAGCTCGGGCGCGAAGCGCTCGAACCGGCTCTCCTCGCGCGCCTCGCGCCAGGCGACGAGCGCCGACGACTGGCGGCGCGCGAGCTCGCGCACGAGGCGCGCCGGGACCTTCACGGCGCGGTCCCGGTCGAAGCGGAGCGCGCGCAGCGCGGCGCGCCACGCGGCTTCTTCACCCTCTCCCCCAGCGGGGGAGAGGGCCGGGGAGAAGGGGCGGTCCTCCGCCTTCTCCATCGCGTCGCCCAGCTCCGGCGCGGTGAGCTTCTCGTGATAGAGCCCCTGGAGCGTCGCGAGCTGCTCGCCGCGCGCCTCGGCGCCCGCCTTGGGGAGGTAGGTCTCCTGATCCCAGGTGAGCAGCGTCACCGCGCCCTGCAGGGCGCGCAGATCAGCCATCCGTGCCGCGACGACGTCCCAGGCGTTCTCCGGCATGGCCGCAACTTCTATGCGGAGGGGAAGCAGG
>Ga0318497_10000144_pt1 | contig 20173 bp, 25 predicted proteins | sample GRESIP109b1f23_FD_203754 | JGI IMG/M metagenome (GOLD analysis project Ga0318497, IMG submission 203754) | Tropical soil microbial communities from Luquillo Experimental Forest, Puerto Rico - GRE.SIPMG.109b1f23 | ecosystem: Environmental > Terrestrial > Soil > Tropical forest > Bulk soil... | reverse complement strand
TCACCGGCAGGGTACGGGCCGGGTCGATGCCGGACGCGGCGGTGTAGACGGCAAGCTTGCCGACCGCGATATCGATGCCCCCGACGCCCCAGTCGCCGATGCCAAGGATGGCCTGGGCGTCGGTGGCGACGATGAGGTCCACCCCGCCGGCAGGCAGTCCGGAGTTGCGCAGGGCGGTCTCGATCTGGCCGGGCGCATCGATGCTGAGATAGACGCCGCGCGGGCGGCGGTACTGGTGGCTGTAGTGCCGGATGGCCTCGCCGATGGTGGGTGTGTAGACAATCGGCAGCAGCTCGCTGAGGTGATCGGTCAGTACCCGGTAATACAGCACCTCGTTGCGGTCGTGCAGCGCGGCCAGGTAGATGTTCTTGCCGAGGGCGCTGGGCTGCTGCGAGCACTGCCGGTAGGCGCGCTCGGCCTGCTGGTCCAGGGTCAGCACCCGGGAGGGCAGCAGGCCGGTCAGTCCCAGCGCGGTGCGCTCGGCGTCGGTGAACGCGGTGCCCTTGTTCACCCGGGGATCGGTGAACACGCGGTAACCGCGGCTGCTGGTCTCCCATGCCCGCTCGGCGGGGTTCCACCTGATCACCGGCCGGGTTTCCGAGCGCATGGCCTGAGCTCCTTCGTCACATCCGGGTAGGCCGACGGGTTCCCATCCACAAGGACACGCTGATGCTGTCCCGGTCCCGCTTCTCCTATGCCATCTCAGCGCCGTGGCGCGGGCGCTGTCCACCGGCCGTGATACGGCAAGCGCCGGCTGGGGTACCGCGGGTCGAAGCGCACCGGCTCTGGCCTGGGGTGGGTCCGCCGGTGCCCGCCAGCTCCGCCGTGGCCGATGGCAGTTGTTCCTTGTGCAGACTAGTTTGTAATGCTAACTTATTGTCCATGGCAACCGAAACCGCGTCCCCCGGGGACGACCCGCAGCGGCTGCTGTCGAGCACACGCGAACTCACGCAGCGGGTGCGCCGGGACCAGCGCGCGACCTGGTTTCCCCTGCTGGTGTTCGCGGTACTGACCTTCGCCTCCATCCCGGTACGGCGCTACAGCGGCCACCACCTGGACTGTGCGGCCGTGCCGAGAGTCTGCACGGTCTACTCCGACGCCGAGTTCGTGTACTGGCCGGTCGCCCTGGTGCTGGCCTACGTGGCGATCGCGGGCTTCTATATCCGCCGGTCCCGGGCCCGGGGTGTCGGGACACGGGTACGGCCATACACCATCGCGGGCATCATCATCGCGGTGGTGCTGACCGGCGTAGCGCTCTGGGAAGTGCGCAATCCCCCGGTCCACCCGGTCGGGCTGAGCGGTCTGGCTTACCAGCTGGCCCGCCCGGCGGGTGCCATCGGGCTCGCGCTGCTGGTGCTGGCCTGGGCCGAGCGCAATCGGGCTCTGCTGCTGCTGACGCTCGCCTACCTGGCGGCCGTGCTCGTACCCATCACCTTCGGCCCGCTCCAGCCGGGCGCCCCTTGGTACCTCTATCCGGCCGTCGTGCAGGGCAGCGTGCTGCTGCTCGGTGGCATCGGCTTCGCCCTGGCCCAGCGGCCACTCCGGTCGCCCGCGCCATGACCGGCCATCCCGCCAACGGGCTCGACGACACCGTCCACCAGCGGGTCCGGCTCGGCATCCTCACCATCGCGCACGAGGCACGGCGCGTCGAGTTCAGCTACCTGCGCGACAACCTGGAGCTGACCGCGGGAAACCTGTCCCAGCACCTCGGGGTGCTGGAAGGCGCGGGGCTCATCACGATCGAGAAGGGCTACGCCGGAAAGCGCGCGCGCACCTGGGTCACCCTCACCAAGGCAGGCCAGGCCGCCCTTGCCGAGGAGATCACCCAGCTCAAGCTCCTGATCAGCCAGATCGAACATGCCGGCAGGTCGCCGGGCTAGGCACCGGAGCCGGCCGCCGATACCTGCTTGACATGAGACTCGGTAAGTACTAACTTACCGTAAGTCATGACTAACCATGCAGAGGTCCTCACCGCGCTCGCTGACCCGACCCGGCGGGCGATCTTTGAGCGGCTGGCCCGGGCGCCCAGCGCGGTTGGTGAACTGGCCCGCGAGCTGCCGGTGAGCCGTCCGGCTGTCTCACAGCACCTGAAGGTCCTCAAGTCGGCCGGGCTGGTTACCGATCAGGCGGCCGGCACCCGCCGCGTCTATTCGGTCGACTCCGCGGGGGTCGCCGCGATTCGTGAGTACTTCGAGCAGTTCTGGCAGCAATCCCTGGCCAGCTTCAGGACCGCTGCCAGCAAGCCAGCCCAGGAGGAGACATGACCACACAACTGGAGGCAACCTCGGTCACCACCGAGACCGAGGTCGACGCTCCGGCAGCGCACGCCTTCCGGGTGTTCACCGAAGGCATCGGCACCTGGTGGAACCCCAGCCATCACATCCTGCAGTCCGAGCTCGCCGAGATGGTATTCGAGCCCCACGTCGGCGGCCACATCATCGATCGCGGCACCGACGGCAGCGAGTGCCGCTGGGCGCGTGTTCTCGCTTACGATCCCCCGCACCGGGTTTGCTTCAGCTGGGACATCAACATGCGCTGGGAGGTGGAGGCCAACCCGGAGAAGACCAGCGAGGTGGAGGTCACCTTCACTCCCGACGGGCCCGACCGGACGCGTGTCGTGCTCACCCATCGCCATCTCGACCGGCACGGCGACGGCTGGGAAAGCATGCGTGATGCCGTCGGCTCGGGCTGGAGCCTGGACCGCTATGCCGAAGTCACTGCCCAGCGCTGACCGGGGTGAGGTGGCGGCCGGCCGGTCTGCCTGCCTGCGCCTTGCCCGGGCTAGCCCTGGAACAGTGCGAACGCCGCTCCCTGCAGGTCGGTGAGCACAGGCCGCAGCCGTTCACCGAGATCGTGTGTGCTCAGCTTCGGCCACCGCGCCGAGAACCAGGTCCGCCACCTGGCCGGGCCGCTCCAGGTAGGGCTGGTGCGCCATGCCGGGCAGCTCGCGGTAGCGGCTATCGGGCAGAAGACCGGCCAGCTCGCGGCTGCGGGCGATCAGGAACGGCACGTCCAGCTCCCCGCAGGCGACCGTGACCGGCAGCTGGATTTCAGCCAGGCGGTGCCAGGCGTCCACGCCGCTGCTGCCGTCGTCCTCGCGAGCACCGTTGCCCAAGATGATCGCGTTCATGTCGAGGGCCAGCGCCCGCGCCTCGCCGCCGACGCGGCCCTCGGGTGAGGATGGCCCGTCCAGCCACAGCCAGGTCTCCAGGCGGTTGACCTCCGCAAGGTCCCCCGCCGCGATGGCCGCGTCCAGCAGTGCGCCGAGCCGCTCGGTGTCTGGGTCAAGGGCCGGTTCGGGCGCGTTGCTGACCGCGGTCCCCAGCAGGACCAGACCGGCCACCCGGCCCGGGGCCAGCAGTGCGGTGTCCAGCGCCAGGCCACCGCCGGCTGAGGCGCCAACCAGCCACGACCGCCCGGCCCCTTGCTGGTCAAGGACCGCGAGCAGGTCCTCGGCGTGGCTGAACGGGGCCGTGCTGACACCGGACTCACCGAATCCTCGCCGGTCATAGGCCATCGCCGTCACCTGCGGGGCGAGGCGCTCGGCCACCTGGCGCCAGCCGCGCCGATCGGAAACCCCCTCGTGCAGGAGCACCACCAGCGGGGCGCCGCCGGCCCAGCGCTCGCCGGCCAGATCGCCGCCCTCGCGCGCGATCACGAACCGCTCGCTCATCACGCCATCCTGGTGGCAGCGACCGGCGGCGGCAACGCATTACGCCCCGCGCGAAGCCTTTATTGACGCAACTAACAGGTTGCTATAAAGTAGCAACCGTTGAGTTGCTACTTCGGGAGGGGCCATGGGTTTTCCTGATCGCATCGAGCGGACCGTGGAGCTCGCTCACCCGCCTAGCAAGGTGTGGGCGGCGCTCACCTCGGCCGAAGGGCTGGGCACCTGGTTCGGCAACGAGGCGGTGATCGACCTGCGCCCGGGTGGCGCGGCCCGGATGAGGTGGAGCCACGGGCACGCGGTCGACATGCGGGTGGAACGGGTGGAAGAGCCGGTGGTGTTCGGGTTCACCTGGCAGATCTACGGCCTGCCCGACGATGACCCCCGCCGGACCTATGTCGAGTTCACACTCGCGCCGGCCGGCACGGGCACCCGGCTGACGGTGGTCGAGACAGGCTTCGCCCAGCTGCCGGAGGATGTCCACCGCAAGGCATTCGACGGCAACACCGAGGGCTGGGCGAGCGAGCTCGCCGAACTGGCCGACTACCTCGATGCCGCCTGACAGCCAGGCGGCCGCCGAGCCCGACATCGAGACGATCGCCGAGCAGGTCTTCACCGCCCTGTCCGACCCGACCCGGCGCGCCATCTTGGCCGCGCTGGCCGCTGCCGGCCCGGCCACGGCCACCGACCTGGCGGCTAGCCTGCCGATCACCCGGCAGGCGATCGCCAAGCACCTGGCCTTGCTGGCCGGGGCCGGCCTGGTACGGCCCGAACCGGGGGAGCGGCGTCGGGTGCGCTACCAGCTGCGGTCGGCGCCGATGCAGGTGGCCCAGCAGTTCCTGGCCGCGCTGGCCCGCGACTGGGACGGCCCGCTCGACGCGCTGAAGGACCACCTCGACCGGTCCGCGCACCCCCCCGCCATCCCCGCGCGGCGCCGGAACCGGGGACATCATGGCTGATCACGAACTCACCACCGGAGCGGGCACCCGGACAGCCGCGCTGGCGGCGACACTCGGGCTCGCCGCGGCGTCATGGGTCATCGCGGTCTGGCAGATGCACGGCATGGACATGGGGGTGGCGACCCGGCTGGGGTCTTTCGCGTTCTTCATCGCTGTGTGGGTGGTGATGATGGCGGCGATGATGCTGCCGGGCGCGGCCCGGGCAGTGCTCAGACAGGCTCAGGCCAGTGACGGGGTGCGCGCCGTGCCGCTGTTCATCGGGTCCTACCTCGCTGTCTGGGCGGCCGTGGGCGCTGCGGTGTACGCGCTGTACCGGCCGCACGGGCCAGCTGCCGCCGCAGTTGTGGTGATAGCAGCCGGAGCCTACGAGCTCACGCCGGTCAAGCGGCACTACCGCCGCCGCTGTCGCGACAGCGTCCGCACCGGGCTGGAGTTCGGGCTGTGCTGCGCCGGCTCGAGCATCGGCCTGATGGCCATGCTGGTAGCGCTGGGCGTCATGAGCATCACCTGGATGACGGTGATCGCCGTGCTCGTTCTGGGCCAGAAGCTGCTGCCCGCCAAAGCCGCCGCCGATATCCCGCTGGCGCTCGCGATCGTCGGCCTCGGTATCTGCATCGCCATCGCGCCCTCGTCGGTTCCCGGCCTGGTGCCGCCGATGTGAGGGTCATCGTGGCGCGGGCCAGGCCAACCAGTTACCCCGACAAGTTAGGAGACAACCAAATGACCAGTCACAAGCTCGGAACGCATGACGAGTGGCTTGCCGCCCGGCTGGATCTGCTCAAGGCGGAGAAGGAACTGACGCGGCGCAGTGACGAGGTGGCGCAGCGGCGGCAGGAGCTGCCCTGGGTCCGGATCGACAAGGACTACCGGTTCGACACCGACCAGGGCCCGGCGTCACTTGCAGACCTGTTCCGGGGGCGTTCGCAGCTGCTCGTCTACCACTTCATGTTCGGGCCCGACTACACCGCTGGGTGCCCATCCTGCTCGGCGATCGCCGACGGCTTCAGCGGTTCGGTCGTCCACCTCGCTCATCACGACGTCACGCTGACCGCGGTATCGCGGGCGCCGCTGGCCAAGATCCAGGCATACCAGCGGCGGATGGGCTGGAGTTTCCCGTTTGCCTCGTCGCACGGCAGCGACTTCAACTCCGACTTCGGGGTGACGCACACCAGGGAGGAGTGGGAAGCGGGAGCCGTCAGGTACAACTTCGGCGAGCAGGATCTGCGGCCGGCAGCTGGCGAGGAGAGCTCGTACGACACCTTCAGCCAGGCGATCGTCGGCACGGACTGGGAAACCTACCGGCGCGAAGGGCCCGGCATGAGCGCGTTCGCGCTTGAGGATGGCGCCGTCTACCACACCTACTCGGCGTACTCGCGGGGGATAGACGGCCTGTGGGGCATGTACCAGTGGCTTGACCGTGCGCCGCGCGGGCGCAACGAGAGCGGCATGTGGTGGCGACGTCACGACGAGTACGACAGCCAGTGACGCGCGGCAGCGGGCCGGGCAGGGGCGTCAGGGATCCCGCAGGCCGGTGACCGTTTCCGCCGCGGCGGCGAAGGCGGGTTCGCCGGTCGCCGCGAGCCCGCGCTGGCAGGCCTCGACCAGCTTGACCTGATGCGGGTCCAGGCTGCGCACAGCCGCCGCGGCGAGGTCACTGCCGTGCGGGCTCGCCGGGTGAGGCTGGGCCACCGGCTGGGTGTTCGCGTACAGCGCGGCGTGCTCGGCGTGCACGTGGGCCAGCGCGGCGGCCCCGTCCGCGGCCGGGAGGTGGGCGGCGAGTATTTCGACGGCCATCGCGCCGGTGACGCCGTGCAGGTGGAAGATGTCGGGCCGGGCCAGGTAGCGGCGGGCCCCGTCGGCCGCGGCCCGCACGATCGCCAGCTGGACGTCACCGGCGGCGGGCAGCGGGACGGCCGGCTGACCTTCGCGGTAGCGGGCTGCCCAGTAACCGAGCGCCCGCGCCAGTCCCCCGCGCCGCGGCGGTGTGTCGGTCGTGTCAATGGCCCGCACGGCATGGGCGGTGCGGATGGCGCCGTGGAACAGCGCGGTGCGCAGCGCGGGCATCAGCCGCGGCACCCACGTCGCGACCACAGCCGGCCAGCCGTCGTGGTCAATGGCCTGCGCGAAGTAGCCGATCCACGCTGGCAGCCGGTGGTAATCGCCGAGCGCCGGCCGCCACTCGAAGCCGGCCGCCGCCACCGGCTCGACCGATGCCCCACCTGCGCTGGCGAACCGGCGGGCCCAGCTGTCGATGTCGCCAATGCAGTCGAGCATGGCCAGCGCCTCACAGGCCATTGCTCCGTGGTTGACAAAGCCGTTCGGCAGCTCGAAGCTGGCCGCTGCCATCCGCTCGAACGCCTCGTCCAGGGCTGGCGTGGTATCGCTCATCTCGTCCTCATCGCTGCTGTCGGCCATCCTAGGACCCGGCCGGCACCACGGACAGGCGCAGGAACTGCCGGATGCCGAGCATGCCCAAGCTGGCCCGCTCGAGCCGGCCGAAAGCGTCCCGGAGATACGGGCCTGCCTCCTCCGGGCTGAGCAGCGTTGGCGCGGTTGCCTGGTAGTCCACGCCCGCCAGCCGCAGCGCGCAGTGCCCGGTGGCCAGCACGTTCCGCGACCAGTCGGACTGGTTGCCGAAGGTCAGCGGGATCAGCACGATGTCACCGGTGCGCCGCGCACCGACTGGCGTCACGTAGGTCCGGCCGGACCGCCGGCCCGTGTGCGTCAGCTGCGCCGCCAGGTGGAAGTGCGGCCGGCCCGCGAGCTTGACGGTGAGCGGATTGAGCATCTTGGTCATCGGGCCGATGACGATCTTGACAAAGCGTGACGGCGGGACCGGCTGGACCGGCCGTGGCGCGGTAGCCGTGGTGTGGCCGGCCTGAGAAGTCATGTGATCACTCCCTTTCCGTTGCTGAGTGCTGGCCACCGGAACTGCCCGCGGGCCTGGCCGCCCGCAGGTGGCGGCGGCACCGGTAAGGACGAGACGGGCTGCCGGATCGTGACACCGCCCGGCTGGCGGGCCGCTGAACCGCGGCGTTATGCCAGCTGGGGCAGCTGCGCGGCGACGAACTCGAGCAGGTGCGGGTCCGCGATGACCTGGACCGCCTGGATCAGCCCGTCCCGCATGATCAGCACGAAGACGGCGGTCAGCTTGCGGTCGACAAAGCCCAGCAGCACAGGCTGGCCGGCGGCTGACAGCGAGACCAGCGTGGTGCCCTTACCCCAGAACCGGACCAGGTTCCTGGCCACCCGCTGGGCACCGGTGACCACCGGCCCGCGCTGGGTGGCTGCGGGCCCGAGCACAAGCTCGCCCCAGGCGCCGGGATCGAGCACCTCGAGCAGGCTGCCAATGTCACCGGTGGTGCAGGCGGTGAGGAATTTCTCGGTGACCGCGCGGTGCTCGCCGACCGCCTCCGGGCCCAGGTCAGACAGGCCAAGGCCGGCCTGGCCGGCAGCGATCTTCCGCCGGGCGCGGTGGGCGAGCTGGCGGCAGGCCGGGGCGGACCGGCCGACCGTCTCCGCGATCGTGCCGAACGGCATGCCGAAAACGTCATGCAGCACGAACACCACCCGTTCGGCCGGGCTCAGCCGCTGCAGCATGACCAGCAGAGCGATCCGGATCCGGTCATCCAACGTGATCCGGTCCGCCGGGTCGGCGAGCCCGGCCGCGGGCGGCGCGATGAATTCGATCTCGGCGGCGTCATGCACGCGTTCCCGGCGGGCCCGCGCTGACCTGATCTGGTCCAGGCACAGGCGGCTGGTGACCACGATGAGCCAGCCCCGGTAGTCCTCGATCTCCCCGACCTCGGTGCCCATCAGCCGCGAGAAGGCGTCCTGGACCACGTCCTCGGCCGCGCCGATGTCGCCCAGCATCCGGAACGCCAGATCGACCAGATACGGCCGGTGTGCCTGGTACGCGTCGCTGATCGGCTTCTGGTCCTGCTGCATGGCACACCTCTCCAGCTAAGAGGACGACGCAGCCGCGCAGATTGTGACATGCGGCCGCCGCGCGGGGGGATCGCGATGGACCGCGTCACATTCGGGGTTCCTGTCCCGTCCTTGGCAGGTGAGTGCCACCTGACCGGGTGGCGTCGGTGACCGAGGAGGCATCGTGACCCGCATACCGTGCCACACCATCGACGACGCGCCACCGGCTTCGCGCGCGCTGCTCGCCGATCTGGTCCAGTTCTCGCCGGCCGGGCAGGTGCTCAACCTGCACGCGCAGATGGCGCACGCGCCCGCGGTACTGGTGGCGTACGCCTCAATCCGGCGGGCGACCGCCGAATTCGGAACGCTGGACCAGCGGCTGCGCTCCGCGCTGATGCTCGTCACCGCCGCAGCCGGCGGCAACGCCTATGCCCTGGCCATCACCACGATGCTGGCGCGGCGGTCCGGCTGGCAACCGGGCGGAATCGCGGCGCTGCGCTCGGGCGGGAGAGTCGGCGAGCCACAGGCGGATGCGCTCATCGCGGTCATCCGTGAGGCTGCGGGCAGTTCCGGCCTGGTCAGCGACGCCACCTGGGCGCGGGCGGTCGCCGCCGGGTGCACCGACGATGACCTGGCCGAGGCGTTCGCCTATCTGGGCCTGACCGTGTTCACGGTGTACTTCCTGAACTACGCCGGCACCGAGCTAGACGTGCCGGCCAGCACGGAGCCGGATGGGCCGGCCGGCGGCGGGTTCGCCGCGGCTGCGGCGGGACCAGGTCAGCTCTGACATGGAACTGGTGCAGAGCCGGATCGTCACCGACGACGTCGAGCGGCTGGCCGCCTTCTACGCCCGGCTGGCCGGGGTGCCGGTGGCGCTGAACGAGTACTACGTCGAGGTGCACACCGGGCCGATGTCGGTCGGGTTCTCCAAGCGCCGGTTCACCGAATATCACCGGAACCTCCCAGCTGCGGCAACGGATTCAACGGGCGGCGACGCGCGTGCCCACGGGCCCGAGATCATTCTCGACTTCCTCGTTGAGCACGCTGACGCCGAATACGAGCGGATCAAGGCGCTCGGCGTCGAGTGGGTGCTGCCGCCGGCAACCCAGCCGTGGGGAAACCGCAGCATGGTCTTCCGCGATCCTGAGGGGAACCTGATCAACGTCTTCTCGCGGCCGGGATAAGCCGAGCGCCAGGCTGTTGCCTTCACCCGGGTGGGCAGTGATGACCAGAATGTCCTGGCTCAGCTCGCTGGGGTCAATGCCCAGGCCTGCCGACACTGCCATCGCGGCGAGCAGGTTGAACGGCGCGTGCGGTGAGCAGCCGATGCTGGGGGCAAGCGGTGCGCTGGTGTTCAGCAGGGCAACCAGCGCGAGCCCGGCTGCCTCCGCGTCAGCGGCAGCCTGGCCCGCTGACCGCGGCCCGGGCTTGCCTGAGCCCGCGACGAATGCCTCGGCGAGCAGCAGCGGTGATGCGCTTGCCTGCCACTGGTCTGGTTGTGTTGTCGCGGACAATCCGGGGACAGCGGCGGCGAGCTGGGACAACATCCACGTACCCGGGGCCAGGCCGGTGGCCAGGACGCCCGCATCGGCCGGAACAGGGTCCGGCGGCGGCGACGCCAGCAGCAGGGCCGCCTGCCCGCCCCAGGCCAGGCCAGCGACCACAGCGGATACCGCGGATTGCGGGTCGTTGCCGGACAGGATGGCTGCCTGGGCAGGCGGTGCGAAGGCTACCCAGGCGAACCTCGGAGGCGGGCGCACCGATCCAGCACCCACCGCGACCACGCGTATCCCCATGGCCCGCATCAAACGCCTCGCTCCTTACCCGCGCAACACCTCGCCTGAACCCGGCCGGCCCTGCGCGCAGCGGCGATGACGAAGGTTCTCCTCATTCCGGGCGGCGCCGCCTACCTGCGCAGCGTGCTCAAGGGCTGGCGATGTTGCCTGCGAGCGTCCAGCCGACGAGCGCGTTGGCGTGCCCGTGCCCCATGCCATACCCGGACTTCAGGTAGCCCACGATGTCCATGTGTTTGTCCAGGCCACAGCCCGCGATGATCTGCTGCCACTCCGCGATCGAGCGCCCGTACTTCTTCTCGATGGACGGGAAGTACGAGGCAGGCCCCTGCTTCGGCCATGGCGGCCCCTGCTCGGCCATAGTGATGTACTCCTCCCTGGCTCCACGTGATGAGTGGCCCGGGCGGACCGGTCTCATCACCCGGCGTCCTTGCGGTGAGTCATGCCCTCACGCAGGCCCGAAACGGCTCGGGCCAGGCGGGTGATGCCGTCTGCTATTGCCCGCTCGTTGAGGTTCGAGTACCCGAAGATTAGGCCGCCGCGCGGCGCTGGCGACAGCCGGTAAGGCGACACGCCGGCGACGGCGACCCCTTCGCGGGCTGCCGCCGCGATCACCCTGGCCTCCTTGAGTTCCGGTGGCAGCCACGCGACCAGATGCAGGCCAGCGGCGATCCCGGCCGGCTGCAAATCGGGCAGGTGCCGGGCTAGCGCCGTCAGGAGCGCATTGCGGCGCGAGCGGTACGTGGGGCGCATGCGCCGTAGATGCCGGTCGAATTCGCCGCGGGCGAGGAAGTCAGCGAAGGTGAGCTGGTCCAGAATGGGGGAGCCGCGGTCGGCCAGAAGCTTGGCCTCCGCGAACGGCTCGACGAGTTCCCCCGGCAGGATGAGCCAGCCGAGCCGGAATCCGGGCGCCAGGGTCTTGCTCGCGGTCCCTGCGTAGGCGACCCGGCCGGGGTTCAGGCCTTGCATGGCGCCGATCGGAGCGCGGTCGTAGCGGTATTCGGCGTCGTAGTCGTCCTCGAGGACCAGCGCCCCGGTCCGCTGCGCCCACGCCAGCACCGCGGCGCGCGCCTGGGGGGAAAGCACGCCCCCGGTCGGCCATTGATGCGATGGGGTGAGGATGAGGACGTCGGCGCCAAGCTCCGCGACCGCGTCCACGCGTACGCCATCGTCGCCCACCGGGACGCCGACCAGGTTCAGGCCCAGCGACTGCGCGATCGGACGGGCATCATCGGAGGCCGACGGGTCCTCAACGGCCACCGTCCTGGCGCCGCGGGCGGCCAGCACTCCCATCAGCAGCGAAACGGCTTGCGCGTAGCCGTTGGTGATGACGACCATCTCTGGATCAGCGCTGGTCCCCCGTACCCGGTTGAGGTAAGCGGAGAGCGCGGACCGGAGCTCCACTGCCCCCCGGCCGTCGAGGTAGCCAAGCCGCTCATCGGGGGCCTCGGTGAGAACGCGGCGCACCGAGCGCAGCCAGGCGGCCCGCGGGAAGGCCGCGAGGTTGCAGCGGCCGTAGCCGAAGTCGACCACCGGGCCGCCCGGGCGCGATGGTGCGGGCCGCCGTGCCCTCAGTGCCGTGGCCGGCGGCGCTGCGGCCGCCGTGGACGCCACCTGCGTGTAGCCGCCGCTGCGGCTCGTCAGGTACCCCTCAGCGACGAGCTGCGCATAGGCCTCAACGACAACCCCGCGGGTGACACCCAGCTCAGCCGCCAGGGGGCGGGTCGGCGGTAGCGCAACGCCGGCCGGCAGGGCTCCCGAGCGGATCCGCTGGCGGATCGACGCCTCGATCTGGCGGTGCAGCGCGTCCCCCCCACTGCGGTCCAGGTCGATCGCAAGCTCCGAGACAGGCGACAAATTGGTCCTCAAATCCGTCACAGAAATGGACCTTATCAAGGGGACCGATTCCTTGGGAACCTGAGGCCATGACTACTCCCGCACAGCTCCCCGCCACTATCGTTCGCCCCGCGCTCTTCGAGGGCCAGGTGCTCACTCCCGGCACCCGCAGGTATGAGTGCGCCCGGTCGGTCTGGAATGCGATGATCGACCACCGCCCACAGCTGATCGTCCAGTGCGCCTCGGTCGGTGACGTCGTCACCGCGGTGCGCACCGCCCGCGAGAGCAACCTGGAGATCGGCGTCCGCTGCGGCGGCCACAACATCGCCGGCCTCGCTGTCCCGCACGGTGGGCTCATGATCGACCTCACCAGCATGAGCGGTGTCACCGTCGATCCGGCCGCACGGTGTGCCCGGGTACAGGGCGGCGCACTCCTCGGCGCGCTGGACCGGGCCACGCAACCCTTCGGCCTCGCCACCACGGCCGGCAACGTCTCGCACACCGGCGTCGGCGGGCTGACGCTGGGCGGCGGCATGGGCTGGCTAGCGCGCCAGCACGGTCTCGCTTGCGACAACCTCATATCCTGCACCGTGGTCACCGCGGACGGCGACATTGTGCGCGCGTCCGCCGACGAGCACGCCGACCTGTTCTGGGGTCTGCGCGGCGGTGGCGGCAACTTCGGGATCGTTGTCGAGTTCGAGTTCCGGCTGCATCGCGTCGGCACCCGGGCCCTGGTCGCGGACCTCACCTTCCCGCTGGAACGGGCCGCCGCTGCGCTTCGCGGCTGGCGCGACCTGGCCGAAGAGGCCCCCCGCCAGGCCACACTGACCGCCGAGATCTCCGGCGGCACCGTCACCCTTGGATACGTGTGGGTGGGCGACCCGGAGGCCGGCTGCGCGATGCTGCCCGCGCTGCGCTCCATCGGCGTGCCGGACGGCGAGGACGTGCGCGAGCTCTCCTACACCGAACTCCAGACACGCGACGACAGCATCGAGGGCCACGCCTGCCGCCGCTACTGGAAGGGCCACTACCTCCCCGAGCTGTCCGACGGCGCCGTCGGGGCGGTCCTGGACCGCGATCCGGCGGACCCCTCGCTTCCGGGCGTCAGCCTCCAGGCTTACGGCGGCGCGATCGCCGACGTCGACGACGACGCGACCGCGTTCAGCCATCGCCGCACCCGGTTTGAGTACGTTGCCGCGGCGAAATGGAGCGACCCCCGCGAGGACAGCCTGCGGATGGGAACCACCCGGCAGGCCGCCGCCAGGCTCGATCCGTTCGCCGCGGGCGCCTATGTCAACGCGCTCAGCGACGAGGGCGCGTCAGGTGTGCGCCGCGCGTATTCCGAGGCCAAGCGCACGCGCCTGACCGCGGTCAAGGACGCTTACGACCCGGACAACACCTTCCACCTCAACCACAACATCGCCCCAACCGGGCACTGAGCAAGCCGCCTGGGGAGCTCGCCCGGCACCGATGCGGGGGGCCAGGGCACGCGGCGGCACGCGATCGCTGATCGGGTGCCCGTGGGAACAGCCGGCCCGTCGCTGGCGTTCTAAACTGAGACGTTTGTGCTGGTGAGAGTAGTGATGATGGCGAAGTGCGTCAGCTGCGGGACTGCGCTGCATCCTGGCAGGGCCCGCAAGTACAACTACTGCATGGCCCGTGAGTGCCAGGACAAGAACGCCCAGGGCCTGACCATGGTGGCCGTGGGGATGAACAAGGCAGCCGATGAGCTGCTGATCCTGGATGATGACACCCGCGCGGACCTGGCCAGCGGCAAGTACCGTGACCGGCGGCGAGACACATCCGCTGCGGCGGCCATGCCACCTGCGGCTGCGGCCGCTGCGCCGGCCGGGCGGCCGATCCGCCGGACGCAGCCGCGCCCGGCACCTGATCCGGCACCAGTCCGCCGCCCCTGGACGCCGCGGCAGGAAAGGCTCGCGCTGCTGTACAACCAGCAGGGACTTCGGCCAGCTGAGATCGCGGCCAAGCTCGGTGTCAGCACCTACACGGCAACCCAGATCATCCTCGCCGCCAAGAACCGCCGCGAGCACTGACCCGTGCCGAGCGCCAGATCCGGACGATCACTGAGTGGATGGCGCTGCTGCCCAAAGCCCCGGCTGGCCGCAATCCGGTCAGGAATGGAGAAGCACCAGGGTGGCGCTGGGCCTAGCCTTCCCTTAGATGGCCGGCATCATGCCGAGCCCTGACGCCAGAAGGGAGAGCCCGGGAATGCCCCCGAAAGTTTCCAAGACCGGGACGGACGGCTTCAGCGCCGAGGAGCGTGCTGCGATGAAGGCGCGCGCCACCGAGCTACGCGCCGAAGGCAAGCAGGGAGCCAAGAGGGCCGATGGGCTGCAGGCGGTTCTCGACAGCATCGCGAAGATGGCGCCGGAGGACCGTGCGCTCGCCGAGCGCGTGCATATGACGGTGACTGCTGCCGCCCCGGACCTGTCGCCGAAGACCTGGTACGGGATGCCTGCCTACGCGAACGCGGACGGCAAGATCGTCGTCTACTTCCAGAACGCGGGAAAGTTCAATTACCGTTACTCGACGCTGGGCTTCCAGGACGTGGCCAACCTCGACGATGGGGACCTATGGCCGGTGACGTACGCGCTCCAGGACTGGAGCGTCGTGGTGGAGAAGAAGGTCGCCGAGCTGGTGAAGGCGGCGGTCTCCTGAGCGTTGCCGAGCCCACCGGCTCACCGTGCCGCTCCCGCCAGGCGGCGACCAGGCTGAGCCGCCAGCCGGACCCGGCGTCACCTCATTGGGCAGTAGGCAGAAAGGGCCGGCTACCTCGGTGTCACAAGACGGCGACGCCTGGCGTCTGGTGGGTAACGCAGCCAGCTCGAACAGGAGCCAGCCATGGCCCGCAGATGGCAGGCCAAGCCCGGTGAACCCGGCGGGGGCATGATCGGGGAGGATCGCCCGGACTCAGCCACCGAGGCGTTCCTCACCCACCGCAATCTGCTGTTCACCGTCGCCTACGAGCTGCTCGGATCAGCCGCCGACAGCGAAGACGTCCTGCAGGAGACCTGGCTGCGGTGGGCAGGCGTCGACCTCGGCACGGTCCGTGACCAGCGTGCCTACCTGGTCCGGATCACCACCCGCCAGGCACTGAGCCGGCTGCGCGCGCTGGGCCGCCGCAGGGAGTCCTACGTCGGCCCCTGGCTGCCCGAGCCGCTGCTGACCTCGCCCGACGTGGCCGAGGACATCGAGCTGGCCGAAAATGTCTCGATGGCGATGCTGCTGGTGCTGGAGACCCTCACGCCGACCGAGCGGGCTGTGTTCGTGCTGCGCGAGGTGTTCGATGTGGCCTACGACGAGATCGCCGAAGCCGTCGGCAAGAGCCCGGCCACGGTCCGCCAGATCGCGCACCGGGCGCGGGCACACGTCGCGGCGCGCAGGCCGTACGGAGTGGTTTCCCCGGCCGAGACCCGGGACGTGCTCGAGGCGTTCCAGCGGGCGGTCGAGACGGGCGATCTGCAACGCCTGCTCGACATCCTCGCGCCGGACGTGGTCGCCTTGAGCGACGGCGGCGGGGTCGTGCAGGCTCTCCCGGCGCCCGTCGTGGGGGCAGGCCGGGTTGCCCGCTTGCTGGCCGTGCTGGACAGGCTCGGCGCCGCGGTCTCACTGCAGGTGGCACAGGTCAATGGCCACCCGTCGCTGATCGTCCGCCGCAACGGCGCGATCGACACCGTCATCGCGGCACGTATCGACCGCGGCCTCATCACCGGGCTGTACGCCGTGCGCAATCCCGAGAAGCTGTCGCATATGGAGCAGGAGATCATCCTGCGCCGCTGAGTCCGCGCCGTGCGGAGCGGCGGGTCGCCGCGATGATGGACGATGGGCTCATGAAGGTCGGGCGCCCAAGACAGTATTTACTAAGCGTATACATTCAATGTATGCTCTGAGGTTATGAGCGTTCCGCTGACGATGCTAGGCCTGCTGGAGCTGGAGCCGAGCCACGGCTACGAGCTCAAACGTGACTACGACGCCTATTTCGGCCGGGGCAGGCCGCTGCCATTCGGCCAGGTCTATGCCACGCTGGCCAGGCTGGCCCGAGACGGCAAGGTGATCGCTGGTGAGGCGGAGCCGGGGGCGGGCCCCGAGCGCAAGCGCTATGTGATCACCGAAGCTGGTGCCACCGAGGTCGGGACCTGGCTGGCCGAGCCCGCCGAGCCGGAGCCGCACCTGCAAAGTGTCCTGTTTACCAAGGTGGTGCTGGCGCTGATGCTGGGCCGCCCCGCCGAGCGATATCTGGACACCCAGCGGTCCGCGCACCTGGCCCGGATGCGGGATCTGACCGACCTCAAGCGCGGCGGCGGCCTGCTGGATGTGCTCCGCGCCGACTATGGGCTGTTCCACCTGGAGGCCGACCTCCGGTGGATCGATGTGACCACAGCCCGGCTCGGCGCGCTGGCGAAGGAGGTGCGCCGGTGACCGCATCACTTCCCGGTACGCCGGTACCGGCACAGTCCCTCATCGAGGCGCGGAACGTGGTCAAATCGTTCGGCCAGACCCCGGCGCTGCGCGGCGCTAGTCTCGCCATGCGCCGCGGGGAAATCCTCGCGGTCATGGGGCCGAGTGGCTCTGGCAAGTCCACGCTGCTGCACTGCCTCGCCGGGATCTTCACGCCAGATCGTGGCGAGATCTGGTTCGACGGCCGCCGGCTGGATGCGCTCAGTGAGCCGGAGCGGACCAAGCTGCGCCGGACGGCTTTCGGTTTCGTGTTCCAGTTCGGCCAGCTCGTGCCAGAGCTGAGCGTCGCGGACAATATCGCGCTGCCGCTGCTGCTGGACCACGTCAAGCGCAAAGAGGCCTACGAGCAAGCCGCTGCGTGGCTGGGCCGGCTGGAACTCCACGGGCTCGGTGAACGGCGTACCGGGGAGTTGTCGGGTGGCCAGGCGCAGCGGGTCGCGCTCGCCCGGGCACTCGTGACCCATCCCCGGGTCTTGTTCGCGGATGAGCCGACCGGTTCGCTGGATTCTCTCACCGGCGAGATGGTCATGGATCTGATGGTCGGTCTGGCGCGCGAAGAGGAAACGACGGTCGTTCTTGTCACTCATGAGGCCCGGGTGGCGGCCTGCGCGGACCGTGAGATCTTGGTCCGCGATGGCAAAGTGTTCGACCCCCGGGCGGCGGAGGTCGGGCAATGATGTTCCTGCTCGGCCTGCGCCTGGTAGTGCGCACCGGCAAGGAGTCACTGGCCAGGCTGGTCCTGATCGCGTCGGCCGTCGCCATCGGCGTGTCGTTGCTGCTGGTGGTGCTGGCTGATTTCCGCGCCTTTCAGACGGCGAACAGCCAGCGCTGCTGGGAGTGCACGACCGGGCCATATCTGATCAGTGGCGCGCTCAAGCCTGCCGCGAATGCCGAGCTGTGGAACTACAGCGAGGACTATTTCGCGGGCCAGCCCATCGAGAGGCTCGAAGTGGCGGCGCTGGGACCGCATGCTCCGGTGGTGCCAGGGATCCCCCGATTGCCCGGAGCGGGCCGCTACTTCGCGTCGCCCGCGCTGGTCAGGCTGCTGACTTCGGTCCCTCGTGACGAACTGGGCGCGCGGTTCCCAGGCTCACTGGCCGGACTGGTCGGCCCGGCCGCCATGTCCGGGCCAGGCGATCTGGTGATCATCATCGGCCGCCCAGCGGCCGAGCTGGCACACCTGCCAGCCACAGAGCGTGTCAGCGCTATTGCGACCACACCCCGCGTCAACGGCACGACGACCCTTTACCGGTACGGATTCGGTATGGTCGCGGTCGGCCTGGTCTTCCCGCTGCTGACCCTCATCGGGACGGCAACCCGGCTGGCGGCGGCCCGCCGGGAGGAGCGGTTCGCCGCATTCCGGCTGGTGGGAGCAACGCCACGGCAGGTGGGCGTGATCGCCTCGGTGGAGGCATTCATGGCAGCCGCGATTGGCACCCTGGCGGGCATCGCCATCTTCCAGCCGCTGCAGCCCGTCGTCGCGCGGGTCGCGGTCACAGGTTCCCGCTACTTCCCGTCCACGGTCGCCCCCACTAGCGGGGAGTACATCGCTGTGCTGCTCGGCGTGCCGATCGCGGCCATGGGCGCGGCAGTGTGGTCACTGCAGCGGGTACGGATATCCCCGCTGGGTGCCAGCCGGAAGACCACTCCGTCTCCTCCTAGTGCGCTCCGGGTCGTTCCGCTGGTGCTGGGTTTGGTGGTATTCACCGTGGCCCCCTTCCTGCTCACCGGGCACAAGCAGGCGGGCCCGCTGGGCCTTGCGAACTCCGGGCCGAGCCCGCTCTTGTTCCCGGTCCTGCTCCTGGGCGAGTTGCTGATCATGACCGGGCTGTTCCTGAGCGGGTCCTGGCTGACAATGCAGGCAGCGCGCCTCGTCGCGCGGACGGCGAACGGGGCAGCTGGCCTGGTAGCAGCACGACGGCTGGCTGACAGCCCGAAGGCCGCGTTCCGCGCTGTCGGCGGCCTGGTGCTCGCCCTCTTCGTCGGCACGGCCATTGCCGGCGTCGTGCCCGCGGTCAATTCGGGCCTGCGGTTGACCCACGGCGGGAAGCTCAACGACGTACTGCGGGTTTCTTTCTCACCGCCGAGCCTGGGAGCAGGCGAAGGACTTCTCCCGCAGCCCTCCGCCGAGATGTTGCGAAGGGTGCGGTCGTACCCTGGAACCTCCGCCCTGCCGGTGTACCTGTATGGGCCGCAAGCTGGCTATACGGCCTGCGAAGGCTTTTATAACTGCGCACCGAGTGTCGGTATTGTGAACTGCCGTAACATCGGGAGATCCTTCGCCTTTATTGTGCGCTGCCCGCCTCGCGCAGCGGCGGTACAGGTGCAATTCGGTGTCTTCTTCATTACCAGTAACCTGCTCTTTACGCCCCTGCCGCTCAGCACGTCCCCCGCGCCTGCCGGGGCGGGGGGAAGCCTCCGCAGCCTGCGTATGGGCGAAGTCCTGGTAATGACGAGCAATCCATCCACGCTGGAGAAAGTCCGCACCTTCATGGCTGCCTATACCGCGGCGGCTGGGTCATCGAACGTGCCCGAGACGTTCGGCGAAGCCTCCCGCACCAGGGCGGCTGCGTATTCCGAGATCGAAACGATCGCGCTGGCCGTGGTCGCTGTGACCCTGGTGGTCGCGGCATGCAGTGTTGCGGTTTCGGTTGGCGGCGGGCTGATGGAGCGCAAGCGGCCGTTCACGCTGCTGCGGGTGACAGGTGCTCAACTACGCGTTCTGTACCGGGTCGTGCTCTGGGAATCGGTCCTGCCGCTGACCCTGACCGCGGTGGTGGCCGCGGCGGCCGGGCTCGCCACGGCTGCCTCCATCATGCGACTGCTCGGGCCAAGGGTCGGATCGGTGACACTGCCAGGACCCGTCTATTTCCTGACTCTGGGCTGCGCGCTGGCGGTGTCACTCGCCCTGCTACTGGCCACGTTGCCTCTGCTCAAGCGGATCACCGTTCCCGACGAGATGCGTTTTGAATGAAATCCGGCAGCGGGCGGGACGCCAGTCTGGCCGCCTGCCGCCGGTGACCTCGGCGGCATGTGGGCATGGGGGAATGCTTTCACCCTGCCGTGCCGGATGGGCCGCTGGCGGGTGTTTGGATGGGTGCATGACGAGTGCGCAGGATGCGGCGCGCGTGGTCAGCGCTAGTCGCGAGATCGCGGCGCCTGCGGGCCGGATCTTCGAGCTGATCGCGGACCCGGCTCAGCAGCCGCGCTGGGACGGCAACGACAACCTGGCCGAGGCGGCCGCCGGGCAGCGCGTCCGCCGCGCGGGTGCCGTATTCACGATGACCATCAGCAAGGGCGCCGTCCGGGAGAACCACGTGGTCGAGTTCGAGGAGGGCCGCCGGATTGCCTGGCTGCCCGCCGAAACAGGGAAGCGGCCGCCCGGGCGCGCGGCAGGCGGTTCCGGTCCCGCAGCTTGCTCCAGTCGTAGGTGTGGGTGACCCGGGTGCGCGACGCGCCGGCCGGCTCGAGTTCCCACCGCCACAGGTGCCCGGTCGAGCGAGGCCCTGAGC
>Ga0318497_10000141_pt1 | contig 20210 bp, 22 predicted proteins | sample GRESIP109b1f23_FD_203754 | JGI IMG/M metagenome (GOLD analysis project Ga0318497, IMG submission 203754) | Tropical soil microbial communities from Luquillo Experimental Forest, Puerto Rico - GRE.SIPMG.109b1f23 | ecosystem: Environmental > Terrestrial > Soil > Tropical forest > Bulk soil... | reverse complement strand
GCCAGCCGACCACGGCCAGCCGCCGCGGCCCGGTGGCAGTCCGGCAGGTGACCACCTGCCCGGCCTTCCGGGGCCGGGGGCAGGTCATCGACCAGCCGTGCCGTGCCTGTGACGGCACCGGGCAGGCAGTGCAGGTGGACAACGTCGCCATCCGCGTCCCGCGCGGCGTCCCGGAGGGTACCGCGCTGCGGCTGGCCGGGCGGGGAATGTCCAGCCCGGTGCCCGGCGGCCCGCCCGGTGATGGCTATGTGATCATCCGGACCGGTGCCGATCCCCGGTTCACCCGGGCGGGCGCCGACCTATGGCACGAGCTTCACATCGGGGTCGCCGACGCCGTGCTCGGCAGCACCGCGGCCGTCCCCGCGCTCGACATCGAGGCACACGTGCCGGTGCCGCCCGGAACCCAGCCCGGCGACGTGCTGCCCATATGACAAAGCCCCTGTCCGGCCCCGGCGCAGGCCGGCATGCTGCATGCATGAACGTATCAGCGGACCCATCGTCAGCCGCCAAGGGCACCAGGGAGCTTATGGAACGTGTCCGCCGACTTGAGGACCAGCTGACGGCACTCACCGAGGCAGTCGAGGTGCTCACCCGGGGCCTTGAGAGCAGCCCCATGGCCGAGCCTCAGAACCATCACATCGAGGAAGCGGCCCGGCGAGCGCACGAGCTGCTGCTGCTCGCCAAATCGGCGCCTCCGGACGCTGGACCTGACGAGAGCGATAGGAGCATCTGACCAGCCGAGTGCAGCGCTGGCGCCGCCTGCCGACCGGGGCAACTTCTGGTGTTCCGGCGCTGGGCTCCAGTCAGGCCCGTTTCCAGGCCAGGCCGCCAGATTGCGGACATCGTCCATGGTTCCATGCCGCGCTTGGGGCCCAGGCCATGGTCCGGAGCGGCGGTGACTTCCGACCCTGGTCATCGCCGGGCGCTGGCCGCACGGTGGCATGACTTCGCAGTCGACAACTCCGACAACCCAGGAGGTGATTCTCATGATCGAGGTCACCGCCGTGGCGCTGGCCGCCCACCCGTTCCTGCACGGCATGTCCCATGGCCACCTGGCCGTGCTCGCCGACGCCGCCTCGGACGTCACCTTCCCGGCTAAGCACCGGCTCTTTGAGGACGATCACGGCGCCACCCGGTTCTGGCTGATCCAGTCCGGCCACGTGACCCTGGACTTGCACGTTCCCGGGCGGGGCCGGATGAACATCGAATCTATCGGCATGGGCGAGCTGCTCGGCTGGTCGTGGCTGTTCCCGCCGTACAAGTGGGCATTCGGCGCCGTGGCCGCCAGCCCCGTCGAGGCCTTCGAATTCGATGCGCGCACGGTGCGGGCACGCTGCGCCGCCGACCCCGTGCTCGGGTATGAGGTCACGCGGCGGGTCGCGCGCGTCCTCTCCAAGCGGCTGCAGTCCACCAGGGTCAGGCTGATCACCGTCTCCATCCAGCCTGTTGGGGTGCGCTGACCGGGCATACGGAGGACCGTAAGTCCCGCGACCTTTGAGGCCGAGGCCCCGTGGCGGTCCGCCGCACACCGGTGAGTCAGCTGAGCTTGATGGAAGGGCCGTGATGCGAGCGCGCAAGCCCGATGATGAGGCTAGGTCACGGCGAGCAAACCGGTAGCGCGGCCCGGGCTTGGACCGCAGCCTGCTCGCGGGTCATCACGGCCGCGAGCTCGTCCTGCGATACCCCGGCCGTGCACCACCTCGGGGTTGAGAACCTACGCCTCGTCCTCGCCCATGCCCGCATCCTCACGATCGGCGAACACCATCACAGCTCCTCGGGGCAAGTCTCGCCGCAGCCAGAGCGGTACTGCCGGGAACCATGGTCCGGATTCAGTGACCAAAGTCCCTACCGGCCCGGCCGGGCTGCGGCATTGCCTGCGGCCAGGAGGTGAGGACCATGGCAGGTCTGATGAGGCGCGAGCCTCGCGGGGAAGCCGCCGACGTCTTCAGCCGCTTTGACAGGCTGTTCGAGGAGTGGGCACGGATGATGCCGTTCCGGCCCATGTCGTTCCCGCGCTGGCTGGAAGCGGGGGACCTGATCCGGGTCGAGGAATACCGGGAGGACGGAACCCTGGTGGTGCGGGCCGATCTGCCCGGCATCGACCCGGACAAGGACGTGGAGCTCACCGTCGCCGGCGGGATGCTGCACATCGAGGCCGAACGCCGCGAGGAGGAAAAGCGGGAGGAGAAGGGCTACCTGCGCCGGGAGGTGCGTTACGGGGCGTTCTCCCGGTCGCTGCCGCTGCCGGAGGGCGTGACCGAGGCCGACATCACCGCGTCCTGCAAGGACGGGGTCCTGGAGATCCGCATCCCGGAGCCGAAACACGAAGAAGCGAAGAAGATAGCCATCAGCAAATCCTGACGAGCGGCCGCGCTGGCCGCGCCCAGCCGCAACGACGCGGCGAGGCGCCGGCCAGTGCGGCGATCAGCAAAGCGCCCGGGCACGCCCGCCGGCCAGATGGGCAATCCCTTGAACGATGCCGACCGGAGTACCGACCACGGTGGCGCCCGAAACGGCCGAGCCTGTGCTGGGGAACTGTCGCGCCGGTCCGTTCGGATACAAGAGAATCAATCCACTTCAGCGCCCCGGAATGCCATTGACCAGGAGCGTAGTCTCTGGGTACACGGCTCCGCGGCTACCGCGGGATAGGAAACCCCGGACATCCCGGATGGCACTCAATTGCCGTGTCTGCCGCCGGTTATGAAGGATCCTGGCGGTCGCGGTCATCTGCCCTCTGGAGAATCCGGAACACCAGCGCGCCGTCTGAGGTCGCGGGTTACCTGGTCCTGAAGGATCGTGAGGCGGTCGCTGAGCCGGACCGGCACCGGCACCGGATTCCGGAGTGCCCGCGCCGCCGGGGGTAGCCAGGCCAGGTCGGCGCGGCACCGCTGCTGCGCGACGGCCAGCGGCTCCTGGGCGCCGACCCGCCGGCCCTTGCGCATGACCGGGACAAGGAGGGGCTGGTGGCCGGGCGGCGGAGGTTCTTCCCGTAGCGCGAGCACATCGCCGTCCGGGCCGCGGTAGACCTGCTTGGCTCCCGGTGGGCTGGCCTTGCCCGCGGACAGCTTCATCACCGGCCGCCCGTCGTAGGCGGCCAGCTTGTAGGCGCTGTCCAGGTACGGCGCGTCCGCGGAGACGCCCATCTTGGTGCCCACCCCGTACGCGTCGATCGGCGCGCCGGCGGCGGCCAGGGCGGCGATCGCGTATTCGTCCAGGCCGCCGCTGGCGAAGATCCTGGCGTCGGCCAGCCCGGCCTCATCCAGCATCGCGCGGGCCACCCGGGCCAGCGCGGCCAGGTCGCCGGAGTCCAGGCGCACCCCGACCGGCCCGGGCAGCCGCAGCCTCCGGGTCGCCTCGATGGCGTTACGCACGCCGTGGCCAGTGTCGTAAGTGTCGACCAGGAATGTGATCGCGCCGGGGAAGTCCTCGGCGAACGCGATGAACGCCGCCTCCTCATCGCCGAACGCCTCGATGAAGGAGTGCGCCATGGTGCCCGCGGCGGCCAGCCCGTAGCGGCGCGCCGCGGCCACGTTGCTGGTGGCCGTAAACCCGGCGATCGCCGACGCGCGGGCCACCGCCAGCCCTGCGTCGATTCCCTGGGTGCGGCGGAAGGAGAAGTCGACCAGCTGCGCGCCGCCGGCGGCCAGCACGCACCGGGCCGCCTTGGCTGCCACCGCCGTCTGGAATGTCACATGGTTCAGCAGCACCGTCTCGGCCAGCTGCGCTTCGGCGATGGGCGCGGTCACCTCCAGCAGCGGCTCACCGGCGAACACGACGCGGCCCTCCGGGACCGCCTGCACGTCCCCGGTGAACCGCAGGCTCGCGAAGGCGCGCAGGGTGTCCTCCCCGTAGCCCGGGGTATGGTGCAGGTAGCCCAGATCGTCTGGGGTGAACGAGAAATCCTCGAGGAACTGCAGGCAGTCCGCCAGCCCGGCGGCAATCAGGAACCCGCGGCCGGGCGGCAGCCTGCGGACGAACAAGCTGAACGTCGCCTGGCCGGTCATCGAGCGGCGCAGGTAACTCGCTGCCATGTTGAGCTCGTACAGATCGGTCAGAAGCCCGCCCGGCACGATCGGCCTCCCTCACCAGCGGCCGCCCAGTTACAGGTTCAGATGAGCCTGCTCGTGGGTGGCGTCCTCGATGGCGGTGGCGGCCGCGTGCACAAGCTGCCCGGCCAGGTCCGACAACGCGCGGGCGGCGGCGAGCTGCGCCCCGATCCGCGCCACCTCCCGGTCGGCGGGATTACGCCGTGCCTGGCCGTGGCCGGCCAGCTGATCGCCACCAGACGTGACCAGGCGGGCCTCGGCGCGGGTCTGCCCGTCGGTCTCAGCGATGGACAAACTCACCGACCATTCATCGGTCACGTTCATGACACGCTCCTCCGCACTCAGCCAGCCTTACTTGCAAGTTACTGTCCAGCGAATGCCAGCGCGGGCCACAGGGTCCTCCTGCCCCGCACGACCGGACCTTCGTCATTGTCCTGGAACCGAGCCGGCCGACCGGGACCTCGCGGTGCCGACATGGGACGACGAGCCATTCCTGCATCTCGGGAGCAGCAGGTCGATCAGGTACGGGCGCCAGGGCACCGGCGGCATCACCGCGACAACCACCGGCCTGGCCGGGCAGCGGCACGCGCGCTCGGCGAAGACCAGCGGCCACGCCCAGTCGGCCGCATTGCCAGCCGGACAGCAAGAGCGGGGAAGTCTTGCTTCATCTGGTGATGGTCACGCCAGGCCACCCGAAGGCGGCAAGGACATAGTTCCCATGCAGAACGGCAAACGGACCAAGCCTGTGGGATCCCGGGCCGGGTGTCATGGACGTCGGACTGACTTGTTCCCTGCCATCGGCGGTCAGGACCAGGGCCTAGGTCCCTACCGGGAGGGCTCGCGGCCGATGAGGCTGGTTGTCATCAGGTGATCAGGTCTGCTAACGGCAAGGGAGGCCGGTCATGAAGGCGCAGGTTGGCGATGAGCTGGTCGTGAAGGGACGCCACGTCGGCGACCCCGACCGTACCGGAGTCATCATCGAGGTAATCGGACAGGCCGGAGGGCCGCCGTACCTGGTGCGGTGGAGCGACGGCCATGAGAGCTCGTTCTTCCCGGCATCCGGGACCGTGGCGCAGCACATCTCGCTGCCCGCCAGGGAACGCCCCCGGACACCGTAGGCGGGAGCCGGCGCAGGAAACCCTGAGCGCGAGGAGGCAGCCACCGGTGGAGATCACCACGGCATCGCGATACCGGTTCGCCACTCCCCGGCACGGGCGGATGGTGGTGCCCGGCTGCCCAGCACGATCGCCCCGGCAGGCCGGACCGCGGTAATGGCAGGCGCGCATGATTGACATCGACGGATCGGCTCACTCCGGCAGCGGCACCATCGTGCGGCACGCTGTCGCCTACGCCGCGCTGACCGGCCAGCCGGTACGCGTCCGCAACGCCCGGGCCCGGCGCCAGCACCCTGGCCTGCGCCCCCAGCATCTGCGGGCCATCCAGGCGATACGCGACCTGGTGGGCGGGAGCCTCGACGGAGCGGAAGTGGGCTCCCGGTCCTTCGAGTTCCGGCCGGGAAACACCGAACCGGCCGGCCGGTATGCGTGGGACATCGGCACGGCCGGCTCGGCTACCATGCTGGCCCACTCGATGCTGCCCGTCCTGGCATTGCGCGGCCGGGGAGCCGAAGCGGAGATCCGCGGCGGCTTGTTCCAGGACTTCGCGCCGTCAGCGTTCCATCTGCAGCACGTGATCGTGCCCCTGCTCACCCAGATGGGGCTGGACGCCCAGGTCGAGATGATCCGGCCCGGCTACCTACCCGCAGGCGAGGGCATCATCCGGCTGGCCGTCCCGCCTGCGGCGCGGCCGCTGCGCCCGCTCACGCCGCGCCGCGGCCAGGCACCCGCACGGGTCTGGGGAATCTCGCTGGCATCCCACCTGGATGACCAGCACGTCGCAGCCCGGATGGCCGCCGCCGCCCGTACGGTCCTCGGCCCGGCCGGGATCACCGCCGAGATCTGTGAGCTCGGCGACAGCACCGCCACGCAGCCCGGGGCCGCGTTCGCCCTGTTCGCCGACTTCATCGGCGGGACCCGGCTCGGTGCCGACCGGGCCGGGGCGCCGCACCGCCCGGCCGAACGAATCGGCGCCTGGGTGGCACGCCAGCTGCTCGCTGAGATCGGCAGCGGCGCCACCATCGACCGGCACGCCAGCGACCAGGTCATCCCGTTCGCCGCCCTCGCCGACGGGACCAGCAGATTCCAGGTCCCCTTCGTCACCGAGCACACCGAGACGGCCGGGTGGCTGGCCTGGCTGTTCCTCCGTGCTGAGGTCCGCGCAGTGGGCAGCACGCTAGTAGTCCACGGCCGGGACGCCCGGAACCTGCGGATGGACTGGCCCGGAGAAGATGACCCGCCGGCCCGGGCGCTCAGCCGCCAGCGCCCGGGGTTATGCCTGCCTGGCGGGCTTTCGAGTCGTTCGGCCCCGCCTTCTGGGACCTTGGCCTCTGGCCGGTCTTGTCCGTGCCGGGCATATTCATGGTGTCTGCGAGGCGAGAGAGGGAGCTGGACCGCGTGAACTGCGGGAGATCGCAATCGGCGGGAAGGCTGAGAAGCCGGACAGCTGCGAGGCTGAATGGCGACCCCCAGGGACCTGATCCGGACAATGCCGGCGAAGGGAGATCGCCCCGCAGACCCTTGTCTTGAGATGCCAGCAGAGCCCTCCCGCGCGCCCGTGGTGCCCGCCGGCGAAGCACCCGGCGATCCCGCCCCGCAGAAGCCAAAGCCGCCGGAACCGGCACGGCCCGGACCAGCGGAGCCACCGCCGATCCCGCACCCGCACCCGACGTCACGGCCGCGGCCGTGGCACCCGACGCCGCCGCCGTGGCCGCCGCCCAGGCGATGGCCGGAACCGCCACCGGCACCCCGGCCGCAGCCACCGCCCCCGCCAGCACCCGAACCGGAGCCGGAGCCGGGGCCCGTCCCGCCGCCCGAGCCGCAGCCGCGGCCGCTACCCCCGCCAGAACCCGAGCCGGAGCCCGGGCCGGGCTGGGCGCGGTGACCTGGAGGAGCTTCGGCCCTGCCCGCGAGCCAGCCTGCGAATGGTAACGGAGAGGAGCGCGCGAGGGCTTCCCAGGCAACAGGGTGCCCCGCCGTTTCCACCGGTGGCGCGGCGATCGCGGGGCCACGGCACTGGCAAGGTAGCGCCCGGGTCGCCGATGCCGTGCCCCCCAGGGGACGGCTGCCGCCGCAGGTGCCAGGCAGCGCCTTGCGGAAACCTGTGGTGAGCCGACCTGCTGAAACTGCGAGCGATAAGACCGTCCGTGCGGTCGCTTTACCTGAGGTGACCAAAGTCCCTAGCGGCATCGGCCCGGCTGCCCGAACGCTTGGGGTTGCGAGAGTGCCACCGTGCCGCCAGGACCGCGGGCCCGTACGGCGCACCCGGTCCCGGCGGCAGGAGCGGCTAGGCCAGCCAGGTGCCAGGTCGGCGCGGCCCTCGCCAGACGTGTCCGGTCAGGTGCCGGGAGCAGGCTCCGGCGCGCACTAGGTAACAAGGGGGAAGGCCATGACGCACACCCATGACGCCGTCGTTCACACCCACGAGCACGCTCACCTGGTGCACTACCTGCGGCACGGCACCCAGTGGGAACACATGGCGGCCACCCACTCGCACGAGCACAACCACCCGGCCGTGGAACACGACCACGAGCCCCATGTCGACGCCGACGCCGAACATCTCAGGCAAGCCCACAGCCACGACCACGCCCACCCCGCCAGCAGCTGACCGGTTCTGGCGACCTGACCACGCCAGCAGAGCCGGCTGCCGATTGCGTTGCCTGTACTCCAGCGCTCCGGCAGGCCATGCACGGGCTTTCTTGTCCTCGGCAGGGCTGTCCGCCACCGCAGGACCTGGCGAGAACGACCTCGCCCTGATTTCGGGGGGCCAAGGTCCCGGTTGCGCGGGCGCATCGACTCTTGGGCATCGCCATCGAGCAGGGCCATCGTGGCTTGAAGGGAAGCCGGGATAAGGTGGCGGCCGGTAGCAGCTGTCGCGCGGGCCGCGCGGGCGGTTCGCGGGCTGTGGCCTGACCGCAACCCGCTCCGGCGTGTCGTGGACCGGGTCGAGGCCATGGTCGCGGGCGGGCTGGTCGTTGCCTTCCTAGCCGGGGCCCCGCTAACCGCGGTTGCCGCCGGCCACATGGTCTACGACGTCGGCTCCCGCACCGCCCACGCCCAGCAGGCCACCTGGCGGCAGGTGCCGGCCGTGCTGGCCGCCACCGCTCCCGCGTCCGGGTTCCGCCAGTACCAGGTAACCGTGCAAGCCAGCTGGACTGCCCCAGACGCTACCCAGCATGCCGGCACTGTTCTGGCCCCCCGGGGACCAGGGCCGGCCGCGCGGTGATGGTGTGGGTAGATGCGGCTGGCCGGTTCACCGGCCACCCGCCGCTCCAGCTGGCGCAGGTGCGCGGCCAGGCAGCGCTGACCGCCATGCTCACACCCCTGGCCGTCGGCTTCATCCTGCTGTGCGCGGGCCTGCTGGCCCACGCCGCGCTGGGACGACGGCGGCTGGCCGCCTGGGACGCGGACTGGCAGGTAACCGAGCCGCACTGGACCAAGGGCCGCTGAGTCCCCGCTCGCGCGGTGGCACGCTGGCCAGCCACGAGCCTGCATGCAGGGTGCATCGAACTCCGCCGGAACAACGCGCAGCCCCCGACTAGGCGGACGCGGGCGCCGCGCCTGTCCGGCCATGCCCGCGGACGGTCGGCCGGGCGGCAAGGGTGTGACGCCGGGCGCGCTGATGCCGGCCGCACCCAGTACTGCTCCGGGGATCCCGTACACCGCCGCCGGGATCCCCGATGGACGGGCCGGCGGCCCGGTCCGGGTCATCGATGGGGATCTCGAAGTGCACGACCTTTGACATGGGTCCTCCCTTCACCGTCAGGGCTCCACGCTCACACCCCGGAATGCCGGCCGGAAGGGCAGAAGGTCCCGGCCGCCGCGACGCTATGGACTGCGCGCTTCACGTTGGCCAGCGTCGTGGCTGGCCCGCTGGCGGCGTCGTTCGGTCAGCCACGAGGCCGCCCCCAACAGCGGCAGCGCGATCGCGATCAGCATGGCGGTGCCGGTGAACGCGCTGGTAATGAAGTCGCCTGCCACCCGGGCCACGCCGTAGTAGTAGGCGATCACGACGGCCATCAGCAGCAGGTATCCCCCGACGGCGGTGCCGGTCACGTGCCGGGCCAGCGCGAGCCAGCCGCGCCGCGATCCCGCGGCCGGGCGCGTCCCTTCCGGCCGTTCGCTGCTGCTGAAGCGGCACGGTTACCGGCTCGTCGCCGCCCCGCAGGGCTTCCTGGTCTGCTCGCATGGCACGCTGCTCGACGGCGAGGCCTCGTGGGCCCGCCGGTGGGGCATGACGCTGGGCGCAGCCAGCAGGGCCCACGTCCAGAACGCGCCCGAGGGCGCCAGCAGGTAGTGGACCGGCTTCACCTGCGGACTTTGGCAGGGAAGCAGGGGTGGAAGGGGTGTGCTGTCCCGGTTGATGCTCTGCACGGTGGCTTCGCTTAATGCGTCGCAGGGTCCGGTCTCGCAAGCCCGCGCTCCGCGACTGAGGTGAGTCCGGCGAGATACCGCCGGTCGTGCTGAACGCGCGTCGGCCGCGCGACGGTTCGTGCCGGTCTTGTCCCCGGAGGGATTGCGGGGACCTGTGACCGGTGCCGTTGGGTCCTTTGCCTCTGCCCGTGCGCGATCTGCGCCGCTAGCGTGAATCGTGGCGGGAAAGCGGTCGGGCTCACTGCTGCTGTCGGCGGCGACATAGGCCGGTCACCCGGCTCGCCGAGATGGCAGTTACCGGTGGCCAGCTGCCGCGGATCGCCTGCGACCGCCACTGCTGCGGAAGCGGTCATTGGCAGAAGGAGGATCGCCATGTCTGGAATAATCGTGGGAATTGACGGTTCCGGTCATTCGCAGCGGGCCCTGGAATGGGCCTTCAAGGAGGCGGCGCTCCGCCGCGTACCGGTCACCGTGCTCACCGTGCACCAGGCCGTCCGGGACAACCTCGGCTTCGTCTCCAGCTACCCCGGCGACGCGGACCTGACCGCGGAGGCCGAGGCAGCGGCCAAGGCGGAAACCGAGGAGGTGCTGGCCGCCCTGGGCGGCTCCCGGCCGGAGTCGGTCACGATCCGGGGGGTCAACGGCATCCCGGCCGAGGAAGTCATCAAGGCGGGCGAGGGCGCTGACATGATCGTGCTGGGCTCACGCGGCGCGGGCGGCTTCTCCCGGCTATCGATGGGGTCGGTCGCCGCCCAGGTGGCCCAGCACGCCCCCTGCCCGGTCGTCATCGTCCGGCCGCCGCACCGCCACTGAGACCCGGGTGCCGCGGATCCGGCGAGGCCAGGCCGGCCGGTCGAAGGCTTCCTCGATCTCCCGCCGGATCTCCGCGACGGCCGCCTGGGGCGATGGGCCAAGCCGTTGCAACTGAGCGCGTGAAGCTGATCGAGATAAGCCTGCGTCTATCTCACCCTGCCGGGCCGGTTCCTGGGCGCGTTCCCTCCTGGTGGCCGGACACCTGCGCGACCAGGGACACGTGCTACCTCCTTGTCCGGTCATGCCCGTCCGCGTCGGTCGGCCGCAGGCTCCCGGTGCCGGCCGGTTCGATGAGCTGGCTGAGGTCCGGGGGCAGCACGTCGAGCGCCTCGTCCAGAGCGCCGCCGGACACGTGGCGGCGCACCGCCCGGGTGATCAGCCTGGCCGCCCGCGGCACGTCGGCGTCGTGGATCCCGGCGTCCCGGGCGAACCGGAGCACGTACTCGCGCGGGCCGAACTTGACCGGGACCCGGCTCGGGCTCCAGCCGCCGTAGAACACCCGCGCAGCACTTCCGGAAGCTGCGCGGCGAAGTTCGCGGCCACCGGGACGGGGAGCCGGTCCCGCAGCGCGTGCAGCCAGGCGCGCGGTCGGCCGGGGAGCGGTCGACCGCCTGCTGGTGCCCGACGACGGCATGATCGGTGGGTACGCGTGCGACCGCTGCGGCGCGCTGAGCGCCGGGCGCGGCGAATGCCCGGGCTGCGGCACGGCCGCCCGGCCGGTGCCGGACCTGCTGGAGGAGATGGTGCAGCGCACCCTCGACGACGACGGCCGGGTGACCGTGGTCCGCGACGCCCCGTTCAGCGTCGCCGCGAAGCTGCGCTTCCCGGTCACCGCCCGCCGGGCTCCAGCCTGGTCACCTGGCCGACCGGGGACCAACTGTCCGAAAGTCCCGTCGGCATGAGGAAGATGGCCCTACCCCACCGCGGCCCTGGCGCCGATGATGGCGCACGACCAGGATGGCCGATGCGCGGCGCGCGGACTGCCCGGTCGTGGCCGTGCCCGAACCGCCGACGACGGCGCTCGCGACGGTGTAATGAACCCGGCAAGCCAGTCTGCATCGGTTATAGGCGGAACGCGGAAGCCGCAGCGGGTTACGGCCGGGAATGGCGCTGCCGTGTCAGGCGGCTGCCCGGGGGGCGTGCTGGCGCAGGGCGGCGAGCATCGCCTCGCGTCCCGCGCGCATGAACTCCGGCCACTGGCGGGTGTCGAGGAATTGCTCGTAGAAGCCGGTCCCGGCGACCTTGTGGTAGGGCACCGGCTCGATGAGCAGGGTCCGGGTCTGGCGGCGCAGCCTGGCCAGGTGCTCGCGGGCCAGCTGCGCCTGCTGGCAGGTGCGCACCTGCGAGCCGGCCGAGATGATGCTGAGCGGGCGGGCGTCCCAGTCGGTGACATCCTCACCGGCGAACTCGTGCGGGTAGAACCCGTTCACCGCCACCGCGGTGTCGACTGCGGGTTCGATGTCGAGCACCGGCCGGACCGGGAAGATGTCCACGATCCCGCCGTCGCACCACGACAGCCCGTCGAGCCGGGCGGGCTGGATGAACAGCGGGAGCGATACGGCCATCCGGATCGCGCGTGCCACCGGCAGGTCCGGATGGGTGCGCGGGCCGGCGAAGTCCAGCCGGTTGCGCTCGACGTTCCAGATCGGCGCGTAGGTCGGCGTCCGCAGCTCCGCCAGGGTGAGGGCGCCGAGGTGGCGGCGGTAGAACGCCTCGAGCTTGTCACCGCGCAGGATGCCGCACCAGCCGCGCGCCAGCGTCGGGACGAGCGCGGCGAGCTCGCGCCACCCGACATCGATGTAGTCCGCCGGCCGCATCGAGGCGGTGAGCTCGGCGACCTGATCGGGCGGCATCCCGGCGCCGAGCGGGAAGCCGAACAGCGCCGAGCCCGAGCACACCGAGTAGACCGACACCTCGGTGCCGCTGTCTTGCAGCGCCTTGGCCACGCCGACGAGCGAGGCGAGGGCGCCGCTGCCGCCGGTGGACACGACACCGACGCGCCCGGTCAGCGGCGGCGGGGCAGCCCCGCGCGGCGGCCCGAAGACGGGCCCCGCCGCGGGCTGGCGGTCGGACGGCAGCGGCAGGAGCCCGCGCCGGACGGCGTCGAGGAACGCCGTGTCCTCGCGGACGGCCGCTAGCACGTCGCGGGCACCGACGATGACGTTGAAGTACTGCCGGACGCGGAAGATATCCAGCGCGGCGTCCAGGGCACTATGGCCGCGCTGGCCGCCGGTGGCAGCCATGGCTACCTGTTCAGTATCCGGAGCCGGCCCGGGAACCGGTGGCTTCCGTGCGTGGCGTACATTGCATCCAGCTTCTCCGCCGGGCAATGGAATCCATACGAGGCGGATCGGGCTTGGCCGTCACTGCCTTCGATCCGCCTTCCCCACAGCGGATCAGCAGCCGGGTCAAAACCGAATTCTTCCCGGACGGCCTCGGCGAATTCCTCTGGGTGCTCGCCCTCGTAATAGAGATCCCGCCCCTCCGGGAATAGCTTTCCCCAGGTTAGATCCGCAAGCCATGCCGCGAACCTGTCTCCATCTCTCGGCTGGACCGGCCCTGGTATGCGCGTGGCCGCCGAATCGGTTACTGTCATTTCTCTCTCCTTGTCTACTCGGCGCTCTCCTTTTCTGTGCAGCGCTTACCTCTATAGTTCCATTATAGCCTAACGGACCCTGCAATCAGCACATTTCACCTCGCACCCGCCGCTGCCGAACGTCACTAGAACACGGGACTTTCGTCTTGACTTTCCACCGGCAGTAAAGTTCACCGTGCTCAAGCCGCTTCAGGCACGGTAACTAGATTTGTGTCCCTTTTCTTCTCTTCGGTTCCCGTCGCGGGCTGGTTCTGGACTTGCGCTGGCTGGCCCGGAATTTGTGGGTTGATCATTGGCAGTTGGCTGTCGGGACCTGCACCGTATCCCTACTATGCGATGAAGGACGGCGGGATCGATCAAGCAAACCGTGCCGCCGGGCCGGTGGCAGCCATCCGGGTCGGCAGCGCTGAAGCGTCCCCGATCATGGGCATCATGATTGGCTGGGCGGAGGCCACCAGCAGGCGGGCTGTGGCTTGCCACTTCCGTGAGCCGCTCGGCGTGGTGGGGCAGATCATCCCGTTCAACTTCCCGCTGTTGATGGCCGCGTGGAAGCTGGCCCCGGCGTTCGCGGCCGGGAACTGCAGCGTCCTGAAGCCGGCCTCGCCGACGCCGTGGTCGATCCTGAAGCTGGCCGAGGTGATCGGCGACCTGCTGCCGCCCGGCGGCTCAACATCGCCAGCAGGATATCTACCAGGACTTCATAGGCCGGGCGCTGGCCCGGATCGCGACGATCCGGCAGGGTAACCCGCTGGACACCGGGACCATGATCGGCCCGCAGGTGTCCGCGCAGCAGCTGGCCAAGGTCAGCTCGTATGTGGACATCGGCCGGGCCGAAGGAGCCGGGGTCCTCATCGGCGGGACGCGGGCCGGGATCGGCGGCGGGTACTTCTACCAGCCGACCGTGCTCAAGGGGCACAACAAGATGCGGGTGTTCCAGGAGCAGATCTTCGGCCCGGTGCTGGCGGTGACCACGTTCCGGGACGAGGCCGACGCGATCGAGCTCGCCAACGACACGCTGTACGGGCTGGGCGCGGGCGTGTGGACCCGTGACGGCGGCCGGGCGTTCCGCATGGGGCGTGCCATCAAGGCGGGCCGGGTGTGGACGAACTGCTACCACCAGTACCCGGCGGGTGCCGCGTTCGGCGGCTACGAGATCTCCGGCATCGGCCGGGAGAACTGCAAGATGATGCTGGAGCACTACAGCCAGACCAAGAACCTCCTGGTCAGCTACGGCACCAAGCCGCTCGGGCTCTTCTGATGCCCGAGCGGGACCCGGTAGCTGCGCGGGACCCGGAGCCGACCGGCCGCTGCAGCAGGCGCCAGACCGGGACCCCGGCGGGCGGCCGCCCGCCAGGATCCCGGCCACCCGCGCGGCGCGCGAGGCCATCCGGCGCCTGCGCGTCGCCGACCACCTCGCCGTCCAGCACGGCCAGCAGCGCGGCATGATCCGGGCCGGGCTCGCGGCATATCCGGCGGGCCTCCAGCTCGGCCGCGGCCGGGCTCATGCTGAAAAACGCAGGTAACGTTGGACGAGCGCGATGCACACTAGATTGTTACCGGGCTGGCACTGGCGGGGAGCACAGAGGGCCGGCCCATCCGCCGAGGGGTTGCGGGCGGCGGCGAGGCCGACCTCGGCACCGATGTCGGCCCCGGATGGTTGGCCGCGGGTTGCGCGAGGGGACGGGGGCGGTGGTAGAGCTGACCGAGCCGAAGGTGTTCATCGAGAACCGGACCTTCGACGAGATCGTCCCTGGCGAGACCGCTGCGTTTACCCGCACCCTCGGCCGTGAGGATATCGAGCTGTTCGCGGTGATGTCGGGCGATGTGAACCCTGCGCACGTCGATGAGGAGTACGCCCACAGCGACATGTTCCACAAGATCATTGCGCACGGCATGTGGGGTGCGTCGCTGATCTCCGCGCTGCTGGGCACCAGGCTGCCCGGTCCGGGCGCGATCTACCTGGAGCAGACACTGCGCTTCCGCCACCCGGTGACGGTCGGGGACACGATCACGGTCTCGGTCACTGCCACGGAGAAAGATCCCGGTCGCAAGCGGATCTCGTTCGACTGCCGCTGCGTCAACCAGCGCGGCGAGGTAGTTATCGACGGCACCGCCAAGGTGATAGCCCCGGCCGAGAAGATCCGCCGTCCGCGGGTGACGCTGCCGGCGGTCCGCCTGTACGAGCACGGCGTGTTGTTCCGCGAGCTTGTCGACAAGGCCCGCACGCTCGAGCCGATCCGCGCGGCCGTGGTTCACCCCGTGGACCGCGACAGCATCCTCGGCGCCCTCCAGGCCGCTCAGGCCGGGCTCATTATCCCCGTCCTTGTCGGGCCGCAAGACCGCATCCGGTCGGTGGCCGCGGCCAGCGACCTGGACATCGCGGGCCTGCAGGTCGTCGCCACCGAGCACAGCCACGGGGCCGCCAGCGCGGCGGTGGCCCTGGCCCGCACCGGCCAGGTCGATGCGGTGCTCAAGGCGAGCCTGCCCGCCGGCGAGCTGATACAGTCCGCAGCCGCCGCCGATACCGGGCTAGCCACCGACCGCCAGATGAGCCACGTGTTCGTCATGGACGTGCCTAACTACCCCCGGCTGCTGTTCATCACCGACGCGGCACTCAACGCCGAACCTGACCTCGCGGCCAAGCGCGACATCGCGCAGAACGCCATCGACCTGGCCCGTGCTCTCAGCGGACAGACACCCAAAGTCGCGATCTTGTCGGCCGTCGAGACGGTCAACCCCGGGCTCCGCTCCTCCCTGGACGCGGCGGCGCTGGCCAAGATGGCCGAACGGGGCCAGATCCTCGGCGGCATCGTCGACGGGCCGCTCGGGTTCGATGACGCGGTCTCGCCCGCCGCCGCGCGGGTGAATGGCATCGCCTCGCCCGTGGCCGGGCAGGCAGACATCCTCGTCGTCCCCGAGCTGGAAAGCGGCAACATGCTCACCAGGCAGCTGGGCTCCCTCGGTGACTCGCAGGCCGCCGGAATTGTGCTCGGAACCCGCATACCCATCCTGCTCACCGGGCGGGCCACGCCGCCCGAGCACATGGCCGCCTGCGCGGCCGCCGTGCTCCTGCTCCGGGCGCCCAGGCCGGGCAAGCCAGCACAGGACCAGGACCCCGCAGACCGCTCACCCGGACGGTGGGCCGGAACCTCCTCGGACCGCCGACGCCGCACCTTCCGGTTACCAGCGGCGCGGGCAACAGTTCGGCCTCCGACCTGGCGCTGACAGAGCCTGCCTTGCGGGGACTATCACGAAGCCGCCCGCGCGCCGCTGTGCGGCGCCCAGCGGCGCCAGTGGGCGCGTGCCGGGCCGGCCGCCGCACCCGCCGCGAGCGCCGTCGCCCAGGGTTCGGGCACGGCCACGACCGGGCAGTCCGCGCGCCGCGCGCAGGCACGCCCCACCGAGCCCGGGGCCAGCCTGGCCAAAGGGTGACCATAGCCCTGCTGACCGGTGGCCGGCCCGGGCTCCCTGCGATTCCCGGTGTGGTCTCGGCCCTTCAGCCGTAGGGTTAGCCGGTTTGCGTGATCTTGCTCAGCCTGCGAGGGCTGTCCGGGTTGATGCCGAGCCGCCGGGCCAGCGCCTCGGTGAGCAGTTGCCCGGGCACGACGAGGCCTATCGGGGCCAGCCACTCGGGCAGATCCGGGCCGGCTAGTGCCCGGTCGCAGGCATCTGCAAGTGGCGGCCGGCCGCCGATCGCGTAGGCCCGGGCTCCTGCATCCCGGACCCGGTGCGCCAACTCGATGGTTCCGGCCAGCGTCGGCCCGGAGTCCGCCGCGACGAGGATCGCCGGGGTCTGCGTGTCGACGACGGCGATCGGGCCGTGCAGCAGGTCGGCCCAGGAAAGCCCCATCGCACGCAGGTAACATGCCTCCTTGAGCTTGAGCGCGATCTCCAGAGCGCACGAGTAGGCCAGCCCGCGGCCGGAGACCACCACGCCCGGCACTGTAGCCAGTTCGTTCACCAGCGGTTCCAGATCATCCGGGCGGGCCAGCATCTCCGCCACGGCATCGGGCACCCGGCGCAGCTCGCTGATATCCAGCCGGGCGCCCAGGCTGAGTGCCAGCACCGCGATGGCGGCGAGCTGGGCGGTGTAGGTCTTTGTGGCGGGGACCGCCCGTTCTTCCCCCGCACAGGTCACCAGCGCAAGCTCGGCCGCCTCAGCAAGCGGCGAGGACACCGAGTTGGTGATCGCCACCGCGCGGGCGCCGCAGTCACGCGCCCAGGTCAGGGTCTCGACCACCTCCCCAGTTCGCCCGGACTGTGACAGCGCGACCGCGAGCACACCGCTCAGGTCTACCCGGGCCCGGTAGGCGGTCGCGATCGACGGCGAGGCCAGGGTGGCCAGCCGCCCGGCAAAGGCCTGCAGCAGATAGCTGCCGTAGACGGCCGCGTTGTCCGAGGTGCCGCGGCCGATGAACAGAACATGACGGGTGTCCCGCGCCAGTCTTTCCGCCTCGCCGGTTGCGGGCAGCAATGCGTCGATGGTGGAACGCAGCGCGGCCGGCTGTTCCGTGATCTCCGCGAGCATGTTAGTGGTCACGGGTACATCCTGCCTGCTTTCGCAGCCGGTGGCGGTGCAGCGGTTCCGGCGGTGAAGAACTACGGGTTCAGCCGGCTCAGACTCGGCAGGTCTCGCCAGTTCGGGCCCGGCAGGCAACTCTGCTACGGCCACCTCCCGGATGGTGACCTTCGCCCCGCGATTCATAGACATTGGCCCCTGGACCTGGTCAGGAACGCGATAGATGCCTGTTCTAAGAACCTACCCATGAGTCCTGGAAACGTATGAAATTCTCCTCTGTCGTCCTCGGCATCGATTTCGGCGGCACGAAAATCGTCACGGCAGTCTCCGACCTAGCTGGGCGGCAGCTGGCGTGGCGCACCCTCGCCGCTGCCGCGGACGCCCCGGCGGCGTTCGCCCGTGGCGTCGACAGCGCCCGTGAGCTGCTCAGCACGGCAGCCGCCGGGCGGGAGCTTGCCGCGGTCGGGGTTTCCACGTTCGGCATCCCCACCGAGGACGGGGTGGAACTCGCGCCTCCCATCGACGGCTGGCACGACATCGCGATGGGCCGCGAAGTGCGGGTCGCATTCGGCGGCACCGGCCCGCGGATGATCATGGCTAACGACGTCAAGGCCGCTGCGCTGGTGGGGGCACGCTCCGGAGCCCTCGCGGGGGCAGATCCCGGGATCTACCTCAACCTGGGGACCGGCCTGGCGGCGCCGATCGTGACCGGCGGCCGCGTGCTGGTCGGCGCGAACGGCGCGGCGGGCGAGGTCGGCTACAACCTGAGGGCGGTCTCCGACGTGGGTGCTGCTGACCGGGTGCCGCTGGAGGATGCGGTCAGCGCCCTGCCGCTGGCCCGCAAGGCCGGGGGGGAAGGACCCCGCCAGCGCTATCCCCGACGAGTTCATCGCCGAACTCGCCTTCCATCTGGTGAACCTCGCCATCTGCATCAACCCGGCCCGGATCGCGGTCGGCGGCATGACCCGGTCCTGGGACCGGATCCGCCCAGGCCTGGACGCGGCGCTGAAAGCCGCGGTCCGGTTCCGGCCGGAACTTGTCCTCCCGGACTTCCCGTTCGACGCGCCGCTCCTCGGTGCGCTGACGCTCGCCATGGACGCGGCCCTGCGGGGCCGGGCGGACTACCACCCGGAGGCCTCCGCCATCGACGCGTCACGCTCCATCAGTGAAGGGCTACAGCAATGAGACGCATCATCATCACCGCAGCCGCAGCGGCGCTCGCCATCGCGATCGCCGCCTGCGGATCGAGTTCCTCCCCATCGGCCACGAGCAAGAGCGGCCCGAGCGGCACACTGGTCATCTCCAATGCCCAGGGCACGCAGTGGAACCGCAGTTTCAACCCGTTCAACCCGGCCGTCCTGGGCACCGGCGTCACCATGGGCCAGGTGTACGAGCCGCTGGTGTTCATCAACACCCTGCAGAACGCGAAGACCAGCCCCTGGCTCGCCACGGCATGGGCCTGGACCGACAACAACAAGGTGCTCACGTTCACCATCCGCAACGGCGTGAAGTTCACCGACGGCACGTCGATGACCGCGGCGGACGTCGCGTTCACCTTCAACATGTTGAAGAAGTTCCCGGGCCTGGACATCAACTCGGTGTGGTCGGTGCTGCAGTCCGTCACGCAGTCCGGGAACCAGGTCGTGTTCACGTTCAAGGCCCCGTCGGTACCGTACTTTTACTACGTCGGCGACCAGATCCCCATCGTCCCTGAGCACATCTGGTCCACGATCGCGAACCCGGTGACCTACGCCGACTCCAACCCGATCGGGACCGGCGCGTTCATGGTCCAGTCGTGCACGCCGCAGAACATCACCTACGTCGCCAACCCGCACTACTGGCAGCCCGGCTTGCCCAAGGTCGCGAAGGTCCTCTACCCGGCGTTCACCTCCAACGACCCGGCCAACACTTATCTGGCCACCGGCCAGGCGCAGTGGGGCAGCCAGTTCATCCCGAACATCGAGACCGTCTACACCTCGAAGTCGCCCGACAACCACTACTGGTTCCCGCCGATCGCGAACGTGTCCCTGATCCCCAACCTGACCGTGCCGGGCCTGAACGACGTGGCAGTCCGGCAGGCGATGGCGTACGCCATCGACCGGAACAAGGTCTCTCAGGTCGGCGAGTACGGGCAGCAACCGCCGGCCAACCAGAACGCCATCGCGACCCCGACGTTCTCCGGCTGGATGAACCGCCAGGCCGCGGCACAGTACAACTACACCTACAACCCGGCCAAGGCCGTGCAGATCCTGACCGCGGCGGGCTACACGAAGGGCAGCGACGGGATCTTCGCCAAGGGCGGCCAAAGGCTCTCCTTCAGCGTCATCAACGTGGGCGGCTATTCCGACTGGGTCGCCGCGATGTCGGTGATCCAGCAAGATCTGAAGGCGGTCGGCATCCAGATCACCCCGCAGAACCTCGCACTGAACGCCTTCACCGCACGGCTTTACGCGGGCAGCTACCAGCTGGCCTACTACGCCCAGACCGGCGGGCCGACGCCGTACTACGAGTTCCGGCAGTGGCTGTACTCGGCGAACTCCGCGCCGATCGGCAAGAACGCGTCCAGCAACTGGGAGCGGTACAGCAACCCGGCGACCGACGCGCTGCTCAACCAGTACGCCACCACGACCGACTCCGCGACGCAGCACCAGATGGTGAACCAGCTCCAGCAGGTAGTGCTGAAGGACGTGCCATTCATCCCGATGACCCAGCAGGTCACCTGGTACCAGTACAACACGGGCAGCTTC
>Ga0318497_10000125_pt1 | contig 21150 bp, 17 predicted proteins | sample GRESIP109b1f23_FD_203754 | JGI IMG/M metagenome (GOLD analysis project Ga0318497, IMG submission 203754) | Tropical soil microbial communities from Luquillo Experimental Forest, Puerto Rico - GRE.SIPMG.109b1f23 | ecosystem: Environmental > Terrestrial > Soil > Tropical forest > Bulk soil... | reverse complement strand
CTGGCCGTCCACGGCATCTGCACGAAGATCGCGGGGGAGGGGGCGGTGGTCAGGTACACGCCCTCGGGATTGAGCACCCGACGGCAGCGGCCGAACGAGCTCGTGCCGGCCACGTCGAAGATCACGTCGTAGCGCCGACCGGCGCGGCTGAAGTCGGTCCGGGTGTAGTCGACGACGGATTCGGCGCCCAGCTTGCGCACCAGCCTGAGGTGCGGGCCGCTGCAGACCCCGGTCACCGTCGCGCCGAAGTGCCTGGCGAGCTGGACCGCGGCCGTGCCGACCGCCCCGGACGCCCCGTTGACCAGGATGGCCTGCCCGGGCCGCAGGCCCGCCTTGTCCCGCAGGAAGCACAGCGCCGTCGCGTCGGCCAGCGCGGCCGCCTCCGGGTAGCTCATGTTGGCCGGCTTGGGCGCCACCGCGCCGTGCTCGGGCAGGCAGACGTACTCCGCGTGGGCGCCGAAGTGGGGCGCGATCGTGCCGAACACCGCCTCGCCCACGCCGAATCGGGTGACCGCCGGCCCGGCCGCCTCCACCTGCCCGGCGAAGTCGCAGCCCAGCACGGGGAACCGCGGCCGTCGCAGGCCGAAGTGGACCCGGGCGTACCAGGGCGAGCCGCGGCGGGCCAGGCCGTCCACCACCCCGACCGCGGCCGCGCGGACCCGGACCAGGATCTCGTCGTCGCGCGGTTCGGGCCTGGGCACGTCGCCGACCGTCACCGTGTCCGGCGGGCCGTACCGGCGGCCGACGGCGGCTTTCATCGTGACTCTCCTTCTGGATACTGGAACACCTCGTCCAGCGGCACCTTGAACACCCGCGCGATCTGGAACGCCACCTCGAGCGAGGGGGAGTAGCGGCCCTGCTCGATGGCGATGATGGTCTGCCGGGTCACCCCGATCCGCTGCGCGAGTTCGGCCTGCGTCATCTCCCCGCGGGCGAACCGCAGCGCGCGGATCGAGTTGGTGATCCTGGTCGGCTTGCTCATGCCGGTCGCTACAGGCCCCGCCGGTAGGCGACGAGCTTCAGCACGGACCCGGCGACCGCCCACAGCACGAACCCGAGGTAGATGACGTTGGCGATCCAGAAGTAGTCCACCTTCGCCATCGCCATGAACATGCCCGCCGCCGCGCCGGCCACCAGGAACCAGCGGCTGGCGTACTCGCCGAACCGGTAGATCTCCCGGTCGCGCACGTCGGCCCGGCGGCTGTCGCTGGGGCTGGCCGTCTCGACCAGGACGCGGCCCGCCGTATTTGCGACGATCGAGGCGCCCGCCGTCCACAACAGCACCGAGGCGTACGGCACCTGCGCGGCCGGAGCGCTCGCCAGCCGTCCCGCGATGATCACGAGGTAGACGGCGTAGGCGGCCGCGCTGGTGACGAGGTAGACCCAGATGCCCTTCTCTTCGTATGACACCGCACCCTCACCCGGCCATGTAAAAGAACTTTGACACGACCAATGTAAAGCGAGTCAGACATCGTGTCAAATATTCTTAACTCACCTCGCCGCGGACAGCGACCCGGGCGTTTCGCGGAAACGCGGGGAAGCCGCCTCGGCCGACCTGGCGCTTACTCCTGGTGTTGCTGTGCTTCTGACGCACTGGCATGACTGGTGGTACATAGCTGTGGTCCGTTCATAAGGCGTGGATGTCCCAGCCATGTCGTACATATGACGTGGATGTGGCATCCACGTCGTTAGCAACCGCTCTCACGCCCGCACGGCGGCCCGCCGCGGCCAGCCAGCGGTACTGATAGGGCAGATGTGACTAAAGTGCAGCTCGAGGCTTCCTGCGCAATTGTCTGGGGCGTTTCCGCGGAAACGCCCGGGCCCGGTGTCTGGCGGTACGTGGGCCTCTGGCCTCGCTTACCTGGGCCGGTGCGCGCAGGCCCCAACCGCCGCGCCTGGACGCGCACAGCCTCAGCCGCTGACGGCCGCGGCGAGGACGCGGCGGAACTCGACCGATACCCGGTCGGCCCGGGTGTGCAGTTCGGCGGCGACGTCGAGCGGGAACTCCAGACCGGACAGCGCCCGCCGCTGCAGGTCCAGGTCCTCCTCGAAGATCGCCATCTCGTACTTCGCGGCGCTTTCGGCCTGTTCCGGATCGGTCAGGCCCGGGCCGATCACCGTCTGGTACACCCGGCACGTGCGCTCGTCTTCGGGCACCACGGTGAACGTGAGGAACTGCCACCCTTCCGCGTCGAGGTACTCCAGCAACAGGGTCGCGGTCAGCGGAGCCTGGTACCGGTAGGTCATCCGGCGGCGCTGCACCGCCGGCCGGGCACCGTCACGCACCGCGGGGTCGGTGAGGTTGGTGAACATGTGCTCGCGGACGGCCGTGAACGACAGGCCGCGGCGGTCGACCTCGGCCCGCGGGATGGGTTCCGGCCCGGCGCCGCCGATCGTGGCCGCGTGGACGAACGGCAGGTGCGCCTCGTCGAGGAAGTTGTCGATGAGGATCGCCGCGTTGGCCTCCACCCGGAGGACCGGGAGGAACACCGTCGCGATGCCGTCGCCGCCGAGCGGCACATCCGGATGCAGGTCCGGGATGGGAGCGCGCGGAGGTTCCGGGGCGAGCCACACCATGCCGTCCTGCTCGGCGACCTCGGCCGGGCGGCGCAGAGTGGCCCGCTCCGGGATCGCCGCGGTGTCCTCGAGCGCCGGGATGTTCACGCACCTGCCGTCGTGGGTGAATCGCCAGCCGTGGTAGGTGCATTGCAGCGTGCCGTCGGTGATCTGCCCGGCGGACAGGCGCGCCCGGCGGTGCGGGCAGGAGTCGGCGAACGCCGCGATGCCGCCGCCGAAGCGGGCCAGCACCCAGCCCTGACCGCCGAGGCGGACCGCGGCGGGCTCCCGGCCGATCTCGGAGGACAGCGCCACGGGATGCCAGAACTGCGCGAGCGCCGGATGCGCGTTGGTGAACTCCTCAGACGTCATGGCCCTATCGTCGCGCACTCCGCGGACGCTTTGCCTGCCCCGCCCGTTCTGGTCACCGGCGGGCCGGCCTGATGACGGCGTAGAGCAGCATGTCCCGGCGGCGGCCGCCGATCTCCTGATGGCTTCGCAGCAGGCCCTCCCGGTGGTACCCCGCCCGCTCGGCGGTCGCGATCGAGCCCGCGTTCCACGGCTCGATGTACAGCTCGATCCGGTGCAGGGCCGGGATGGTCCACGCGAAGGAGGTCAGCGCGGTCAGCGCCGCCGAGGCGAAGCCCTGTCCCCGGGCGCTGGGGACGACGGAGTAGCCAGCCGTCGCCCGCCCGTGGGCCAGGCCCGCCAGCCACAGGCCGATGGCCCCGACCGCCTGGCCGGTGGCCGCCTCGGCGATGGCGAACGAGAACCCCGCCCCCTCGGCCAGGCGGCCGCGCTGGCGGTCTACCCAGTCCTGCGCCTCCTTCCGGCTCGCGTTGGCCGGCAGGCTCCCGGTGAGCGGGACGTACGGGTCGGCCGACAGCTCCTGAGCCATGGGCACGTCGCGGACCGAGAACCGGCGCAGCACGACCGGCCCGTAGGCCACCGGTGCCTCTGGCCACGGGGGCAGGGCGGCGGGTGTCATCGCCCCAATTTATGGCCGTCGTGCCGGGCGGACCTAACAGAATCGTTTGTGCCTCAACTGCCCGGTGGGTACCGTCGCATGGGTGACCAGCGATTCCGGTGGCAGCAGATCGTCAGGCCCGTGGTACGCGTCGGAGCCCGCGACCTCCCCGTTTCCGGCCGTCGGGTCGGCGCCGGCCAGGCACGCCCGGCGCGGCGGCGGCAAGCGACGGAACATCATCATCGCCGCGATAGCCGCGGTCGTGGTGGCGATCGCCACGGTCGTCGTCGTGGTGGTCACGTCCGGCGGGAACGCGAACACCACCGGCTTCGTGCCGACGGGGAGCTCGCCCGGGGAGAATGCGCAACAGATCACTACCGCGTTCCTCCAGGCCTGGCAGGCCGGTGACCTCAATCAGGCCGCCCGCTACACCGACCGGCCCGCCGCGGCCCAGGCGGCGCTCGCAGGCTACGGGAAGTACCTGCACCTGTCGAAGCTGACCGGCACGGCGCAGAGCGCCACCGCGGTGTCCGGGGGCGGGACGCGGGAATCGGTCGCCTTCGCGCTCAACGTCACGGTAGCCGACGCGGACGGCGCCGGCGCGCTGCACGGGACCTGGAGTTACCACTCGAAGCTGACCGCCTACCAGAAGCCGAACTCCAACCTGTGGTACATCGCCTGGGCACCCGACGTCCTCGCGCCCAACCTCACCAAGTCCACCCACCTGGCGGCGGTCAAGGTCGCCCCCCAGGTGGCCCAGGTGAGCGACGCCAGCGGGAAGGACCTCACGTCGTACAAGGACCCCGGGCTGACCACCATCGCCAACCTCATGGGGAAGCAGGCGCCGCCAGGAAAGGGAACCCCGGGCCTCTACGTCGAGATCCAGACCGCGGCGGGCAAGCCGGTCTCGAACAGCCAGGCGGTCGTCGTCGCACCGAACAACATCCCCAACCTGACCACCACGATCGACCCCACGGCCGAGGCCGCGGCGGGTGCCGCCGTCACCATGCACAAGGGCAGCTCGATGGTCGCCATCCAGCCGTCCACCGGCAAGATCCTGGCCATCGCCAACAACGCCGGCTTCAACGACTTCGCCCTCACCGCCAAGGTGGCGCCGGGCTCCACCATGAAGGTGATCACCTCCGCCGCCCTGATCAGCTCCGGTGCCCTCACCTCGTCGTCGGCGGTGGCCTGTCCTCTCGCCTATACGGTGCAGGGCATCACCTACCACAACGACAACAACGAATCCCTGCCGGCCGGCACCCCGTTCGTCACCGATTTCGCCCAGTCCTGCAACAACGCGTTCAGCACGCAGTGGCCGCACCTGTCAGGCGGCGGCCTGGCCAAGGCCGCCAGGCAGTACTTCGGCCTGAACCAGCCGTGGAACATCGGTATCCCCGGTGTGTCGGGAAGCTACTTCAACGCCCCGGCCAGTGCCAGCGGCTCCGAGCTGGCGCAGGAGGCGTTCGGTGAGGGCCAGCTGACCGCGTCCCCGCTCGCGATGGCCTCGGTCGCGGCCACCGTGTCCGCCGGGACGTTCAAGCAGCCGATCCTGCTGCCCGGGACCAAGCAGCTCACCGCGACCCCGCTGCCGGCCGGCACCGTCGGCCAGCTGAAGGAAATGATGCAGGCCGTGGTCACCAGCGGGACAGCCGCCGGGGTCGGGTTCGGCCCAGGGGTCTACGCCAAGACCGGGACCGCCGACATCCAGGGCCAGGAGCAGCCCAACAGCTGGCTCATCGCCTTCGACCCGGCCAAGGACGTCGCGGTGGCCTGCCTGGTCGTCAACGCCGGCTACGGTGCCCAGTTCGCCGGACCCGAGGCGAAGGCCTTCCTGGACCGGCTCTAGCCCGGACCGGCTCTAGCCCGGACCGGCCGTCACCTTGCCGACGAACCAGGCGGCCTGGGCCAGCGCGCTGTCGGCCGCGGCGAGCAGCCCCGGCTGCAGCACGAAGTCGTGCCACATGCCCGGCCACCTGGTGTAGGTCACGTCCGTCCCGGCGGCCGAGGCGCTGGCGGCGAGCAGGTCGGCGTCTCGGGCGAGCAGTTCGCTGGCCCCGGCCTGGATCAGCAGCGGCGGCAGCCCGGCGTGCGCGGCCAGCAGCGGCGAGACCGAGGGATCGGCCCAGTCCTCAGGGGCGGCGTACGCGTGCGCGCAGGCACCCAGCCAGTCCGGGGTGAGCAGCACGTCCCGGCGCACCAGGCCGGGATCGTCCCGGCGGTCGCGGCCCAGGTCGAGCCAGGGGGACAGCAGGATGCAGCCGGCCGGCAGCGGCTGGCCCTCGTCGCGCATCGACAGGACCAGGGCGAGGGCGAGGCCCCCGCCCGCCGAGTCGCCCGACACCACGACCGGGCCCTCAACCCCGCCGGCCAGCTCGGTCATGACCGCGCGGGCGTCCTCGAGCGCCGCCGGATGGGGATGCTCAGGGGCCAGCCGGTACTCGGGCAGCACCACGCGGCAGCCCGCCTGGGCGCTCAGGCGCGCGGCCCACCCGCGGATCACGCGCGCCGAGCCGATGCAGTAGCCGCCGCCGTGGAAGTGCACCACCGTCGGCTGCGGGTCCGCTGCCTGGGCCGACACCACCTCGGCGGCAACCCCGCCCAGGACCTGCTCGGTGACCTTGGTGCCTCGCGGCAGCAGGATGGGCCGGGTGAGCTGGTCCAGCCGCGTGCGCTGCACCCGCCAGGGCAGGGCCGGGTCGAGGCAGCGCCTGCCGAGCCGGCGCGCGCCGAGGCGCATCACCGCGGGCGGTACCCGCAGCGGCGGGCGGGCGCGGCGGGCGGTCATGCGGCGGCGGCCGTCGCGGCCGGCTGTGACGGCATGACCCGGTACGCGGCGAGGTCGAAGCGCCGCACCCGGTACCGGTACATGAACGTATGGTCCGGCCAGTTGTTCGTGTTGCGCCCGGAGGCCGTCGTGTACCAGCTGTGACATCCGCTCTCCCACACCGACGTCCGGCTGGCCGACTGGGCCCAGGCGTTGAACGCGTCCTGCACCTCGGGGCGCACGTCGAGCCAGGCCAGGCGCTCCGCCTCGAGCGCCTGGATCGCGCCGAGCACGTAGCCGACCTGGCCTTCGAGCATGTAAATGATCGAATTGCCGCCGAGGTTGGTGTTGGGCCCGTAGAGCATGAAGAAGTTCGGGAACCCAGAGACCGTGATGCCGAGGTAGGCCTGGGCCCCGTCCCGCCAGGCCTGCTCCAGCCGCCGCCCGTCCAGGCCGGTCACCCGCATCGGCGCGAGGAACTGCGTCGCCTGGAACCCGGTGCCGTAGATGATCACGTCCGCGGCGCGGGCCGTGCCGTCCGCGGTGAACATTCCGTCCGGGACGATCCGCACGATCCGGTCCGTGACCAGCTCGACATTGGGGCGCGCCAGCGCCGGGTACCAGTCGGTGGAGAACACCACCCGCTTGCAGCCCATCACGTAGTCGGGCACGCACTTGGCGCGCAGCTCGGGATCGGCGATCTGGGTCCGGAGCTGCCGCCGCCACAGCTGCATCGGCCCGGCCAGCAGCTTCGGCGACACGACGAAGCCGCTGGTGAGCAGCTCGCCATAGAGGAAGACGCGCAACCGGTCGGCCTTGCGCACCACCGGCAGCCGGTCGTAAAGCGCCTGCTCGGTCTCCCCGTACGGCCGGTCGGCCTTGGGCAGCACGTAGGGGGCGGTCCGCTGGTAGACGTCGACGTGCCCGGCGATCTTGGCGATCTCCGGCACGAACTGGATGGCGCTGGCCCCGGTGCCGACCACGGCCACACGCTGCCCCGCCAGGTCGACGTCGTGGTTCCAGCAGGCCGAATGCCACCACGGGCCGGCGAACTCGTCCCGGCCCGCGATATCGGGAAGGGCAGGCCGGCCGAGTTGGCCGACCGCGCAGACGACCGCAGTCGCCTGCAGCGTGCCGCCATCGTCGAGGGTGAGGTTCCAGACCGCGCCGCTCTCGTCGAACTCGGCCGCCGCGACCCCACAGCCGAAGCGCAGATGCGGGCCGAGGCCGCGCTCGGCCACCAGCCCGTGCAGGTACGCCAGGATCTCCTCACGCGGCGGGAAGCGGCGGCTCCAGCGCCAGGGTCGGAACGAGTACGAGTACAGCTGCGACGGCACGTCGCAGCACAGGCCCGGATAGCTGTTGTCGCGCCAGATCCCGCCGAGGTCATCCGCCTTGTCCAGCACGACGAAGTCCTCGATGCCCGCCTGCTTGAGCGCGACCGCCATGCCGATCCCGCCGAATCCTGCCCCCACGACGACCACCCGGTAAGGCACGGGCCCTCCTCGCGCTGCGCTTGGCACGACGTCGCACGGGCCAGATCACCACCAACCCGGCACAGGCAGCATAACGGAGCCGCGTGCAGCGCCACCGCTACAACCCGTCAACTGGCTTGTATCAACGTGCGCGCTAGCTGCTCCTTCCCAGTAGAAAACGGGAGGGGTGCGGGATGACCACACTGCTACCAGGTCGCGCCGGACCGGAGGCGGGTCGCCGGGCGCCGGAGCCTTCGAACACGCAGGGCCGGAGCGCCGGCCCGCCGAAGGACGACAGCGGCACGCGGGCCTGGCTGCGCCGCAAGGCGGTCGCGGCGTGGATGAACGTCCTGATCGCCGGCACCGTGGCGGTCACCGTGGTGACCGCGGGGATCACCTCCGGGCACCCCTGGCCCGAGCCGGGAACCTGGGGCGTCAGCGCGCTCAAGCTGTTCGCGCTGTGGTGCCTGGCGTTCCTTCCCGGCTGGCTCTACGTGCGGTTCCTTGACCTGCGGGCCAAGGCGCTGTGGAGCGAGTACGTGCTCAACCTGCACCGGCTGGGCTGGGACCTGCCGTGGCACCTGCCGGCACCCCCGGTGGCGTCGGGATTCTACGAGCAGTGGGAGGCAGGACCACACGGGCGCCCGGCCGACAACATCTACCGGCAGAAGTTCGAGGCGTACTACGGCCGTCAGATCACCAGCTCCACCCCGGGCGAGGACTACAGGGTCAGGAGCGAGTCCCTGTTCCCGGTGTTCCTGGCGACCGCGGTGCTCGCCGTCGGCTGGGCGGCGGTACTGTGGGATGCCCGGTTCGTCACCGACCCCGCCGGCCCGTGGGATGTCCTGAAGTACGGGTTCCTCGGTTCCTACGCGTTCGTGACCAGCATGCTCATCCGGCGCTTCTTCCAGAGCGACCTGCGTCCGAGCGCCTACGCCACCGCGGTGTACCGCATCATGCTGGTCCTGCTGATCGTCACCGTGCTGCACCAGATTCTGGGCGGCGTCGCCGAGGTGGCCGGCCGCGCCGAGGTGGCCGTCGCCTTCGTGATCGGCTTCTTCCCGCTCGTCGGCCTCCAGGCTTTGCAGCGCGTGACGTCCCGGGCGCTGCGCCGGTTCGTCCCGCCGGTCACCTCGGACTACCCTCTCGACCAGCTCGACGGGTTCAACCTGTGGTACGAGGCGCGGCTAACCGAAGAGGGCGTCGAGGACATGCAGAACCTCACCACCATGAACCTGGTCGACGTGATCCTGCACACCAGGGTCCCGCCCGGCCGCCTGGTGGACTGGACCGACCAGGCGTTCCTGCTGACCCACCTGGAGCGGGTTGACCGCGCCGAGCTGACACAGTTGCGGCAAGCGGACCAGCCGGCCGCCGCCGGGCGGGCGCCGTTGTCCGGCGCGCAGGCCAGGCTGAACCTCAGGCGCGTCGGTATCAGGACCGCGACCGACCTGCTCAAGGCGTTCTCGGTCGAGCAGGACGACGGCGAGCGCACCTTCCGCCTGCCGGACGGCCTGGAACCGCCGCTCCCGGCCGGCCAACTCCGGTTGCTGGTCACGGTCCTGGCCGCCGAGCCGGGTCTGGCGCCGGTGTGGAACTGGCAGCGGAACGGCGTGCAGCCCGCGGCCGCGGCGCACTACAGGGTCTCGTTACAGCGACAGGAGTCGGCTCTGGCGTGGCGCGCCGAAGTCCCGGATCGCGGGGCATGCCCGCGCGTCAATCCGACCAGGAACAACCAAGCGTAGGGCGTGCGCTGGGCGAAGGACTACCTGCTAGGTGGTAAGGTCAAAGTCGCCGTGGGAGGGTAAGATCTCTGCACGGTGCTGGCGCGGACCTTCAAATCCGGCTCCTCTTAGGGTCGGTTCATCCGTGCCACGGACGCGAGGGGCTGTAGCGCAGCTGGTAGCGCACCTCCATGGCATGGAGGGGGTCAGGGGTTCGAATCCCCTCAGCTCCACGAAGTTTTACTAGGTCAGACCCCATCAGGGCCCGTTAATCGAATCGTCACGGCCCGACGTGGGAGCCAAGTGGGGAGCCAAGTTGTAGGCTTTCTGCATGGCTGGGGCTTCGCGCCGTGCCTACGGTGAAGACGGCATCTACTTCGACCACCGCGGTGACTGCAAGGACAGCACGCACCATCGGACGTGTGCTGGCCGCTGGCGCGGGGTGGTCTCGCTCGGCTTCGACGCGGACGGAAAGCGAATCCGGCGGAAGGTCTCCGGCCAGACCCGGACCGAGGTCAAGGACAAGCTCAAGGCGCTGCACTCGGAGCTGGATGCGGGCGTGCGGACCGCTGCGGGCTACACGGTGGACATGGCGGTTACCGACTGGCTGGCCGAGGGCCTGCCGGGCCGGGCCGCCAAGACGGTCGAGGTCTACCGGGATGCGCTGCGTCCGATCCTTGCGGTAGCCGGGAGGATCTCGCTGCGCGACCTGACCGTCCAGGACGTCCGCACCGCTCTGGCCAAGATGGCGGTCACCCACTCCACGCCCACGCTGCAGAAGGCGCACAACTGCCTGACGCGTGCCCTGCGTCACGCCGAGGGCCGGGATCTCGTCCGCCGGAATGTCTCGGCGCTGGTCGACATGCCCCACGGCCGGGAGGGTCGGCCATCGCAAGCGCTAACCCTGGAGCAGGCGGCTGCACTGCTCGAAGCGGCGGAAGATTCGCGGCTGCACGCATATATCGTGCTGTGCTTGCTGACCGGCGTCCGGTCGGAGGAGGCCCGGGCGCTGACCTGGGATCACGTGGACCTGAACGCTAAGACGATCTCGGTGTGGCGGTCGGTCCGCGCCCACGGCGACACCAAGACGAACCGGTCCCGGCGGACGCTGCGGATCCCGCAGATCGCCGTCGAAGCGCTGCGGGCGCAGCTGCGCCGCCAGGCCGAGGAGCGCTCACGGGCGGGGGAGCTGTGGCAGGAGCACGGCCTGGTGTTCACAACTACGGTCGGCTCGCCGTATGAGTCGCACAACCTGCGCCGTGACTTCCGCAAGGTCACCGCGGCCGCCGGGCTCGGCGCCCGTTGGGTCCCCAAGGAACTGCGGACCTCGTTCGTCAGCATGATGAGCTACCAGGGCGTGCCAGTCGAGGAGATCGCCCGCCTGGCCGGGCACGCCAGCTCGCGTACCACCGAAGTCGTCTACCGGCGGGAACTTCGGCCGGTGATCACCACCGGGGCCGAGGTCATGGACCAGATCTTCCAGCCTCGGCATATGCGGTCAGTTGGTAAAGACGCTGCCGGATAGGGCTCTCGCGGTCATCAGGGTTGCGCGGAACTGGCGCCGTCGCCGCAGGTCTCCTGGTACGCCTCGGCCAGTTCGGCCGCCAGCCCGCCGCGGCGCTGAACTCTTACCTCAATGCGAACGAGGTCTTCGGTGTCTGCTGATGTGGCTGGTCGTAGCTTGCTGCCTGCTAAACAACCAGGAATCGAACAGCGCAGTAGGCTCCACGTGGCCCGATATCGGCCACTGATGGCTCCCCACTTGGCTCCCAGTGTGCGGGGCGGCATGATCGCGCTCAAGGTAACCGTCAGGAGTTAGCAGCTGGGCCAGCCGGTGTAGGCCTCGGCGAGATACGTGGATCCGGCCACCGAGCTCGCCACCGACTCGAGCTCGCCCAGCTGACGTCGCAGGTCGAAGTCGGTGGCGCCGGGCAGCGCATGCAGCATGGAGGTCATCCAATAGGAGAAGTGCTGCGCCTTCCAGACCCGCGCTAGCGCCCACGGCCCGTACTCGTCGAGGGCGTCGGCGTCCCCACGACGCACCGCGCGCTCCAGTACCCCGGCGAGCACCCGCACGTCGGCCAGGGCCAGGTTAAGCCCCTTGGCGCCGGTCGGCGGCACGGTGTGCGCGGCGTCGCCGGCCAGCAGCAGCCGACCGTAGCGCATGGGCTCGGCGACGAAGCTGCGGAAGCGCAGCACCGCCTTGTCGGTGATCGGGCCCTCCTCCAGTACGAAGCCGTCCGGCCCGGCCACCCTGGCCTGAAGCTCAGACCAGATGCGATCGTCGGACCAGGCGTCGACGTCTTCGTCCGGGGAGCACTGGAAGTACATCCGCTGCAGCGCCTCGGTGCGCTGGCTGATCAGCGCGAAGCCGCGCCGTGAGTGGGTGTAGACCAGCTCGGGCGCGCTCTTGGGCGCCTCGGCCAGGATGCCGAACCAGGCGAACGGGTACTCGCGGAAGTAATGCGTGCGCGCTGAATCGGGAATCTCGAACCGGCAGATCGAGTGGGACCCGTCGGCACCGACCAGGTAGTCGCAGCGCACCTCGCACTCGGCGCCGTCGGCGTCGGCGAAGAAGATGCCAGGCCGGTCACCGCAGACGACCCGGGTGCCGCTGACACCGAAGCGCACGTCGCCCCCGTCGCGCTCGCGCGCGTCGGCCAGGTCAATGAACACGTCGGTCTGCGGATAGAGCCATGACGGCTCTCCCACCAGCCCCTTGAAGTCGATCCGGTGGTTCTCCCCGCCGAACCTCAGGTCGATGCCCCGGTGCGCGATGCCGTCGCGCAGCACTCGGTCACTGACTCCGGTATCCACCAACAGCCGGACGCTGTCGGCCTCGAGGATGCCCGCGCGCACGGTGTTCTCGATCTCGGCCCGGGTCCGGTGATCCACGACGACCGACTCGATGCCCGCGATCGACAGCAGATGCGACAGCATCAGGCCCGCCGGGCCGCCACCCACGATGCCGACGGTCGTACGGGTCACGGACCGGGTCATGAGGCCACCTCCCGTGTCCCGTCCACCAGCGGCACGTCCAGGAGCCTGGCGAGCTCGGCGAAGCCGGTGTCGAATAGGTCGCGGACCACGACACGGCCGGGCTCGATGAAGAACACCGCCAAGTCGGTGTAGACCCGCGAAACGCAGGCGAGCCCGGTGAGCGGATAGGTGCACTCGGGCACCAGCTTCGGGCGGCCGTCACGGGTCAGCAGGGTCATCATGACGAAGGTCTGCCGGGCCCCGATGGCCAGGTCCATCGCGCCGCCGACGGCGGGGATGTCGCCGGGCTGGCCGGTGTGCCAGTTGGCCAGGTCGCCGGCGGCCGAGACCTGGTAGGCGCCGAGCACGCAGATGTCCAGATGGCCGCCGCGCATCATCGCGAACGAGTCGGCGTGATGGAAGTACGACGCGCCCGGCAGCTCGGTCACCGGCACCTTTCCGGCATTGACGAGATCAGGGTCGATCACCTCGCCCTGCGCCTCGGGACCCATGCCGAGCATGCCGTTCTCGGTGTGCAGCATGACACCGCTGTTGGGCGGCAGATAGTTGGAGATCCTGGTCGGCAAGCCGATGCCGAGGTTGACGAACGAGCCGGGCGAGATGTCCGCCGCGACGACGCGGGCCAGCGCGTCCCTGCCGATTCCGGTCAGCGTGCTCATAGTCTGTCTCCCGACACAGCCAGGTTGCGGTCGACGCGCACGACGCGGTCGACGTACAGGCACGGCGTGACGACATGCTCGGGGTCGAGCGCGCCGACCGGCACGATCTCGTCCGCCTGGACGATTGTGGTGGCCACGGCGGCCGCCATGATCGGCCCGAAGTTGCGCGCGGTCTTGCGGTAGACCAGGTTGCCCAGCTCGTCGGCCCGGTGCGCCGCGACTAGGGCTACGTCACCGGGCAGCGGATACTCCAGCAGGTAGCCCCTGCCGCCGATCACCCGGGTCTCCTTGCCCTCGGCCAGCGGGGTGCCGAATCCAGTGGGGGTGAAGAACGCGCCGATCCCCGCGCCCGCAGCGCGGATCCGCTCGGCCAGCGTGCCCTGCGGCACGAGCTCGAGCTCGACCTGACCGGCCCGGTAGGCCGCGTCGAAGTGCCAGGAGTCGGACTGGCGCGGGTACGAGCAGACCACCTTGCGGACCCGGCCGTCGCGGATCAGCGCGGCCAGGCCGTGGTCACCGCCGCCTGCGTTGTTGCTCACTATGGTCAGCTCGCTGGCGCCGCCCTCCAGCAGCGCCTCGACCAGCTCCACCGGCTGCCCGGCCGAACCGAACCCGCCGACCAGTACCGTCGCACCGTCCGCGATGCCGGCCACCGCTTCGAGCGCGCTATCGCAGATCGCGACCCGGCCCGTCATCGGATGTGCCCCGGAAAGGTCAGGAACGGGGTTTCCCCCGGTCCCTGCAGGCGAACGTCGAACCGCAGGCCGCCGTCGGCCTCGCGCACCGCCACCAGGGCACCGCGCTCTGCCGCGTCCAGGGACGCCAGGAGCGGGTCGCCATCGAGGGCGGCTGGGCCGGCGGGCAGGTAGATCCGGGTGAACAGCCGGTTGAGCAGGCCCCGGGCGAATACGGCCACGGCGAAGAACGGCGCCGTTCCCGGCCGGGCCGGTCCCGGTTCGACCGTGCTGAACCAGTAGTGGCCCGCTGGGTCGGTGGCGGTACGGCCCCAGCCGGTGAAGTCAGCGCCGTCGCGGCGCATCGACCCCGGTACCGCCGGGACCGCGCCGGACGCGTCAGCCTGCCTGACCTCGAGCAGGGCGTCCTCGACGCCGTTGCCCTCGCCGTCGTACACGTAGCCGTGCAGCCGCACCGAGTCGGCCGATCCGCGCGGCGCCAGCTCGCGGTCGCCCGGATAGGGCAGCGCGTAACCGAAGAACGGCCCGATCGTCTGGCCGGGCGTCGCAACGAGCTCAGGCATCGCCGTCCTCCATCAGCGTGGCGTGGCGGCCGGTCAGCACGATGTCCCACCGGTAGCCCAGCAGGAAATCGTGCCGCGAGCTGTCGTGGTCGTAGGCCGCCACGAGGCGGGCGCGGGCGCGCTCGTCGGTGATCGACTGGTAGATGGGATCGAACGCGAACAGCGGGTCGCCCGGGAAGTACATCTGGGTGATCATCCGCTGGGTGAAGTCGGTACCGAACAGCGAGAAGTGGATATGCGCGGGCCGCCAGGCATTGTGATGGTTGTGCCACGGGTACGGGCCGGGCTTGATGGTGGTGAACGAGTACCACCCCGCGTCGTCGGTCAGGCAGCGTCCGGTGCCGGTGAAATTCGGGTCCAGTGGCGCGGGGTGCTGGTCGCGCTGGTGCACGTACCGGCCGGCCGCATTAGCCTGCCAGATCTCCACCAGCTGCCGTCGCACCGGCCGGCCGTCGCCGTCCAGCACGCGCCCGCGCACCACGATGCGCGACCCGATCGGCTCGCCGACGCCGCCGATCGTCAGGTCCGACTCCAGCAGGTCGACGTCGGACCGGCCGAAGACCGGCGCGAGCAGCTCGGCGCCCTCCGGGTCGGCGTACCGCAGGTCCCGGGCCGGGTGACGCAGGACCGCGCTGCGGTATGGCGCAAAGTCCAGCTGCGGCTGCGTCTGGCCGGCCGCCGCGCCGACCTGGATCTTCTCGATCTCTTCGCTGATGACCCGCTGGCACACCAGGCCGGACTCGAGGACGCGAATGCTCATGCCAGCCACGTTAAGAGCCGCTACCCAGGCACGTCGACGCTAGACTTCCGCTGAGCGGAAGGAGCGGCCAATGGCCGGCAACACCTCCCAGCCGGGCGCCACCGTGGTGTCGCGGACCGTCGCCCTGCTGACCGCGTTCGACGATACCCACCCGCGGCTGACGCTGACCGAACTGGCCCACCGGGCCGGCCTCCCGCTCGCCACCGCGCACCGGCTGGTCGGCGAGCTGACCACGCTCGGCATGCTGACCCGCACCCCGTCTGGCCACTACGTCATCGGGCGCACGGTCTGGCACATCGGGCTGCTGGCGCCGATGCAGACCGGCCTGCGCGAGGTGGCCGCGCCGTTCCTGCAGGACCTGTACGCCGCTACCCTGGCCACCATCCACCTCGCCGTCCGGGACGGCACCCGGGTCCTGTACCTGGACCGTCTGTCCGGCCAGCGGTCGGTCCCTGTGATAAGCCGGACCGGATCCCGGCTGGCCATGCACGCCACTGGCGTGGGCAAGGTGCTCCTCGCCTACGCCCCCGCCGACGTGCAGCACAAGATCCTCTCCTCGCTGCGCCGGATCACCCCGTACACGATCACCCAGCCCGTCCGGCTCCGCGCCCAGCTCGACCGGATCCCGACCGACGGTTACGCCACCACCGCCGAGGAGATGACGCTCGGTGCCTGCTCGGTCGCCGTGCCCGTCCGCCACCGCGACGACGTGGTCGCCGCCCTCGGCATCGTCGTCCCGAGCCTGCGGCGGGACAAGGCCCGCCTGGTATCCGCGCTGCAGGTCGCTGCCCACGGCATCGGCCGCAGCCTGGGCCCGTAGCCGGTACGGAGGGCGAAACCCGGCCCGTTCGGCTCCTTGATTTCGGCCGAACGGGCCGGAGTGACTGCCACCCCGCCGACATCACGCCGGCCTACAGGTCGAGCACCAGCCGGTGGCCGCGACAGCGGGAGACGCACGTCATCATGGTCTCGTTGGCCAGGCGTTCTTCGAGGCTGAGGACCGAGTCGCGGTGTTCGGGGATGCCGTCGAGGACGCGGACCTCGCACGTGCCGCAGGTGCCTTCACGGCACGTGGACAGGACGTTTGCGCCTGCCCGGTTGATGACGTCGAGAACGCTGTCATCCTCGCCGACGGCGAGGGCGTCACCTCGGCGGGCGAGGACGACCTCGAAAGGCCGGTTCGGTTCGTACGCGGCGGGCCGGGCGGCGAATCGTTCCACGACGAGTTGCTCCTCCCGGCTTGCCCGGCGGGCGGAGTCCTCCAGACCGGACAGCAGCGCCTCCGGGCCGCAGGCGTACACGTAGGCGTCGTGCCGGGGGACACGCTGCCATAGTTCATCGAGAGGGAACCGGCCCCGGTCGCGGCTGGGCCACACCTCGATCGCGGACCCGTGCCACCTGGACAGCTCGTCGACGTAGGCCATCCGGTCCCGTGAGCGTCCCAGGTAGAGCAGATGCCAGTCAGTGCCGCAGCGCTCGGCTTCGCTGATCATCGGCAGCAGGGGCGTGATGCCGATCCCGCCGGCGACAAAGACGAGCGACTTGGCCGGGCGCAGCCGGAAATGGTTGCGGGGTCCCCGGACGCGGAGCCGGCCGCCGACCCGGACCTGGTCGTGGACGGCGATGGAGCCGCCGCGGCCGGCCGCCTCCCGCAGGACCGCGATGCGCAGCCCGGCCTCGCCAGGCCGGCCGCACAGCGAGTACTGGCGCAGGGCACCGTCCGGCAGCTCGAGATCGATGTGGGCGCCCGGGTCCCAGGCCGGCACGTCGGCGTCGTCGTCGACGGCCAGGGTCAGCTCGATCACGTCCGGGGTGAGTGTCCGGCGGCTGGTGACGGTGACTGGGATGGCTCGCGTCGAGGCCGGCGCCGCCGCCGGCGCCGAACGGCGGGCGGTGCCCGGTGCCGGAGTCCAGGCCAGCGGCAACGCGACCATGCCCCGGCCCTCCGAGACCACGGTGTGCTGCAGCTGGTCATACGGGACAGCCAGGCGCAGGCCGGGCAGGCGCTCGTGCAGCACGCTGAGCTCGATGCGCAGCAGCAGCCGCGCGAGGGGCGCACCGAGGCAGGCGTGCACGCCCTGCCCGAACCCCAGGTGCGGCACGGTCCAGGCGCGGTCGAGGTCCAGCTGGCCGGGGCGGGCGAACGTGCCGGCGTCGCGGGATCCGGACGCGTAGGCCAGGAACACGTGCTCCCCGGCCCGCAGCCGGGCGCCGGCCAGCGTGGTGTCCCGGGTCACCAGCCGCTTCATGCCAGTGATCGCGGACTCATAGCGGAACAGTTCCTCCAGCGCGGCCGCGCGGCTGTTGTCGTCGCGCTGGGCGGCGGCGTACCGCGCGGGGTCGACCAGCAAATGGGAGAGCCCCATGCAGATGAGGTTGGAGGAGGTCTCGTGGCCGGCCAGCATGAGGCCCGGGAACAGCGACAGCATCTCGAAATCCGTCATCTCGACCGTGCCGGCGTCGCGCTCGTTCCAGACATGGCTGATCAGGTCGTCCCGGCGGTCCGCCTTGCGTTCTGCCATCACATCGAGGACGTAGTCGTGCAGGTCGAGCAGCCGCTGCGCCTTCTCCTCCGGCTTGCCGGAATGGTGAATGTCCCGCGGCCCGAGGAAGAACCCCAGCGCCGCGCCGACCCACTCGGAGCGATCCGCATCCAGCCCGACGACGTGGCTGATCACCTTCAACGGCAGCGGGAGCGCGAATGACGTCTTTAGGTCCGTATGACCCTCCCCGGCGAAGGCGTCGATCAGCCGGTGCGCCTGGTCGCGGATCCATGGCTCATACCGGGCCAGCCGCCGCGGCATGAAGAAGGTGTTGACGGCGGCCCGGAGCCGGTCATGATCCGGGTTGTCCAGGCCCAGCAGGGTGCCGCGGGACGGTACCCGCCCGGCAAACCGTTCCCGCCACGGCGAGGGCATCTCGGGCACGGTGGGCGCCGAAGAGTAGGTATCCGAGTCGTGCAGCGCCTGCACGATGTCGTCGTAACGGCTCACCACCCGGGCCTCGAAGGTTTCCGCATACGGCAGCCCGGGCTCGGCGCGGGTCACGGCCAGGTCCTGGAACAACCGCTCGGGGTCGGTGAACGGACAGCCTCGGGTCATCGCCCGGCCCCTCCCCGGACGGCGGCGAGGCGCTCCTCCGCCGGGTCGACCTCCTCCTTCCCCGCCGATCCGGCGTTAGCATCAGGGGCCGACGTCGCGATGCGCAACAGCCGGATGCGGACGGCACCCACGCCATCGGCGGGGAGCATGAGCAGGCGCTCGTCGCCGTTGAGCACCCGGCCGGGGATCCAGCGACCGCCGAAGAACCGCCCCTCCTCGGCCTGGTCGACCTCGACGATGTCGGTATCGTGCGCGAAGTCGACGGTCACTCCCTGCCCGACGAGCAGGAAATCGTCGTCCGCCTCGGCGATGAGGATGGCGAATGGCCGGGAGTCGGCTGATGCCGGCAAGACCGCGGGACCTTCCGTCTCGCTGGACGGCGTAGCGGGCGGCGGAGGCTCGACGCCAGCATCCAGCAGCATCCGGCTGAGCAGGTGGCGCGTGCCCCGGGCCACGACCTGTAGGTCCCCGAGAGTAAACGACGCTTCGGCACCATCTTCGTCGAGCAGGATTCCGGCTATCCGATCCTGCGCCTGGGCTGCGGTGATGACACCCTGCATGGGCGCGAGCAGGGCATAGGCGGCTGCCAGCTGGCTATCCCGGCGACCGTCCTCGATGCCGAACACCGAGAAGCCAATAGCCCGGTGATATCCCAGCGCCCAGAACAGGCTCCCGGTTCTGAACTGGGACTCCGGGACGAACAGGGGGTTGTCGGGGCGGTCGTAGGAGGCCATCGCCGACTGCACATCCGGTATGTAGATATCCGGGGCCAGCAGGTCGACCGACGGCGCGGCGGCCTTCCACACATCGAGCACCCGCGAGGCAGGGCCTCCGCTGGGATAGTCGCCGGCTTTGGGCTGGCCCGGCTGCGGCCCCAGCCAGGCGTTCACGTACATCGGCAGCGCCTTCACCGCCTTACCCGCCGCAGCCAATGACTCCACGTAACTGGCAAAGGCCCACGCCATGAACACCTCCTCGGCCTGCCAGTCGCCGCCGAATACGCCTTCCCAGGTTTCCGCCTTGGTACCTTCTGACCGGACCCGCAGCTCAGCCAGTTCCGGACGCAGCCGGTCGGCATTGGCCTCCAGATAGGCGAGGAGCGCTGGCGGCACCGGCTGCTGCCAGGCTGCTTCCGCCGCTGTCGAGCGGTCCCGGCTGTCACCCAGCAGGCCTATCTCGTTTTCCACCTGCACCATGACGACGACGTGCCCGGGGTCAGCCACTGCGAGGTGTCGCATTAGCTGCGTGAACGCAGTCCGGTCCGCTGCCAGCAGCTGCGGTGAGAACACCGACAGCACCGCCTTGGGCATCGCGCCCGGGTAACTGAACACCGCCTTGACGGCCGGGTTGACGACCGCACGGGGAAACCGGCAGATGTCGGCCCGTACCCACCGCGGGGTGTAGGTTGAGGCAGCGTTCTTGAAGGCGCCGAACCAGATGAGCACCAGTCGCATGCCCCTCGTCCGGGCTTCGGCGATCTGAGCGTCGACGAGAGAAAAGTCGAAGCTGCCCTCGTCCGGCTCGATCAGCGCCCAGCTGGCGCTGCCGATAACGGTGCCGACGCTCATGCTCTCCATGCGGTCGAAGATGGCTCGCATGTACGGTGGGCTCGACGGTGCCGAATTATGCACCTGGCCGCCTAGCAGGAGCGCTGGCGCACCGTCCACGATGAGCTGCGTCCCGCCTGGAGTCTGGCGCAGGTACGGAAGTGGCATGGGTCAAGCCTCCTGAGAGTCTGGCTATCTCAGCGGAAAGAGCGCAGCAGCGCGTGTTGGCGGCGGACCTGCTCACGGCCGCGGTAGGGTTCGCGGCGCCCTTCGTACTCGCTGGACAGCCAGCCGGTATACCCGCCGTCGCGCAGCGTGCGCACGATGTCAGCCCACGGAATGTGCAGGTCGGTGAGGGTCTCGTCGATCTCGAAGAACTTCGCCTGGATGAACCCGGTGTACGGCAGTACCTCGGCCAGGTCGGCCATCGGGACCTTCAGCGGCTGCAGGAACGGCGGCACTTCGTCCGGATCGAAACCGGGGTGACCGTCATTTACTACGACCGTCTGGAAGATCCCGGTATCGATCATCAGCTTGAAGTGGTCAGTGCCGGTCCGCTCGATGAACTCGATGTAGTTCTGCGTGACCGGGTGCTTGATCGGGGTCGGGCTGTGGATCTCGGGGCAGATCACCACATCGAGCTCGGCCGCCAGGTCCAGCGTGCGCAGGACTGTCTCCTCCCAGGTCGGATGCGGGTCCAGCTCCGGGGAGATGACCCCGAACTTGGGCCGGATGAAGCCGAAGCCGAGCCGGTGCGCCAGCTGCACATCCCGGGCTAGCTGCGCCGCTGCCTCCTCCACGGTGAGGTCGCGGTCCGGCCACATCTGGTTGTCGACCCAGGAGCAGATGTTGGTGGGGGTGAGCCGGTAGGTTTCCAGCAGCCGCTGCCACTTCTCGATCCAAGCCGTGGTCGGCTCGGGGTAGCCCGGGACCGTGCTCTGGGTGAGGATCTCGATGCCGGTGGCGCCGAGGTCGGCGATGTCGGCCATCGCGTCCTCGAGCGTCATGACCGTGTTCATGTCTCCGGTGAAGCTGTACAGCGAGACGCCGTAGCGGAAGCCGGCGTCCGTTCCTGGCGGGACCAGCGTGCATTCCCGGCGGGCGTCGAACCGCAGCGGGAGCACGAACGCCGGGATGTACGGCGAGCGCAGGTAGATCGCCACCGCGACGTCGTGCACGCCCGGGGTGAGGCCGCCGTCCAGCGGCACGATGATCGTGGCGAGCTCGTCGAGATCCCAGTGGACGCCGGTCGAACGCCGCAATTCGTCCAGGGTGAACGTGCGGCCACGCAGGGTCCACCGCGTCGACTCGCGCGGGAACGCACGGCCGTCGACGG
>Ga0318497_10000120_pt1 | contig 21599 bp, 22 predicted proteins | sample GRESIP109b1f23_FD_203754 | JGI IMG/M metagenome (GOLD analysis project Ga0318497, IMG submission 203754) | Tropical soil microbial communities from Luquillo Experimental Forest, Puerto Rico - GRE.SIPMG.109b1f23 | ecosystem: Environmental > Terrestrial > Soil > Tropical forest > Bulk soil... | reverse complement strand
GACCCTTTCCGTCACCAAGATTCGGCGATAGCTCTGCTGAGCGACCTCGGCTTCGACGAAGCGGAACTGGTGCCGCTGTGGAACGGTCAGAAGGAGCTTTCGCTCCGCGACCATCGCCTGCAGCTCCTGATCCGCGACGCGACGCTCTGGCGCGAGGCGCAGACGAAGGCCAAGGCCAAGGCTGCGGCGGTCAAGCCCGTTCCCCCGGTTCAGCGGCCGGGCGCCGCGACGCCCCGTCAAGGCACGGACGAAGCGCGCGTCCAGCACCTCACCCAACGGCTCGAACAGAGCGGCAGCTTGCGAGACGCGGCGGCGCTTGTCCGCGCGCGTCGGGCAGCCGCTCGATAGCGCCTTCCCGTTCGTCCCCGCGGAAGCGGGGACCCAGGGCCACAGTCCGTAGCTCTGGACCCCCGCTTGCGCGGGGGTGAGCGGATGAGGCCTGCGAACAGAAAGGAAAATACCATGGCACTCCCCACCAACACCTTCGCCACCTACGAGGCGATCGGCAACCGCGAAGATCTCTCGGATGTCATCTATCGCATCGATCCGACCGATACGCCGTTCGTGACCGGCATCGAGCGCGAGAAGGCGACCGCCGTCAATCACGAATGGCAGACACAAGCGCTCGCCGCCGCCGACACCACCAATGCCCAGCTCGAAGGCGACGACGCCGCCACCACCGCCACCACGCCGACGGTGCGGCTCGGCAACATCTGCCAGATCTCCTACAAGGTGCCGCGCGTCACCGGCACCCAGCGGGCGGTGGAGCACGCCGGCCGCGACGACGAGCTCGCCTACCAGGAGATGCTCAAGGGCCTCGAGCTCAAGCGCGACATGGAGGCGATCCTCGTCGGCACCAACCAGGCCAAGGTGACCGGCAACGACACCACCGCGCGCAAGACCGCCTCGGTGCTGTCCTGGATCAAGAGCAACACGTCGAAAGGCTCGGGCGGTTCCGATCCCTCGGCCGCCGACGGCCCTTCACCGAGGCCAACTTGAAGACCGTGCTGCAGTCGATCTGGAACGCGGGCGGCAAGCCCGACATGATCATGGTCGGCGGCTTCAACAAGCAGGCGTTCTCCAGCTTCACCGGCCGCGCCACGCCGATCGAGGACGTCGGCTCCAAGAAGATCGTGGCTGCGGTCGACGTCTACGAGTCCGACTTCGGGCGCCTCAAAGTCGTCCCCAACCGTTTCCAGCGCGCGCGTGACGTGCTCGTGCTGCAGATGGAGATGTGGGCGGTCGCCTATCTCAACGGCCGGCGCATGGTCTCGATTCCGCTGGCCCGTACCGGCGATTCGGAGCGCCGCCAGATGCTCTCCGAATACGCCCTCGTCGCCCGCAACGAGAAATCGTCGGGCGGCGTGTTCGACAACACTACTAGCTAGTCGAACTCCGCGATCAAGAGCCCCCGAGTCCGCTCGTCCCCGCGAAAGCGGGGACCCAGCCCTTGGTTCTGGATTCCCGCTTACGCGGGAATGAGCGGAAATTTCTGTCCACTTGGTGGCCGGCGCGCGCAGGCAAGTTTACGCAGGCTGCGCCAAGAGCGCCGGCCTTCCTCTCATGGGAGACCAACATGGCTTACCCGAGCACTCACAAACTCACCGTTATCCACATTTCGGCCCACTCGCCGTCGATCGGCGCGTCCCCGGTCGCCGAGTATTTGCGCGTGCCGTTCCGCTGCAGCATCGAAAAGCTCACGGCGGTCGCAAACGGCTCGATCACCACGGCCGACTGCTCGATCGCAGTCGCGCTCAACGGCGCGGCGATCTCGGGCAGCCCCTTCACGCTGCCGGTGGCGGGCGCCGGCGTCGGCCAGGTCGCGTCGATGACGCCCACCGCCAAATCCTACGCCAACGAGGACGACACCATCTCGTTCACGCCCTCCGGCGCCTCCGGCGCCAATATCGCCGGCAACTTCACCGCCGTGCTCAAGCAGGCTTGAGCCATGGGCGCGGTTCAATACATCGGCACCGGCCGCCTCGGCGCGTCGCAGGACGTGGCCTATGGCGCGAGCTCGGCCGCGAGCAGCGCCTTCGGTGCGCAGACCTACAGGGTGCGGCTCGTCGCCACCACCGATTGCCGCGTGCGCATCGGTGATGGCACGCCGACCGCGGTCGCGACCGACAGCTACTTGCCAGCGCTCGCGGCCGAATATTTCACGGTGACGCCGGGGCAGAAGGTCGCGGCTATCCAGGTGTCGTCGGCCGGCACGCTCAACGTGACCGAGGTTTCGTGATGGCGTTCGGACGTCTCGGCGCCGGCGACTTTGGGCGGCTCGGCCTCAAGGCCATCGCCGCGCGCTTGGCGAGCCTTCTGTTGCGCGACGGGTCTTCGCATCTCCTGTTGCGTAACGGCTCAGGCTTCCTCCTGTTGGGACATTAGACCATGGCCAACTCGACTCTCGCCAATCTGACCGCCTCCGGCGCGCTGACCGGCAGCGAGCTGTTCTACTCCGACAACGGCTCCGCGGATGTCAAGGTCACGGCCAATCAGCTCAAGGCCTTCATCGTCGGCGCGGGCGCGGTCTCCGTTGCCTCCGGCAAGACGCTGACAGTCTCGAACACGCTCACGCTTGCCGGCACCGACGGCGCGACGCTCAACGTCGGCGCCGGCGGCACGCTCGGCACGGCGGCGTTCGCGAACACCGGCACCAGCGGCGGCACCGTGCCGCTGCTCAACGCCGGAAATACATTCTCCGCCACGCAAACCATCACGCCGGCCTCGAATACTCAGGCGCTGGTTGCGTCGAGCTATAGTCTGACCGGCGCAAACGCACAGGCGCTGCTCGATCTGTCGGGAACGTGGAACACGAGCGGTAATCCGACCGGCATCCTGCTCAACCTGACGCAAACCGCGGCCGGCACGAGCAGTAAATTCGCCGATTTCCAGCTCGGGGGCACGAGCAAGGTCAATCTCGCGACCGGCGGCACGACGCCGGTCGCGCTCATCAATATCGCCGGTGCGAATTTCGGCGGCTGGCAGATCATCAACGGCTCGGATGCCGGTGTCACGAACAACTACGAATCTTTACAGGCATATTGGAGCGGCAACGTTGCGATCATCGAGGCAGGCAAAATCGGAAGTGGCAGCTTCCGGGTGCTCAGCCTGCATGCCGGCGGAGCGCCTGTGCTTGATCTCGCATCGAGCGGAACCGCGGCGACGCTTGGATCCACGACCGGGATCCCCGCAGGCGGTCTCAACAGCTTCGGCTACAAATTTTCGAGCACCGCCAATTATGGCATTTACGTCGGTTCTGGCGCGCCGACGCTGAGCGCCGCTAAAGGCTCGCTCTATCTGCGCAGCGACGGCAGTGCGACCAACAATCGGGCCTACATCAACACTGACGGCGGCACAACTTGGACCGCCGTCACCACGGCCGCTTGATGATGGCGGCGATTCCGATGTTGCTGTTTGCCGACTTCGAGCCCGTCAGCGTGAAGGACAGCCGCTTTGGTGCCGTCGGCGACTTTGCGACCGACGACACCGCCGCGCTGCAAGCCGCGCTCGGCCATTGTTTCGGCCCGTCCGACGCGCCGCATGGCACCAGCAACGTTCGGCAGAACAAGGTGCTCTACATCCCGCCGGGGCACTACAAGATCACCACGCCCCTCGCAGTCAAATATCTGCACGGCGGCCGGATCATCGGCGCCGGCCGCTTCGTGACCCAGATCGAGAACGTCACGCCGAGCTCGTCGGTTTTCGTCACCAATGGCTGCGGCTATTCGCGCTTCGAAGGGATGCGACTCACCGCTGCCACCGGCGGGAAATCATTCGATCTCGATTGGGACGGGTCGGCCGGAGGTCCGGCGCTTCAATGGAACACCTTTTGCCGACATGTTCTTCGACGGCGGCTCGATCGGCGTCGAGATTGGGCATTCCGGCTTCATGGGCAGCGAGAACCTGTTTCTCAACTGCTTTTGGCTGTCATGCTCGACCGCGGGCCTGCTTACGTCGAACGCCAATGCTTTGCAGCAGACCGTCATCGGCGGCAACTTCCAAGGCTGCAACCGCGCGATCTTCGCTGGCGCGGGCTCGGTGCCGACGATCCACGGCGTCGGCTTCCAGACTTCTGCCGACTGCGACATTTATACTGGGTCGCTTTCCGACAACGCCATGAGCGTGCAGGCCTGCCGCAGCGAGAGTGTGAACTTCATCAACAATGCCGGCGGCCAATCGCTACATGTAGCCGGCTGCAGTCACGTCGGGAGCACGAACGGTTTTTTCCTTCAACAGCCTGGCGGCTTCGCGGTGATCTCCGCGTGCATCTCGAATCTCGGAAACGTGGTCCCCACGTTGTGGGCGACCATGCGAGTCGAGAACAGCTGGTTCAAGCGTGACGACTGGCTCTCGCTCGATGCTACGCATCTCTGGTGGAGGCCGAACAACACGCGCTCGTTCTGTCTGGAATTGGAGAATGTAACGGGCGGCGCGACGGAGATACGTCGCCAGCGCCTCGTGACGGCAGATGCACAGACGATCACGACGCTCAATTATCAAGTTGCTTGATTATAACGCCCGAACAATCACGCCGCTTCACTATGACGATCTGGTGGCATCCGGCTCAATCTCGCGAAACTCGAGTCCCGCAAGCTTGAGAACCGGATTGAGCGCCAACGACGCTTTACGAAGTAGAAGGACTCGCTTCGACATAAAGGCTCTCACATTCGTATGGTGGGGCGTCCAAAACGATCTCTTTGCTGAGTTGACCAACTTTATAGCTGCTTCGCACGACCGTGGCGAAGCCCGCGCGCTGCAGCATCCGCTGCATGGTGGGCCAATCGTAAAGAAAGTGATGGTCGTAACGCTGGCGAAAATAGGAGTTGATGGCCTCGCCGGCGGTTGCGGCCTGCCGCCGCTCCGCCAGCCAATTCGGCTCTTCGAAGTAGGCGCGCATGACCCGCTCGGCATCAGGAACGATAATACGAAGCGTGCCAGTCGGTCGAAGACATCGCTTGAGCTCGCGCGCCAGCCGCTCGCCGTCGTCCTGGGTGAAGTGCTCGAAAACGTGCTCGCAGAACACGCCATCAAGCGACCGCTCGGCAAACGGCAGAGGGCGCGTGAAGTCCAATAGGAAATCGACGTTTTTGTCCGGATAGCCGTCAACGTTGATCCAATTGAGATCGGAGATCCCGCGCGGTCCCGAGCCGAGATTGAGGTACATCGGCCGCGCCGATGCAGCCCGCTTGCGAATGGCGGCATGCTTGCGCGTTAAGAAATTGCGCAATCGAAGCCGCATAAAGTGGAGGTCCCATCGGGCTAGCACGAGCAGTCGATGGCTGAAAAAGAACAAGAGCAGCTGGCGCATTGAGAGCATCCGCAGAGAGACCTGGTATGAAAATCGACTTTTCCTCCGTGATCAAGGACCTCGACGGCGATGCCGTCAAGGATGGCGAAAAAGACGCCACGCTCGGCCGCGTGGCCTGCGCGGCGCTGCTGGCGAGCTACGCCGACGAGCAGAATCTTCCCGCCGAAGACAAGGTGAAGCGCTTCCGCCTCGCCGAGGTCACATCGAAGGGCGGCGAGCAGGAGATCAAGATCGACGACGTGGCGCTCATCAAGAAGCTCATCGGCAAGGCGTTCGCCCCGCTCATCGTCGCTCGCGCCTACGACATCATCGAGCCGCCGGCTATGCCCTGATCGTCACCCGCGGGACGGGGCACCCCGCTGACATTGTCGGCGGGGACCCCGTTGACCCGCGGGTCCATCTTCTTCGCAAGAAGGATGGATGGCCGGGTCATAAGCGCGTTCACGCGCGTGTTCCGACGCGCTATGCCCGGCCATGACGGACCGAGTGCATAGATGAGGCAAAGACGGATGCGTACCGACCTCTTGCTTGATCACAGCGGCACGGTGATCGCAAGCGCCACGCAAGACGTCGAGCCGATTCTCGAGCGCAACCAGCGCCTGCGCGGAGAGTCGCAGACGAGCGATTGGGGCCGCCACGTGGCGACCATCCCCAACGTGATCCTGCTCGGGTGGCTCAACGAAGCGCACGCGCGGGGGAATACCAAGCTGCGCATGTTCACGGCCGAGTTCGACGCGCTCGTGGCGCGCAAGCTCGAAGATCCGGAATGGAAATATCTGCGAACCGATCGATAGTCCCGGTCGTCCCCGCGAAAGCGGGGACCCAGAACCGGGGACCGAAGCCGCTGGATTCCCGCTTCCGCGGGAATGAGCGGAGGAGATTGTTACCGCTGGAGTTACCCACCGCGAAAGCGGGGGCGGGAATGAGCGGATGATGACGCCATGAGCATCACGACCTACGCCGAGCTGCAGAGCGCGATCGGCAACTGGCTCGATCACAGCCTGTTCAGTGCGCGCATCCCGGAATTCATCGCGCTGTTCGAGGCCGCGGGTCGAGCTCGCCTACGTGCATCCCTCCTACCTGCAGGCGGCGTATCCTTCGGCGCCGGCGGACGTGCCGCGCATCTTCACCATCGAAGGCGCGACACTTAAGGTCCGCCCGCTCGATCAAACCGCGCTCGAGGTCAACTATTTCCAGAAGATCCCGGCGCTCGCGACCAGCGATCCCAACTGGCTCCTGACCGCGCATCCCGACCTCTACCTCTTCGGCGCGCTGGTCGAGGCCGAGATGTTCGGAGTGAACGACGAGCGCGCGCCCATGTGGAAGGCGCGCCGCGACGAGATCTTCGACGAGATCGACAAGCTCAACAACAAGACGCGCGGCGGCGACCCCGGCGCCGCGCGCGTGATGGGAACAACGCCGTAAAGACCCTCGTCCTGAGGAGCGTCCACCGATCTCGGGTTTACCCGAGATCGGCGCGTTAAGCGCGCAAGTCGGGTAAACCCGACTTGCGTGAGCGACGCGTCTCGAAGGACGGCCATAGCGCGTCGAAGACGCGCGTGAACGCGCTTTAGGTGCGGCCATGCTTCGAGACGCCGCGCCATAGCGCGTTGAAGACGCGCGTGAACGTGCTTAAGGCGCGGCTCCTCAGCATGAGGACGGAGATTGCCAATGCCTGTACTCCCCTTCGCCGATTGGAAGCCGGATCTGTCGCCGTACAAGGCGGCGAGCTCGCAAATCATCCAGAACGTGTTCCCGCGCGCCGACGGCTATGGGCCGGTGGCGAGCGTGTCGCAGTATTCGCAGGCGCTCCCATGCCGCGGCTATTTCTATGCCCGCAACGCCGACCAATCGGTGACCGTGTTCGCGGCCACGGCGACGAAGCTCTACAAGCTCAACAACACGACGTTCGCGTGGACCGACGTCAGCAAGGGCGGCGGCAGCTATACCGGCGTCGGCAACGGCGAGCAGTGGCAATTTGCCCAGTTCAATAACTTTGTCATCGCCGTGCAGATCAACACCGTGCCGCAAGTGTTCGACCTCACGTCATCGTCGGCGTTCGCCGATCTCGGCGGCTCGCCGCCGCAGGCGCGCTACGTCGCGGTGGCCAACCGCTTCGTGGTGCTCTCCGGCATGGGCACGGCGACGCCCTACCGCATCCAATGGTCGGGCCTCAATGCCGTTACCACCTGGACGTCGGGCGTGAACTCGAGCGACTTCCAGGATCTCCCCGACGGCGGCGTGGTGCGCGCCATCGGCGGCGGCGAGACCGGACTGATCACCCAGGACGCGGCGCTGCGGCGCATGGTCTTCGCGCCGGGCGCGCCCTATGTGTTCCAGATCGACCGCGTGGCCCAGGACAAGGGCATTTTCGCGCCGCTGTCGCTCGTGCGCGGCGGCGACCGGCTGTTTTTCGCCGGCAACGACGGCTTCTACATGATCCTGCCGGGCGGCTATCCGATTCCGATCGGAAAGGAGCGCTTCGACCGCACCTTCTTCGCCGACGCCGACGCCAGCCAGCTGCATCTGATCATCGGCGCGAGCGATCCGCGCGCCACGCGCGTCTATTGGACCTACAAATCGCTCGCCGGCTCGGCCGGCTTGTTCGATAAGATCCTGGTCTACGACTACAGCATCGAGCGCGCCGCGCTGATCATGCAAAGCGGAGAATACCTCGCGACCTTGGCGCGGCCGGGCCTCACCCTCGAGGGCCTGGACAGCATCTCGAGCTCGATCGACGCGCTGACGTTCTCCCTCGATGACGTCGCGACGTCGGCGCTGTCGCAGCTCTCGATCGTCGACAGCTCGCACGTGCTCGGCTTCTTCGGCGGCCCGATCGCCGGAGGGCCGGCGTTGGAGGCGACGCTTGACACCGCCGAGCAGACGCTTGACCGGCGCATGCGCGTCAAGGGCTTTCGTCCCATGACCGACGCGCCGACTTGCTACGGCTCGATCGGCGCGCGCGAAAACCTGCAATCCACGGTCACCTATTCGGCCGAGCAGGCGGTCAACGGCAAGGGGCTGTGCCCCGCCAACGTCTCGACGCGCCTCGCCCGCGGGCGGTTGCGCATCCCGGCCGGCACCGCGTGGACGTTCGCGAGCGGCGTCGAGCCCATGGTGGCGCAAGAAGGCGTGCGGTAGCAAAGGGCGTTCACGCCGTGACGCCCTCATGCTGAGGAGCCGCGCGAAAGCGCGGCGTCTCGAAGCATGAGCGCGCCGCCGTCCTTCGAGACGGTGGCTTCGCCGCCTCCTCAGGACGAGGGACAAAGTTTCGAGAAGCAGCAATGGCAAATACCCTCTCGCCCGACGAAAAGGACATCTACAAGATCGTGCGCGCGATACGCGATCTGTTCGAGGGGCGATCGAATGCGGTCGGCTCGTTCACGCTGACGCCGAACGCAGCCTCGACCACGGTGACGGCGCGCAACTGCGGCGCCGGCTCGACCGTGCTGCCGTTTGCGAAGACCGCCAATGCCGCGGCCGAGATCGGCAACGGCACGATGTATATCGGCACCGTCAACAACGGTTCCTTCGTCGTCACCCACGCCAACAACGCGCAGGCCGATCGGACCTTTCTTTATGTCGCGCTCGGTTGATGCAAGGTCGTCATTGCCGGGCTTGACCCGGCAATCCATCCTTTCTCGCAAGAAGATGGACCCGCGGGTCAAGCCCGCGGGTGACGCGAAAGAGCGCGCGATAGCGTGCTGCCAACTCATCTGCGTCGATCCGGCGCAGGCGCATGAATTCTGGCCGCACGTCGCGTCGCTGATCAAGGCGGCGATGGAGAGGGGGCGGCTCTCGAGCTACGCCGACGTCGAGCGTTCCGTGCGCAACGGCAGCGCGCTCCTCTGGCTCGCCTGGAACGGCGAGACGATCAAGGCGGCCGCGGTGACGGAGCTGACTTCGGCGAACGGCGAAAAGTTCTGCACCATCGTGGCCTGCGGCGGCCACGACCGCTCGCAATGGCTGCCGCTGATTGCACGCCTCGAAGCCTATGGCAGGCGTGAGGGCTGCGCCGCCATGCGCATCTACGGCCGCCGCGGTTGGCGCAAGCTCCTGCCGGAGTACCGCACCACCCGCGTGCTGTTGGAAAAGGAATTGGTCACACATCGTCACCCGCGGGCATAGCGCGTCGGAAGACGCGCGTGAACGCGCTTATGACCCGCGGGTCCATCTTCTTCGCGAAAACGATGGATGCGCGGGTCAAGCCCGCGCATGACGACGTTGCTACTACGGAGTTTCATAGCATGGGCGGAACCACGCAAACCGTCGACAAAAATCAGGCGGTCAACAGCCTCGTCAATTCGAGCAACAGCACGAGCGGCGCCACCACCGGCGCCACCAGCGCGAGCGGAACAACCAATCCGTGGGCGCCAGCGCAGCCGTTTCTCTCTGGCATCCTCGCGCAGCTGCAAGGGCAGCTCGCCAACACCTCGCTCACGCCGCAGGAGAACGCTGCGATTGGCGGGCTTGCCGGCAGCTCGGGCTATATCAGCCAGTTCCTGCCGCAGACGACCGATCTCGCCAACGCGCTGCTCGCCGGCGGCGACGCGCAGGCGCAGGCGCCGATGATCAGCGGCGCCTACCAGCAATATCGCGGCGAGCTCAATCCATACCTGCAGACGAGCTTCCTGGATCCGCGTTCGACGCCCGGCTTTTCCGACGCGCTCGCCGCCACCAACGCCGACATCACCAACCAGGTGAACGGCATGTTCGCCGGCGCCGGCCGCGACCTCTCGGGCCTCAACCAGCAGGCGCTGGCGCGCGGTTTGAGCCAAGGCGAGGGGCAGCTCATCGCCAACCAGTACAATCAGAACGTCGCCAACCAGCTCGGCGCCATGGGATCGCTCTACGGCGCCGGCAACACCACGGCGGGGCTGCTCTCGAGCCTCAACCAGCAAGCGCTCGCCAACCGGCAAGCCGGTCTCGGCGTCGCGAGCACGGGGCAGAGCTTCGCCAACATGCCCTACGAGCAGCAATTGGCGGCGGCGGCGCGCTCGCGCGGCATTCCGCTGCAGACGTTGCAGACATTGGCGCAGCTCGGCGTGCCGATCGCCGGGCTGGGGAGCTCGTTCGCCAACACCGGCGCGGCGTCGGGAACGACGTCCGGGACGCAGAGCGGCACGCAGATCGGCAACACCACCGGCGCGAGCACGCAGACGACGTCGACGCCGTTCAATCCCTGGTCGCTGGCGCCGCTCGCGTTCCTTCCGACGACGGGCGGCAGCTCGCTCGGCGGCGGCATCCTCGGATCGCTCGGCGGCGGCCTCTTCAACGCGCTGTCCAACGGATTCATGGGCCCGGGATCGTTCAACCGGGGGTAATAAGTTGGTCAGGTCACGGCAGCCGGATTGCACACAACAGGAAAAAAGCCATGGCGGGAATTCTCGATTTCACCGGCGCTGCGCCGCGCGGCGGCGTGCTGCCGTTTGCGAACACAAATCCCATCGAAGACAGCCGCAACGCCATTCTCGGCTATCTCGCCGGCGCGCTCCAAGGCGGCAATCTCGGCCAGTCGATCGGCCACGGATTGGCGGGATGGCTCACGGGGGAGCGCCTCGATCAGCAGCGGCTCGCGCCCGGTCAAACCTATCGCGCGCTCGCGCAGGCCGGCGTTCCCGACCCCGTGGCCAAAGCCGCCGCGTTGAACCCGCAGGTCATGAAGGCGGTCGCGCCCAGCTATTTCGCTCCCCAGCCGTTCAAGGATGTCGCCGCGCTCAACGCCGTCATCGGTCGTCTCGGCGATCTCATGATCGCCGCGGACAAGCGCGCGGGCATTGCGGCTCCAAGCGCGTCGTCCGATCCGCAAACGCCCGCGCGCGGGGACGTCGCTCGCGCGCGCGACGCCGTCGCCGACGACATGGCGCACGTGCTGCGCTCGGGCGGCATGGGCGAGGACGACATCCGCGCCTGGAAAGACGCGCTCGATTCATCCGCCTCGGCCGACGAGCTCAAGGCGGTGATCGGCCGCGGCATCGAGCGCGTGAATGCGCGTCTTGCCGATCTGCAAGCGCGATACCCCCGCGGCGCCAAGGCGCCGCCCGAACTGCTCTCGCCCAAATCGAAGGCCGCGCTGGACAGGCTACGGCAATGGACCGCGCCCGCTGGAGGATCGATGATCGGCAAACCGGGCGAGCGCACGCTCGGATGGGAGCGCGGCCAGGGACCGATTTAGCACCTCGTGCCTAGCAGCAGCCCCGGAACCGACCTTTGCCAACGGCGTAACGCGCCTGCTGGCGTTCGCGGAAAAACTCCACATAGCTCATGATTGGCTGGTCGGGATGGTTGGCTCGCCGGTGCGCCACGTAGGTTTCGTAGTCGGGAACGCCGATCATCAGCCGCGCGGCTCGTGTGGCCCAGTAGACGGTTGCGCCCGCCGCGCTCGCGGAGCGATCGAACAAGTTTTGCAGGTCAGACATGGCGACCTCCCACGGCCGCGCCGGCGAGCCCGATTTCCACTGCGGTCGCCTGCGGGCTGGCCAGCGCCTTCCAAATGTCGATCAGGGCATAGATCACGGTCGCAACGACGACCAGCACGAACACCGCGGCAAGCGTCGCATCGATGTAGTCGTTGACGACGATCCGGGTCATCTCGGCGGCCGACTTTGCCGGCGCCAGCAGCTGACCGGCTGCGATCGCGTCCCCGTATTTGAGCGCATGGCTGATGAATCCCACGTTCGGATTTGGACTGAACACCTTCTCCAATCCGGCGGTTGTTGTGCATGCGACGAGCCAAGTCGCAGGCGCAATCGTTACCAGCGCGAAGCGCTCGTGTTTCATCTTGAACAGCACGACCGTGCACAGCGTCAGCGCGATCGCCGCGAGCATCTGGTTGGCGGTGCCAAACAGGGGCCACAGCGTCCAGATTCCTCCGAAGGGGTCGATCACGCCGACATACAAGAAGTATCCCCACAGCATCACCGACAGCGCGGACCCGATCAGGTTGTTGGTCCAGGACGTGGTTGCCTTGAAAGGCGGCAGGGCATTGCCGACCAGATCTTGAATCATGAAACGGAGCACCCGTGTTCCGGCGTCGACCGTGGTCAGGATGAACAGCGCCTCGAACAGGATCGCGAAATGGTACCAAATTCCCATCAGCGTCGGCCCGCCGAGAAAGGACGACAGGATGCTCGCCATGCCCACGGCGAGCGTCGGTGCTCCGCCGGTGCGCGACATGATCGTCGTCTCGCCGACATCCTTTGCCATCTGGGCAATCTCGCTCGGTGTCACCACAAACCCCCAGGACGAGATCACCTGTGCGGCTTGCTCGGCGGTGGTGCCGATCAGCCCTGCCGAGCTGTTCATGGCGAAGTAGACGCCGGGATGGATGACGCTGGCCCCGATCATCGCCATGATGGCGACGAACGACTCCATGAGCATCCCGCCGTATCCGATGAATGCAATCTGGCGTTCGTTCTCGATCATCTTCGGCGTGGTTCCGGACGCGATGAGCGAATGCCATCCGGAAACCGCTCCGCAGGCGATGGTGATGAACAGGAACGGAAACACGCTGCCGGCCCAAACCGGCCCGCTGCCGTCGATGAACTTGGTCACGGCGGGCATCTGCAGATCGGGACGAACGATGATGATGCCGACGGCCAGCAGCGCGATGGTGCCGATCTTGAGGAAGGTCGAGAGATAATCGCGCGGCGCCAGCAGCAGCCAGACCGGAAGCACGGAGGCGACGAACCCATATCCGATGATGATCAGTGCGAGCGTCTCGCCTTTGAAGTCGAAATAGGCGGCGAGCGCAGGCGTCTCGGAGACCGTCCTTCCGTAGATCAGCGCCGCGAGCAGCAGCAGGCAGCCGATGAGCGACATTTCGCCGACATGGCCGGGGCGGATGAACTGGTTGTAGATCCCCATCAGCAACGCGATCGGGATCGTGCAGAACACCGCGAAGGTTCCCCACGGGCTGCCGATCAGCGCCTTGACCACCACGAGGGCGAGAACCGCAAGGACGATGACGCAGATCAGGAGAATGCCCACGCCGGCGATCGTGCCTGCAACCGGTCCCATCTCGGCACGGACCATGTCGCCGAGCGAACGACCGTCGCGCCGGGTCGACAGGAACAGCACCGTCATGTCCTGGACCGCGCCGGCAAACACTGCCCCGGCGAGAATCCACAACGTGCCTGGCAGGTAGCCCATTTGGGCGGCAAGCACGGGACCGACCAGTGGACCCGCGCCTGCAATCGCCGCGAAGTGATGGCCGTAGAGCACGTACCGATTGGTCGGGACGTAATCGAGACCGTCGTTATGGCGGTAGGCGGGCGTTGGCCGCGTGCCATCGACGCCGAGCGCCCTCTCGGCCACGAATAGCCCGTAGAATCGGTAGGCGATGAAATAGATGCAAACCGCGGCGACGACCAACCACGCAGCATTAACCGCTTCGCCCCGATTGAGCGCTACGATCGCGAACGAAACGGCACCCAGTACGGCGACCCCTGCCCATAAGATCTTCGTCTGCCACCCCGTTGTATCCGTGAAGATGCCCATCGCTGTCCTCCCGTCGTGCAGCCAAGTCTTGACCGGCTCGCCGGGGCAAACATTACCACGTCGCGCCCGCGGTTGGATTTGACTCCTCGGCTGCCCGCGCATGGCTGCCCCGCTTGGCGGGGCTTTGTTTTTGAGGTCCGACAATGAGCTTCTGGAAATGGTCTCGCACCGCCGCCAACAACGCCACCGCCGACGGCTCGATCGATTGGGCGGAAGGGGCCTGCGCCTCCACAGTAACGGATTGCGCGCGCGAGCTGCGTCGGCGGCATAGCTGCTGCCCGGCCTGACACGCGCATGACATCACTCTGTGGTTGCTGGCTGAGGTCGAGGCCGGATAGCCTTGGGTTTTGTCCGTCCGACCGTTCGCCTCACGACCGCGCTTGCAACGCCCGACCGCGGGCGTGGCGCGTTCGATCGGACTTAAAGCGCAAGGGGGTGACCATGTCGCGCATGTCCGTTAACCATATCGCCGTGCTGCTCGCCATCGGCGCGATCGTGCCGATGCAATCGTTCGTTTCGAGAGCCCGTCAAGTCTTTCCAGCGGCATCAAACACCATTGCAGATATTCGAGAACTCTCCGATGGCCGCGTCGTCGTCGCCTCCATGGCTCCAAGCCTATCGCTCTTTGATCGGACGGGCTCGGTCTTATGGAAACACGACGCGCTGGGTACTGACTTCTCTGATCAAGCCGCAACTCTCAAAGTCAGCCTGGACGGAAAGCAAGTTCTGTTTCATTTCGACCGCAACGATGACAAGTCGCTGGCCACTTTCGACATTAGCACGCGGGCACTTGATCTATCTCCAGCGCAGCGCCCAGAGCTCATCGCCGCCCGCGTTGAGGGACTTCCAATCACGAATTGGCGAAATAGCGGAGAGCCGAAAATTAAAAGAAAACTTCTTGCAATCGAAAGGTACGAAATCTCCCGCAGCCTTGCCATTACACACGACGCTCGCAGTTTCTGGCTTGGAAGCGACTGGAGCCTTCGCCACTTCGATGCCACAGGCGCTTTGATCCGGACGATCCAAGGGACAGGTACTGTGTATGCTGTAAACCTCGCGGCTGATGATCGGTTAGTGATCGCTGCGCGTGATGATGGCACGATCCGTTGGTATCGGAGCGATGATGGCGCGGAACTTCTGGCCTTTTATCCTCACTCGGATCGTAAGCGATGGGTCGCGTGGACACCCCTCGGCCACTACGCGGCCTCGCCAGGGGCTGAGGATTTGATCGAATGGCAGATCAACCGCGGCCTCGATCAGGAACCTGCTACATATTCCGCATCGCGATTTCGCGATCAATTCTACCGGCCAGACGTGATCGAACGCGTGCTCGATACGCTCGATCCCAAGAAGGCGCTAGAGGCAGCTGATGACGCGGCAGGTCGTACACGCACTTTGATCAAGTCAATTGCGGAAACCACTCCCCCGCGCGTCGCGATTGTCGATCCAGCGGACGCAACATTCATTGAGCGGCCCGAACTCGTCGTGGCCTACACGATAGAGGACCGTCCGGGCACTGTGATCAAACGCATCCGATTAATGCTTGATGGAACCGTGGTGGCCGAGAAAAAAGATCAAGCGGTTTCCGCGGATGGCCGGATGGCGGGTGAGTTCAAGGTCCCGCTTCAAGGGGAGCAGTCGCTGATAACATTGCTCGCAGAGAACGAACATGGGAGCAGTGACCCCTCCAGTGTACGCATCCGCCGCGATCCCACCACAGAGGCCCACAAACCGACGCTCTATGTGCTTGCGGTTGGGGTCGCCAAATTTAAAAACCATTCACACCTCAAGCTCAATTTCGCGGACGCTGACGCGAACGCCTTTGTCGAGCGCATTATGAAACAGGAGCACGGGCTTTACAGTCGGGTTTTAGCACAAACCCTGGTGAACGAGCAGGCGACGGTAGAGGCAATTCTGAAGGGCCTCGAATGGCTGGAGCGAAATATGAGCCCCCGTGACGTGGCGGCGGTGTTTTTCTCCAGCCATGGGGCGAATGATGCAAGCCGACAGTTCTACCTTCTGCCGTATGAGGTGAACGTTCAGGACGACATCACCCTCCGCCGCAGCGCCCTTCGTTATGTAGACCTGCGTGACACTCTCGTACACCTCGCAGAGCGGGGAAAAACCTTGCTCTTCCTCGATGCATGCTATTCCGGCAACGTTTTGGCTGGCGCGAAGCAAATAGCGCCACCCGACATAGACATGGTGGCAGCTGATCTGGCGAGCGCCGAAGGCGGCGTGGTCGTGTTCAGCTCTTCCACGGGCAAACAGTTCTCAATGGAGTACCCGGAGCTTGGCCACGGGGCGTTCACGGCGGCCCTTCTTGAGGCTTTCGACGGCAAGTCCGACCGCCCCCCACCCTGGCTTCGTGTCAGCGATCTTGAAATCTGGCTGGCAGCCCGGGTCAAGGAACTGACAAAGGGTGCGCAGACACCCAGGACCACCATCCCCGGCGAACGCTTCATCAACCCGCGCGTGTTCATGGTTCAGCAGCAGGCGCGATGAGGCGATCATCGAAACCTGTTCTGATCCATTAGGCGCCTCCGGGTTGGCGCCGTTCTGTGATCAAAATACTACACTCCACGGCTTTTTTGGAAGCGCGCGTCTCCCCCGCGCACAATTGCAATTTTTCTTCACAAAGCAGGAGTAAACACAAGAACCGGTGCCGATGCACAAATCGTCGGGAAGCGAAATTCCCGACACGGCGCCGGACGTGGAATGGCTCGCAAGCGTAGGCTCCATCGTGGTGGCATTCTGCTTTGCGCAGTCCTATTCTCACATGGCGTCCTAACCTGAGGGTCCTCCCGGCGGGGGAGTAAAAGGCTCTGCGTCAGCTCGCGCTCGATCGCGAGACGGCTCAGCTTTGGCCTTTCCGCAGTGAATGCCGGCGGAAAACGGAGATGGACATGTTCAAGAGCAAAGCACCCGAGAAGGATAAGGATACGGCGGCACACGCGGCCGAAGCCGTGGAGAGGGCGTTGCAACAGCAACACCCGGTCGTCGAAGAGCCCCCGCCGCGGCGGCACCCGGCGACGAACGCGGGGCCAAGCTCTTGCATCGGCTCCGGAATGTCGATCGTCGGCAACATCGAATGCAGCGGTCCGGCGCAGGTCTACGGCCGCATCAAAGGCGAGCTGCGCGCCTCCGATCTTCTCATCGGCGACGGCGCACAGGTCGAGGGCAGCGTCATTGCGCAGGACGTCACGGTCTGCGGCCGCGTCAAGGGCACCATCCGTGCCGTCCGCGTCAAGCTGCAGAACGGTGGGGCGGTCGAGGGTGACATTTTTCATCGGTCGTTGTCGATCGACGAGAACTCTGTGTTCGAAGGATCGTCACGGCGCGTTGAAAATCCAACGGACCTACCGGCGGTCGACGCCAAAGGCCCGCGGGAAGAAGACATGCGCGGCTCGGCCCTGGCCCCGTATTTGCAGCGCGTCGAAGGATCGGCATCCACCGAGTGGTCCGAGTCGACGGCTGAGCCGAAGCATTAAGGCGCGCGCACACTAGTGTCCCGATTCCGAAGTTCGCATCATTGTGCCGCAGCCTCGTTTGCGAACTTCGGAATCGAAGGACACTAGCAACTTATTGATCTAGTGTGGCTTTGGTTCAGAAGTCCGCATTTCGGACGCGGCCAACAATGATGCGGACTTCTGAACCGCCACACTAGACGTTCTCCAGCGCCCGCGTCGTCCCGCGCCCTTAGGGCCGCTCGTGCTCGCGACTGGATGACGGCGCATTGCGGACGGCCGCGGCGCCCGTGACTTTCGGCAAGACATGCCACAGGACGTGAGCACAGCTTTAGCGTTGGCCCAACCGGACCGGCGTTTCGCGAGCGCCTTCGTGACGGCCCAGGACGGCCTCAGGCTGCATGTGCGTAGCTACGGGTCTCGCGTCGCTTGCGCGCGTCCAGTCGTTTGCCTGCCCGGTCTCGCCCACACCGCAGCCGACTTTGATCCCTTGGCGACGGCGCTCACGGCCGACCCTGCCAAGCCGCGGCTCGTATTGGCGCTCGATTATCGCGGCCACGGCCAATCCGAATACGACCGCAACGCCGACAACTACACGCTTCCGGTCGCACTCGCCGACCTCTCGGCCGTCGTGATCGCGCTCGAGATCGCGCCGGCCATAGTCGTCGGCACCTCCTACGGCGGCCTCCTCGCCATGATGCTGGCGGTATGGCGGCCGACGGCGATCGCCGGCGTCATCCTCAACGACATTGGTCCTGTCATCGAGCCGCCGGGCCTGCTGCGGATCAAAAGCTATGTGGGAAAGCTCCCGGTCCCGCGCAGCTTCGAGGAGGGCGCGGACATCCTGCGCTGGTGGTTCGACGCGCAGTTCCCGAAGCTCGCACCGCAGGATTGGATCGCGTTTGCCCGGCGCACCTGGCGCGAGCACCGCGGCCAACTGGTGCCCGACTACGATCTCAAGGTGGCCCGCACGCTGCAGGCGGCCGATCTGCAGCATCTCCCGACGTTGTGGAGTCACTTCGACGCGTTGGCGCGGGTGCCGCTGATGGTTATTCGCGGCGCTAGGTCGGATATGCTGGCCTCGACCACGCTCGATGCGATGCTCAAGCGGCGCAGCGAGATCGACATCGCCGTGGTGGCGGATCAGGGTCACGCGCCGTTGCTGACCGAGCCCAAGCTGATGCGGCGGATCGCAGATTTTGTCGCATCGTGCGACGTCTCCGCCCGGCTGTGACCGGGGGAGCGGCTGCATCAGGGGCGCTATAGCCATAGCGTATAGCCATCCGCGGCCGCACGCACGGCCGCCTCGGCAGTCAAGAAAACAAATCCATGGTCCGACTCATCATCGAGAGAGAGCGAGCGCAAACATCCCGCTGACCCGACGATCAGAAACAGGACCCCGCCATTGAGCTTTGATCCGGGGCTGAAGAAAGAACATGTCGCCGGCCGTTCCAATCCCGCCGCGAGTCCTCCTGCATAGGTGAGTTTTTTCGCGACCCGTCCGTACTGCCCGGTTTCCCCCGCGTTAGGCGAGGTCATGACACGGGGAGGGCTCGACGTGGGTTGCAAAAGCCGGACCCGATACTACCGCTTCCGACGACCGTGCTGACGGTAAACGCGGACCGCCGCGGCCGGGATTGCAGTCAATGCCCAGGGGCGTGGGGACGAGACCAAGATCAGCCCGTGCAGCGTGGAGACGTGCTGGTGTGGCCGTTAGCGGCGATCGGGAGGGAACGCAAGCGGCAGGAAGAAGCTTGGAAGCATTCCAAAGAGGACGGCGGCGGGGAGAGTGTCGGTGCTCCGGGAAGGGGGGATTCGGCGCCGTCCGGCAGCGATTGAGGCAAAGCCGAGAAAAACCGACCGCCGCACCCAGGGGATGGCCTGTCGTGTCCGCGCAGGCGACTTGCTTGCAATTAGTTGCTAGCTCAAAGCAACTCTGGCCGGTACTTAAAGTGCATCGTATCGAAGGCACAAGATCGACACCGCGACGCGTATACGACTGTATGGCCAGTTGCCGCAAAAGCGTTCAGGTCCTCGGCGCTTTTTTTGTTAGTGCAACCGCAGATCCAATTGTAATGGCGCATAAATTGTGTCAAGCAGGGACCAGGGAATCTTCGAACCAACGAATGCCGGTTGGCGACCATTGCTTGAATCGAAGTGCCGCCGGGGGGTCGCAAATGCATCAAGGCTTGCAGGAGTGAGGCCGCAGGGTAATTGCGGGTGTCGCACCTTTACCTCGACTTGGTCATAAATCGCCAAGATGGGAAGATGCGCCGCCTTACCAATGGCCCATGCACCCACCTAAGCCGAAACGGATTGACCATCTTTTCGACCAGGCGAAGGTCGAAGAGGTCAATATTGGAGGTTGAGGGGAAGCTGCTATGGCTACGCAGAAACGGCACTCCAAGGTGGAAGTCGCGACGAAGCTGGCGCAGGCAAATGATTTGGCTGGGCAAGGCAAACCGCAAAGCGAAATTGCGCGCACGCTGGGTGTGAGTGTCATGACCTTGCACCGGTGGCGCAAAGCGCCGCCGCCTGCGCCTCAGCCTGCACGCGAGGCGGACGAGCCCGATTGGACGCGCAGCGGGGACGACCGAATTACCGAACTCCAGCTCGAAAATTCACGGTTGCGGCGACTGGTGACCGATCTGCTTCTTGAGAAGATCAAGCTCGAAGAAGCTGCCCAGAGAACAAAAGCTTTCGGCATGACGCGACGACGACGAGCATCCCGATAAATGGCCAGCTGTCTTTCCGAAAAATTCCATCCGGCCCGGATTCGCATCATGCAGCCGCCAATGCGTCATCATCGAAAACCGGCCGGATGACGGCAAGGACTGGCGCCATCGCGCAGCGCTTGAATTTGGAGCATGAGATCCACCACCCTGCCTCGAAGTCGCGCATTCTCTGCTTCGAGCCGCTCAAATAATCTCTGATCGCCGGCACTCTGCCCATCAAGCTGCGTGGTTTGAGGATTCCGCGCTGACAAGGCGGGTCCATTCGACCCGCCTCTCGGTTGCCGAGCGCGCCCACCGGCAAGCTGCAGACGCAGTACATTGTTCATGATCCACCCCCCATTGTCGAGGAGCAACGCGCGAGAACGGCTCGCCTTTTGCGCTGCGGCGCCTTCGAGCGGCCCGCAGTCGCTGCCCATCGATCCAGAAATGTTCGGAACTAGAGCCCCCCGAACATCTCGGGACGGCCAACATCCAACCTTTCAGAGGGTTCCCGCCGCGCCTGCCGCTTTCTATGCTTCCCTATCGATTCCCCCGGCACTGTGTTCTGTTTGCCACACTCGCCACGCTGATGCGCGGCTTGCTCTCACGAGCGGCGACCTCGCGTCTCGCCAGCGAGACGGCTCTACGCTTTGGCCACCAACCGGCGTCTAGCTAGGGGCGCTCCCCGTGAAGACCTGCCGCAGTTTGCCTGCAGGATCGGCATGTGGGACGGCGACGGGGCTGGGCGTGTTCGCACACCGCGCAGACTGTAGTCGCGCATAGGAAGGAACGCCTCTCTTGGACGCCCGCTTAGTGCAATGTGAACAGAAAAGACACTGCCATCCAACCATCGCCGTTGGCACTTCTGCGACATGGCAAGGTCGCGGATTGACTTGGGCTTGAAGGCGCATCTTCTGCAACACACGGCAGAAAAGCGCATTTTTGTGATCGCCATCACATCGCAAGCGCAACGGCGTCGCTAGCCTCTCCCAAATTCAGCCCCGTCCACGCGGGGCTTGTTTGCTTGTTACGTCATCGATGGGGAGCGTTCCGGAAGGCATGGGTGCCATCCAACCAATGGTTGGGGGATGGCTTGGGGAGAGTGGGGGGTGGTTCATGAATAATGTACTGAGCCTAGAGCTTGCACGTAAGCGTGCTTCGCAACCGAGAGGCGGTTCGATGGGACATGTGGTCAAAAGACTAGGTCTGCCGCGGCGGAATTCTGAAACCACGGGGCTTGATGCGCGGAGTACGAGCAATCAAAGATTCCTTGACCGGCTCGAGGCCGAGAATGCACAGCTTCGAGGCATCGTGGTTGAACTCATGCTCCAGATTCAAGCGTTGCGGGATCGTGCCGAAACACTGACGGCGTAGGCCGCCTTTCAGGCCGCACGCGACGGCCTGCGACGATGCGCCCAGGCGAGAAGCGCATTCCGCGCGTGTCGCTAGCGCTCGGCCGCGGTTAGCTGTAGGGCACGAGTGCGTTCCTGGCGCCCACCCGCCGATGGCCGCGCCGCTTTCGCGGGCCATGCGGACATCAGCCGGCGATTGCTCGGACAATCACGATTTATGAGTGAGCGACACTCGGTTTCCGCCAACAGCCCCAGCGCT
>Ga0318497_10000112_pt1 | contig 22247 bp, 21 predicted proteins | sample GRESIP109b1f23_FD_203754 | JGI IMG/M metagenome (GOLD analysis project Ga0318497, IMG submission 203754) | Tropical soil microbial communities from Luquillo Experimental Forest, Puerto Rico - GRE.SIPMG.109b1f23 | ecosystem: Environmental > Terrestrial > Soil > Tropical forest > Bulk soil... | reverse complement strand
CTCCCCCGCTGCGCGGGGCCCCCACCCCGGAGGTGTTCCCTCAGTGATACGGGCGCTGCTCCTTGCTCTCCGCCGCCGCGGCGTCGCCGAGCGGGGTCAGCACGGAGCGGCCGGCGCCACGGCGGCCCACCGCGGCCGGCTCGGACGCCGTCTGCGGACGCTCGCCGCCGGTCCGCGGGAGGAACCGGCTCGCCAGCGCGAGGAGCTCGACGCTCAGCGCCGGCGCGAGCGCGTTCACGACCCGCAGCGCCCGCCACGGCCACCCGAGCGCGACGAAGCGCTCCCCGCGCTCGCAAGCCCGCACGATGCGCCGCGCCGCACGTCCGCCGTCGAGGGTGAGGAGGGGCAAGCTGGACATGACCGCGAGCAGGCTCGCCTCGTCGGCGCGCTGGCCCTTCGCGAGCGCGTCCCGGAACGAGCCGGTCCGGATGAGGCCCGGCACCACGGTGGTGACGGCGACCCCGTCCCGCGCGACCTCGGCGGCGAGGCCGGTCGAGAACCCCAGCGCGGCGAACTTCGCGCTCGTGTAGCCGAGCAGGTGCGGTACCGCGACCGTCCCGCCGATCGAGGTGACGTTCACGATTCGCCCCGACCTGCGGGCTCGCATGCCGGGCAAGATCGCCATCGTGCAGTGCACCGTGCCCCAGAAGTTCACGGCCATCGCATCCTCGAGATCCCGGAGCGAGACCCGCTCCGCGGGCGCGACCTGGACGATGCTCGCGCTGTTGACGAGCACGTCGATGCGCCCGCGCCGCGCCTCCGCGGTCGCGACGAGCCGCTCGACCGCCGCCCGGTCGGCGACGTCGCACGGGACCGCCAGGACGTCGGCGCCCGCGCGCTCGAGCTCCTGCCGCGCGGCCTCCAGCTCCTTCTCGTCGCGCGCGCAGAGCACGAGGCGCGCCCCGCGTGCGGCGAGCTCGCGCGCCAGGAGCAGCCCGAGCCCGCGCGAGCCGCCGGTCACGAGCGCGCTGCTGCCGCGCAGCGACGTCCCGCGCGAGCGCACGAGCGTGAGGCCCGACAGGAGCCCGGCGCCGAGCAGTCCGGCGGGGGATCGAACGGTGGCGAACGCCATGGCGACTCCTCGGGACGACAGGCAGCATGAAGGTCGTCACGCCGCCAGGCCGGGACCAGCGGATCGACGCGACAGGCCGGCGCTCGGCGGGATCGACCGCGCCGCGCTAAGACGCTGCGTGATGCCGCAGCCCCGGGCCCGCGCGATGGATTCCCCGACCCTCATCGGGCGGCAGGAGAAGGGCGATCGGGTGCTCTTCGCCACGGCGCTCTCGCTCGCCGCCGGGCTCATCCTCCCCTTCGCGTTCGTCCACCTCGACGACGCCGACGGCGTGGTCTACGCGGTCGTGGCGCGTCACGTCGCCGCCGACGGGCGGCTCTTCGAGCTGCGGTTCCTCCCGGAGATCTTCCCGGAGTTCCGCGAGCACCCGCCGTTCTTCTTCTGGCTGTGGGCAGGGGCGCTCCGGCTCGCCGGTCCCGGCGCGTTGCCACTCCTCGGGGCGTCGTGCGGCCTGGCGACCGTCGCGATCGCGTTCCGCGTCGGCCGCGCGCTGCTCGGCTCGCGCGCCGCGTTCCTGGGCGCCGTGGCGCTCGCGACGGTCGAGTCCTTCTTTCGCTACCAGGCCCGACCCCGCCTGGACCCTCCCCTCACCCTGCTCTGCACCGCCTCCGTCGCGCTGCTCGTCGCCGCGCGGGGGCGCGCCGCCTGGCTCCTCGCGGGCGGCCTCGCCGCGGGAGCCGGCGTCCTCGTGAAGGGCCCGCCCGCGCTCGGCGCTCCGGTGGCCGCCGCGCTCGTGCTCCTCGCGCTCGGCCGCGGCCGCGAGCTGCGGAGTGGCCGCGCGTGGGCCATCACGGGTACGGCCGCCCTCGCCCCGGCGGCGCTCTTCATCGGCTACGACCACCTGGCGCTCGGCGGGACGTGGTGGCGAGGGTACGTCGGCGCTCAGGTGCTCGCCTCGGCGCTCGGGCGACGCCACGACGGCGCGGCCGACCACCTGTTCCTGCTGCGGTCGGTCATCGGCCGGCTGGGGCCGTGGGCGCTCCTCGCCGGCTGGGCGCTCGTCCGCGCCGCCTGGAGCCGGGGGACACCCCGTGCCCGCGCCGCGCTGGCGCTCCTCGCGTGGGCGGCGCTCCTGATCGCCGGCTACTCCCTGGCAGGCCGGGCCTGGTGGCACTACGCGATGCCGGCCTACGTGCCGCTGGCGCTCCTCTCCGGCGCCGGGCTCGACGACCTGCTCGGCCCAGGGGAGCGCGCCTTCCACGCCGCTCGCCGGATCGCGGCGGCCGCGGCGGTTCTCCTGCTCGCGGCGCTACCGCTCGCGCCGGCGCGCCTCGTCGTGGACGGCTGCCGCCTGGGCGAGCTGCCGCTGCTCACGACGGACCGCCCGCCGCCCGGGACGCACATCGGCCTCGCCACGGATCGGATCGCGCTCGCCGAGGCAGGCATCCTCGCCGACCACGCCGGCCTGGAGGCGGTGCCGATCGGCTCGGCCGACGAGCTGGGCAAGCGCGGCGATCTGTCGGTCGCGCTGTGGGATCGGCGCTGGCCGCTGCCGGCAGGGTGGAGCGCGGTGGGCGAGCAGGGCTCCTGGCTCGAGCTGCGGCGGCAGCCCGCGGCGTCCGCGCGCTGAGCTTCACTGCCCGGCCGGGGGCCGCCCCTCCGGCGGTGGCCCACGCCTGCGGTTAGGACCGGTTCGTGGCCACCCCTCACGCCGAGGCGATCCTTGCGAAGCTCGTCCCGTTCCTCGGAGGACTGCAGGAGCGCCTCTGCGCCGCGCTGGAGCACCTCGACGGCGCGGCCCGGTTCGGCCGCGACGCGTGGCAGCGCCCGGGAGGAGGGGGCGGCATCACCTGCGTCCTCGAGGACGGGGCGGTGCTGGAGAGGGCGGGCGTCTCGTTCTCCCATGTCCACGGCGAGCTGCCGGAGGCGTTCGCCCGGCGATTGCAAGGGGAGGGACGCGCCTTCGCGGCGGCCGGACTGTCGCTCGTCCTCCACCCTCTCAGCCCGATGGTGCCGGCGACCCACGCGAACTTCCGCTTCATCGCCCAGGGGGAGAAGGCCTGGTTCGGCGGTGGCAGCGATCTCACGCCGTACTACCTGTTCGAGGAGGACGCGAAGCACTTCCACCGGACCTGGCGCGAGGTGTGCGATCGGCACGATCCAGCGCTGTATCCGCGCCTGAAGGAGCGCTGCGATCGCTACTTCTTCCTGCCCCACCGCGGCGAGGCGCGCGGCGTGGGTGGCATCTTCTTCGACTTCGGCGACGTCGCGGACGACCTGCTGCGGGCGCTCGCGTTCGTGGTGGACTGCGCGGAGGCCTTCCTCCCCGCCTGGCTGCCGATCGCCGAGCGCCGGCGAGACGCTCCGTACGGCGAGGCGGAACGGCTCTGGCAGGAGATCCGGCGTGGCCGCTACGTCGAGTTCAACCTGCTCCACGACCGCGGCACGGTGTTCGGGCTCGAGACCGGCGGGCGCACCGAGTCGATCCTGATGTCGCTGCCGCCGCGCGTGCGTTGGGTCTACGACCACCAGCCGGCGCCCGGCAGCGCGGAGGCGCGCCTGGTCGAGGCCCTGCGGCGGCCGCGGGCGTGGGTGTGACGCTTCCGCGGCCGCCGGCCCATCAGCTCCCGCTGGGCCCTCCGGCGGCGCGGCGCTGCGCCCGCGTCGCCTGGGCCGCGTCGCGCCGCGACCGGACGGCCGAGGCGATCGCGCCCGCCGTCAGGATCGCCACCACCACGCCCAGTGAAACGGCCGCCGGGACGTGCACGACGTCCGCCAGCAGCATCTTGACCCCGACGACCACGAGCACGGCCGCGAGCGAGGGCTTGAGGTAGACGAAGCGCGCCACGAGCCCGGCCACCACGAAGTAGAGCGACCGGAGGCCGAGGATGGCGAAGATGTTCGAGGTGAAGACGATGAAGGGATCGGACGTGACGGCGAAGATCGCCGGAATGGAGTCGACCGCGAACAGCACGTCGGAGAGCTCGATCATGGCGAGCGCGAAGAAGAGCGGAGTCGCGACCCGCCGACCTCCCTCGCGCGTGAAGAAGCGGTTCCCGTCGAAGCGCGCCGTGCCGGGCACGAGGCGGTGCAGGGACGCGAGCAGCTTGCTCGAGGAGGGATCGTCAGGGGCGCCATGCCCGAAGACCAGCCGGATCCCGGTGAGCACCAGGAACCCGCCGAACAGGTACATGACGGCGTGGAAGCGGGCCAGCAGCGCCGCTCCGCCCCAGATCATGGCCCCCCGCAGCACGAGCGCCGACAGGATCCCCCAGAACAGCACCCGGTGCTGGTGAATGGGTGGGATCCCGAGCGCGCCAAACAGCACGACGAAGACGAAGATGTTGTCGACCGAGAGCGACTTCTCGATGACGTAGCCGGTCAGGAACTCGAGCCCCTGCGCCGGTCCGCCCACCCTCCAGACCAGCGCCGCGAATCCGAGCGCCAGCGCGATCCAGGCGGCCGACCACACCAGCGCCTCGCGCGCCCTGACGACGTGCTCCTTGCGGTGGAAGACCCCCAGGTCGAGCACCAGCATGAGCACCACGAAGGCGAGGAACCCGGCCCATTGTCCGACGCCATGTCCCATCGAGGCTCCCGAGCTGGCAGCGGCGGTCGAAGGCGGAGGTCGCGGACCCCCGGCCAGCGACCGGCATGAGCTTCACGATCCGGCGCCGGTCTTCTCCAGGTGTCCACCTCGTCCGTTCCGCGCCAGGCTCCAGCGCAGCGCGGGGGGCGTGACGAGCGTCGTCACCACCACGACGATGACGATGGCGGAGTATAGCGAGGGCGAGAGCACCGGGCGGCCGGAGAGCGTCAGGGTGAGCCCCATGTTGGCGAAGATGAGGCCGACCTCCCCTCGCGGCACCATCCCGATCCCGACGCTGAGTCGATCGACGCCCGTCCCGAGCACGCCCGCCGAGCACACCTGCTTGCCCGCGATGGCGGCGAGCGTGAGCGCGGCCGCCAGGCCCAGGATCGACGGATCGGCGAAGGCGCGCAGATCGGTGCGCATCCCCATCACCACGAAGAAGATCGGCACCAGGAAGCCACTGATGGGCCGGACCAGCTCCTCGAGGCCGTGCTCGCCGCGATCGACGAAGTCGCGGTAGTGGACGTCCTCCAGGATGAGCCCGGCCGCAAAGGCCCCCACGATGGGCGCGAGCCCCAGCTCGGCGGAGACCCAGGACAGGGCGAAGCAGAAGGCGAGCCCGGCGGCGAGCAGCACGCCCCGCGTCTGCAGGCGCGAGGCGAGGCGGAACAACCGCGGCGACAGCCACACGCCGAGCGCGAGCGAGCCGACCAGGAACGCGGCCGCCTTCGCGACGATGACGGTGACCTCGAACCCGGAGACCGACCCCCCGCGCGCGGCGGCGGCGATGACGCCGCCGACGACGGCCAGGATGACGAGCCCCAGCACGTCGTCGATGACCGCCGCGCCCAGGATGACGCGGGCCTCGGCCGACTGCGAGCGCCCGAGGTCCTGCAGGACGCGGGCGGTGATCCCGACGCTCGTGGCGGTGAGCGCGGCGCCGAGGAAGGCGTGCAGGTAGGGGCCGCCCTCGGGCACGAGCATCGCCCCGACCACCCATCCCAGCGCGAACGGCGCCGCCACCCCGAGCGCCGCCACGAGCAGCGAGGAGACGCCCACCTGCAGCATCTGCCGCACGGTGGACTCGAGCCCGACCTCGAAGAGCAGGATGAGCACGCCCAACCGCGAGAGCGTGTCGAGCGCCGCGTCGTCCCTCATCGCGTCGAGTCCGCTGTACCCGAAGAGCCCGAGGTTCCCGAGCAGCACACCCACGACGAGCTCCCCCAGCACCGCCGGCTGGCCGAGCCGGGTGGCCACCTCGCCGCCCAGCTTGGCGGCGACGAGGATCAGGGCGAGGTCGAGCGCAACGCGCGCGATGGGATCGACGTGAGCGCCCTCGGCGGCGTGGACCAGCGAGGGTCCGAGCAGTACGAGGAGGCTGCCGAGGAGCAGCGTGGCTCGGGAGCGCGTGATCATTTCGGCCGCAGGCTAACCGCTGCCGAGGACCGCGTCTCGCAGATCGAAGCTCCCGATTCGCGCCCCGGAGTCGGCGCTCGCCTGCGCGCTACCCGTCCGGTGCGCTCCGCCGCAGCGCCAGGAGGGCGCGGGCGAGATCGTCCGGCAGCGCCGCCTCGACCGACACGGCGGCGCCGGACGGCGCCGGAAAGGCGAGCCGCGACGCATGCAGCGCCTGCCGCGTGAGGCCCGCCCCGGGCGTCCCGTAGATGGCGTCCCCGAGCACCGGAAAGCCCGCCTCCGCGAGCTGGACGCGGATCTGGTGCGTCCGCCCGGTGTCGAGCCGCACCTCGAGCAGCGCCCCTCCACGGAGACGCTCGCGGAGGGCGAACTCGAGCCGGGCGCGCCGCGCCGATGCGACGCGCGTCGTGAAGCGCCGCGGATCGGCCGGGTCGCGCCCGTAGGGCGTGTCGAGCCGACCGGTCTCCGGCGGCGCGCCGGCCACGAGCGCGAGGTACGTCTTCTCGACAAGGCCCGCCTCGAACGCCGCCCGCAGCGCGGCGAGGGCCCGGTCGTGGCGCGCGAGGAGGAGACAGCCGCTCGTGTCGCGGTCGAGCCGGTGCGGGAGGCCGGGCAGCGCGCGGCCGGCGACGTCGAACCGGCCCAGCCGGCTCGCCGCGCCCACCGCCGAGCGGGCCCCGGGTCGAGCGGGCTCCACCGCGAGGCCGGGCGGCTTGTCCACCACGAGACAGTCCCCGTCGTCGTACAGCACCGGCAGCGCCGGCTCGTCCGGCGCCGGGGTGGGAGCGCGAGGCACCGGCCGCGCCACCTCCACCACCTCGCCCCCGAACAGCTTGCGGTGCGGCGAGCACGTCCGGCCGCGGATGCGGATCCGACCCTGCGACACCAGCGTGCGCGCCTGCTCCACCTTGACGGCGAGTGCGGCCGCGAGGAACCGATCGAGGCGCTCGCCCGCGGCCTCGCGCGGCACGTGCAGGATCTCGCGCTCCGTTTGCGGCCTCACCGCGTGGACGGTAAATTAGACGCATGCCGAAGGTCCAGGTCTACAGCAAGCAGCAGTGTCCGTACTGCGTCCGCGCCAAGGCACTCCTCCAGAAGAAGGGCGTCGCGTACGAGGAGATCGACGTCGAGCACGACGACGCGAGGCGCGCGTGGCTCGTCGAGGCGAGCGGGCAGCGGACGGTGCCGCAGATCTTCGTCGATGGGCGGCCGCTCGGCGGTTTCTCCGACATCGACGCGCTCGACAAGCAGGGCAAGCTCGACGCCATCCTCTGCGGTGAGGCTGCGTAGCGCCCCTCCTCCGGCGCCGTCGCAAACTCCGGCCTACTCACGCACCTCCGTCTGGCGTAGCTTGCCGGCGTGACCGCCGACCGCAAGGAGCAGTGCCTCGCCTGCCGGATCGTCGCGGACGAGGTCCGACCTGCGGGAGGGATCGTCTGGCGCGGCGAGGGCCTCACCGTCCACGGTCTCGCCGACCCTTGCCCCGTCCCCGGCTGGCTCGTCTTGACGAGCGATCGGCACGCGCGTGCCCTGTACGACCTCGACCCGGCGGAGCTCGCCGCCGTCGGGCCGGCGGCGGCGCAGGTCATGCGCGCGCAGCGGTCCGCGCTCGGCGCCGAGCACGTGTACGCGTTCGCCATCGGCGACGTACTGCGCCACTTCCACCTGCACCTCGTGCCGCGCTACGCCGACACGCCGGCGCGGCTGCGCGGCCGCGGCGCCTTCGACGCTCGACCGGAGGACTCCCTCCCCGCCTGGCGCGTCATCGCCGCGGCCGAGGCCGTGCGACGGGCGATCGCATCGGAGAAATGATCGTCAGCGGACGGCGTTGATCACGCCGCAGCGGCAGGCGAAGGCGAGCGAGGTGAACATCCCTCGGATCACGCCGTCGCACAGGACCACGCCGCACCCCCCGCACACGTAATCGACCGGCCCGGGGCCGCGGTAGACGGGGACGCCCACCACCCCGGGCGGCACCACCACCACTGCGAGCACGGCGTCGGCCGGCAGCACCGCCAGGGTGACCCGCTCGCGCCTTGGCACCGATTCCAGCAAGGCCTCGCCTCCGGGGAGAGACGGCACCTGCTCGAGGTGGATTCACCCGCGACCTCACCACCAGCCTCCGTCCGGGCGGCGCCCTCCGGGCCCTAGGCGTGTTGCCGCGCCCCAAGCGGTCGCGGTGCAACCACACGTCCCTACCAGCCGCACCTTCGCCCGCGGTCAAGAGCGACCGGCCGCCCTCAAGACGGGACCGACCTCTCGGCGGGAGCGCTCTGCTCGGTCGCCACAGGCCGGCGCGGCTCGCGCCACAGCTCGACGGTGAAGGTGGCCCCCTGCCCCGGCTCGCTCTCGACGCCGATCGTCCCGCCGAGCGATTCCACGATGCGTCGCGAGATCCACAGGCCGAGGCCGAACCCGCCGAAGTGGCGGTCGGACACCGCTCGCTCGAACCGCTCGAAGATGCGCTGCTGCGCCTCGCGCGGGATGCCGATGCCATGGTCGCGCACCGCGAGGTCGACACGATCACCGTCCGTCCGGACCCGCACCTCGATGGGCTTGCCGGGCCCGTACTTCACCGCATTGGCGACGAGGTTCGTCACGACCTGGTCGAGGCGCAGCCGGTCCCACCGGCCCACCACCGGGCCGGGGACGTCGAGCTGGAGCGTGGATCCGGCGCGCGAGAGCTCGTCCTCGAACCGCCCCGCCACCTCGCACACGAGGTCCGAGAGGTCCACCGGCTCCAGCTCGAGCGCGAGGCGGCCCTCCCCGATGCGCGAGATGTCGAGCAGGTTCGTGATGAGCCGCGAGAGGCGTTCGACGTTGCGCCGGATCACCTCCGTCTTGTGCACGAGCGGGTCGGGGACGAGCCCGCGCGCGGCGGCCGCGCGCAGGCTGTCGGCCTGGAGCGCCAGCGACGTGAGCGGCGTCCTGAGCTCATGGGAGGCGATGGAGAGGAACTCGTCCCGCAGCTTGACGGCCTCCTGCGCGCGCCGGTAGAGGCGCGCCGTGTCGATGGCGGCCACCGCCAGCCTCGCCAGGTCCTGCATGAGCTGCACGTCCGCCGCCTCGAAGCGCCGCCGCGTGGTGGAGGCGAAGGCGATGGCGCCGAGCGCATCGCCGCGCGCGCGGAGCGGCACCGTCGCGAGCGCCCGGGCCCCGGACGCCCGGAACCGCGCCCGGTGCGGCTCGCCGCCCGGGAGCCGCGAGAGCTCCGCCTCGCCGACCAGGCTCGGCGCGAACTCCGTCGCCTTCGCCGCGGTCGCCGCGGCGTGGCGAGCCTCGCGGTCCAGCTCCGCGTCGACCAGCGCCTGGCGGGTTTCGTCGCCGTCGCGGTGACCGGCGAGGCGCACCGGTCCGCCGGGCTCGTCGAGGAGGATGACGCACGCGTCGCACGGCCCGTGCGCGGCACGCGTCGCCACCTCGGCGAGCGTGGCCGGGTAATCCAGCGAGGACGAGAGCACCCGGCCCGCGTCGGCGAGAAACCTGGCGCGCTCGGCGGCCCGGCGCGCCTCCGTCGCCCCGCGCACCCCACCCCACGTCACCCGGAAGAGCAGCAGGCTCACGAGCATGCCCGCGACGGTCGCCCAGCGCGGGAGCCACTCCTCCCACGACTCGATGAAGCCGGGCGACGCCTCGAACCGGAGCGTCCACGGCCGCCCCGCGACCGTGATGCGTGCCTCGGACGCCGGCGCGCCGCCGCCGGGCTCGCGCGAGGAGTACAGCAGCTGGGCGGGGTCGGCGGCCGGGCCGTCCAGGACGTCGACGTGGATCGCCGCGAGGCTGTCCTCCAAGAGCGTGGCGCCGAGGAGGTCGCGGGCGCGGAACGGCGCGTACACGAACCCGACGACGGGCCGGTCGAGCCCGCCCCGGAGGTTGCCGGTGACGGGCAGGTAGATGAGGAAGGCGGGCTGGCGGTCCTGCTCCGTGTCCTGCACCAGCTCGACGCGCGCGGAGCAGGCGGCGTGGCCGGTGGCGCGGGCGCGCAGCATCGCCTCCCGGCGGTTGGGTTCGGACATCATGTCGAACCCGAGCGCGCGCTGGTTCCGCCAGTCGAACGGCTCGAGGAAGACGATGACGCCATGGAGGTCGCGTTGTCCCTCGGGCCAGACCCGGTACTGCGGGAAGCCCTCCTGGCGGAGGGCCTCCTCGTGCCGGGCAAGGTCGGACGGCGCGACGAGCTCCGCGTACCCGATGCCCTGGATCCCGGGATAATACTGGTCGAGGTTCAGGTTCCTCACGAACAGGCGGAAGTCGTCGCGCGATGGGCGGCCGCTCACGAACAGGCCGCTGGTCGCGCGCAGCGTGGCGGTGTACGCGTCCATCCTCGCCTTCACCGCCTCGACCGCGGACGTGGCCCGCTCGTCGAAGCGCGCGCGGACCTGTCGCGCGATGGCGCTCGCCACGTACACGCGGACCGCCGCGGTGGTGACGAGCGCCACCGCCAGCACCACGTAGGCGGCGGCGTAGGTGCGGAGGTGCTCCAGCAGCGCTCGCAGCCGGACGGTCACGACCGGGTCGGCCCTCCCGCCAGCAGCGGCGCGAGGCCCTCCCGGAAGGTGGGGAAGGCGAGCGTGAGCCCGAGCGCGGCGCGGGTCCAGGACGCGAGGACGCGCCGGTTCGCGGCGGCTCGCCCCGCGTCGGGGTTGCTGGTCGAGGGCTCGACCCCGAGCCGCGACGCGATCCAGCGCACCACCTCGCGCCGCGGCGCCGGACCCGCGTCGCTCGCGTGGTAGACGGCGCCCTCCGCCCCGCGGTCGAGCGCCGCGAGCACCGCTCGCACCGCGTCTTCGCGGTGGCAGAAGTTCATCCAGGCGCCGTCGTCCGCGCCGAGCGCGAGCGTCCCCGTCCGCACCCGCTCGACGACCCCGGTTCGGCCCGGGCCGTACAACCCGGAGAGCCGCACCACGCGCGCGGCGCCCCCGAGGGACCGCACCAACTCCTCGGCCGCGACCAGCACCTCGGCCGTCTCCGACGTGGGCGCCGGCGGGGTCGCCTCGTCGACGTCGCTCCCGTCGCGCTGCCCGAACACACCGGTCGAGCCGGTGTAGACGAACCCACGGACGCTGGCCCGGGCCGCCGCCTCGAGCAGGGTGCGGTTCGCGTCGAGGTAGGCGCGCCGGTAGGCCGCTTCGCCGTCGGACGCCGCCGCCTGGCAAGCGACCACCGCGTCGAGATCGCCCGGGAGCCGCGCCGCAGTGCCGGGTGAGCCCAGGTCGACGATCAGCGCCGCGACCCCGAGACGCGAGAGCTCCGCGGCGCGCGCGGGATCACGGCGGACGGCGGTCACGCGCTCGCCGCGCGCCACGAGCGCCTCGCACAGCGCGGTCCCGAGCCAACCCGCGCCGGCGACGAGGACGTGCATCATGGTCCGAGCGCCCCAGACACGATGACCCGCGCCTCGTCGACGATCCGCGCCAGGTGGGCCTTGTCCCGGAAGCTCTCCGCGTAGATCTTGTAGACATCCTCGGTGCCCGAGGGGCGCGCCGCGAACCAGCCGCTCTCGGCCACCACCTTCAGGCCGCCCACCTCCGCCCCGTTCCCCGGCGCCCGCGTCAGCTTCGCCAGGATGGCTTCGCCCGCGAGCCGGTCGGCCTCGACCGACGAGGGGGAGAGCTTCTTCAGCCGCGCCTTCTGCGCCGCGGTGGCGGGCGCGTCGATGCGCGTGTAGACCGGACGCCCCAGCGCGGTCGCGAGCTCCTCGTAGCGCTCCGCGGGATCGCGTCCGGAGGCGGCGCGGATCTCGGCCGCCAGCAGGTCCATGATGATCCCGTCCTTGTCGGTCGACCAGACGGTGCCGTCGCGCCGCAGGAACGACGCGCCGGCGCTCTCCTCGCCACCGAACCCGATGCCGCCGTCGAGCAGCCCTCGCACGAACCACTTGAACCCGACCGGCACCTCGAACAGCCGCCGGCCGAGATGCGCCGCGACGCGGTCGATGAGCGCCGACGAGACGAGGGTCTTCCCGACGGCGGCCGTCGCCGGCCAGCCGGGCCGGCGCGTGAACAGCCAGTCGATCGCGACCGCCAGGAAGTGGTTCGGGTTCATGAGCCCGCCGGCGGGGGTCACGATCCCGTGGCGGTCCGAGTCGGCGTCGTTGCCGAAGGCGACGTCGAAGCGATCCTTCAGGCCGACCAGGCTCGCCATCGCGTACGGCGACGAGCAATCCATCCGGATCTTGCCGTCGTAGTCGACCGTCATGAAGCCGAAGGTGGGGTCGAGCCTCGGGTTCACTACCTCGATCGAGAGCCCGTACCGGCGGGCGATGGGCTCCCAGTACCGGAGGTTGGAGCCGCCCAGCGGATCGACGCCGAGCCGCACCCCAGCGCGCTTCACGGCGGCGAGGTCGACCACGCTCTCCAGGTCGTCGACGTACGGGCCGACGTAATCGCGCTCGTGCGTCGTCGGCGCGCGGAGCGCCTGCTCCCAGGTGATCCGCTTCACGCCCGCGTTGCCCGCGGCGAGGAGCTCGTTCGCCCTCCGCTCGATGGCGGCGGTGACCTCCGTGTCCGCAGGTCCGCCGTCGGGCGGGTTGTACTTGATCCCTCCGTCCTCGGGCGGATTGTGCGACGGGGTGATGACGATCCCGTCCCCGACCCCGGTCGTCCGGCCGCGGTTGTGGGTGAGGATCGCGTGCGAGACGACCGGCGTGGGGGTGGCCGCCCCCCCGGCGGCGAAGAAGACGTCGACGCCGTGCGCCGCCAGCACCTCCAGCGCGGTGCGCTGGGCCGGCTCCGAGAGCGCGTGCGTATCCTTGCCGAGGAACAGCGGCCCCGACACCCCCTGCGCCGCGCGGCGCTCGCAGATCGCCTGCACCACCGCCAGGATGTGCGCCTCGTTGAAGCTGCGCCGCAGCGAGGAGCCCCGGTGGCCGGAGGTGCCGAACGCGACGCGCTCTTCCGGGCGCGCGGGATCGGGTCGCTCGTCGGAGTAGGCGGCGAGGAGCCGCTCCACGTCGACGAGCAACGAGGCCGGAGCCGGCTTTCCCGCGAGCGGATGGACCATGCGGAAGATCCTTGCACGTCCTCGACCCTCCGGGCTTCCCGAAATAGGGTCCGAAGGGTGGCACCGAGGATGGGGCCGGGTGATCAGGCGCGCTCGTGCGGCCCCAGGTCGTCGACCGGCGTGAGGCGGTCCTCGACGTCCACGACGCCGGGCACGCGCGCCACGCGCGACAGCAGCGTCGCGAACGCGAAGCGCGGGATGCGGCCGAACAGGACGATGGCGCCCTCCACCGCCGTCACCTCGACCCCCAGCGGGATGTCCACCATGGCCTGCACGCGCGCGACGAGCTCTTCGTCCGACAGGTCGTCCCCGGCGCGAGGCGCCAGCACCGGGTCCGGCGCCACCTGCCCCGCTGCTCCGCCGATCGACCCACCGGTTGCAGCACGTGCGCCCGCGACACGCGCCTCGCGGCGCCGGCGGAGTCGCGCGTCGAGCAGGAGCGCCACGCCGAAACCCGCCAGCACGCCGGCCATCATCGCGCGCTCCTCCCATCCACCAAGCTGCGTCTCGCGCCCCGCCCCCGCAGTCCCCCGCCCGTCCGCCGCCGAGGCAATCGCGGAGGGCGCTCGCGAGCTCGAGTTCCTGCGCGGGCGGCAGCCGTACGAGCACCGCTGGGCACGCGCCACCGGCGGCGCTAGGCCGCGCCTGGACCGGTGCCACCGGGAGGCCTCTCCCGAACGCCGGCGGACTTGCCGGCGGCCGGCCCGACCTCACGCTCCTCGAAGCCTCCTCGCCCATCGAGCCGCACCTCGACGAGCCGATCGAACCCCTCCTCGAGCGTCGGCGCGACGAGCCGCTTGGCGGTGGCGAGGATGCCCACCACGGGGATGCGCTCCTTTCCTTCGCGCCGGGCGTTGCGGGCGATCGACGCGCGGACGTCCGGCGGGAAGAAGCAGCAGGTGACGCGCGCGCCCAGGGCGCGCGCCAGCTCGACTACGGCGGCGCGGTCGGCGAGGGTGGGGCTCGTGTTGTCGACGAGGGCGCTGCGGCCGGCCCGGAGCGCCTGGTCGAGGAGCTCGCGCTGCCGGCGCGCGGGCCGCGGGTGGTTGCGGAAGAGGTCGCGCGAGACGAGGACGTGCGTCGCGCCGTAGCGCTGCCGGCCGTAGGTGCTCTTCCCAGAGGCCTGCAAGCCCACCAGGATCACGACCTCGGGGCGGCTGGCGTCGCCCGCGGCAGGTGGACAGTCTCCCTTCACGGGGGAGAACATGTCCAATCGTCCGTACGAAGCGACCTACGAGCCCCGCCCGGGCGACCAGGCACGGGACGAGGAGCTCCGGTATCAGCGCTTCCTCTCCGCCCTGCAGCGCGCCGGCCTCGGCGCGCCGCGCCGCGTCGAGTCGCTGGCGGTGACGATCCTGGGGGCGCTCGAGCAGCGGCTCTCCGGGGCCGAGGCGCGCGATCTCAACGCGGAGCTGCCCTGGCCGCTCCGCGACCAGCTCCGCAAGTTCGAGCGCGACCCGCGCGGCCGGCCCGAGCGCTTCAGGCGAGAGGAGCTCCTTCGGCGGGTCCGAGAGGAGCTCGGCCTCGAGCCGGGCGAGGCCGAGCACGCGGTGCGCACCGTGCTGCAGCACGCGCGCCAGCTCCTCTCGGAGAAGGAGGGCTCCGACGTGGCGGACCAGCTCCCGCGCGACATGCAGGACCTGTGGGTGCCGGCGGCATGACGAGGCGCGAGTTCCTGCGGGTGACCATGGCGGCGAGCGTGACGCCCGTGCTGCCGGCCGGGGTCGCCACTGCGGCCGCGGGCGGCGCAGCGACGACCACCCTGCCGCGACGGAGGCTCGGCCGGACCGGAGCGGAGGTCTCCCTCATCGGCCTGGGCGGCTTCCACATCGGAAAGCAGGAGGACGCGCGGGAGAGCGTGCGCATCATCCGCGCGGCCATCGACGGCGGCGTCACCTTCCTCGACAACTGCTGGGACTACAACGGCGGCGAGAGCGAGGTGCGCATGGGCAAGGCGCTCCGGGACGGTTATCGCTCGCGCGTCTTCCTCATGAGCAAGATCGACGGACGAGATCGCGCCACGGCAGCGACGCAGATCGACGAGTCGCTGCGCCGGCTCCAGACCGACCACCTCGATCTCCTGCAGCTGCACGAGGTCATCTATCCGGAGGATCCGGACCGGGCCTTCGCGAAGGGCGGCGCGATCGAGGCGCTCGAAGCCGCCCGGAAGGCGGGGAAGGTGCGCTTCATCGGCTTCACCGGCCACAAGTCGCCCGGCATCCACCTCGCCATGCTCCGCGCGGCGGATCGCCACGGGTTCGCTTTCGACACCGTGCAGCTGCCGCTCAACGTCCTCGACGCCCACCACGACAGCTTCGAGAAGGAGGTGGTGCCGGTGGCCGTCGCAAAGGGGATGGGTGTCCTCGGGATGAAGCCGATGGGGGACGGGTTCATCCTCCAGTCGAAGGCCGCCTCCGCGGTGGAGTGCCTGCGGTACGCCATGAGCGTGCCAGGCGCGAGCGTGACGATCACGGGCATCGACTCGCTGCAGGTGCTCGACCAGGACCTGAGGCTGGCGCGCGGCTTCCAGCCGCTGAGCGACCCCGAGCGGAGCGCGCTCCTCGCCCGCACAGCGCCCGCCGCCCGGGGCGGGCGCTGGGAGAGGTACAAGACGGCGCGTGAGTTCGACGGCACCTTCCACAATCCAGCGTGGCTGGGGCCTGAGAGCCTATGAAGAAATCCCCTCCCGTCGCCGAGTCGAGCGATCCGCGTCGCATCGCTTCGTTGCTCCTCCCTCACATAGCCTCCGGCGATGCTCGGTCGTCGCGCCGAGCCGGGTACCCGCGCCGCGCTTCGATCCTGCGCGGCGTGGGTGTAGCGGCTCGCTCGCCTGGCTCGGTCCGGGAATTCCCTCACAGGCTCTGAGCCATGATATCCCCCGCCCCCATGTCCATCAGCCGACGCTTCGCCGTGCGCTGGTCCGACGCCGACGCCAACGGTCACGTCCGCCACACCGTCTACCCGGAGCTCAGCGTCGAGGTGCGGCTCGCCTGGCTCGCCGAGGGCGGCTGGGACTGGAAGCGCTTCGAGCGGGAGCGCATCGGGCCGGTGCTGCTGCGGGAGGAGATCGACTACCGGCGCGAGGTGGGCCTGAACGGCTCCGTCGTCATCGACCTCGAGGCGGCCGGGCTCTCGCCGGACGGCGGCCGCTGGAAGATCCGCCACACCGTGCGGAAGGACGACGGAGAGGTCGCCGCGGCGGTGCTCGTGCTGGGCGGCTGGATGGACCTCGAGGCGCGGCGGCTGGTGGTCGCGCCGCCGAGCCTGCTCGAGCTGCTGCTCGCCGCGCCGCGCGCCTCCGACTTCGCCGAGCTGCCGCCCCTCCGCCGCGCCTGAGCTGGCGAGCGGGCGGCCCCGTGCTTGCCGCCGCCGCCACCGATCCTCAGATTGGGATCGTGGAGCGCTTCCTTCCGATTGCGCTCGCCGCCGTCGCGATCGCGTGCACGCACACCCGTGAGCTCGTCCCCGGCCCCGGCGCGCAGACCGCGCCCGGCCGTCCCAGCACCGCCGAGGAGGCGGTCGAGGGCGTGCGCGTCCAGGTGGACCCGGAGGCGTGGCGCTCCCGCAGCGTGCGCGACGTCCTGTCGCCGGCGAGGGTCCACATCGAGAACGGCAGCTCGCGCGCGCTGCGCGTCTCATACGGACAGTTCACGCTCGGTGGCCCGTCCGGCTTCCGGCTGGCGGCGCTGCCGCCGTACCAGGTGGTGCTCGCCGATGCCGCCGGCAGCGGAGCGACGGTTCCGCCCGGCTACGTCGGCATCGGACAGGGGTTCGTCGTCCAGCCCGGATCGGCCCGGTACTACCGGGGCGTGCTGCCCTGGTACGGGCAATTCCCGTACGACCCCGTCTACTACAACCGCTGGTATGGCGCGTGGCCCACCAACCTGCCGAACGACGAGATCCTCCGTCACGCCCTCCCCGAGGCCGTGCTGCAGCCCGGCGGCAAGCTGGACGGATTCCTCTACTTCAAGGACCAGCCTCCCGGCACGGCCCTGACCTTCTACATGGCACTCGTCGACGCGAGCACGGGAGAGGTCTTCGGCACCGTCGCCATCCCCTTCACGGTGAAGTGACCGCCCGGCCTCCGACCGCTCCCGGTGCGTTCGCGGCTCGCAGCGCCTCCCTCCGCGCCGCCTCGAACTCGTCGCCCGCCTTCCAGCGCGGCAGCTCCGGCGCGTCGGCGACCCGCAGCCCGACCACGAGCTGCAGCTGCGCGTCCTCGACCGCGCCCGACAGGTCCCAGCGCCCGGGCGCGGGCGGGTACTCGTCCGACGGCTGGTGGTAGCGCTGCTGCTCGAACGCCTTCTGCTGCTCCCGCCCCCAGTCTTCCGGACGTCCCAGGTAGTGCGGACCGCCCTTGACCGAGACGTCCGGCACGCCGACCCGCGCCAGCTCGAAGTGATCCGACCGGTAGTACGAGCCGCGGTCGGGGAAGGCGTCGCCGTGGACCGTCCGGCCTTGCGCCGCGGCCACGTCGCGAACCACGTCGGACGCGGACGACCTGCCGAGCCCGAGCACGGTCAGATCGCTCGTCCGGCCGAAGACGTTCACCGCGTCGAGGTTGATGAGGGCGGCGAAGCGCCCCACCGGCGCCGGCGGGTGCCGCGCGAACCAGCGCGCGCCGAGCAGCCCCTTCTCCTCGGCGGTGAAGAAGACGAACAGCAGCGAGCGCCTCGGCGGCGCGACGGCGGCGGCGCGGGCGATGGCGAGCACGGTCGCGCAGCCGGAGGCGTTGTCGAGCGCGCCGTTGTAGATGCCGTCGGTCGCCGGGGGGATCGGCGTCGCCCTCCCCAGGTGATCGTGGTGCGCGCTGTAGAGGACGTACTCCTGCGCGAGCTTCGGGTCGGTCCCGCGCACGAGCCCGACCACGTTGGCGCTCGGTGTGACCGCGCGCGCGACGGCCATGTCGAGCGTGAGCCCGACCCCGAGCGGCGCCGCTCCCAGGCCGCGCCGCCGCAGGTCCTGGGCGGCGCGGGCGCGCTCGTCGAGGTCCTGGCCGGCCAGCGCGAAGACCTTTCGCGCCGCCGGCTCGCTGACCCACATCTTCGCCAGCAGGCGCGCCTCGCCCGGCTGCTGCGGCAACGCCGTCTCGGTGCCGTCGGCCGACGCGGTGAGCACCTGCCACGGGTAGCTGGCCGAGGGCGTCGTGTGGACGATGATCGCGCCGGCCGCGCCGTGGCGGGCGGCGTTCTCGTACTTGTAGTCCCACCGGCCGTACCAGAGGCGCACGCCCTCGCCTGCGAAGGGCGGGTTGAAGTTGAGGACCACCACCACCTTCCCGCGCACGTCGGCGCCGCGGTAGTCGTCCCAGCCGTACTCGGGGGCGGTGACGCCGTAGCCCACGAAGACGAGCTCGGCGTGGTCGAGCTTCACCCGGTCCACCTCGGCACCGGGCGCCACGACGAGATCCATCTCCTTCGACTGCCGCGTCGAGAGCGCCAGCGCGCCCCTCGCCCCCCGCACCTCGACGAGCGGCGGCACCTGGGCCGTGAGCTTCACGAGCGGAACGCTCTGGAACCAGGAGGCGGGCGCGCCGCCCTGCCCCGGGAGGCCCGGCTCGAGCCCGGCGGCCTCCATCTGCGCGGCGAGGTATCGCACCGCGATCTCGTCGCCGCGCTGGCCGGGGGCGCGACCCTCCAGCAGGTCGTCCGCGAGGAACCGGAGATGCCCGGAGATCTCGTCGGCCCGGACGCGGGCGGCGGCGGCCCGTTCGGCCGCGGTGAAGGAGGGCGCGGCCGAAGCCGGGAGCGCCAGCAGCGCGACTGCGGCGGCGAGCGTGACCCGGGGTGCATGTCCGTGAGGGTGGCCCATGCGGCGCATCCTACCCGCGACTCACGGGCGCGTCAGCGCGAGGTTGTGTTGACTGGCCCCTCTCCCCCTCGCCCCGCCTGGCGGTGGGGCGAGGGAGACGAAACGCGAGGAGATGGAACGGCCCATCACCATGAGTGATCGACCCTCTCCCCCCACGGGGGAGAGGGCCCGGGAGAGGGGGCCGCACGGCACGGCCTTCTTGTCGCATAGGATGACGTCGCCCATGACGACCTTCGCCTCGCTGGCGCTCGCCGCCGCGCTCTCCGCCTCCGCGCCGGATCCTCGCGTCGCGCAGCTCACGTCCGCGGTCGACCCGGCCCGGATGCAGGCGACGGTGGCGAAGCTCGTCTCCTTCGGGACCCGCCACACGCTCTCCGACGCGCAGTCCCCGTCGCGCGGCATCGGTGCGGCGCGGCGCTGGCTCGCCGCGGAGCTCGCCTCGCTGGCGGCGCAGCCCGGCTCGCGGCTCCAGCCGTTCGAGGACCCGTTCACGCAACCGGCCGCACCGCGCATCCCGCGGCCGGTCGAGATCTGGAACGTCGGAGCGGTGCTGCCCGGGACGGATCCGGCGCGCGGGAAGGAGGCGATCGTGCTCACCGGCCACTACGACACGCGCGCCTCGGACGTGATGAACGCCACCATCGACGCGCCCGGCGCGGACGACGACGGCAGCGGCACGGCGCTCGTGCTGGAGCTCGCGCGCGTGATGGCGCGAGAGAAGCCTGCCGTCTCGATCTACTTCGTCGCGGTCGCGGGTGAGGAGCAAGGGCTGAACGGCTCGACGCACCTCGCGCAGCGCCTGAGGGGCGAGGGCGTGCGCGTCCTCGCCATGACGGCCATCGACATGATCGGCAACAGCGACGGCCAGGACGGCGTGCACGACGACGTCTCGGCGCGCCTCTTCAGCGAGGGCGTCCCCGCGGCGGAGACGCCGGCCGAGCGCAAGCTGCGCGAGGCGGTGGGCGGCGAGAACGACGGCGCCGCGCGCGCCTGGGCGCGCTACGTGAAGCGCGTCGGCGAGCGGTACGTCGAGAACCTGGACCTGTGGGTCATGCTGCGGCGCGACCGCCTCGGGCGCGGGTCGGACCACCTCGCCTTCTCGAAGGAGGGCTTCCCCGCCATCCGCCTGGTGGAGGCCCACGAGCACTGGGATCGCCAGCACCAGGATCTGCGCACGGAGGATGGGCGCGCGTACGGCGACGTGCTCGCGCACGTCGACTTCGCCTATGCCGCGAAGCTAGGCCGCGCCCTCCTCGCCGCGGTGGCGGAGCTCGCCGCCGCGCCCGCGCCACCCATCGGCGTGAGCCTCGGTGGCGCGGCGAGCCCCGAGACCCGGCTCACGGTGGCGCTCCCGCGGGATAGCCGCGTAGCGGGCCTCGTCCTCTATCGTCGCCGGGCGGATGGCGTGAGCTGGGGGCGCGCGATCCGCTACCCGCGCCAGCCCGAGATCATCCTGAAGGGGGTCGTGCCCGACAACTTCGTCTTCGCGATCGCGACGGTGGACGCAGACGGGCACGAAAGCCTGCCGGGTTTTCCTGGAAAGCTGGAGTAGAGCGGGGGACAGGATCTGCCCGAGTCACGAATACCCCGGGTCATCGGCAACCCTTCGCCGCGCCAGCGGCCGATTGCCCCCGTGCGCAATCCGTTCCCCTCCGGGTCAGCCCCCGATTGTAGAGTGCGCCGCTTACCAAGAAGTCGCTGGCCGCACATCACGACACACCCTTCAATCGGAGAAACACTTGCTCAAGAGAAACGTGCTGCTCCTGGCGATGTCCCTCACCATCGCGCTCGGGGCGTCGCCCGCGCGGGCCCTCGAGTGGAGCGACAACGCGATGCGGTTCTGGTGGGGTCCGGCCTTTGCGGAGCCGGGCAACCCCAACAACGTCCCGAAGTACATCCTCAGCTTCACCCACGTCGACGGGTACAAGTGGGGAGGCAACTACCTCAACATCGACCTGCTGTACTCGGCCTCGTTCCACGGCGACAACGTGCAGGGACTCACCGAGGTCAAGTCGGCCGGCGCCGCCGAGGTCTACATCGTCTACCGGCACACCCTCAGCCTCAACAAGATCACCAACAGCAAGACGTTCGAGGTCGCCGGCGTCCTGCGCGACGTCGGGATCGAGCTCGGCACCGACCTCAACACGAAGAACAACGCCTTCGCCTCGCGCAAGATCATGCCGGTCGCCGGCGTGAGCGCGTCGCTGAACGTCCCCGGGTTCCTCAACATCGGCGTCCTGCTCGACAAGGAGTGGAACACGAACGCGATCGTCGGCAAGGAGGTCACGTTTGACGTGACGCCCATGTTCACCGCGGCATGGGGCATCCCGGTGTACGGCCCCCTCTCCTTCGAGGGCTTCGCCCTCGCCAACCTGCCGAAGGGCAAGGACGGGTTCGGGGCCGATACGAAGACGGAAGTCCTGCTGCACCCGAAGGCCATGATCGACCTCGGCTATCTCTGGGGCTCGAAGGGCTACCAGATCGGGGCCGGCTGGGAGTACTGGCTGAACAAGTTCGGAAACGACAGCAACGCGCCCGGCTCCCTCGGCGCGAAGCAGAGCACCGTGTTCCTCGAGGCGGCCCTCCACCTCTAGCCGCCCATGCCACACCGCGGTCGCCGCGCGGGGGCGGCGGCCGCAGCGTGCGTGGTCACTGGCCGCCGCCCGTCGACTCGGGGGCGATCTCCACGGGGGCGGCGCCCGCCGCGGCGCCTGGAGTGGCAGCGCCCGTCGATTCGGAGGGGCTGCCCTGCGGGCGGCGCCCATGTCGTGCGCTGTCGGTACGGACGCCCGGCACCTCGTTCACCGTCCCGCCCTTCTCGGCCGTTTCGGCGGGAGGTCGAGTGCGGCGGTTCTCGGCATCGCGGCCGGAGCTCGCGTCGGTCGCGCCGCTGTCGTCCGCACCGCCCGCCCCCCCGCCTCGCCCCTCTGCTGCAGCGGGGGAGGAGACGAGCAGGATGAGGAGGGCGGTGAGACCGCAAGCGCACCTGGGGTAGCTCATACTTCAACGTTGTGCATCGCAGCCCCGAGGACAACCGGCAAGCGCGGTCGCCTCGACCCGCATCTCGGCGGCTGCGCGGGGGCGTGGCGCCTGCCCCTGAACCATCGTGGCGAGTTTCGCCGGATACCGATCTCTGGCGTTCGCTTGACGAGCGATGCATTGAAGCGAGCTCCCGCTTCGGGTTGGGGGCTGGGCGAGAGGCTGCAAGCCCAACCCCAGACGGTCGACGAACCAGCTCGCGCGAACGTCGACTTCGCGACCCACGTTGTGCGGATGACGCGGAGCGACTAACTCTCCCCGCCATGGACGAGACCCTCACGCCGCTGCAGCGGCTCTTCCTCGCCTTCGTCGCTTTCTTCGCCGTGCTGTTCAACCGCAGGTTCGCGGAGGAGGTGCACGCGCTCCGCGCTCGCG
>Ga0318497_10000103_pt1 | contig 22780 bp, 20 predicted proteins | sample GRESIP109b1f23_FD_203754 | JGI IMG/M metagenome (GOLD analysis project Ga0318497, IMG submission 203754) | Tropical soil microbial communities from Luquillo Experimental Forest, Puerto Rico - GRE.SIPMG.109b1f23 | ecosystem: Environmental > Terrestrial > Soil > Tropical forest > Bulk soil... | reverse complement strand
CCGTGATCCCCTCCGGCGAGGACGGCGCCGAGTCCCGGCCATGGGGGGTCGCCCAGAGACCGCCGCGGCTGCTGCTCACGCTGCTCGGGGACTACTGGTGGCAGCACACCGAGTCCCTGCCGTCGGCCGCGCTGGTCGCGCTGCTCGCGGAGTTCGGCGTCAGCGACTCGGCCGCCCGGGCCGCGCTCAGCCGCCTGACCAGAAACCGGCTCCTGGTCACCTCCAAGGTCGGGCGGCGTACGTTCGTGCGCCTCAGCGAGCGCGCGGCGCAGATACTCGATGAGGGAGCGCGCCACATCTTCTCCTTCGGCCGGCAGACACAGCCGTGGGACGGGATGTGGAGCCTGGTGGCGTTCTCGATTCCCGAGCACAACCGGGCCGCCCGCGACGCGCTGCGCAAGCAGCTTCGCTGGCTCGGCTTCGCCCCGCTCTACGACGGGCTGTGGGTGGCCCCCCGCGACCGGGCCTCCGAGGTGGTCAGCCAGCTCTCCGGGCTCGGCATCAGCACCGCGACCGCGTTCCGCGCCACGACCGTTCCCGGCATGGAGCCCGACGGGTTCCCGCAGCGCGCCTGGGACCTCGACGACCTGAGCGCCCGTTACGACGCCTTCATCTCCTACGCCCAGCGGCTGCAGGAGCGCGCGCTGGCCGGCCAGGTGTCGCCGGTGGAGGCGCTGGTGGCCCGGACCCGGGTCATGGACGAGTGGCGGGCGTTCCCCGGGCTCGATCCCGACCTGCCCGGCGAGCTGCTGCCCGACGCGTGGCCGCGGGCCGCCGCCCGCGAGCTGTTCATCGTCACCTACGACCTGCTCGGCCCGCTGGCCGCGCACCGCCAGCGCCGACAACGGTCACGGTGACCGCCGCGAGGCCGGGCCGGGCTCGTCCGCGGGCGACGCCGGCGCGGGACCAGCCCCGCAGGCCCCCCTGGCCTCCGCGCCATGAGCCGCGGCAGGCACCGGGCGCCAGGTCAGCCAGTGCCAGGCCGGCCAGCGTCGGGTCGGCCAGTGTCGGGTCGGCCGGCGTCAGGTCAGCCGACGGCGAGCCCAAGCAGCCGGACGGCGTTCTCCTTGAGGATCTTCGGGCGCACCCCGGGCTTGATCGGCAGCGCGTCGAAGTCGGCCAGCCAGCGATCGGGGGTGATCAGCGGATAGTCCGAGCCGAACAGGACCTTGTCCTGCAGCAGGGTGTTGGCGTACTGGACGAGTTGCGGCGGGAAGTACTTGGGTGACCAGCCGGACAGGTCGATGTGGACCAGCGGCTTGTGCGTGGCCACGGCCAGGGCCTCGTCCTGCCAGGGGAAAGACGGATGGGCCAGCACGATAGGCAGGCCGGGGAAATCCGCGGCCACGTCGTCGACGAACAGCGGGTTGGAGTACTTCAGCCGGATACCGCCCCCGCCGGGGGCGCCGGCGCCGATCCCGCTCTGCCCGGTGTGGAACACCACCGGGACGCCGAGTTCCTCGATCGCCGCGTACAGCGGGTAGGCGATCCGGTCATTGGGGTAGAAGGCCTGGACGTTGGGATGGAACTTGAAGCCGCGCATGCCGAGCTCGGTGACCAGCCTGCGCACCTGGAGGACACCGGCCCGGCCCCGGGACGGGTCGATGCTGGCGAACGGGATCATGACGTCCGGGTTGTCCGCGGCCGCCTTGGCTACCTCCTCGTTCGGCACCCCGGGCAGGCCCGTGGCCGCCTCGGCGTCCACCGAGAACACCACGCAGGCCATCCGCCGCTCCCGGTAGTACGCGGCGATCTCGGGCAGGGTCGGGGGGCGGCGGCCGGCCTTGAACAGGGCGCGGGAGGCCTCGAGCAGCTCCGGGCTCAGCGTGTCCTGGCCGGCCGCGGACACCTCGGCGTGCACGTGCACGTCGATCGCGACGAGATCGTCAACGTTCACGGCACGCCCCCTCGGCCGTTCAGCCCGCCGGCTGTTACGAGACCACGGCGGCATCCCGGCTGTCGCGTCAACGCTACAGCGGCCGGGCGGCCCCGGTGAGCCCGGCGGTCTCGGAAACGCCGGCGCCTCCGGCCCCGGAGACCCTGAATCACCGCCAGCTGCCCGGCCAGGGCGAGCTGGGCGTGGCGGGCTACGTGGCCGCCTGCCAGGCCCTCGGCTATGACGGGCCGTGGGGCGTGGAGGTGCTGTCGGCGGCACTGCGGGAGCTGCCCATGCGCGAGATATACCGGCGGGCCTACCCGGCCACCGCCACCTAGTCAGGCCGCGCCCGGCCACGCCGGCCGGGCCCGGCGCCAGCCCACGGGAAGGAGCCTGAGTTGGCTGGTAACGAAGGCACGGCCGGCCTGGACGCGGGCCGGCTCATCTGGATCTACACCCAGATGGTCCGGATCCGGGAATTCGAGGAGCGCGTCAAGGCCACGTTCACCGAGCATCCAGGCGTGATCCGCGGGCACACCCACCTGGCCGACGGGGCGGAGGCATCGATCGTCGGGTCGCTGGCCGCGCTCGGGCCGCGGGACCAGCTGATGGCGACCTACCGGTGCCACGGCTACCCGCTGGCCCTCGGCACGCCGGCCACGGCGATGATGGCGGAGATCTACGGCCGGAAGACCGGCCTGTGCGGCGGTTACGGCGGGTCGATGCACCTGACCGACCCCGGGCGCGGGTTCCTCGGCACCTCGGGCATCGTCGGCCAGGGCATCCCGCAGGCCACCGGCGTGGCCTACGCGGCCCAGATCCGCGGCGAGGGGCAGGTCGTGGCCTGCTTCTTCGGCGACGGCGCCGCGAAGCAGGGCGCGTTTCACGAGTCACTCAACATCGCGTCGCTGTGGAAGCTGCCGATCGTCTACGTGCTGGAGAACAACGGCTACAACGTGGTGACCCGGGCCGAGCAGGAGGACGCGAACGCTGCGGCCGGCGAGCCGCTCGCGGTCAAGGCCGTCGCCTACAGCATGCCCGGGGCGACGGTGGACGGCGGTGACCCGGTCGCGGTCCACCGCGAGGTGGCGGCGGCGGTCAGCCGGGCCCGGGGCGGCGAGGGCCCGACGCTGGTGGAGTCCCGGATCTACCGGCTGAGCGCGCACGGCAACATCATTGCCCCGCCGGGCGTGCCGCTGCATTTCCCCGAGCACGAGGCGGTGGAGGTGTTCGGGGCGCCCGAGGAGTACGAGGCCGCCAAGCGCCGCGACCCGGTGCCGCGCATGCGCGGGTTCCTGGTCAGCCACGGGACGCTGACTCCCGCCGAGGCCGACCAGATCGCGGACGCGGCCCGCGCGGAGATGGCCGACGCGGTGGAGTTCGCGCTGCGCAGCCCGTTCCCCGACCCCGAAGCCGCCACCGACTTCGTTTACGCCGATTAGCCCTAGGGGGGACGACCCCCTTCAACCCCCCGCCGCGGAGCAAGCTCCGCGATGACAGGAGAAGAACCCATGGCACGCGAACTTCCCTACATCGGCGCCATCAACGAGTCGCTGCGGCAGGAGATGGCGCGCGACCCTCGCGTTCTGTACTTCGGCCAGAACATCGCGACGACCGACGCCGACCCCTTCCTGGCGGAGTTCGGGCCGGACCGCGTCCGCACCACGCCGATCTCGGAAACCGCGGAGATCGGGATGGCGGTCGGCGCCGCGCTGGCCGGGTACCGCCCGGTGGTCGAGCTCTACATGGCCGAGTTCATGCTCGTGGCCATGGACCAGGTGGTCAACGAGGCGCCCCGGCTGCGCTACATGACCGGCGGCCAGGTCACGGTGCCGCTGGTGCTCAAGGCCGGGTACGGGTTCACGGCCGGCTGGGCCGGGCAGCACACCGGGTCCATCTACGGCATGTTCCTGGGCGTGCCCGGGCTGAAGGTCGCGCTCCCCGCGACGCCCGCCGACGCCAAGGGCCTGCTGGCCACCGCGGTCCGCGACGACAACCCGGTCTGCTTCTTCCATCACTACCTGCTGACGCTCGAGCCGGGCGACGTCCCGGAGGGCGAGTACCTGGTCCCGTTCGGGCAGGCCGCGGTGCGTCGCGCGGGCGGCGACGTGACGATCGTCGCCACCGGGTGGATGGTGGGCAAGGCGCTCGCGGCCGCGGAGCGGCTCGCCGCCGAGGGTATCGCCGCGGAGGTGATCGACCCGCGCACGATTGCCCCGCTGGACGCCGCGACGATCCTGGAGTCGGTGGCCAAGACCGGCCGGCTGGTGCTGGTCGACCAGGCCACGCGGCACGGGTCCGTGGCGGCCGTCATCGCCGCCGAGGTCGCCGAGGCCGGGTTCGGGTCGCTGCGGGCCCCGGTCAAGCAGGTGACCGCGCTGGACGCGACCATCCCGTACAGCCAGCCGATGGAAGAGTACGTGCTGCCGGACGAGGACAAGATCGTGGCCGCGGTCCGGGAGGTGCTCGGGCTCACCGCCGTCGAGTCGGTGAGCGGCTAGCAGACCGTGAGCACGACGACCAGCACGCCTCCCCCGCGCGCGAAACCCGGCGCCTGCCACCTGACGTTAACTCTATGTACATAGAGTTAACGTCGTCGCCAGGGTATCCTCGCAGGCATGCCGCGAAACCGGGTCCCGTCCCCGCAGACGATGAGGATACTGCGCGCCCTCGCGGCCGAACCGGCGCGCTGGCGCTATGGGTATGAGCTGGGCACGGAGACCGGGCTCAAGGCCGGGTCGCTGTACCCGATCCTGGTCCGGCTGGCCGACCGTGGGCTGCTCGAGGCCAGCTGGGAGGAGTCTCCGCCACAGGGACGGCCCGCGCGGCACCTCTACCGGCTCACCCCGGACGGACAGGAACTAGCGGCTGCTGCCGCTCCCGCCCGTCCGGCGCGCGCTGGGCGCCGGATTCCCCAGCCGGACGGTGCGTGATGGCTGGCCACGGGCCGGCGGACATGGGCCGCCGGCTGCTGGCGATGGCGACCGCCGCGATGCCCCCGTCCCGCCGCGACTGGGGCCGGGCCATCTCCGCCGAACTGGCCTACGCTCGGTCCCGCCGCGAGCAGGCGCGACTCGTGCTCGGCGCCGTCCGGGTCGCGCTGCTGCCGCCGCCCGGGGTGGCGGATTACGCGCGGGACGCGGCCCGTTCTGCGGCCCTGGCCGCGACCGTGTACGTCCCGCTGGGCCTGGGTCTCTACCTGGGCAACGTGGTGTTCCCGTCCCCGGAGGACAGGCTGGTGGGAGACCTCGCCCTGGACACCTACCTGCTCGCCGTGCTGCTGGTGGCGGGCGCCCTGGCTCGGCGCGCATCAGCGCGGCCCGCCGCGCCGGTCATCGCGGGCATGGCGGCGGGCCTCGTCCTGGCCGTTCTCGGGATGGCGACCTTCGCGGTCATCGACAACGCCTTCCTGTCCGTCGTCAGTCACCAGCAGGGCATGATCGACGGCTTCCGGGAAAGCGGCATGACCTCGATGCGCGCTTATATCAACGGACACCTTGAGGCCACGGCCCCCGGCGTGGCCCTCTTCGGGACCATCGCGGGCGCGTTCATCGCCCCCCTCGGCGCCGCCCTGGCCCCGGAGGCAACCATCGCCTGGTCCCGCCTGCGCCACCTGCTGGGGCACTGAACCCGCGCCAGACCCGGCCCGCCGCCCTCTAGCTCCTGCTCACATCCACGGCGCCCTCCGTCCTTGATCGGTCCGCGGTACGTGATCATGGCGCGGGCCGCCCGCACTGGTCAGCTAGCCTGCGCGGGTGGACGAGAGGCAGTTGCTGAGCGATTACCTGGCCGTCATCGGGGCCGTCAGCGGCGGCGGCCAGCCCGAGCTGCGCCGTGGCCAGTTCCACGACGTGGTACTCACGGGCGACGTGGCCTACCGGTTTCCCCGGGACGAAGAGTCCCGCCGGGCGCTACCCAGCCGGATGGCGCTGCTGCGCGTTATGGGAAATGGCCGGCTTCCGGTGGCGACACCGGTGCCGTTGGCGCAGGCGCCCGCCGGCGAGCACCAGCCGCTCGGCCGCAGCCACGCCGTGCTGACCCGGCTGCGGGGCCAGCCGCTGCCGCGCGAGCAGGCCACCACCCCACAATCCGAGCCGACCGTGATCGGCGAGCTCGGCCGGCTGCTGGACGCGCTCGCCGAGCTCGGCGCCGATCCGGCGGTCAGGAAGGCCGCGCCCGGCCCCGATCCCGACCACTGGAGGCGCTTCGCCGGGGAGGTCACCCGCGTCCTGTTCCCGCTCATGTCGGACCGGGGCAGGCGGCGGGCCGAAGCCGAGCTGGCCCGGGTCGCGGCCGTCGACCCGGCCGGGACCGCGCTCGTCCACGGCGATCTCGGCGGCAGCAACCTGCTGTGGGACATCACCGGGTCCGGGCCCCGGCTGGCCGGGGTTCTCGACTGGGACGAGGCGCACATCGGCCACCAGGCCGAGGACCTGGCCTCGCTGGCCGTGACGTTCGGGTGGGACCTGGCCGGGCGCCTGGACGCCCGGCGGCACGCGGGGCGCCGCCCCACGATCGGCGACGCCCGGGTCATCGCGGCCACGTTCGCGCTGCAGCAGGCCCTGCCCGCCGCGCTGAGCGGCGACCAGGCCATGCTGGCCGACGGCCTGGCCGGCTACGCGGGCTGAATGCCCGGTCCCCGCCTAGCCGGGGGGCTCCAGCCCCTAGTCCCCGAGCTCGGCCCGGCGGCGGGCCACGAACTCCTCGAGCTCGGCCCGGATGGCGTCGTCGAGCGGCGGCGGCTGGTACTCCTCCAGCGTCTTGGCGCAGATCTCCGAGGCCCGGGCGGTCGCGTCCTTGCCGCCCTGCTTGAGCCAGCGCTCGTAGTTCGCGGTGGACGACAGCAGCGGCCGGTAGAAGCACTCGCGGAACCGCTCCATCGTGTGCGCCGCGCCGAGGAAGTGCCCGCCGTGCCCGACCTCCTCGTGGGCGCCGAACGCCAGCGACGCCTCGTCGATCTCCAGCGGGGTGAACTCCACCCGCAGCATCCGCAGCAGCTCGATGTCGACGATGAACTTCTCGTAGCAGGAGACCAGCCCGCCCTCCAGCCAGCCGGCCGCGTGCATCACCCAGTTGGTGCCGGCCAGGAACGTGGGCAGCAGGGTCATCAGCGACTCGTAAGCCGCCTGGGCGTCACAGGTCTGGCTGGCGTTCAGGCCGCCGCCGGTGCGGAACGGCAGCCCGAAGTGGCGGGCCAGCTGCCCGGTGCACAGCAGGCCGATGCCGGACTCGGGGGTGCCGAAGCTCGGCGAGCCCGACTGCATGTCGATGTTGGACAGGAACGAGCCGAAGATCACCGGGCAGCCGGGCCGGATCAGCTGGGCCAGCGCGATGCCGGACAGGGCCTCGGCCAGCTGCTGCACCAGGGCGGCCGGGATCGTCACCGGCGACATCGCGCCCATCAGCAGGAACGGGGTCAGCACGACCGCCTGGTTGGCGGCGCAGTACTCGAACTGGGCGTCCAGCATCCGGTCGTCCCAGCGCAGCGGGGAGTTGCAGTTGATCAGGGAGATCGTGGCCGGCGTGGCCTCGATCGCCTCGCGCCCGCCGAACAGGATCTCGGTCATCGCGATCGTGTCGGCGGCGTTCGGGCCGGAGACCACGTTGCCCATGTAGATCTTGTCGGTCACGGTCTGCAGCGCGTAGATCATGTCCAGGTGCCGGGAGTCCAGCGGGGCGTCGTTCGGCTCGCAGATCACGCCGCCGGCCGAGTCCAGCTGCGGAAACGACTGGGCCAGCATGGCCAGGCGGCGGAAGTCGTCCATGGTCGCGTCGCGGCGCACGTCGCCCTCGCGGACGAACGGCGACCCGTAGACCGCGCCGAACACCATGTCGTCGCCGCCGATGTGCACGCTGTTGGCCGGGTTGCGGGCCTGGACGTCGAACTCCCGCGGTGCCTTGGCCACCTGCTCGAGCACGAACTCCGGGTCGAGGAAGACCACGTCGCCGTCGACCTTCTGGCCGGCCTTGCGGAACAGCTCCACCGCCTCCGGCTTGGCGAACTGCACGCCGATCTCGGTGACGATGCGCCGCCACCCGGCGTCCAGCACGGCGACGGCGTCCGGGGAGAGGATCTCGTAACGCGGCATGCGGTTGCGGAACATGGCCACCCCTGTGCTTGCGGCAAACGGTGCTGGCTTGACCCGGTGCGAGGCCGAACTTAGGATCACATAGTAGAACATGGTTCCGTAACATGGAACTCTGGCTCCCGAGGGGACCCCTTCTTGACTAGCCCTAACGGAACGCAAGCGGTCGACCGGGCCGCGCAGCTGCTGATCCGCGTGGTGCACTGCTCGGGGCCGGTCACGTTCACCGAGCTGACCGCGGCCACCGGGCTGGCCAAGAGCACCACCTCCCGGCTGCTGATGGCCCTGGAGCGCAACGGCCTGGTGCAGCGGGACGGCCGCGGCCGGTTCCGGCCCGGCGAGGTGTTCGTCTCCTACGCCTGGCGCGGCGGCGCCGAGGCCGGGCTGATCACGGTGGCGCAGCCGTTCCTGGACCGGCTCGGCGACGCCACCGGCGAGACCATCAACCTCGGCGTGGCCAGCCGCGGCCTGGTGGAGCAGATCGCGCAGGTGGACAGCACCTACCTGATCGGCGGGACCAACTGGGTCGGCCTGTCGGTGCCGCTGCACTGCTCGGCCCTGGGCAAGGTGCTGCTGGCCTACGGCGCGGCCGAGCTGCCGCCGGGCCGTCTGGCCCGCCGGACCTCCCGCACGCTCACCAGCCGCGAGGCGGTGGCGGCCGACCTGGCGCAGGTGCGCCGCCGCGGCTACGCGGTGACGTACGAGGAACTCGAGCCCGGCCTGGTCGCCGTGGCCGCGCCGGTCCTCCGCGACGGAGCGGCCATCGTCGCCGCGCTGTCGGTGTCCGGCCCGGCCTCCCGGCTGACCCGGGCCCGTGTCCCCGCCGTCGCGGCCCGGTGCATGACCGAGGCCCGCGCCCTGTCCGCCGTGCTCGGCTACCAGCCGGCCCGGCCCCGGCCAAAGCAGGAAAAGGAAGGTGCCGCCTGATGACCCGCGACGAGCTCCTGAAGCAGCTCTACGACGACACCCTGGTCGGTAACGGGCCCGCCGTGCTCGAGCTGACCCGGGCCGGCCTGGACATGGGCCTGGGCCCGGAGGAGCTGCTGTACGAGGCGCTGATCCCGTCGCTGGAGGAGGTCGGCGCCCGGTTCGAGCGCGGCGACTTCTTCGTGCCCGAGATGCTGATCGCCGGCAAGGCGATGGCCGGCGCGCTGGAGATACTCCGGCCGCTGCTGGCCGAGACCGGTGCCGAGACCATCGGGAAGATCGTCATGGGCACGGTCAAGGGCGACGTGCACGACATCGGGAAGAACCTGGTCAACATCATGTTCGAGGGGGCCGGGTTCGAGGTCATCGACCTGGGCGTGCAGGTGGCCCCGGAGAAGTTCGTCGACGCGATCAAGCAGCACCAGCCCGACATCGTCGGCTTCTCCGCGTTCCTGACCACGACGATGCCGATGTTCAAGGCCAACATCAACGCGCTGCAGAAGGCCGGCCTGCGCGACCAGGTGATCGTGATGGTCGGCGGCGCACCGGTCACCCAGGAGTACGCGGACGTGGTGGGCGCCGACGGCTACGCCTCGGACGCGTCGGCCGCCGTGGTCAAGGCCAAGGAACTGCTGCGCCACCGCCGCGCGATGGCGCCGGCCTGAGGGAGCCGCATGGAGACCGTCCTGTGCTCGGCCAGCCGGGAGCTGCGGATCGGCGGGGATAACCCGTTCTGCATCGTCGGCGAGCGGATCAACCCGACCGGGCGCAAGATCTTCCAGGAGCAGCTGCGCCGGGGCGACCTGTCCCGGATCGAGGTCGACGTGGCCGGCCAGGTCGCGGGCGGCGCGATGATGCTCGACGTCAACATGGGCGCGCCGCTGGCCGACGAGGCCGAGCTGATGGTCGCCGCGGTCAAGCTCATCCAGGGCCTGTGCGACCTGCCGCTGTGCCTGGATTCCTCGATCGTCGAGGTGCTCGAGGCGGGGCTGGCCACCTACCAGGGCAAGGCGCTGGTCAACTCGGTGACCGCGGAGGACGAGCGGCTGGACGCGATCCTGCCCCTGGTGCGCCGGCACGGCGCGGCCGTGATCGCGCTGCCGAACGACGAGGAGGAGATCCCGGAAGACCCCCGGCGGCGGCTGGAACTGGTGCGCAAGATCGTGGACGTGGCCACCGGGAAGCACGGCCTGGCGATCGAGGACATCGTGATCGACCCGCTGGCCATGCCGGTCGGCGCCGACACCACGCTGGTGCTGCGCACGCTGGAGACGATCGCGCTGGTGCGCGAGGAGTTCGGGCTGAACATGACGCTCGGCGCCTCCAACGTCTCGTTCGGGATGCCCGACCGGGCCTCGATCGGCTCGGCGTTCCTGCCCATGGCGATCGCGAACGGGCTGACCAGCGCGATCATGGACGCCCGCTCGCCGCAGCTGGTCCGGGCGGTCAAGGCCGCCGACCTGCTGACCGACAAGGATCCCTGGGGGGCCGGCTGGATCGCGGCGCACCGGGCGGCCCAGGCCGCAGCTCAGGCTCAGGCCGCGACATGACGCAGACAGCGGACCCGGCGACCGGGGTGCCCGCCCGCGTCGAGCTGGAGTTCCAGCCGGACGGAACCCGGGTCCGGGTGCCGCCCGGCGTCACCTTGTTCGACGCCGCCAGCTGGAACGGCATCGCGATCGACTCGACCTGCGGCGGCCACGGCACCTGCAAGAAGTGCAAGATCAGGATCACCGGCGGGCAGGTGCCCGCCTCGGCGCTCGACGCGCGGGCGTTCTCGCCGGACGAGCTGCGGGCCGGCTGGCGGCTGGCCTGCCGGGCGCAGGCCGACGGCGACCTGCAGGTCGAGGTCCCGCCGCTGGTCACCAGGCCGAAAGCCGCGACGGTCGGGGTCGGCCGCCAGGTGATCTTGCGCCCGGCGGCGCAGAAGCGCTACCTCGAGCTGTCCGAGCCGTCCCTGTCCGACCAGCGGACCGACCTTGAGCGGGTGCTGGCCGCGCTCGACGACCTGGAGCTGCGGGCCGACCTGGGGGTCCTGCGGTCGCTCGGCGCGGTGTTGCGCGCGGCCGACTACCGGGTCACCGCGGTGATCATCGACGACGTGCTGATCGACGTCCAGGCCGGGGACACCACCGGGCGGCTGTACGGCATCGCCTTCGACCTCGGCACCACCACGGTGGTGGCCACGCTCCTCGACCTGTCCACCGGGACGCCGCTGGCCGTGGCGTCCATGCTGAACCAGCAGCAGCCGTTCGGCGCGGACGTGATCACCCGGATCAGCGCGATCATGATGGACCCGGCCAAGATGGACACCCTGACCAGGCTGGCCCACCAGACCCTGGCCGAGCTGACCGCGGACGTGTGCGGCCAGGCCGGCGTCGATCCCGCCGAGGTCTGCGAGGTGGCGCTGGCCGGCAACGCCACGATGACGCACATCGCCCTCGGCATCGACCCCGAGCCGCTGGGCGTGGCGCCGTTCATCATGGCGGCGCGCCAGCTTCCGGAGGTCCTCGCCGGGCCCGACCTCGGCCTGCCCGTTCACCCCCGCGCCCGCGCGTTCATGTTCCCCGCCTTCGGCGCGTACGTCGGCGGCGACATCACCGCCGGGCTGCTCGCCTCGGGCATGGACCGGGACTCGCGCACCCGGCTGTTCGTGGACATCGGCACGAACTGCGAGATCGTGCTGGGTAACCGGGACTGGCTGCTGGCCACCGCGGCCCCGGCCGGGCCCGCGTTCGAGGGCGCGGCGATCCGGTGCGGGATGCGCGCCGCCGACGGCGCGATCGAGGTCGTCTCGATGACTCCCGCCGGCCTGGACCTGCGGGTCATCGGGGACGCCGAGCCGGCCGGGCTGTGCGGCTCCGGGCTGGTAGACGCCGTGGCCGGCCTGACCGGCGTGGGACTGCTCGACCGCTCCGGCCGGTTCGTGCCCGAGCCGGACGCGGCGGCGATCGCGCCCGGCCTGGCGGGCCGGCTGACCACGCTGGGGGCCGAGCGGGTCTTCGTGCTGCACTGGCTCGGCGAGCCGGGCGACGTCGAGCGGTCGGTCTACCTGTCCCAGCGCGACGTGCGGGAACTGCAGTTCGCCAAGGCCGCCATCGCGACCGGCTGGAACATCCTGCTGCAGGAGGCCGGGCTGGCCCCGGGCGACATCCAGCAGGTGCTGCTGGCGGGCTCGTTCGGCAGCTACCTGTCGCCGGCCAGCGCGATCCGGCTCGGCCTGGTCCCCCGGCTGCCCGTGGCGCGGATCGTCAGCGCCGGCAACGTGGCCGGCGAGGGAGCCAAGATGGCGCTGCTCTCGGTCCGGGAGCGGGCCGGCGCGCTGGCGCTGCAGGAGGAGGTGCGGTATGTCGAGCTCTCCGACCGCGACGACTTCAACGACGCGTTCGTCGACCAGCTGCAGTTCCCGGCCTGAGGTCGCGGTCATCGCCTGCGGCGCGCTCGGCGGGCACATCCGTGAGATCGCCGCTCGCCGCGGCTGGCCGGTCGAGCTGCACAACCTGCCCTCGCTGCTGCACAATCACCCGGAGCGGATCGCCCCGGCCGCCGAGCGGCTGGCCCGTGAGCTGCAGTCCCGCGGGCTGCGGGTGGCGCTCGGCTACGCGGACTGCGGCAGCTACGGCGCGCTCGACGAGCTGTGCTCGCGGCTGAACCTGCGCCGGCTCCCCGGGCTGCACTGCTACGACGTGCTGGCCGGCCCGGGCCGGCTGCGGGCGATGTTCGAGCGGGAGCCGGGAACCTACCTGCTGACCGACTTCCTGGTGCGCAGCTTCCGCCGCTCGGTGCTGGCCGAGCTCGGCCTGGACGCCCGCCCCGAGCTGTGGCCGGACTATTTCGGCCACTACCGGCGGCTGGTCTGGCTGGCCCAGTCCCGCGATGCCGCCCTGGACGCGGAGGCGTCGGCCATCGCCGCCCTGTTCGGCCTGCCGCTGACCGTTATGGATGTGGGCACTGGCGGGCTGGAGCGCGAGCTGGCGCTGCTGCTGGACGCCCCCTCCCCGGGGGCCGGCTCGCCGTGACGCGCGGCAAGCTGGCCCGGGTGGTGCCGCTGCTGCAGCGGCCCCGCTACGAGGTGTTTCCCGCGGCATCCACCGAGGAGGCCGTGCTCGAATGGGTGCCGACCGGCCTGCCGGTGACCGTGACCGCCTCCCCGGCCAAGGGCCTCGGGCCCACCCTGGACCTCACCGGGAAGCTGACGGCGCGGGGCTACCGCGTGATCCCGCACCTGTCGGCCCGGCTGGTGCGCGACGACGCCCATCTCGCCGAGATCGTGGCGCGCCTGACCGCATGCGGGGTGGACGACGTGTTCGTCCCGGCCGGCGACGCCGACCCGCCTGCGGGCCGGTTCGACAGCGCGCTGGCCCTGCTCGACCGGCTCGCCGAGATGGGCAGCCCGTTCTCCCGCGTCGGGGTGACCGGCTACCCGGAGAGCCACCCGAAGATCGGCGACGACATCACCATCCAGGCCATGTGGGACAAGCGGCACCACGCCACCTACCTGGTCAGCAACCTGTGCTTCGACCCGGCCACGCTGCGGCAGTGGATCACCCGGGTCCGGGCACGCGGCGTCACGCTGCCGCTGTTCGTCGGCATCGCCGGGCCGGTGGACCGGGCCAGGCTGCTGCGGATGGCGGCGAAGGCCGGCGTCGCCGAGTCGGCCAGGTTCCTGTCCGGGCACACCGAGTGGTTCCTGCGCCTCGGCACCCCCGGCGGCTACAGCCCGCAGCGGCTCCTGGACCGGACCGCGGCCACGCTGGCCGATCCCGCCTCGGCCGTCGAGGGCCTGCACGTGTTCACCTTCAACCAGGTCCGCCAGACCGAGCAGTGGCGGCGCTCGCTGCTCGAGCGGCTCGCCGCCTGAACCCGGCCGTGCACTAGGGTGCTGTGCGTGACAGCGCCCCTGGTGGCGGTCGGCCCGGCCCGCGCCGACTTTGCCGAGAAGGCGATCCGCGACGGCGGCGGGGAGCCGACCGACGTCGACGCCCGCGCCGACGCCCTGGTCTGGCTCGACCCGGGCGACGTCGAGGGGCTGCGCGCCGCGCTGGCCACGGCGAGCTCCGCCCGCTGGGTCCAGCTTCCCTACGCCGGCGTCGAGCGGCTGGCCGAGGCCGGGATCTTCGACCCGGGCCGGGCCTGGACCTCGGCCAAGGGCGCCTACGCCGAGCCGGTGGCCGAGCACGCGCTCATGCTCGCCCTGGCCGGCCTGCGCCTGCTGCGCGAGCGGATCACGGCCCGCTCCTGGGGCGAGCCGGCCGGGATAAGCCTGTACGACCAGCCGGTCACGATCCTCGGCGGCGGCGGGATCACCGCGAGCCTGCTCGGCCTGCTCGCGCCGTTGCGCGTCACCGCGACCGTGGTACGCCACCGCCCCGACCCGGTCCCCGGGGCGGCCAGGACCGCGGTCCAGGCCGACCTGCACGGCGCGCTGGCCGGTGCCCAGGTCGTGTTCCTGGCCCTGGCGCTCACGCCCAGTACCGAGCACATCATCGGGCCCGCCGCGCTGGCGGCCATGCGGCCCGATGCCTGGCTGGTCAACGTGGCCCGCGGCGGCCACGTGGACACCGACGCGCTGGTCGCGGCGCTGGACGCGGGCGCCATCGGCGGCGCGGCGCTCGACGTGACCGATCCCGAGCCGCTGCCGGACGGGCATCCGCTGTGGGACCAGGAGCGCTGCATCATCACCCCGCACACCGCCGACACGACCGAGATGATCAGGCCGCTGCTGGCCCGCCGGATCCGGGACAACGTGGCCAGGTTCGCCGCGGGCGAGCCGCTGATCGGCCTGGTGGACCCGGCCCTGGGTTACTAGCCGGCCGGCCCTCGGTCTTCTAGGCCCGGGCCTGGTACCTGGCGCGGCGGCCGATCCGGGTGAATCCGAGCCGGCGGTACAGCGCCGTGGCGTGCGGGTTGTTGATGTTGACGTTGAGGGTGATGTCCGCCTCGCCGGCGGACCGCATGCGCCGCACCGCCGCGCCGATCAGAGCGGCGCCGATGTCGCGGCCCCGGGCCGAGGGCACCACGCCCATCTGCGCGATCCAGCCGGTGGCTTCCCCGGCGACGAACCCGACATCGGTATCGCCGAGCGTGGCCAGCAGCGTCCACTCCGCGCGGAAGTCCTCGTCGTCGCTGATCCACTCCACCCAGCGAGCTGGCGTCCAGCCGGGAAACCCCGGACGGTCGCGGAAGGCTGCCTGGTAAACCGCGTAGAACCGGGCCGGATCGGCCTGGCCCCACCGGGCCAGGACCAGGCCCGGGGGCGGATGGGCGGGCGGCGGCGACGCCGAGCCGGCCAGTTGCATCACGTCCTCGGCGAACACCTGCGACAGCCCCCTGCTCAGGTACAGCGCGTGGGCTCCGTCGCCGAGCGCCTCGGTTTCCGCGCGCAGCCCGGCCGGGCCGGCCCGGTCACCCGCCCAGTCGAACGCGTATCCGCCGAGGCCACGCCGCCGCCACGCCGGGTGGACCAGCCCGGTCGTGACCGCGGCACCCTCCTGGCCCTCGCCGCGCGGGCCCGGCGAGGCCCGGCGCAGCGACGAAACGCAGACCAGCCGGGTGCCGCTGAAACCCGAATGGGTCTCGGCGCCGGACAGGTAACACCGGCCGAGGAACTCCGGACTCGCGGCAAAAGGCTGCCCGCCGTCGGCGGACAGGCACTCGCCAGCCAGGTCAGTCACGGCCGGGAGGTCAGGCTCCCCCAGCAAGCGCCACGACAGCGCGCCAACAGCATCCATGTCGGACAACCCGCCGATCACAGGGAAACAAGCACGGAAGTTACGGGCCGCCCGCCGCGGGCGCAAGCGCATTTCCGGCCAGGCGGGCCAGCCAATGCCGCAGGGGGCGGGCCGTGGCGGCCCGCCCCCTGCGGAGGGTGCCGGCGGCTGGGGGTGCCGGCGGCAGGTACGGCGGCTGGTCAGCGGCTGGGCACCGCGAGCATGCCGTCGGTGTTGCCGGCCGAGTCGGTGTAGAAGCCGACCAGGTCGCCGCGGTCGTTGACGCCGTTGATGATGGTGGTGCCGATGCCGTGCGGGTCGTCGACCGTGGTGAACCCGTGCCCGGGCCGCCAGGTGAACCCGTGCATGACCGCGTTGTTGCCGGTGCCGACCGTGTACGAGCCCACGACCTCATCGCGGTCGTTGACGCCGAAGGCCTGGGTCATCGAGGCGCCGCGAACGGCCAGGGTCAGGAAGCGGCCGTAACCGTACTTGAGGAACGCGACCGTCACCCCGCGGGAGTTGGTGTAGAAGCCGGCCACGTCGCCGCGGTTGTTGATCGCGGCGGCGGTCAGGCTCGGGCCGGCCGTGCCGGCCGGGGCGCCCGGCTTCAGCACCCGGCTGAACCGGTGGGTGATGATGTTGTACTCAAAGCCCCGGTTGTTGCCCTGGCCGTTGGTGTAGAACCCGACCGCCACGTCGTGGTTGTTGACCCCCAGCAGCTGGTCGACGGGCGGGCTGGCGTTGTCGCCGGTCGGGAAGTTCACGGTGTGGAACTGCCCGTTCCGCAGGTAGAAGCCGAAGTTGTTGTTGGTCAGGTTGGCGTTGTTCTGCGTGGACCAGAACCCGACCTGCACGCCCTCGTCGTTCAGCCCGGTGACCTGGGTCTGCACCGAGCCGGGGAAGTTGAGGTTCTGGTAGTTGCCCTGGCCGAAGGGCGGCCGCAGCAGGTAGCCCTTGTTGGGGTGGCCGGCCGCGCCGGAGCCGAAGTAGCCCGCGATGTGGCCGTTGTCGTTGATGCCCAGGAGCTGGTTGAACGTCAGGTCCTTGGCGTTGTCCAGGGTGGTGAAGTGGTACCGGCTGCTGCCGTTGGCGGCCGGGGCCTGGGCGGCCTGCGTGCTCGCGCTGGCCGGCGCCATCAGGGCCAGAGCGGCGGTGGCGGCCAGCGCCCCGGTCGCGGCCGCGGCCGCGCCGAGGCGCAGCCCGGTGCGGACGGAAATCTTCCGCCGGGCGCGGCGCGGGCTGGTGTGGTCGGTGGAACGCATGATCAGATCCCTCTCATTAGGTGGCGAGCTGAGCCGGCAATGTGGCCGCGCGCCGTGGTCGGTCGCACACCAGGCTCGCCACCGGCACAGGGGGATTCGCCGGGCGGTCAGGGGGAAGCACGAGGGAATCGGTTGCGAAGCGCCCGCGCCGGGCGCGCAATCAGTCGCGTCTAGCCGCCGGGCCTGACTCCTGGAGGCACCAGGCGTCGGCGACGATGCGCCAGGTCCCGTCGGGCTGCTGCCGGACGACGGTGGAGCCCAGCCCGCTCAGCGCAATCCGCTGGTCGTCCGGTCCGGGGCCGGCCATGCGTCGCTCGCTGAGGACCAGCGCGAGGCCGCGGGCGGGCAGCACCGCGCGGACCCGGGCCGACACCGGCAGCCGCAGTTCCATGAGGTCCAGCAGGACGTCGCCGACGTGGGCACCGTCGCGGGCCGCGTCGCCGGCCCATGGCCGCAGCAGCGCTCGGGGCTCGTACTGGGCCAGCGCGGCCTCCAGGTCGCCGTCGCTGAGCGCGAGCGACGCTAGCTCGAGGACTTCCTCCGGCCGGCGCGCGGCCGGCGGGGCGATGGGGTCGGACAACGTTCTGGCTCCTGACGTCTGGTCATGCCCAGCGCGGTCCGCGCTGGTGAGTTTGGCCGGCCCCCGTCGGTCAAGCGCCAGCCTCGCAGCCGGTACCAGGGGAACGGGCCCGGCACCGGGGGAAGTTCAGGGGGGCGGGACGCTACCGCTCGTCCAGCAGGCGCCGGTACAGCGCGGTGGTCTCGGCCGCGGGCGGCACGCCGACCTGCTCGCGCAGCAGTTCTTCCAGTTCCCGGTAGTGCCGGATAGCCCGCGCGGTCTCGCCCATGCGCGCCCAGCTGGTCATCAGCTCCCGGTGCGCGGTCTCGTTCAGCGGCTCGTGCGCGACCGCCCTCCGGAAGGCGGTCACGGCGGGCTGGTGGCGGCCGGCCGCGGCGTGCAGCCGGCCGGCGGCCAGCAGCGCCGCCTCGAAGGCGCGGCGGAGCTCGTCCCGGCGGGCCTGGGCCCATTCCCCGGCCGCCATGTCGGCCAGGAAGTCGCCGCCGTACGCGGCGATCGCGCGCTGCAGGTCGGGCAGGGCCGCGGCGGCGGGCCGGGCACGGCGGGCGGCCGCGAGGGCCTGCTCGAACGTCTCGACGTCGCAGTCGTGGTCCCGCGTGCCGTTGAAGGCATATCGGCCTTCGGCGTACAGCACCCACCCGGGATCGCCCAGCGCGCGGCGCAGTTCGCGCAGCGCCGTGTGCAACGCATTTCCCAGCCGCTCCCGGGCCTGGTCGGGCCAGAGCGCGACGCCCAGCTGCTCCCGGGTCATCGGCGGTGACGTGGCCAGCAGGAATAGCAGCTCGCGCGGCTTTCCATACCCCCAGTCGGCGGTTGTGACCGGGGTGTCTTTGCGGTGGACGGTGGCTGCGCCGAGCGCCCTGATGCGCAGCGCGCCGCCGGCCGCCGCACCAGTACCCGGCTCCGTGGTCTGGCCGGCCAACACGGAGCTCGGGTGCCGCGGGTCGGCCTTCTTCCGCGGCACCGGGGCGGCCTGGGCCGCATCCGCCTCCGGCGAGCCTGTTTCGGCCGCGGCCGGCGGGGCGGCCGAGGGCAGCTGGGCCTGGAGCTCGTCTATCGGGGTCAGCAGGCCCTGCCGCCACGCCGATTCGAAGGCCTCGTCGCCCAGCGCGGCCCGCGCACCGTCCAGGGTCTGGGCGTGCCGGGCGCTGTCGCAGGGAGCCACCACGGTGCCGATCGCGCCGCGCATCTCCTCGGCCGCGGCCAGCAGCCGGGTGGCCGCCGCCGCGCCGCCGCGGGCGAGGGCCAGCGCGGCCAGGTCCTCAAGCACGCTGCAGGTGCGCCACTGATCGCGCAGTTCCCGGTGCAGCTGCAGGCTGCGGCGCAGTAGCGGCTCGGCGTCCACGTCACGGTCGATGGCCAGCAGCCCGAGCTGTTCCAGCGCCCACGCGATGCCCTCGCGGAACCCTATCTTCTCCGACAGCGACAGACTCTCCCCCAGCAGCGCCGCCGCCCGCTCCGTCGCTCCCTGATACCGCGCGACCGTGCCCAGGTTCATCAGCGCGTCCGCGATTCCTTCGACGTCGCCGAGTTTTCTGGACTCCTCCAGGGCCGTCGTGCACTCCGCGGTGGCCCGCTCGAAGTCGCGCTGCAGCCAGGAGTCGAATCCCAGGTGGGTGTGGGCGGTCACAGCCGCCCACCGGTCGCCCGCGCCCTGCGCGATGGCCAGGCCCTCCTGGTGTAGCTGCATCGCGCGGGCGTACCGGCCCTGCTCCCGGGCCACGTTGCCGAGCGCCACCAGCGTCCGGCCGATGCCCTGAGCGTCGTCCAGCTCGCGGTACAGCCGCAGCGCGGCCTCGAGCCGGCGGATGGCCGGGGCGTAGTCGCATTGCAGCAACGCGAGCCGGCCGCTGCCCAGCAGCGCCTTGGCCAGCAGCACCGCGGGCGCGTCGGGCCCGATCGTGACGGCCGAGTCCATCCAGTGCCGGACCTCGCTGTACTGGCCCCGCAGGTAGGCGTAGCGCTCCAACGGCCCGGCGATCCGCAGGGCCGCGTGCACGTCGCCTTCCGCCCGGGCGAACTCCAGGGCCGCGCGAAGGTTCGAGGTCTCGTCCTCGATGCGGTTCAGCTCGCGCTCCAGGTCGACCGGCCCGGGGACGTCGTCGCTCCGGCTGATCCGCGGCTCGATCTGCTCGACGAAATCCGCGAAGAACCGCAGGTGAGCGTGGCGGGCCGCGTCCTCCTCGGACGCCGCCGCCAGGCACTCGCGAGCGTAGTCGCGGACGGTGGCGAGCAGGTGGTAGCGCACGTCGGCGCCGTTGTGGTCGGCCCACAGCAGGGACTTGTCGGCGAGCCGGGTCAGCAGGTCGAGCACCTGGTCCGGGCGGATGCCGTCGCCGACCGTGACCTCCTCGGCCGCGGCCAGCGTAAACCCGCCCGCGAACACGGCCAGCCGCCGGAAGGCGGCCCGCTCGTCCGGGGCGAGCAGGTCGTGGCTCCAGTCGAGCGTCGCGCGCAAGGTCTGGTGACGGCGCGGCGCGGTCCGGACCCCGCCGACCAGCACCGCGAAGATATCGTCCAGGCGCTCGGCCAGCTGGACGACGGAAAGGATCCGCAGCCGGGCCGCGGCCAGCTCGATCGCCAGCGGCAGGCCGTCGAGCCGCCGGCAGACGTGATAGACCGCGCCGGCGTTGTCGTCGCCGAGCTTGAACGACGGGCGGACCAGCTGCGCGCGCTGCTCGAAGAACCTGACCGCGTCGAACTCGGCGAGCGCGGACGGCGCGGGCACGGGACCGGCCTGCGGGAGCGCGAGCGGCGGGACGGCCAGCTGGCGCTCACCGGCCACGCCGAGCGCCTCGCGGCTGGTGGCCAGGATGGACAGGGCCGGGCAGGCCCCGAGCACCCGATGGGCCAGCTCGGCGGAGGCCGCCGCCAGGTGCTCGCAATTGTCCAGCACGATCAGCATCGAATGGTCGCCGACGTGCTCGGCGATCGTCTCCGTCACGTCGCGCGACGGGTCCTCTCCCGCGCCCAGGCAGCTGGCGACCTCCAGCGCGACGACCTCAGGGTCATCGATCGGCGCGAGTTCCACCCAGCAGACACCGTCGGCAAAGGCCGCGCGCGCGGCGTCGGCGACCGCCACGGCCAGGCGGGTCTTCCCGGTGCCGCCGGGCCCGGTCAGAGTGACCAGCCGGCTGTACGCCAGGGTGTCCATCACATCCTGGAGTTCACGCTGACGGCCCACGAGCGGGACAAGCTGCACCGGCAGTCGGCCGACGGTCAGCGATGCCATGTACCCCTCCGCCGCGGGTCCGCGCACGGCCGGGCCGCACCGGGGTGCGCACCGAGCCGGCCCGGACATATTTGCGCTGTGACAAGTATCTCACCGCGCGCAGCGATCCCGAGTCACCTGACTCCCCGCTGCGGCGGGCCGCGGCCCGCGCCCGCGAGCCGCCGGCATCAGCGGGACTGCGGTCCCGTTTCCGCGGACGGCGCGGGTCCTGCCCGGTGGCCCATCCGCTTAAACAGGCGGAGCATAGCTGCCCGGAAGACCGGCAGCCGTGCGGGGACGCGCCATTCCCCCGCGTGTCGTTCCCGGCTCCCGACGGCCCCTGCGGCACAATAGGCCAAGGCCCCTCCATGTATGAGATGGAGGGGCCTTGGCTGGCGTTGCGGTCGTGGGGTGCCGGTTGCCCGGCGCCACGCCCGCGCGGCCCGCCACCGCCGTCGGGCACCCGCCCGAGGTGCCGGTTTCCCGGCCCCCCGAACGTCACCGGGGTGGCCCGCGGTAGGTGCGCGTCTTTAGTGGTGAGAGCCTTTCTACGCCCGCACTCGGCTGCGGCACAAGAGTTTTCCCGTTGCTCTTTTGAGATTCTTCGGCCATCAACAGGACGCTAGGTGTTGTCCCCCGCTGATGGCTGTTTTCCACCGCACCATCCACAGAATGGTCCACAGCCCCGCTGGCTCAGGAGCCGGCTTCGCGGGCGCGGATCGCCGCGACGAGTGCGGGAATCACCTGGTTCAGGTCGCCGATCACCGCGTAATCCGCGTGCGAGATAATCGGCGCGTCCGGGTCGGTGTTGACCGCCACGATGTGCTTCGCGCTCAGGCAGCCCGCCATGTGCTGGATCGCCCCGCTGATCCCGCAGGCCAGGTAGAGCTCCGGCGATATCCGGGTGCCGGTCTGGCCCACCTGCTGCTTGTGCGGGCGCCATCCCTCGCTGGTCACCACGCGGGAGACGCCCACGACGCCGCCGAGCAGCCCGGCCAGCTCCTCGAGCACCCCGAACCCGTCGGGCCCGCCGACGCCGCGCCCGCCGCCGACCACCACCCGCGCCGTGGCCAGCGACACTCCCCCGCTGCGCTCGGCCGACTCGGTGGCGACCACGCGCAGGTCGCCCTCGTCGAGCGCGGGCCGGTAACCGTGCACGCTGGTCTGCGCCGGGGCGTCGGCCGCGGCGGCCGGTACTGCGTCGACCGCCACGGTGAGCAGCGCGGGCGGGGCGTCGAGCACCGCGTCCTCCAGCAGGCTGCCCGCCCAGCGGTGCCGGACGAGCCGCAGCGTCCCGTCGGCGTTCGCCTCGGCCGAGGCACAGTTGGCCGCCATGGGCAGGCCGGTGATGGCGCCCAGGTGCGCCATGACCTCGTGGCCCCGGTCGGTGCCCGCCGCGACCACGGCGGTGGCGGACAGGTCCGCGGCCAGCCCGGCCAGGGCCCGCGCCCACGCCTGCGGCGCGTAACCATCCAGGTCATCGGACTCGGCCGCGTACGCGTCGGCCACGCCGTAAGCGGACAAGTCGGCCACCGGCACCGAAGCGGCGGCCCCGAACACGACGGCCGTCACCTGGCCCAGGGACCGGGCAAAGGTCAGGGCGCGCAGCGAGACGTCGGCGGCCCCGTCGCCGTCGCGCTCGACCAGGCACAGCACCGTCATGTCAGGACCCCCAGCTCGTCGAGCAGGGCGACCAGGGCGGGTACCGCGTCCGGGCCGGTGCCGAGGATCTCGGCCCGCTTGGTCTCGCCGGCCGGCACCCGCAGCCGCTCCTTGCGCAGGCCCTCGGCGTGCCACTCCGGAGCGGATTGCTCGATCGTGGCCCGCTTGGCCCGCAGCCGCCCGGGCAGCGACGGGTACCGGGGCAGGTTGATGCCCTCCTTGACGGAGATGACCGCGGGCAGCGCGAGGTCGAAGACCTCCTCGGCGCCGCGGTACTCGCGCCGGGCCCGCGCGCGGCCGTCGGTGACCTCGAGGTTCTTGATGCCGGTGGCGCAGGGCAGGCCCAGCGCGTGCGCCACCCGCACGGCGACCTGGTAGTCGCCGGTGTCGGCTGCCTCGTTGCCGAACAGCAGCAGGTCGTAGGGGAGCTGGGCGGGGGGATGGGCGGCCGCGTCCGCGTCGC
>Ga0318497_10000102_pt1 | contig 22839 bp, 17 predicted proteins | sample GRESIP109b1f23_FD_203754 | JGI IMG/M metagenome (GOLD analysis project Ga0318497, IMG submission 203754) | Tropical soil microbial communities from Luquillo Experimental Forest, Puerto Rico - GRE.SIPMG.109b1f23 | ecosystem: Environmental > Terrestrial > Soil > Tropical forest > Bulk soil... | reverse complement strand
CCACGACCGGGGTGCGGGGGTCGAGGGGCGGCTGATCTAGGGGCTGGCTCATGCGCCGGCCTCGAGCTTGGCCAGATCCCGGATCCGCTGCTCGCATTCGGCGACGATCTGGCGGGTGATCTCGCCAGCCGGCCTGATCTGCTCGAAGGAGCCGACGACCTGGCCGACGAAGAACGACTCGAGGCGGAGCGCGCCCTCGTGGCCCGCGCGGGCCGCCGCGTCGATCCGCTGCCACGCCTCGTTGACCAGCATCGGCTGCAGTGGCATGGGCAGCGGTGCCGGGCTGCCCGGCCGTTCCCACTCCTCGTGCCACGCGCTGCGCAGCTGGCGGGCGGGCTTGCCGGTCCTGGTCGGCGAGCGCACCGTGTCCGAGCTGGTGGCCCGCAGGAACTTGGCCTTGATGGCCTGGTTGGCCACGTCCTCCTCGCTGGACAGCCAGACCGACCCACACCAGACGCCGGCCGCGCCGAGGGCCAGGGCGGCGGCCATCTGGCGGCCTGACGCGATGCCGCCCGCGGCCAGCACCGGGCGCCCGGCCGCCATGTCGACGATCTCCGGGGTGAGCACCATGGTGGCGATGGTGCCGGTGTGGCCGCCCGCCTCGGTGCCCTGCGCGATCAGCAGGTCGACGCCGGCCTGAATCTGCCTGACCGCGTGCTTGGGCTGCCCGACCAGGGCGGCGACCGGCACGCCCTGCTTCCTGGCCCGGTCGACCAGCCCGGCCGGCGGCGGGCCCAGGGCGTTGGCGATGAGGCGGATCGGGTGGCGGAACGCCACGTCGAGCAGGGGGGCCGCGCCGCCGGGGTTGAGGCTGGCGGCGATCTCGTCGTGCTCGGGGTTCCCCGGGACGTCGGGGATGCCGTACCGGTCGAGCAGGTCAGCGACGAAGGCCAGGTGCGCGGCGGGGATCTGGGCGCGCAGGCTGGCCACCAGGTTGCCCGGCTCACCCGTGGCGAACTTCTCGGGTACGAGCAGGTCGACGCCGTAGGGCTTGCCCCCGGTCTGCTCGTCGATCCAGGTCAGCTGGGCGTCGAGTTCGGCCGGGGTGTAGGCCGACGCGCCCAGCACACCGAAACCCCCGGCGTTGGTGACCGCGGCGACCACGCCCGGTGAGCGGTTGAAGCCGACGATCGGGTGCTGGACGCCGACCAGATCGGTAAAGGCGGTTTTCATCAGCCGTGCTCCCTCCAGGTGACGACGGCGTCGAGCGCCTCGATCCGCGCGCCGTCGACGAGTAGCGGGTTGACCTCGAGCGATTCGAGGGAGTCGCCCAGGGCCAGCGCAAGGTCGCCGATCCTGGCGATCACCGCGGTCAGAGCGTGGCGGTCGGCGGGCGCCGCGCCGCGGACGCCGTCGAGCACCGCCCGGCCGCGTAGCCGGTCCAGCAGCCGGCCAGCCTGTCCGGGCGTGACCGGGAGCGGCGCGAGCGCCGAATCCCGCAGCACCTCGACGAACAGCCCGCCGATGGCCACGGCCAGGACCGGCCCCCACTGCGGGTCGCGGACGACGCCGACGAGGAGTTCGGCGCCGCCACGGCGCATCGGGCTGACCAGGACGCCCTCGATCCTGGCGCCGTCCGGGGCGGCCGCGGTCACCGCCCGGTAGGCTGCGCGGACCGCGTCCTCGTCGGCCGGGACGTCCAGCCGGACGCCGCCGATATCGCTCTTGTGCAGGATGTCCGCGGAGACGATCTTGACCGACAGCGGGCCGCCGAGGTCGGCGGCCGCCTTGACCGCCTCGTCGGCCGAGGCGGCCAGCCGGGCCGGGACGACCGGGATGCCGGCCTCGGCGAGCAGCGCGCGGGCGGCGTGCTCGGACCACGTCCCCCGGCGGCGGGCCGGATCGGGTACCGGTACCAGCGCGGGCGGTGCCTGGGCGTCAGGATTCCGGGTGGCCTCGGACCACCAGGCCACGTTGCGCAGCGCGACCACGGCCTGGCGCAGCCCGGGGATGACGTACCGCACCCCGCCCCGCTCCATAGCCGCCCGCGTGTAGTCGGTGACCGGCTGCATGACCTGGTTGACGTAGGCGGTCGGGCAGGACGCGGCCCGCATGCCGGCGCCGATCGCGTCCAGGAACATCTGCCCCCCGTAGGGCCGGCCGGTGTCGAACCACGGGATGCTGTTGACGACGCCGATGACGCCGATCGAGGGGTCGGCCGACATGGCCTCGATGGCCCGGGTGAAGATCGCCGGGTCGATGATGGCGGCGCCGGTGACGTCGAGGGGATTCTGCACGGTCCCGTACGGCGGCATGATCGCGGCGAGCGCGTCCCGGGTGGACGGGGCGAGCTCCGGCAGGTCGGCACCGAGGTCGTCGGCCCGGTCGGCGACGATGTCGCAGGCACCGCCCGAGATCGACACGATGCCTAGGCCCGTTCGGCCCAGCCGTCCGAGCGCGGCGGCCGCCCCGGCGGTGATCAGCATGTCCTCGATCGAGTCGACCCGGATCACGCCGAGGTCGGCGAAGACCGCGTCGATGACCCGGTCGTCGCCGACCAGCGCGCCGGTGTGCGCGGCCGCGGTGCGGGCGGACAGCGCGCTGCTGCCGGCCTTGAGGACCACGATGGCCTTGTCCGCCTCGGCGGCCCGCCGCGCGGCGCGGCGGAAGGTCTCCGGGTCGCGCACGGTCTCCATGAAGACGGCCACGGCCCGGGTGCCGGGGTCGTCGACCAGGAAGTCCAGCACGTGCCCGGCGGTGATCATCGCCTCGTTGCCCAGCGTGACCAGGTAGGACAGGCCGACGTTGGCCATCGCGGCGAAGTCCACCATGGCCGAGGAGCTGGCCCCGCTCTGCGACAGCAGCGCCACTGGTCCCGGGACCCTGGGCAGCCCGGGGACGGAGCAGACCGGCACGCCGTCGGTGAGGTTGGCGAAGCCGAGATGGTTCGGGCCGAGCAGCACCATGCCGAGTCCGGCCGCGTGACGGGCGAGCTCGGCCTGGGCGGCCCGGCCGGCCTCCCCCGCCTCGGCGTAGCCGGACGACAGCACGCACGCGTTGCGGATCCCGGCGGCCGCGGCGTCGTCCAGGGCCTCCAGCAGTCCGGCCTGCGGAACCATCAGGTAGGCCACGTCGACCGGCTCGCCGATCTGCGTGCACGAGGTCACGGTGGGCTGGCCGTGCGTCGGCGTACCACGCCGGCTGACCAGGTAGGTGTGCTCCCGGAAGCCGAACTGGACCAGGTTGTGGTAGGCGATCTGGGAAAACGCCGATTTGTCCGACGCGCCCACCAGCGCGACGCTGCGCGGGCGGAAGAGGCTGGTCAGCCGTTCACCGGTGATGTGGTCGGGCATGATTACATCCTCGCTGTACCTGCGCTGGACCAGCAAGGAGGCCGCCGCACCCCGGCCTGGGCTTATTGATCCCGGGCGGCCCGGGACATATGTCCCGTGACAGCGGGACCGTAAGGCACCATCGTAGGTATGTGGGTCTGGACGTTCCGGTGCGCGTGAGGCCGGCCCGGTGGCTGACGCCTGCCGGGCTGGCCTGGCTGGCTGCTGCCCTCACGGCCGTCTTGGTGTTCGGCGGGTTGGTGCTGGGGGTGCTCGGCCGCGACGTGTCCATCCTCCTGCTGCCGGCCCCGCTCGCCTACGCCTGGATGGGGTGCGTGCTGCTGGCCCGGCGGCCCGGTCATCCGATGGGCCCGCTGCTGTGCCTGATCGGGCTGGCGGACGCGTTCGCCACGGTGCCCTACCTGTACATGCGGTACACCGTGGTGCACTCCCCGGGTTCGCTGCCGTTCTCGACCGCGGCGGTGTGGGTCAACACCTGGGCCTACGCGCCGGCGACCAGCCTGGGCGGCATGGTCCTGCTGCTGGTCTTCCCGGAGGGCAGGCTGCTGTCGCGGCGGTTCCGGCCCGCGCTGTGGGCCGCGCTGGCGTTCATCCCGCTGTCGATAGCGGCCTTCGCCTTCTACCCGCAGAACCTGGGCCCGCTGTTCCGCTACCGGTCCAACCCGTACGCCTTGCCGCAGCTCGACGTGGTGTTCGAGGTGTTCGGGGCTCTGGCCATCGTGTGCGGCCTGGTGGCCGGGGCGGGCGCGGCGGCGAGCGTAACGCTGCGCTGGCGCCGGGCCGACCGGGTCGGACGCCAGCAGCTCAAGTGGCTGCTGGCCGTGCTGCCGTTCACCATCGCCTCGCTGATCGCGACCCTGGTCTTCCCGGGCACGTGGAGCCTGGTCCTGGCGCTGCCGGCCGGCATCCTGATGCCCATCGCCATCGGGATCGCGGTCCTGCGGTACCGGCTCTACGAGATCGACATCCTGCTGAACCGGGCGGTGCTGTACGGCATCCTGACCGCGGGGATGGCCGGGGTCTACCTGGCCGTGGTCGTGATCGCCCAGTCTTTCCGTTCGGTCTTCGGCTTGAAGGGCAGCAGCCTGCCCGTGCAGGTCATCGCGACCGTGCTGGCCGCCTCCGCGCTGTGGCCACTGCACGACCGGGTGCAGCGCCGGGTGGACCGGCTGTTCTACGGCGACCGGGGCGTGCCCTACGAGGCCCTGACCAGGCTCGGCCGCCGGGTCGAGGAGGCCGCCGACCCCGAGACGGCGCTGCATTCGGTGGTGAAGACCATCGCGGACAGCCTGCGGCTGCCGTACGCGGCCCTGGAACTGCGGCTCGGCGACGGGTGGAGCCCGGCCGCCGCGTACGGCGAGGCCCCGGCCCAGGTGGTCGCGTTCGCGCTGACCTTCCAGCGGGAGACCGTCGGACGGCTCCTGGTGGGCACCCGGTCGCGAGGCGAGCAGCTTGGCCCCGACGACGAGCGGCTGCTGGCCGACCTGGCCCGGCAAGCGGGCCCGGCGGCCCACGCGGTGGCGCTGCGGCGGGCACTGGACGTGTCCCGGGCGGGCCTGGTCACCGCGCGGGAAGAGGAGCGGCGCCGGCTGCGTCGCGACCTGCACGACGGGCTCGGCCCCACGCTGGCGGGCCTGACCCTGGGCCTGGACACCGCCCGGGTCCGGTCGGCCAGCCAGCCTGAGCTGCAGGAACTGCTGGGCAAGCTCAAGGCGGAGACGCAGCGGGCGGTAGCCGACGTCCGCCGTATCGTCTACGGGCTCCGGCCACCCGCGCTCGATGAGTTCGGCCTGGTCGGGTCGCTGCGCGAGGAGGTCGGACGGCTGCAGTACGAGGCCCCCTCGCTCACCGTCAGCCTGGACGCTCCGGCCGAAGGCCTGGCCGACCTGCCCGCGGCGGTCGAAGTGGCCTGCTACCGGATCGTGACCGAGGCGCTGACCAACGTCACGAGGCACGCGCACGCCACGCAATGCTCCGTGCGCCTGCGGCTCAATCACGGCCTGGACGTGAACATCTGCGATGATGGCGTGGGCCTGCCGGAAGGCTGGCGGGCCGGGGTCGGCATCGCGTCGATGCGTGAGCGCGTCACCGAACTCGGCGGCGACCTGGTGATCGAGCCCAGCCTTCCGCACGGAACCAGGATCAATGCCCACCTGCCCGCCCGGGAGCAACCATGAGCGAACCGATCCGGGTCCTGATCGCCGACGATCACCCGCTGTTCCGCGACGGCCTGACCGCGCTGCTGACCGACGGTCCGGACACCGAGCTCGCCGGGGCGGCCACCAGCGGGACCGAGGCCGTCGAGATGGCCAGGGAAACCCAGCCGGACGTGGTCATCATGGACCTGCACATGCCGGGGCTGAACGGCATCGAGGCCACCCGGCGCATCGTGGCCGACAGCCCGCACATCACGGTGCTCGTGCTGACCATGTTCGACGACGACGACTCGATCTTCTCCGCGCTGCGCGCCGGCGCCCGCGGCTACCTGCTCAAGGGCGCCGACCAGGAACAGATCCGCGCCGCCGTGCGGGCCGCTGCCAACGGCGAGATCATCTTCGGGACGCAGCTGGCCGCCCGCATGCTGGCCTACTTCACCACCCCCGCCTCCGCCCCGCCGCCGGTGTTCCCTCAGCTGACCGACCGGGAACGCGAGGTCCTCGACCTGGTCGCCCAGGGCCGGGCCAACACGGCGATCGCGACCAGGCTGGGGCTGAGCCAGAAGACGGTCCGCAATCACGTCTCCAACATCTTGACCAAGCTGCAGGTCGCCGACCGCGCCCAGGCCATCGTCCAGGCCAGGGACGCCGGCCTGGGACACCAGTCCCGGGTCTGAGGGACATCCGTGCCCTGAACCGCCCTTCTTCCGGGCGCCGGCCGGCATATTTCCCGGTCTAGTCGTGACGGGTACCCCATGACGGCGGGACGCCGGGTCGCCGAGGCTGTCACCGATGGCTCGGCAAGCATTAGGAGAACCGATCATGAGCGCTGAGGCAGTCTGCACCTTGATACCGTCCGAACCGGCGAATTCCCCGGCTGACCCGACGGTCACCGACCTGGTGGCCCGCGCGAAGGATGGTGACAGGCAGGCGTGGGACGCGCTGATCGAGCGCTACGCCCCGCTCATCTGGTCGATCTGCCGCAGGCACCGGCTCGGTCGTGCCGACGCCGACGACGTGGGCCAGAGCGTGTGGCTGCGCCTGGTCGACCAGCTGGACCGGGTCCGTGATCCGGCCGCGCTGCCCGGCTGGCTGGCCACCACCGCCCGGCGGGAGTGCCTCCGGGTGCTGTGCGCGACGCAGGGACCGCGCGCGACCGTGTACGCGCGGGACGTCGAGAGCCTCCCGGACGAGCGGACCGGCCTGGCCGACCAGGGCCTGCTCGCGGCCGAGCGGCACGCGGCGCTGCGCGAGGCGTTCGGCCAGTTGCCGCCGAACGGCCAGCAGCTGATCGCCATGCTCATCGCGGACCCGCCCGTGCCCTACGCCGACATCAGCGCCCAGCTGGGCATCCCGGTCGGCAGCATCGGCCCGAACCGCAGCCGCTACCTGGACAAGATGCGCCGGCACCCGTCGGTGGCCGCGCTGATCAACGCCTAGGTTCGGGATCACCCCGTCTCAGGCGTCGTGGAAGACCAGGCCGAGGGCGCGCCGGCGGCCGGAGCGCACGGTGCTCACACCGTGCCGGACCGGGCCCCGCGGACCAGCCGCGCGCGCCGCGCACCGGCCGGTCCCTGGTGGTGAAGATCAGGCCGTGGCCCTGGTCCAGGACGACGGCGGTACCCCGGGACTGCGCCCGCGGCCGCTGCTCGACCAAGAGAAACTCACCGCCGGTGTAGTCCGCGCCGTACTCGTCCAGGCCGACCACGACCTGCAACGGGAACACCAGGTCGCCGAAGACGTCACGGTGCAGCGCGTTCCAGTCCCCGGCCTGGTAGCGCAGCAGGATCTGCGCGCTCTTGCCCTGCCCGGCCCGGTGGCACATCTCCACCCACTCCCCCAGCGTGTCCGGCCACGGGGCCGGGCGGCCCAGCCGCCCGGCCCAGTCGCGCGCGATCACCAGCAGCCGCGGGTAGAGGGCCTCGCGCAGCTCGCGGACGGGTTCGGGGAGGTCGTGGGTAAAGTACCGGTACTGGCCGGAGCCGAACCTGTGCCTGGCCATGTCGACGGTGCTGCGGAACAGCTCCGGCTTGTCGTATAGGGCCGCCAGATCCCGGCATTCCGCCGGGGTGAGCAGCCGGGGCGTACGGGCGCAGCCCTGGGCGTCGAGTTCGGCCGCGATGGCCTGCCAGTCAGCTGCCTGCCAGTCCGGGGTGATCACCACGAGACCCCCAGGAGCGCGCCCTCGTGGACGAGCAACTGCTGCTTGCGCTCCACGCCGCCGGCGTAGCCCCGCATGCCGCCATCAGACCCGACGACCCGGTGACACGGGCGGATGATCGCCAGCGGGTTGGCGCCGATGGCGGCGCCGAGCGCCTGGATCCGGTCGCGCCGGACGCCGAGCCGGGCGGCGAGCTCGCCGTAGCTGATGGTCGTGCCGTAAGGGACCGAGTCCAGCGCGCGCCAGACCCGCTGCTGGAACTCGGTGCCGCGCGGGGCGAGCTCGAGGCTGAAGGCGGTCAGCTGGCCGGCGAAGTACGCGGTGAGCTGGCGGATCACCTCGGCGAAGGCCGCCGGGTCACGGCGCCAGCCGTCCCGCACCGCCGCCTCGTGGCGCTGCCCGGCCATTGTCACCGAGGTCAGGGTCACACCGCCTGGAGCCGGGCGCCCGATCAGGAGCAGCTCGCCCACCGGGCTTTGCATCGTGGTGTAGACGTTCATGCTTCCAAGCTAGGAGCCGACGCGGGGGCAAGCTGGCGGGTTTCGGACATTACGATCCGCGCGTCCTAGCGGCGGAAGGGCTGTGACCAGGACCGTTCGGGATGAAGGACCTGACCGGGTCAGTCGGGATGCGGCGCGACCCGGAGCCGGTCCCGGACGCGCCGCACCGTGTCCCGCAGGTCTTCGGCCAGGTTCTCCAACGCCGGCAGCGCCGCGAGCAGCGCGGCCTGCTGGCCGTTCGGCAGGCCGGCCACCGATTCGGAGATCACCGCGCTGCGCTGCGCGGTGATCCGCTGGTAGACGCCCCGGCCCTTCGGCGTGACCTCGACCCGGGCCGCGCGGAAATCGCCGGGGTCACGCAGCCGCTTGATCAGGCCGTGCTCGTCGAGCTTGCCGATGACGCGGGACAGCATCGTCGGGTTGATGCCCTCGATTTCGGTGAGTTCGGCCAGGCTGAGCGGTCCGCGCACGGTGGTGATGCCCAGCACCGACGCCTGGGTCGGGGTCAGCCCTTCCTCCCGGGAAGCGGCGTTGAGCTGCCGCGCGAGCTTCAGGACGACACGTCTCAGGCGGATGACCGCGTCACTGTCCATGCCCGGTGCTCCCTGCTCGGCCGGCGGGCTCAATTGCCTGCGAGCAAGCAGTATAAGGTCACGCCGGGTATTCGCCGGGGCCGGCGGAACCATGACATGCGGCGGTCGCGGTCAGTCGGCCGCGAGGATGACGTCCGACGCCTTGATCACCGCGGTGACCTCCGTGCCAACCGACAGGCCGAGCTGCTGGACCGCTTCGACCGTGATCGAGGCCACCAGGCGGGTGCCGCCCGCGTCCAGCTCGACGTTGGCGATGGCCTCGCCACTGTTGATGCTGGTGACGCGGGCCGGAATCTGGTTGCGGGCGCTCAGCCGCATAGCTGTCACTCCTCGGTGTCGGTGCTGTGTGATCAGCGGGCGATGCGACCATACGCTACCCGCCCTGGTTTCGGCGGGAGCCATGCGCCACCGCTTTCACACCGCCGTTATCGCGGGTCAGATACCCGGGTCAGCTTGTTGCCGCAGCGACCGCGCCGCATGCACGAAAACGGACATCAGTCACTCCGGCACCGCCCGTACCAGGCCGTAAGGCGTGGATGCCACATCCACGTCGTACCAACAACATGGCTGGGACATCCACGCCTTATCCGCCGAGCGGACCGGAGCGGAGGGCGCGTATCACCAGTCACGGCAGCTCGTCGGGAGCGCAGCAACACCAGAAGACAAGGCCAGGGCGCGCACCGCCCACGCGGCCGCAAGGCCGCGCAGCCAAAAGGCAGACCAGCGAAGGTTAGTCAAACGGGATTGATCGATCAAAATGTCTTGATGTATTGTGGGCCGGGTGAGCATACGGCAGGACATGGCCCCGCCGGGTTTCCTGCGGCTGGCCGGGCATCCGCTGCGCTGGCGGCTGCTGAGCGAGCTGGCCCGCAGCGATAGGCAGGTCCGCGAGCTGAAAGCGCTCCTGGGCCAGCCGCAGAACCTGGTGTCCTACCATCTGGCCCGGCTGCGGGCCGGCGGGCTGGTGACCACGCGGCGCAGCTCAGCCGACGGCCGCGACGCCTACTACAGCATCGACCTGGCCTGCTGCGGCGACCTGCTCACCGCGGCCGGCGCGGCGCTGCACCCCGGGCTGCGGCTCCGCCGGCCGGCCGCGGGATCGGTTCCGGTGCGCGCGAGCGTGCTGTTCTTGTGTACCGGGAACAGCGCCCGCTCGCAGATGGCCCAGGCGATCTTGGAGCAGATGGCCGGGGACGCGGTCACGGCGGCCAGCGCGGGCAGCCACCCCAAGCCGCTGCACCCGAACGCCGTCCGGGTGATGCGTGAGCACGGCATCGACATCAGCTCCCGCCGGTCCCGGCACCTGAGCGTCTTTGACGGACAGCGCTTCGACTACGTGATCACCTTGTGCGACCGGCTCAGGGAGATCTGCCCGGAATTCCCCGCCCCGGCCGAGGTGATCCACTGGAGCATCCCGGACCCGGCCGCGGGAGAGGGCACCTACCAGGCGTTCCGCGCCGTAGCCGCCGACCTGAGGACCCGGATCGGGTTCCTGCTCGCCCGCATCGGCGACGAGGCCGACCCCGGTGCCTGACACCGACGGCCCGCGGCCAGCCGGAGGGCATCTGCCGGACGGTCCCGCCGCGCGTGAACCGCGGGCCGGCTACCAGGCCAGCCTGCCCACCGTGCTGCGGGAGTGGGGGCGGATCGGCTGCATCGGGTTCGGCGGCCCGCCCGCGCACATCGCGCTGCTGCGCAAGCTGTGCGTGGACCGCAACCGGTGGCTGGACGCCCAGGAGTTCGAGGACGCCATCGCCGCGTGCAACCTGCTCCCGGGGCCGGCCTCCACCCAGCTGGCGATCTTCTGCGCCTGGCGGGTCCGGGGCCGCCTGGGCGCCCTGGCCGGCGGGACCGCGTTCATCGTGCCCGGCCTGATCGTGATCCTGGCCTTGTCGGTGCTGTTCCTGGCCGGGACTCCGCCGCTGTGGGTCCGCGGGGCCGGGGCCGGGGCGGGCGCGGCAGTCGCCGCGGTCGCGGTCCAGGCCGGCTGGTCGCTGGTGCCGCCGAGCTGGAAACGCGCCGCCGGTTCCCGGCGGCTGCGCTGGATCGCGTACCTGCTCGCGGGCGGCGCCGCCGCCGCCACCCTCGGGCCGTGGCTGGTCCTGGTCCTGCTCGGTTGCGGCGTCATCGAACTGGCCATCCGGCACCACCAGTCATCCACTGGCACCCACGCGATCACCGCGCTGCCGCTGCTGGCCGTACGGGTCCTCCAGACGGCAGGCCCGGCCCGGACGCTCGGAACGGTCACGGGCGCCGCCGCGCTGCTGCCGGTCGCCTGGACCGCGCTCAAGGTCGGCGCGCTGTCTTTCGGCGGCGGCTTCGTGATCATCCCGCTGATGCAAGCCGACGCGGTAGGACACCACTGGATGACCAGCGCCCAGTTCCTCAACGGCGTCGCCCTCGGCCAGATCACCCCTGGCCCGGTGGTGCAGACCGTCTCCACCGTCGGGTACGCCGCGGCCGGCATCGGCGGCGGCCTGCTCGCCTCCCTGGTCGCTTTCTCCCCCTCCTTCACCTTCGTGCTCGTCGGTGCCAGCCACTTCGACCGCCTGCGCGGCAACCACTACGCCCAGGCGTTCCTCGATGGCGCCGGTCCCGCGGCTATCGGCGCGATCTTCGGCTCGGCCATACCCCTGGCCCGCGCCCTGTCCGAGCCCTGGCAGTACGCCGTCCTCGCCGGGGCCGCCGTCGTCCTGCTCGGGCTGCGCCGCGGCGTGGTCCTCACTCTGCTCGCCGCCGCGGCGGCAGGCACGATCATCGCCCTGGCCGGCGGCCCCGTGCCGCATTAAGGGGCCAGGTCCAGGGCGGCACGGATGATGCTGTCGGTGTCGATGCCGTTATAGCGGTACAGGTCCTCGATCGACCCGGACTGGCCGAACTGCGACACGCCCAGCGCGGCGTGCGGCACCTGGTTGACGGTGGCCAGGAACGACAGCGTGTGCGGGTGCCCGTCCAGGACGGTGACCAGCGGCGTGGCGCGGGTCGCGGGGAACGCCTGCTCGAGGATCCAGGGCTCACCCGAGCCGGCACCCAGCCCCTGCCGGGCGCGCAGCGCGCGGAACAGCAGCCCGGGGCTGGTCACGCAGACCACGTCGGCCTGCGTCCCGGTCTCGGCCAGCCGTTCGGCCGCGGTCAGCGCCTCGGGCACGACCGCGCCCATCACCGCGATCGTCACGGCCGGGCCTGTGCCAGCCGGACCAACAGGGGTGCGGCGCAGCGGGTACGCGCCGGCCACCACCTGGCGGCGGCGGCGTTCCCTGGCCGCGGGGTCGGCCGGGATTGCGGCCAGCTTCTGGCTGACCGGCCGGGTGGACAGCCGCAGGTAGGCCGAGCTGCCGTCCGGCCGGCCCAGCCGGGCCAGGCTGGCCAGCAGGCACCATTCGGTGTCGACCGCGAAGGCGGGCTCGTAGGTCACGCAGCCCGGCTGCTCGATTCCGATGGACGGCGTGGTGATGGACTGGTGCGCCCCGCCCTCGGGGGCGAGCGAGACCCCGGACGGCGTGCCGACCAGGATCGACTGGCCGCCCGCGTAGATGCCGAACGACCACGGCTCGAGCGCCCGCTCCACGAACGGGTCGTACAGCACCCCGACCGGGAACAGCGGCTGGCCCCAGCGGCTCCAGGTCGCGCCCAGCTCGCCGAGCAGGCCGACCAGGTTGGTCTCCGCGATGCCGAGCTCGATGTGCTGCCCGGTCGGCTTCTCCCGCCAGTGCAGGATGGTCTCGGCGTCGTCGGCGAACCAGTCGGTCCGTTCGGCAGCCGACCACACGCCGACCTTGTTCACCCAGCCTCCCAGGTTGGTGCTCGAGCTGACGTCCGGGCTCACCGTCACCACCCGGCGGGCCGCCTCCGGTGCCTCCCTGGTCAGGTCGAGCAGGGCCCGGCCCAGCGCGGCCTGGGTGGTGGCCACCCCGGTCGGCGTGCGGCCAAGGTCCGGCGGCACGGCGGGCGGCGGCTGCCGGGGCGGGGCCGGGCGGCGCAGCCGCCGGGCGGTCCGCGCGCACAGCTCACCCGCCGGGCTGTCCGCCGCGGGCCGATGCCACGGCTGCCCGGGATTAAAAGGGGCGACGCCGAGCTGCGCCGCGAGTTCGCCGAGCTGCGCCTCGGTCAGCAGCGCCGAGTGGTTCTGCGGGTGGCCCTCGATGGCCAGGCCGTAGCCCTTGATCGTGTAGGCCAGGATGATCGTCGGCCGGCTGTCATCGATGGCCGCGTAGGCCTCGTCCAGGGAGCTCAGGTCGTGGCCGCCGAGGTTGCGGATCGCGCGCGCGAGTTCGGTGTCGTCCAGGCCGGCGACCAGCCGGGCCAGGGACTCGTCCCCGCCGGGTAGCCTGCGGCGCAGCTCGTCCGGGTGGCAGCGGAGCAGCCGCTGGTACTCGGGGTTGGGCATGGCGTCGATCCGGTGCCGCAGCGCCTCCCCGCCCGGCCTGGTGAACAGCTCCTCGAGCAGCCGCCCGTACTTCAGCGTGATGACCTGCCAGCCCGCCGCGCTGAACATGCCGCGCAGCCGCCCGGCGGTGATCAGCGGGACCACCCGGTCCAGCGACTGGCGATTCACGTCGACCACCCAGACGACCTCGCCGAGTTCGGCCACGCCGGGGTCGACGATGGCCTCCCAGACCGCGCCCTCGTCGAGTTCGGCGTCGCCGAGCAGCGAGTACTGGCGGCCGGGGGCCGCGGGGCCGCCGGTGAACCTGCCGTTCAGGTACCGGCGGGCCACCGCGCCCCAGACCGGGGCGGTCGCGCCGATGCCGACGGATCCGGTGGAGTAGTCGACCGGGTCGGGGTCCTTGACCCGGCTCGGGTAGCTCTGCAGGCCGCCGAACGCCCGCAGCGTGGGCAGGTACGACTCATCGAGCTCGCCGAGCAGGTAGTTGATCGCGTGCAGCACGGGCGAGGCGTGCGGCTTGACCGATACCCGGTCGTCGGCGCGCAGGTGGCGGAACCACAGCGAGGTCATGATCGAGACCATCGAGGCGGACGAAGCCTGGTGCCCGCCGACCTTCAGGCCGCCGGGATTGGGCCGGACCCGGTTCGCGTGGTGCACGATCGCCGTGGACAGCCAGAGCACCTGGCGCTCGATCTCGGCCAGCGCGTCAAGCTCGCTCGCTTGCTGCTTCAGCTCGGTCATGGCTGCATGACAACACGCCCGCCGCCAGGGCACAACTCTCAATTCTGGGCATCCGGGCGGTCACGTCACCGGCAGCCAGAAGCACTGTTCCTCGCCGTAGTCGGTGAACCCGGCCCGGAGCAGGATCGGCCCCGACGCCAGCGCGCGGCCCTTGGCCATGGCCAGGGTGGCGCCGTGCTCGCGGGCCAGCCGGAGCCGTTCGCCGAGCACGGCGCGATAGCTGCCGTGGCCGCGGGAGGCCGGCAGCGTGATCGCACCCCACAGCAGCGCTACCTCCCCGGTCAGCGTGCAGCCGCCGGCCGAGACCGGCTCGTCGTCGGCCAGGGCCACCACGCGGAAGCTGGTCCAGGTCGCGAGGTCCTGGAGGGTCTCCTTCAGCTGGCGGGCGATCTCGGCCTCGCCCGGCTCCTCGGTCCCCCATCCCTGGACGCTGACCGCCAGCGCCGCGCGGAAGGTGCGCTCGTCCCGGACGAGCTCGGCGACCACGTCACCGGGAAGGCCGGGGCGCGGCAGGTCCCCGCCCAGCTCGCGGGCCAGCACCTGCACGGCGTCGATGAGCCCGGCCCCGCGGGCGCGGAGCGCCTCCTCGGTCCCGGCGGGCTGGCTCGCGGCCGAGACCCACCAGGCCACGCCGGGCAGGTTCCAGCCGCGAACGTGCCCGGCGACCTCGTCGATCACCCGATCGAGCGGCCGCGTCGTCCGCGACCAGGTGACCTGCGCGGCCCCCAGGGTGGGACCGAGCACCCAGTCCGGGTGCCGGACGAGGCGGTAGTCGTCGGTCCGCACCTCGATGGCGCCCTCGGGCACGAACTCCGTCGCGGCCGCCGCGTCGAGCACGCGCTGCGCTGTCCACGAGCTCATCGCCTGACCTCCCATCGGCTAGAAATCAGGCACTGTATCTCTCTTTTCTAGTCCCCCGGCTGAGCGGCAGCCAGTAGCAGCGCTCCTCGTCATACTCGGCGAATCCGGCCCGGAGCAGGATCGGCCCCGATGTCTCGATGCGCCCCTTCACCAGGGCGATTGTCGCGCCGTGGGCGCGGGCCAGCCGCAACCGTTCGGCCAGCACGGCCCGGTAGGCGCCGCGCCGCCGGTACTCCCGCAAGGCGACCGCGCCCCACAGGTGGGCCACCTCGGCGCGTAGCGTGCACCCGCCGACCGCGGCGGGCTCGCCCCCCACCGAGGCGAGCACGCGGAAGCTGGACCAGGCCTCGAGGTCCCGGACCGCCTCGGCGAACTCACGGGCGAGCGCGGCGCCGGCGGGCTCCTTCCTCCCCCAGCCGCGCACGGCGACCATCGACGCCGCTAGGAACGCGCGCTCGTCGGCGACCAGCTCGACGCTCACGTCGGCGGGCAAGGCCAGGTCGACCGGGTCGCGGTCCAGCTCGCGAGCCAGGATCCGCACCGCGTCGATCCGCTTGCCGCCGCGGGCGCGCAGCGTCGCCTCGGTGTCCGGCGGCAGGGTCGCGGAAGAGACCCACCAGGCCACTCCGGGCAGGTGCCACCGGCGCACCCGCGCGGCCGCCTCGTCGATGATCTCCGCCGCGGTCCGCCCGGTCCTGGACCGGGTGACCTGAGCGGCGGGGAAGGTCGGGTCGAGCGCCCAGTCCGGGTAGCGGATGAGCCGGTAGTCATCGGTCCGAACCTCGACCGCGCCGTCCGGGAACCACTCCAGGGCGACCACCGCGTCGAGCACGCGCTGCGGTGTCCACAAGCTCACGCCCGACCTCCTCCTCCGCCTCATTTTCTACCGAACGGGCCGGGCGCGTGCCCCGCTATCGTGCGAGCTCCGATGGCGTCGCGGGCACGTGTGTCGAATTTAGCACCGGCGTTTCTGCGTGTTTTCGTCCAAAAGCGTCATCTGTTGTTCAGGCGCCGGTCGCCTCGGCCCGGAACGATATGAGGACGCCGACACGCGGCGGCCTGGCCTGGCAGGAGGACACTCATGCAGATGAGACCGATGTGGCGAGCCGTGCCCGTCGCGGTGAGCGCGGCGATGGTGCTCGGTGGCACGACCCTCGCCGGCGCGGCCACGGGACAGCCCGGGCAGGGCGGTACGGGCCACTCCGGCGGCATCCGGCACGTGCTGCTGATCTCGGTAGACGGGCTGCACCAGCAGGATCTCACCTGGTACGTGCGGAACGATCCGCACTCGGTGCTGGCCGCCCTGGCGGCCCACGGCGTGGTGTACAGCAAAGCCGAGACGCCCTTCCCCTCCGACTCTGCCCCCGGCATGACCGGTCAGGTGACCGGCGGGGACCCGCGGGTGACCGGCATCTACTACGACGACACCTGGAACCACGACGTGTTCCCGGCGGGCACGACGACCTGCTCAGGACCCGTGCCGGGGGGCGAGGCCGCCTACGAGGAGGCCGTCGACAAGGACTCGAACTCGCTCGACGCGGGGCAGGGCCTGGCCGGGTTGCCGGGCAGCATCCTTCAGATGACCCAGAACCCGGTGGACGTGATTGACCCGAAGAACCTGCCGGTCGACCCGGCGAACTGCAAGCCGATCTACCCGAACCAGTACCTGCAGGTCAACACGATCTTCAACGTGGCCAGGGCGCATGGGCTCCGCACGGCCTGGTCGGACAAGCACCCGGCGTACCAGATGTTCAACGGACCCTCGGGAACGAATGGGCCCTCGGGAACCGGCGTTCAGGACTACTTCACGCCCGAGATCAACAGCCAGGCCCTTCCCGTCAGTACCTACGGCGCCGGCAACGACTGGACCACCGACAACAAAGCGACCATGCAGTACGACTCCTACAAGGTGCAGGCGATCCTGAACGAGATCGACGGTTTCGACCACAGCGGGAAGACCCGCGTCGGCGTCCCGGCCATCTTCGGGATGAACTTCCAGACCGTCTCCACCGCGCAGAAACTGCCCACCTCCGACGGGCTGACCGGCGGGTACCTCCCCGGCGGGACGGTCCCCGGCCCGCTGCTGGTGCGGGCGCTCAACTACATCGACGCCCAGGTCGGCATGATGGTGGCCCGGATCAAGGCCGACGGCCTGGCCGGGAGCACCGCCATCATCATCTCGGCCAAGCACGGCCAGTCCCCGACCAACCCGAACGACCTGGCCCGGGTCCCGGACTCCCCCATCATCAGCGCGATCAACGCGGCGTGGAAAGCCGCCCACCCGGGCGCGGGCGACCTGGTCATCTTCTCCACCGACGACGACGGGATGCTGCTGTGGCTGAGTGATCGCTCGCAGGCGGCCGCCAACTTCGTGAAGACCTACCTGCTGACGCACTCCGCGGCCGGCAACAACATCGGCGGACACCCGATCACGGTCTCGGCGTCCGGGCTGAAGAAGGTCTACGCGGGCGCCGCGTCCGCGGCCTTCTTCGGCGTCCCGGTCGGCGATCCCCGGCACCCCGACGTGCTCGGCATCGCCCAGCACGGCGTGGTCTACACGGGCGGGATGAAAAAGATCGCCGAGCACGGCGGGGACGATCCGCAGGACCGCGACGTGCCCATCCTGGTGGTGCTGCCCGGCCTGCGACATGGCCGCAGCATCGGGGCTCCGGTCGAGACCACCCAGATCGCTCCCACCATCCTGCGGCTGCTCGGCCTGAATCCCGGCCAGCTCCAGGCGGTGCAGATCGAGCACACCCGAGTCCTCCCAGGTCTGCGCGGAGGCAGCGGGCACTGACCCTCCCGCGGCCGGGGCCGCGTCAGTAGCTGAAGGTGGTCGCGCCCTTCTCCGGATCCTCCAGCCCCGTGGTGAGACTGATCACTGCCTTTCCCGCCATCACTGCCTCCCTCTCAGGTATGCACCTTCCGCTGGTGAGGAGAAGGTAAGGCGGGCGCGGACAGGCCCGATACCGTAGAACTACCGTATTTGCGGGCCGTTACCTGCGCCGGCGGTCGCTGGCGCTGGCCACGTTCGCGACGATCACCGCGAACGGCGGGATGGCCAGGGCGATCCCGGAGACGATCACGGACGCGAGCACCGAGTACCTGTCGATCACGGCCCAGGAGAGCACGAACAAGCCGATGCACGTCGCCATCAGGGCGAAGTACCAGCGCTTGTCGGCACGCGACGGCTGCGGCCCCGGGTCATCACCGTCGTCGGTCACGAGCGTCCGATGCCCGGGCCGCACTGGCTCAAACCTGGCCGGCGCGGCGTACGGGTCCGTAGCGGTCCGGCTGGTTATGTTCATATGCATGTTCGATGAGAGCGTGGTGCTTGACGGGCTGAACGAACGGCAGCGGCGGGCGGCCGCGCACCAGGGCGGTCCGCTGCTGGTGCTGGCCGGGGCGGGCACCGGGAAGACCCGGACGCTGGTCGCGCGGGCGGCCTGGCTGCGCGGCAGCCAGGGCGTGCCGGCCGGCCGGATCCTGCTGCTAACCTTCACCCGCCGCGCCGCCAGCGACATGCTCGCCCGGGCGGCGGCGTGGTTCGACGGCTCGTCTGGGCGAATCTGCGGCGGGACCTTTCACGCCATCGCGCACAAGATCATCCGGCAGCACGCGGAGTCGTTCTCGCTGCCGCCGCAGTTCACCATCCTGGACCAGGGCGACGCCACCGACCTGCTGGACGTACTGCGGCCGGACCACGGGCTTGACCACACCGGACAGCGGGCGCCGCGGGCGGCGACGTGCGCCGACATCTACACCCGGTGCGTGAACACCGGGCGGCCGGTCAGCGAGGTGGTGACCGCCAGCTTCCCGTGGTGCGTGCCGTTCACCGGCCAGCTGGCCGCGCTGTTCCGCGCCTACACCGCGCGCAAGCGGGCCGGGAACCTGCTGGACTTCGATGACCTGCTGCTGCTCTGGCAGGCGGCGCTGGCCGATCCGGTGGCCGGCCCGGTGCTGCGCGGCATGTTCGACGCGGTCCTGGTGGACGAGTACCAGGACGTCAACGCCGTCCAGGCCAGCATCGTGCGGCTGCTGCAGCCGGACGGGAAGCAGCTGACCTGTGTGGGCGACGACGCGCAGGCCATCTACGGGTTCCGCGGCGCCGACCCGGCCCACCTGCGGCAGCTCACCGCCGACTACCCCGGGCTCGATATCGTGCGGCTGGATCGCAACTACCGGTCCCGGCAGGGCGTCCTCGACCTGGCCAACCTCATCCGTCCGCCCTCCTCATCCTCGGGGGGGCTCGGGGGGGTCGTCCCCCCCGGAGCTAGCAGAGCCCTGGACCTGAGGCTGACCGGCGACCGCGGCGCGGGGATGGCGCCGCTGCTCGTCCGCTGCCACGACGAGGCCACTCAGGCCCGGGAGATCTGCGCCCGGGTGCTCGAGGCGCACGAGGACGGCGCCGCGCTGCGCGACCAGGCCGTGCTGGTCCGCGCCGCTCATCACGGCGACATCCTGGAGATCGAGCTGAGCGCGCGCAAGATCCCGTACGTGAAGTTCGGCGGGCTGCGGTTCACCGACACCGCTCACGTCAAGGACTTCCTGGCCGCCGCCAGGATCCTGGCCAATCCGGCCGACGAGCTGGCCTGGTTCCGGCTGCTCCGGCTGCACGAGGGCATCGGCCCGGCGCACGCCCGCCGTGTCCTCGACGCCCTGGACCCGGACCCGGACGGCTGGGCGCGCGCCGTCGAAGCGGCGCCCGCCCGGTCCCGGCGGGCGCTGGCGGCCACCCTCGGCCGGCTCGCCGACGCGGCGCAGCCGTCGACGGCCCGCCCGACGACAGCAGGGCAGGCGGCGGCAGGGCAGGCGGCGGCGGTGCTGACCCTGCTGGACCCGCTGATCCGCGCCCGTTACCCCGACGCCGCGGTCCGGCTCACCGACCTGCAGCGGCTCGCCGACGCGGCCGCGGCCCAGCCGTCGCTGCACGACGCGCTGGCCGAGCTGACCCTGGATCCCCCGGTCTCCGCCTCCGACCTGGCGGGGCCGCCCCGGCTGGACGAGGACTACCTGACTATCTCCACCATCCACGCGGCCAAGGGGCTGGAATGGCCGATCGTGCACCTGCCGCACCTGGTGGACGGGGCGCTCCCCAGCGACATGGCCCTCGGCGACCCCGGCGGGCTGGCCGAGGAGCACCGCCTGTTCTACGTGGCCGTCACCCGGGCCCGCGACCACCTGTACCTGTACGCGCCGCAGCGGCTGCACTACCACCGTCGCGGCCGTGACGACAGGCACGGGTTCGGCCAGCTGACCCGGTTCCTCGACGCCGGGGCGCTGGCGGCCTGCGACAGCGTCACCGCCGCGCCGCTGGCGCCGGTGCTGCCCCCGGTCGGATCCCTGGCCACGAAGGTCGACGCGGCCCTCGGCTCCCTCTGGGACGGCTGAACGCTCTAAGCTCGCCTTCTTGGCGTCTCTTCCGAGGAGGTTCCGATGGCGGGTGGCCCGGCGCCTGTTCCGCGGGCGCAGGCGGTCCAGTCGTGGACGTCCGGGGCGAAAGACCTGGTCGTGACCGCGCTGGGGCCTCCTGGGGCCTCTGGGGCCAGCCGCGTGTGGGCGACGACCGGCCAGGGGATCCTCAACGAGATCTACTGGCCCGCCGTCGACCAGCCCCAGGTGAAGGATCTCGGCTTCCTGATCGGTGGCCTGGGCTGGTGGCAGGAGGTCAAGCGGGCGGGCAGCTACACGCTGTCCACCCCGGAGCCCGGGCTGCTGCTGCCGACGATCGTGCACACCGGGAGGAACCAGGCCTACCAGCTGACCCTTCGGCCGGTGGTGGACCCGGACCATGACACGCTGCTCATCGGCTACGACCTGGCGGGCGCGGGGATACGGCTCTACCCGCTGCTGGCCCCGCACCTGGGCACCAGCCAGATCACCCCGGAGTCGCAGTGGATGACGCTCGGCGCCGACAACCAGGCGTGGACCGACCCGGCCGACCTGGCCCTGTTCGCCAGCGGCAGCGGCCGCTTCCTGTGCCTGCTCGCGCGGCCCGGATTCACCCGCGCCGGAGTCGGCTACGTGGGCGACACCGACGGCTGGACCGACTTCAGCCGCAACCGGTCGATGACCCTGACCTACAGCCAGGCCGGGCCCGGCGTCGTCGCCCTGACCGGGGAGCTCGCGGCGGGCTCCGGGCTGCTCGCCCTGGGGTTCGGCGACAGCCAGGGCGCGGCCCGGTCCGCGGCGCGGGCGAGCCTGGACGCCGGCTACGACGTGACGGCCGCGGCGTTCACCCGGGGCTGGCGGGCCTGGACGGCGGACCTGGCGCTGCCCGGGCCGGCCCAGCCGGACCTGGGCCCGCCCGGGCTGGCCGACGCGCTGCGGGAGTCGGCGGTGGTGCTGCGGACCCACGCCGACCACACCGTGACCGGCGCCTACGTGGCCGGCCTCGCGATCCCGTGGGGGAACTACACCAACGACCCCGGCGGCTACCACATGGTGTGGTGCCGCGACGGCGGGGAGACCGCGCTGGCGCTCGCGGCGGCCGGGCACACCGACGACGCCGCGGCCGCGCTCGGCTACCTGGCCGGGCGGCAGAACCGGGACGGGTCGTGGCCGCGGTGCTTCTTCGTCAGCCGGGTGCCCACCCCCTTCGACCCGCACGCGGCGGTGCAGCTGGACGAGGTGGCCTTCCCCCTGCTGCTCGCGGGCAAGCTCGACGAAGTCGGCGTGCCGCTGCCCGACGGCGCCGTCAACGCGATCACCTCGGCGGCCCGCTACCTGGCCGGCCACGGCCCGGTGTCCGGCCAGGACGTGGACCGGTGGGAGGAGAACCCGGGCGCGAGCCCCTTCACCATCGGCCTGGAGATCGTCGCGATGCTCGTCGCCGCCACCCGACTGACCGGCCCTGACCGGGCGCTCGCCCTGGCGCTCGCGGACAACTGGAACGAGCGCCTGGAGGAGTTCACCTACGTATCCGGGGACGAGGTCGACCAGGCCTTCGGCACCGACGGGCATTACGTCAGGATCGGGCTGCCCGGCGGCGGCCGGGTGGACCTGCGCAACCAGCCGCAGGGCACCCAGGCCGTCGACGCCACGGCCCTGGTGGGCCTGGAGTTCGGCTACCTGACGCGGCTCGGCCTGCGCGACCCGGCCGACAAGCGGATCACCGACACGCTGGCCGTCGTCGAGGCGATGCTCGGCACCGACACCCCGAGCGGGCGCGCCTACCACCGCTACGACATCGATGGCTACGGGGAATGGCTGGACGGCAGCGGCTGGCGAGTCCGCAAGTTCGGCATCGGCAGGCCCTGGCCGTTGCTGGCCGGCGAGCGAGGGCACCTGGACGTCCTGACCGGCGGCGACGCGCACGTCCAGCTGCAGGCCATGCTGGCCATGCGCGGCCGCGGCGGCCTGCTGCCCGAGCAGATCTGGGACGCCGGCCCGCTCCCCTGGCAGAACCTGCGGCCGGGTCGGCCTACCGGCAGCGCGATGCCGCTGGCCTGGGCGCACAGTGAGCTGATCAAGCTCGCGGTGGCGGTCGCGACGAAGAAGCCAGTCGAGCTGCTCACGCTGGTCGGCGACCGGTACCAGGCGGCCGTGCCCGCCTCGCAGACCTGGTTCTGGCGGGACTCCACCCCCGTCGTGGCCCTGCCCGCGGGGCGGACCCTGGTGGTGGCCGACCTGGGCCCGTTCACCTTGCACTACGGGTTCGACGACTGGGACCCCGCCACGATCACCGAACGGGACGCCCGCGGCCTCGGCCTCGGCCTGTTCGGGGTCACCCTCACCCCGGCCGAGCTCGCCGGCCGGACCAGCCTGCAGTTCGTCCGCCGCTACCAGGACGGCAGCTGGGAACGCGCCACCCGCCACGACGTCGCGCTGGGTGCCCTGGGACCGGGCACCCTGCGGCTGTCGGACGCCCACCTAGGTGGGCTCGCCGCGGGCGGCGGCTGATAACCGGGGCTCGGGGGTGCTTCTCGGCGTGGCCCGTTCGATCGGCGGCCACCCGGTGTCCGCCGCGCGTTCGGCCCGTTCGACCCGGCCGCCGCCGCGCAGGCCGAACAGGCGCTTGGCGTACAGCAGGTAGGCGGCGACGGCCAGGTTGATGATCAGCGCAACCAGCTTCAGCGCGGTGACGCTCTTGATCAGCTCGTGCACCTCGTACGGCAGGAAGACGATGGTCGCCACGAACGTCAGGT
>Ga0318497_10000096_pt1 | contig 24058 bp, 21 predicted proteins | sample GRESIP109b1f23_FD_203754 | JGI IMG/M metagenome (GOLD analysis project Ga0318497, IMG submission 203754) | Tropical soil microbial communities from Luquillo Experimental Forest, Puerto Rico - GRE.SIPMG.109b1f23 | ecosystem: Environmental > Terrestrial > Soil > Tropical forest > Bulk soil... | reverse complement strand
ACGGTCGAGCAGCTCATCGTCGGTGTGGGTGAGACCGTTCCCGTCGGCGCCGTGCTGGCCATGATCGCCGAGCCCGCGGCCCGGAAAGCCGCTCCGCCCCAGCCGGCGCCCCCGGCCGGGGAGCCGCCGCGGCAGGCGGCCCCGCCGGAACGCGAGCCGGAACATGTGCCAGCCGCGCCGACGGGAACGGTCTCACCCACACCGACGATGAGCTGCTCGACCGTGCCGGTGATGAAGGACTCGGCGTCGATGGCCGCCTTCGCGGTGTCGATTACCGCGATGACGTCTCCCTTGTGTATCTCGTCGCCGGGTTTGACCAGCCATTCCAGCACGGTCCCCTCGTCCATGTCCGCGCCGAGGGCGGGCATCCGGAACTCGGCCACGTCAGCCCACCACCTCGCGCGCCGCCGCGACGATCCGCTCCGGCTGCGGGAGCGCCGCTTCCTCCAGGTGGCGCGGGTAGGGCATCGGCACCTCGGCCGAGCAAACCCGCGCGACCGGCGCGTCGAGATCGTAGAAGGCCTGCTCGGTGATCCGCGCGCTGACCTCGGCGGAAAGGCTGCCGGACCGCCAGCCCTCGTCGATGATCACGGCCCGGTGCGTCCTGGCCACCGAGGCCATGATCGTCGCGTCGTCCAGCGGGCGCAGCGTGCGGAGGTCGATGACCTCCGCGTCGATGCCGTCCGCGCTGAGCTGCTCGGCCGCGGACAGCGCCTTCGGCAGCGTGCCGCCGTAGGTGATGAGGCTGACGTCGCGTCCCGCCCGGCGGATCTTCGCCGACCGGATGTCCACAGGCTCCGCATCGGCGGCCAGCACGCCCTGCAGGTTGTACAGCGAGCCGTGCTCGAAGAGCAGCACCGGGTCGGGGTCCTGCAGCGCCGGCCACAGCATGCCGCGGGCATCCTCCAGCGTGGCGGGCGCGAGAACCCTGATGCCCGGGATGTGCGCGTACCAGCCCTCCAGGCTGTGCGAATGCTGCGCCGCGACCTGTCGGCCGGCTCCGGTCGCCATCCTGATCACCAGCGGCACGTTGCACTGGCCACCGGACATGTGCAGCAGGGTGGCGGCGTTGTTCAGGATCTGGTCCAGCGCGAGCAGGCTGAAGTTCACCGTCATGATCTCGACGATCGGCCTCATCCCGGCCATGGCCGCGCCGATTCCCGCGCCCACGAACGCCGACTCCGACAGGGGGGTGTCCCTGATCCGCTCCGGCCCGAATTCCTCCAGCAGACCCAGGCTGACGGCGAAGCAGCCCCCGTACCTGCCGACGTCCTCGCCCATCAGGAAGACCCGGTCGTCCCGCTGCATCGCCTCCCTGATGGCGGCCCGCATCGCCTCGCGGTAGCTGATCTTGACCTGCTCGCCGGTGCTCATGATGACTCCGGGCTGTAGACGAACGTGGTGAGATCCTCGACCGGCTCGGCCGGGGCTGCCCGCGCCGCCGCGACCGATGCCTCGATCCGGCGGGCGAGCGCGTCCTCCATCGCCGCGAGCTCCTCATCGCCGAGCTCACCCGCCTCGCGCATCCGGCGGGCGAGCAGCTCGATCGGGTCACGGTGCCGCCACCGCTCCACCTCGGCCTTGTCCCGGTAGAGTTCGGGGTCGTACATGGAGTGAGCGCGGAACCGGTAGGTGCGCAGCTCCAGGAAGTGCGGCCCGCCGCCCGCCCGGACCGCCTCGGCGGCGCGGCGCGCGGCGTGCTCGACGGCGGTGACGTCCATCCCGTCTACCGGCCAGGCGGGCATCCCGTAGCTGCCGGCCCGCAGCGCCAGGTCGGTCTGCGCCTGCGCGCGCTCTACCGCCGTGCCCATGGCGTACAGGTTGTTCTCGCAGCAGAACAGCACGGGCAGGTCCCAGAGCGCGGCCAGGTTCATGCACTCGTGGAACTCGCCCTCTGCGACCGCACCGTCGCCGAAGAAGCAGGCGGTCACGCGCTCTTCGCCGCGCATCCGGTCGGCCAGCGCGATCCCGATCGCCAGCGGCAGCCCGCCGCCGACGATGGCGTTCCCGCCGTAGAACCGGCGCCGGACGTCGAACAGGTGCATGGAGCCACCGCGGCCACGGCTGCAGCCGGTCGTCTTCCCGTACATCTCGGCCATCACCGAGTCCAGCGGGATCCCGCGGACCAGCGCGTGGCCGTGCTCGCGGTAGGTCGAGACGATGGAGTCGTCCGGGGTGAGCGCCTGGTTCACGCCGACCGCGACGGCCTCCTCGCCAATGTACAGGTGGACGAAGCCGCGGATCTCGGACGCGCTGTACAGCTCGACGCACTTCTCCTCGAACCGCCGGATCAGCAGCATCTGACGGAGCAGTTCCCCGCGGTGCCCGGCGCTCGGGACATCAGCGGCGGCTTCCGGGGCCGCTTCCCCGGTCACCCGGCTCATCGCACGCCCCCGAGCGTAGAGACGTCCCCCGTTTCCAGGCCCAGCTCCCTGGCCTTGAGCACGCGGCGCATGACCTTTCCGCTCTGCGTGAGCGGCAGGTCCTGGTCGAACTCGATCTCCTTGGGGGCCACCGCCCCGAGCCGGCGCCTGCCGAACGCGATCAGCTCGGTGCGCAGCTCCTCGCCTGGCTGGTAACCGGGCTTGACCGCGACGAACGCCTTGACCAGCTCGCCCGCCACCGGATCCGGCTTGCCGATGACGCCGGCCTCGGCCACCGCCGGATGCTCCTTCAGCACGCTCTCTACCTCGAACGGCCCGATGAGGTGACCGGCGGACTTGATCACGTCGTCGGCGCGGGCGACGAACCAGTAGTAGCCGTCGGCGTCGCGGCGTGCCACGTCCCCGGTGAGGTACCAGCCGTCAACGAACGCCTCGGCGTAACGCGCCTCGTCGTGCAGGTAGCCGCGGAACATCGACGGCCAGCCGGGCCGTAGCGCGAGTTCTCCCTCGGCGTCGGCCCGGGTAACCTCCGTGACCGTGCCGCCGGTTACCCGGGCCCGCCCGTCGTCCCCGCGCTCCAGCAGCCCGGCGGCGACGCCGGGCAGCGGCCGGCCCATCGAGCCGGGCCTGATGTCCATGGACGCGAAGTTGCTGATCATGATCGCGCCGGTTTCCGTCTGCCACCAGTTGTCATGGATGGGCAGGCCCAGCGCCCGCTGGCCCCAGACCACCGCGTCCGGGTTGAGCGGCTCGCCGACGCTGGCGATGAACCGCAGCGCAGACAGGTCATAGGAGGCCGGGAGCTCGGGCCCGTGGCGCATCAGCATCCGGATCGCGGTCGGCGCGGTGTACCACACGGTAACCTTGTGGTCGGCCAGCACCTGGTACCAGCGCCGGGCCTCGAAATCCCCGGTGTCGGTCACCAGGGTGACGCCGAGGGCGAGCGGCGCGATGATCCCGTAGGACGTCCCGGTGACCCAGCCCGGGTCGGCCGTGCACCAGAAGGTGTCTCCCGGCCGGAGGTCGAGGGCGAACGCCGCGGTGGCCCGGTGCGCCACCACCGCCTGGTGCACGTGCACGGCGCCCTTGGGCTTTCCCGTCGTGCCGCTGGTGAAGTGCAGCAGGGCCATCTCTTCCGGGTCGGTGGCCGGGATGTCGAACGCCTCGTCCGCCGCCGCCAGCGCCGCCGTGAGCCCGACGGTCTTGTCATCGGGCGGCTCGCCCGCGATCAGGACGTGCTCGAGCCCGGGCAGCGTGTCGCGGATCGGCATGATCTTGCGCCGGTACAGTTCCGGGCTCGTCACCAGCACCTTCGCGTCGCCGAGCCGCAGCCGCTCGCGGATGGGCTCCGGCCCGAAGGCCGGGAACAGCGGAGAGAACACGCTGACGTTCTTCAGCGTGCCCAGCGCCGCGATGTACAGCTCCGGCACCCGGCCGAGAAGCGAGAACACGCGGTCACCCCTGACCACGCCCAGCTCGCGGAGCACGTTCGCGAAACGGCTGGTCCGCCGCCGGAGATCGGCGTACGTCAGCTCGGTGACGCGCCCGTCCCTGGCGATGCACCGCAACGCGGTCACCTCAGGATGCGGACCCGCCGCATGCTGGTCGACGGCCTCATGCGCGATGTTGATACCCCGCCCCCCCGGCAGGCCAGCCAGCTGAGCCTGTGCCGCTGCCCAGGAGAACTCCCTGACCGCCTGGTCATAGTCGGCCAGGTTGTGGCCAGTACCCGGCGGCCTGCCCTTACGGATCGGTTCCCAAACCATAACGCGGACCTCCCGCCATCCGGTCCTGTCCTCGGTGTAGGCCCCACGGCTATCGCCTGGTAGAGGCCAAGGTCCCGGAACGCCGGGCCTGCTGGCCATGCGGCCAGCTCAGCGTGCGTAACCGTCTGTGGCAGCGTGTCTGGCGCCTCAGTACCGCCTCATCTGCCCGCGCCAGCGGCGGCTCGGCAGCGAGCAACGGGCCGCAGGCTTGACAGGCGGCCCCGACTGCGCGGCGTCCCGCGCCCGCCAGCCATCGACCAGGGGAATGCACGGTGCCCAGTGAAGGGACGGAATCCACCACGCACTCAGGAGCAACGCGTGGCGCCAGCAGCCGCACTATCGGCTTCACGCCCGATAACCATGAGCCGTCCCTACCAGCCCGCCTGCCCTCGGCCGCGACCTACCCGCCGTCCCGGCTCCGGCCATGATCAGTAGCCCAGCCTTGTCGTACACGTCGGCGCCGACGGCCTGCAGGCTAGCCTGGCTGACCCTGAAGTGGTGACCGCACAACAGCAGGTCAACAGGGTACGGTCGGCTAGCGGTCGGCGGCATCATCACAGTGACCACAGGCTTTGCCGGGCAGCAGCATGCCCGCGCAGTAACGTCCAGCGGTACGGCTCGCTCCAGCTCCGCCATGAGCTGCTCGCGCGCGGCGGCCGTCCGGTGAGGCCACCACCTCTTCACAGGCTAACCATCGCACCGGCGTGGACGGGATGTCAGGGTCATTGTTCCTGCGCGGCATGGTCATGGGTCCCGCCGCAACTGACACTTCCCGCACGGCCCCGCGTGAACGGGCGGGTTACCGGGCCGATGGGGCACGGAGCGCATCCGGCGGAGGCCCCGGTCCGGTAGGTGCCCGAACCGGTTAGCCTGGGACGTTGCGTGCGAGTTCGTCGAGCCAGGCGCGGGCGGTGGCGTCGCTGGGTGCACGCCAGTCACCGCGTGGCGACAGTGATCCTCCGGAGCCGACCTTGGGTGCGTTGGGCAGCGTGGATCTCTTGAACTGGCTGGTCTGCACGAAGCGCTGCAGGAACACCGCCAGCCATGCCTTGATCGCCGGCAGGTCGTACTGGTGCCGCTGGCTTTCCGGTGTCGGCTCCGGCCACCGCCCGAGCCTCCGGTCGCCCCATGCGTGGTGGGCGAGGTAGGCGATCCGGCTTGGCCGGTAGCCGAATCGCAGCAGGTAGTACAGATGGAAGTCCTGCAGGTCATACGGGCCGATGACGTCCTGGGAGCTCTGCAGCCGACCGTGCGCGGCAGGGACCAGCTCGGGTGAGATCTCGGTATCCAGGACCAGCCGCAGCGCGGCGGCTGCGGCGCCGGTGAACCGCCCGCTGTCCACGCTCCATCGGATCAGGTGCTGGATCAAGGTCTTGGGTACTGACGCGTTGACGTCGTAGTGCGACATCTGGTCACCTACCCCGAACGTGCACCAGCCCAGCGCCAGCTCGCTGAGGTCCCCGGTCCCGACGACGATCGCCTTGTTGCGGTTGGCCAGCCGGAACAGGTGGGAGGTCCTTTCCCCGGCCTGGACGTTCTCGTAGGTGACGTCGTAGACGGCCGTGCCTTCCGCCGCTGGGTGGCCGATGTCGCGGAGCATCTGACGGGCCGAGGGGCGGATGTCGATCTCGCCCGGGGTGGCGCCCAGGGCGGTCATGAGCTGCCGGGCGTGATCCAGCGTCGCCTCGCTCGTTGCGAATCCCGGCATCGTGTACGCCAGGATGTTGCGGCGCGGAAGGCCGAGCCGGTCCATGCTCTGGGCGGCGACGGTCAGGGCATGCGCCGAGTCCAGGCCTCCCGAGACACCGATCACCACCTTGCCGGTGCCGATGGCTCGTAGCCGCTGCACGAGCCCGTGTACCTGGATGTGGTACACCTCGGCGCAGCGCTCGTCGCGGTCGGCCGGGTCGGCCGGGACATACGGGAACCTGGCGATTTCCCGCCGCAACCGGGCTTCCTGCCCCGGCTCGGCCAGCGCGACCGGGATCCGCCGCAGTCCGGCCAGCCGACCCGCATGGTCGTGCCTGGCGTCGGTGAAGCTGGTCATCCGCATCCGGTCCTGCGCCAGCCGCTGCAGGTCGATATCGGCGGTGACCAGTTCGGCGGTGGCCGCGAAACGGGTTCCCTCAGCGAGCTGCTCGCCGTTCTCGTAGACCAGCGCGTCGCCGTCCCACGCCAGGTCCGTGGTGGACTCGCCGGAACCGGAGGCGGCGTACAGGTAGGCGGCGATGCAGCGCGCCGACTGTGACTGGCACAGCTGGCGGCGGTAGGCCGCCTTGCCCACCACGATGTTGCTCGCCGACAGGTTCACCAGCACGGTGGCGCCGGCCAGCGCCGCCCAGGTGCTCGGCGGAACCGGTACCCACAGGTCCTCGCAGATCTCGACATGAAAGCCGAAATCCTCCAAGCCCTCGGCGTCGAACAGCAGGTCGGGTCCGAACGCGACGTCCTCGCCGAGCAGCCTGATCTGCCGGGCGGCGGTATCGCGGGCGGCCGCGAAGTAACGCTTCTCGTAGAACTCCCGGTAGTTGGGCAGGTAGCTCTTGGGCACCACGCCGCGTACGGTCCCCTCGCACACGACGACAGCGCAGTTGAACAACAGCCCGTCGGCGCGCAGCGGGACGCCCACCACGAGCGCGGTGCCCAGGCCGGCGCTGGCCGCGACCAGTTCCCGCAGCGCGTCCAGCACGGCATCCTGCAGTGCGTCCTGATGAAACAGGTCATCGGCGGTGTAGGACGACAGGCTCAGCTCGGGGAAGACGGTCAGTACTGCCTGCTCGCCGGCGGCCTGCCGGGCCAGGGCGATGATCCGCCCGGCGTTCGATGCCGGGTCCGCCACCATAACCCCGGGTATCGCCACCGCGACCCGGACGAACCCGTGCCGGTACAGCGAGCCAAAGCTACCCGCCGCCCGACCTGTGTCCCTTCCGGACTTCAAGGCCACCCCGGCGAGGATCGGCGTGGTGGCAGGCCACCACGGGCCTTGATCGCCGGGCCGCAGGTTCTCGTCGGCGGCATCCTGTGACCCGGTGCCGAATCAACGTCGGCACGCATATGGTTCAGTGTGCCGCACAACGGCGGACGGAGACAGGGCCGAAAGTCCCTCAGATGTGCTGCAGCCTCGGCGTTCCGGGCGGCGATGGAGTGTCAGGTCCAGGCCTGAGCGTTGAGCTGGTTCACGCGGATCCGGCGGCACGGTGGGCGTAATCGACCTGGCCGTCGCGCAGCCAGATGATCCGGTCGGCGGTACCTGCCACCCGGACGTCGTGGGTGACGATGATCATGGTCATGCCGGGCCGTTCCGCTCGCAGCCGGGCGAACAGGTCAAGGACCAGGTCTACGGACCGCTCGTCGAGGCTCGTGGATCCATTCCCGCGCCTGGCCTCGGATGCCGCCTGCGCCGAAAATATTGCGCATGCCGGCACTCACGTCCTTGAATGCGTTCACACCGAGCACGCCCTGGGCGGTGACGATGCCGAGATATTCGGTCACGGGGCGGCCCTCAATCCCAGGGGTGGTAGAACGAGCATGTCCGTATTCGGGATCAGCACGACAGGGTGTGCTACAGGGTGTGCTCGATGAACGCCTGCTGGGCGCAGCGCCGGGCCTCGCCCGCGGCCGGGTGCCGGCGGATGTACTCGCCGTCGGGCTGCATGTCCCACGCCGAGCAGTTGTCCTGCTCGTACGTGCGCAGGATGTTCTCCAGCTGGGCCTTGATGGCCGGATCGCAAACGGGGGCGACCACCTCCATCCGCCGGGAGAGGTTGCGGGTCATCCAGTCGGCCGAGCCGATGAAGAACTCCGGCGCGCCGCCGTTCTCGAAGCGGTAGATCCGGCTGTGCTCAAGGAATCTGCCGAGGGTGCTGTAGACCTGGATCGTCGGGGACAGCCCGGGGATTCCTGCCCGCAGGCAGCACAAGCCGCGGATGCTGAGGACGATGGGGACGTCGGCGAGGCTGGCCTGGTAGAGCTCCTGGATCAGCTGAGGGTCCTGGAGCTGGTTCATCTTGGCCCGGATGCCGCAGGGGCGTCCGGCGCGGGCGTGCCCGGCCTCGCGCCGGATCAATTCGGTGAACCGCTCGCGCAGGTCGTGCGGCGCCACCAGGAGCTTGCCCGGCGTCGGGGCCGGGATGCCAGCGGTCAGCTCGTTGAAGACTGCCGCGGCGTGAGCGGCCAGCTCCGGATCGGCGCTGAGCAGCCCGAGGTCCTCGTACAGCCGGGCCGTCCCCTCGTGGTAGTTTCCCGTGCCGACGTGGACGTACCGGCGGATGCCGTCCGGCTCCTGGCGCACCACCAGCGCCAGCTTGACGTGCGTCTTGACTCGCTCCACGCCGTACGCGACGTGAGCTCCGGCCTGTTCGAGTTCCTTGCCCCAGCTGATGTTGGGCGCCTCGTCGAACCGTGCGGTGATCTCGACCAGGACCGCCACCTGCTTGCCCCGGCGGGCCGCTTCCTTGAGCGCGCCGATGATCGGGGAGCGGCTGCCGGTGCGGTAGATGGTGAGCTTGATCGCCAGGACGGCGGGATCGGTGGCGGCGCTCTGCAAGAACCGCAGGATCGAAGTGTCGAAGCTGTGGTACGGCAGGTGCACCAGGATGTCCCCGCGGCGGATCTCGCCGAAGATCGCGGACGGGTCGGCGGGGTCCAGGTCCCGCAGCCGTGGATGGGTCACCGGCTCGTGCGGGGGGTCACGCTGGGCGGCATGGCCGGCCACCGGCAGCTCCACGAGGTCCCCGAGGCTCAGCAACCCGGGAGTCGCGATGACGTCGGCAGGGCCGGCGTCGAGCTGAGTCGCGAGCCAGCCGCGCAGGCCCGCTGGCATGTCGGCGCTGACCTCCAGGCGGACCACGCCCGCGTACCTCCGGGCGGTCAGCTCGGCCGTGACCATCCCGATGATCGCACCGGGCCAGAGGTCCGCGTCCTCGTCCCCGGCCTGGTCTTTCCACGGATCATCCTTCGCCCCCCGGGTGACCCGGAAGAAGAAGCAGGCCAGCTCCGATGCCCGCGGGAACAGCGCGCTCAGGTTGCCGGCGATCACCTGCTCCAGGGGCACCCAGCCGGCCTGGTCCGGCAGCGGCACCCAGCGCGGCCGGCTGGGCGGCACCTTGATCCGCACGAACCGAGGGTTCCGGCGACCCGGTTCGGTGACCAGGACCGCCAGGTTGAGGCCGAGGTTGCTGATGAACGGGAACGGATGCGCGGCGTCCGCGGCCAGCGGGACCAGGACCGGCTCCACCGAATCCGCGAAGTACCAGGCCAGGAAGTCCCGCTGGGACGGGGCCAGATCCCCGGCATCCACGATCGGGGTCCCCAGGTCGCGCAGGGCAGGGCGCAACTGCTCCTCCACCAGCCTGGCCACCAGCTCCTGCTGGGACCGCAACTCGGCACGGCAGGCCCCGAGCACCTCGGCCGGGGTCAGGCCGTCGGGTCCGCGGTTGCACCTACCCCTGCGGACCTGCCGGAGGAGGCCTCCGATCCGCTTCATCGCGAACTCGTCGCAGATCATGCCCATGATCCCGGCGAACTTGACCCGCTCCAAAACAGGCTGCTCCGGGTCCTCGGCCAGGGCCAGCACGCGGCGGGCGAAGCTCAGCCAGCTCAACTCCCGGTTGATGAGCGCCGCCGGAGAATCTGGTGTGACCGGTACAGGCTGTGACATCTATGCACACCTCGACTGGCAGGGTCGTATTTCCGCTCGATCTCACGCACGACGGTGGCCACGTTCCATGCCCCCTTACGCACAACCGCCCGGCCCGGCGAGCTTCACGGCTGCATATGAGGGGAGCCGACCGACCGGCGACCGGCCGGCGACCGGTCAGCTCCCGTCTGCCCTGCAGCCCGGTCAGGCGACCCGGCGCAGGGTCTCCGAGTTTTCCATCAACTTGGCCTCATCGGTGTACTTGCGGTACAGCCCGCCGAACATGCCCAGTACCTCGCGCCAGAAGTAGCCCACGCCGGCGAGCATGAATCCCGTCAGCGTGACCGCGATGTCGCTGTTGCGGACCGGGATCGACCAGATGCCGAACAGGTTCAGGTTGGTCAGCCAGGCCGCCCCTACTCCGAGCGCCACCAGCGTGGCCGCCCAGGCACCGGGTATCTGCCGCAGATAGTGGTTCCCGATCTTGGCTACCACCAGGATGGCCAGTCCCAGCAGCACTACCATGCCGAATGCGTACATGATGCCTTCTTCCATTGGCCCTCTTATGTCGCCAATTTCCACATTCCCGCGGGCGCTGCCTCGGGGTTAGGGTCCAAGGACCCACGGCATCAGGGCGGAAAGGCTCTTGTTGCTGCCGGGTCAGCTGGGTAACTGCCCGCAGGCTGCCGTCCAGGCCAACCGCGGCTCGCTTGTCAGGGTTCTTCCGGTGATGAGAGGTAAGGGACTAAAGACTCTCGTTTTGGTGCTCTCCGTCCGGCAGTGTCGGGATATGAGTGATACGGCCCTGCCCGTCGCCCTGGTCGGTGATGCCCTGCCGGTGCCCTGCGTAGACGGCGCGGAGCGGCCATGTCTTCCGTTCGACGCAGCGAGCGCGTCAGGCGCGCTGCCCCAGGTGCTGGACGCGGTCGAGGGGTTCCTTCCCTGGTATTCGAGCGCTGAATGCCGCGTCGACTACAAGGCCCAGGCCTCGGTTCTGGCTTATGAGAGCACCCGCCTGGCTACGCTGGCCTTCGCCGGGCGCGGGCCTGACTCCGATGATGTCGCGGTCATCTGCCAGAACGCGACTGAAGCCATCGATCACCTGGCCGTCCGGCTGGGGCTGGGCTCCGGCGACGTCGTGGTCACCACGGTGGCCGAGCATCACGCCAACCTGCTGCCCTGGTGGCGCGCGGCCAGCTGCCGGTACGTCGAGTGCGGCCGGGACGGCACCTTCGAGCCCGGCGATGTCGCGGCCGCGCTCGACCGGGGGCCCGCGCCCCGGCTGCTGGCGGTCACCGGCGCCTCGCACGTGACCGGCTGGCTGCCGCCGCTCGGTGAGATCATCGCAGCCGCGCATCACCGGGGGATACCGGTGCTGGTGGACGCGGCCCAGCTCGCGCCGCACCGGCCGCTGCCCGCCGAGGCGAATTACCTGGTCTGGAGCGGTCACAAGATGTACGCGCCGTTCGGCGCAGGTGTCCTGATCGGGCCGCGGCGGATGCTCGCGGCCGGGGACCAGTCCCTGCTCGGCGGCGGCGCGACCTCCGTACTCGATCCGAACGACGCGACGTGGATGGCCCGGCAGGAGCGGGAGGATCCGGGCTCGCCGAATCTGATCGGCGCTGTTGCCCTGGGCGCGGCGATCAGCGCCCTGCAGGGCATCGGGTGGCCCGCCATCATCGGCCACGATAGGCGCATCGCCCGGTTGCTGCGGCGTGGGCTTGCGGCGATCCCGACGGTGCGGCTGCTCGGGCCAGATCCTGGCACCGACACCTTGCCGGTCGCCACGTTCACCGTGGACGGCATCCCCAGCGCACTGGTCGCGGCCCGGCTCGCCGCCGAGGACGCCATCGAGGTACGGCACGGCTGCCTGCACGCGCACCCCTACCTGAGCAGGCTGCTCGGACTCAGGCCTGCCCAAGCACGCACCAGCAGGGAACAGGCCCGCAACGGCGGCCGCGGCGGCATGCCGGACGCCGTCCGGGCGAGCGCCGGAATCAACACTTCCGAGCGGGACGTTGCCCGCCTACTCCGTGCCGTGAAACGACTCGTGTCCGAGGAGCCGCCGGTCCGGTACCGCCGTGACCCGTCAACCGGCGACTTCTACCCGGCGGGACCCGTGCCCCAGCCGGTCAGCCGTTAACCCCGGCGCTGCACGGTGCCCGGCAAGCCGACCGCACGGGCCCGCGCAATGCCGTTCAGAACAGCGTGATCGCTGGCGGGATCAGCGTGCTTCGCGCCGCGGCATCGTGACCTTCGCCTCTAGCGAGCCTGCTCCGCGGGCCGGAAGCTGACACTGGGGGTCTTGGCAAAGGGGGTGGCTGCCATGTTTGATCTCATGGTGCTGGCGCTCGCCGCGGCCGCGATCTTCGGCGGCTTCTACTACTGGGCGCGGCGGCAGGGCCTGGTGGCTACGGAGGAGGGGCAGCCGGAGGGGCGCATCTCGCTTGTGACCGAGGTGGTGGCCTACATCGGCGTGATCCTCCTGCTGTCCGGCGGCGTGGCCGCGGTCGGCCAGCAGTGGAACCACTTCAGCGCCTGGGGGCACGTGGCCGCCCTCGCCGGCGCGGCGGCGTTCCTTTTCCTTATCGGCTTCATACTGCGACGGGTGCGTGAACCCGCGATCCAGCGGCTGGTCAGCGTCCTGTGGTTGCTCTCCGTGGCCTGCGTGGCCGGGGCCGCCGGGTACCTGGTGCACGGCGTGATCCCTCCGCCCGCGGGCCCGGACGGGGGCGCGACGGCCCTCAGCGTCGGCCTGGCCGCCAGCCTGTACGCGGCGGCGCTGTGGCTGGCCCGCCGGAGCGCACCGCAGGATCTGGCTTTGTTCGCGGGCCTGATCATCCTGATCTGCGGCATCGTCGCCGTCGTGGCCAGCGGCCACACGGACGCCGCCGTCCTGGCCGATGCGCTCGCGCTGTGGGGCTTCGGCCTGGCATGGGCGTGGCTCGGCTGGCGGCGGTACGTCGAGCCGATGTGGCTGACCGTCCCGCTGGGCGCCGTCCTGGCCCTGGTCGCGCCGAGCATCGCGCTCCATCCGTACGGCTGGATGTACGCGACCGGAATCCTCACCGCCGCCGCGGCCATGGCCATCAGCGTCCCGCTGCGGAATACCGTGTTCCTCGGCCTGGGCGCGGTCGCGATGTTCGGCTACGTCACGGGCGTGGTAATGACCTACTTCCGCAGTTCGCTCGGCGCCCCGGCGGCGCTGTCGATCACCGGTGCGCTGGTCATCGGCGTGGCCGCGGTCACCGCGCGCCTGATGCGGGCGACCCGCCGGGCCAAGCCGGGCGGGTCCGGCGCGGAGGAGCCGGGACAGGCGCCGAGGCCCACCGCGGAAAACCCGTCGCGACACGATCTGCCTAAGGCCTCGTAGACGGCAGGTCCAGCTCGGCCATGGCCTCAGCCGCCGTCTGCGGCCCGGTCGCGTAGCTGGCGCGGCGGGTCACCTGGCGCTGGTCGCCTGGGCGATCGCCGGGCGCTCGACGGCTGGGTCCGCGGCCACCGCCAGCGTGACCGGGGGCCGACAGGACGGGCTCGGCGACGGCCACGAACAGCGAGCCGACCTTGGCCGCGGCTAGGTCCGCAGACCCGTTCGGCACCCTTCCGTGGGTCTCGACCCTCGCCGTGGCGGTCTCGGTGGCCGTTATCGTCCGCTCCCTTCCGCGGTGACCGGGAAGCGCAGCTTCGCGGCGACGCTGAACGGGGCGTCGCGGACCACGGTCACCCGGCCGTCGTCGTCGAGGGTGCGCTGCACCATCTCCTCCAGCAGGTCTGGCACCGGCCGGGCGGCCGTGCCACAGCCCGGGCATTCGCCGCGGCCGGCGCTCAGCGCGCCGCAGCGGTCGCACGCGTACCCACCGATCATGCCGTCGTCGGGCACCAGCAGGCGGTCGACCGCTCCCCGGCTGACCGCGGCCAGGCAGGCCGGCAGGCCGATCGCGGCCAGCCGTCCCGGCGGCCCGGCGAGCACCTCCTCGGCCAGCTCCCGCTCGCGGCGCGCCACCCAGCGACCGACGACCGGGCCGGCCAGCTCCCGGATCCTGGCCTCGGTCAGCGTGTGCGGGTCGGCGTGGAAGCTGCCGGCCGCGGCCCGCGAGGAGTTCGCCGGCAGCGCGCGCAGCAGGCCGGCGATGCTGTCGTGGTGGCCCCCGATCACCAGCGGCACGTGCCCGCGGCCGGCCGCCCGTTCCAGGATCGCGGCGGTGTCCCGGTAGTGGTGACGGCCCAGCTCGATGATGCGCCGCTGGATCCGGTACGCCTGCAGGCCGTACCAGCCGCCGAAGCCCGAACTGCGCGGGCCCCGGTCGACCCGGATGGCCACGGTCTCCACCCGGCCGGCGCTCACCGACAGCACCCGGGCGTGCTCACGGTCGGCGATCGCGACCCGGTAATCCGGGCCGCGCTGCACCGCCGCGAGCAGCGGCCGGATGTACGGCCGGCTCGCGACGACGGCCTGCTCCGGCAGCAGGCACGGCAGCGGCAGCGCCTCGAACAGCTCGAGCTCGCGGCAGGCGAAGAACGCCACCGTGTGGCCGCCCCAGTCCCGCCCGTGCGCGGCCAGCGCATCGAACACCGCCTCGCGGTCGGCGTGGTCTACCCGGGCCCCGCCCCTTTGATCCCTTTCACTTTCGCTTTCACCCCCGCCCGCCGGGCCGACGGCGCGGGCCATCAGCCCGGCGGCCTCGGCGGCGAGGCCCCGGATCCCGGCCGGATCCAGCGGCACCGCCAGGTACAGGGACAGCACTTCCGCCCCCGGCGCGCACACGCGCCTCAGCTTCTCTATATCCGCATAGCCGGACATCGCAGCCTCCTCGGACGTACCCCGGACGGCATGCGGCTAGGGCATGCCTTCCGTTTTCCGGCTCAGCCCCATGACTTCAGGCTGAGCCGGCCGAAACGCGCAGGGGCTAGGGTCTTTCGTCATCCGCGGGTCCTCCGAAGTCCCGCGGCCTCCAGACGGTCGTGGCCCGTCACCGGCTCGTCGCGGGCTGCGGACGAGAGGCCGCCCGAAGGGTTTTCGCGCTGGCCGCCTCGAGCGGCTCCCCGTCCCGGTGGCCGCGAACCGACCTTCGGCCTGCCGTGGCCCGACCAACGCCTCTGCCCTTCGGGCTCACCGGAGACGAGGCTGTTGAGCGTAGGGAGCTAGGCAAGGTGATGAGGATGAAGACCGTCAAGGACGTCATGTCCGCGCTTCCAGTGTCGGTGAGCAAGACCGCGTCGTTCCGTGAGATCGTCGCCAAGCTCCGAGAGTGCCGGGTCAGCGCGTTCCCGGTCCTGGACGCGGACGGGAAGGTGATCGGTGTCGTGTCCGAGGCGGACCTGCTGGTCAAGGAGGCCGTGGCGGACGAGCCCAACGTCGCCTGGGGATTGCTGGCCGGCATCGTGCACCACGCCGCGCGGGCCAAGGCGGGCGGGGTCACGGCGGCCGATCTGATGACGAGCCCGGCCGTGACGGTCGGTCCCGGCGAGACGGTGGAGCGCGCCGCGAGGCTGATGTACGACCGCAAGATCAAGCGCCTCCCCGTGGTCGACCCGGCCGGGCGGCCGATCGGGATCATCAGCCGGACCGACGTGCTGGCCGTCTTCGACCGCACCGACGCGGAGATCCGCGAGGAGATCATGAGCCAGGTGATCACGGGCCGCTCGGAGCCGAGCTGGTACTCGGTCATCGTGCGGGACGGCGTGGTGACGCTGGAGGGCACGCCGGAGACCGCCGCCATCGGCCACGCCCTGGTCCGGCGGGCCCGGCACGTCCAGGGCGTCGTGGCGGTGCGCGATCGCCTCGTCTACCCGGTTCCTCCCGTCCTCGGCAGGCCGCGCCCCTACTTCTGAGTCTTTCCGGCGCCTCTGGAAGGAGGCAGTCGCCATGAGGTGGTCCCGCCGGAGGATCGTGATCGGAACGTCGGCCGCCGTCGCCGCCATCGGGCTGGCAGTGGGGCTTGTCGTCGTGGCGTCCGGCCCGTCCGCGGCGCCGGAGCCCGGGCCGGGTGGCCCGTCACAGTCGTACTCTCCGTTCACCGGCGAGCCGGTGCCAGGCCTGCGACCCGTACTCGCCGTGAAGATCGACAACCTGGCGCCCGCGCGGCCGCAGACCGGGCTGACCGGCGCCGACATCGTCTACGTCCTGCCGGTGGAGGGCGGGCTGAGCCGGTTCCTCGCCGTGTTCTCCTCGCACTCCCCGCCGGTCATCGGCCCGGTACGCAGCGCGCGCGAGGACGACCTCGAGCTGCTCAGGCAGTTCGGGCGGCCGGCGTTCGCCTACTCCGGGGCGCAGCCGCAACTGCTGCCCGTCGTGGAGCGGGCGCGGACCGTGGACCTGTACGCCGGCCGCGTCGGCGGCTACTTCCGCGACGCGCGCCGGGTCGCGCCGCACAACCTCTACGCGCGCACGTCGCGGCTGCTGGCCGAGGCGGCCGGCGCGAGCCAGGCGCGCGACATCGGGTTCCGGTTCGGCCCGGCGCCGGCCGGCGGGCGGACGACGGCGTCTTTCCAGGTGTCCTACCCGGCGGCCTCGTTCACGTTCCGCTGGTCGGCCGGGGACGGACGGTGGCTGGTCTCGATGGACGGCTCGCCCGCGCGCGCGGCCGAAGGCGGCCCGCTGAGCGCGCCCACCGTGGTCATCCAGTACACCAAGGTGCGGACCTCGCGGTTCCTCGAGGCAGGTGCCCGGCCGCCGTACGCGGAGAGCACCGGGGCCGGCACCGGCGTGGTGCTGCGCGGCGGAAAGGCCTACCCGGTCCGCTGGTCCCGGCCTGACGCCGACGGCGGCACCACGTTCACCACCATGTCCGGTCAGGCCATGACGTTCGCCCGCGGACCGGTCTGGGTGGTGCTTGCCGCCGCTCCGTGAGTCTCCGTGAGACGGGGCCTCAGCGGCGGCGGCCGCTCCAGAGCGGGCCGCTCGCCCGCCACTCGGCCTCCCAGGCGCGCAGCCGCCGGCGGTCGAGAGCACGGCAGGTCAGCACCCAGGTCACCAGCAGCACCAGCCATGACAGCACGCAGGTCGCCACGACGGCGAGGCAGACGTCGCCGACGATGATGCGGTGGTCGAGCGGCGGATCGGTGAGCGCCCCGGAGGGGCCGATCCAGGTCCGCACGGTGCTTCCCTTGTGTGCCCCGGCCACGGCCAGGACCTCGCCGGTCCTGGGCGGCTGCCCCGGAGGCTGCCAGCGGGCCGGCACCCAGGTGGTCGGAACGGACGTGTACGGGTCCGGGATCCCGATCGCCGGGGCGTCCCGGAGCAGGACGGCGGTGACCAGGTGGCTGGCCGCCCGCTGGGCCTGAGCCTGGTGCAGGGCGCGGTGATCGGCCCACCGGCCGGCCGCGATCGCGGCGGCGGGTACCGCCACCACGAGCAGGACGATCATGACCAGCCGCAGCGCGGCCTCGGTCCGGTCCGTGCCGCGGCGCAGCGGGTTCCGATCGAGACCGAGCCACCGGACCAGCCGGGCCAGGCTCCGGTCCGGTCCGCGGCCTGCACTGCTGCGCATCGCGTTCACCTCCGAGCAGGCGAGCCTGCGCTCGGAACCTGCCGCAGCGCGGACCGGACCGGTAGGGTCTTTCGGCCCTGGCTTTGGCTCATCGTCACCGGTAACGATGGCACGCACCGTCAGGCACCGGTGTCTGGAACGCGGCACGGGACCTTCTCCTCTGTTGTCCAGCCCGGGGCGCGGCCAAACTGGCTGACGGGGACCTGAGGTGAGGAACGATGGCGAACTGGCCGTTCTCTGACGATCGCCTCCGGGCCATGTACGCCGGGGGCCGGGCGGACGCGGTAGCCCGCCGGTTCGCCCGTCTGTGGGCGGCCGTCTTCGCGCTGGGCCTGGCGCCCCGGCGGTGGATAACCCTCGAGGTAGCCGGGCGCCGGTCGGGACGCATCGTGCGGTTCCCGCTCGGGATGGCCGACTGGCACGGCCAGTGGTATCTCGTGCCGATGCTCGGCGGGCAGTGCAACTGGGTCAAGAACGTGCGGGCCGCGGGCGGGCGGGCCACCATCAGGCGCCGGCGTGCCGTCGAGTGCCGCCTGGTCGAGGTGCCGGTGAGCGAGCGCCCCGCGATCATCAAGCGCTATCTGAAGCAGGTACCGGGCGCCCGCCCGCATATCCCGGTCGACCGGCACGCGCCGTTGACCGACTTCGAGGCCATCGCGTCGCGCTATCCCGTCTTCCGGGTCGTCCAGGATCCTGGCTGATATCAGCGCCGCGGCGGAGGCGGCCGGGGCGGTCCCGCTCATCAGCTGCGGTAGCCGCTCCACAGCGGGCCGCTGGCTCGCCACTCGGCCTCCCAGGCGCGCAGCCGCCGGTGGTCGAGCCCACGACGGACGAGCACGCCGGCCGCCAGCAGCACCAGCCACGACACCAGGCAGGTCGCCATGACGGCGAGCCAGACGTCGCCGACGACGATGCGGTGGTCGGGCGGCGGCTCGGTGACCGCGCCGGACGGGTCGATCCAGGTCCGCACCGTGCTTCCCTTACTCGCTCCGGCCTGGGCGAGGACCTCGCCGGTCCGGGGCGGCTGCCCCGGAGGCTGCCAGCGGGCCGCCACCCAGGTGGTACGCACGGACGTGTACGGGTCCTGGACCCCGGTCGCCGGGGCATTCTCCAGCAGGACGGCAGTGACCTGGTGATTGACCGTCCGCTGGACCTGAGCCCGGTGCAGGGCGTAGTGGTCGGCCCACAGGCCGGCCGCGACCGCGGCGGCGGGCACCGCCACCACCGCCAGGAGGATCATGACCAGCCGCAGGGCGGCCTCGACCCGGTCCGTGCCGCGGCGCAGCGGGTTGCGGTCGATGCCGAGCCACCGGGCCAGCCTGGCCAGGCTCCCGTCTGTCCTGCGGTCTGCACGGCTGGGCATGACGTTCACCTCCCAGCAGGCGAGCCTGTGCTCAAGCCTGCCCCGCCCGGCCGGCCAGGGCAGGGTCGTTAGGCCCTGGCTTCGGGGGTCTTTGTCACCAGTAACGCGGCATGGTGCCGTCAGGGTTCCGACGTCCGGTACGCGGCGCAGGGACCTTCTTCCCTATTGTCGCGCTCAGCGGGCGATCAGGCTGATCGGCGGGGACATGGAGGAGGTCGCCATGACCGGGACGAGATACGGAATCGTGGCTGGCTACGACGGATCACCCGGCGCCGCCCAGGCGCTGCGCTGGGCGGCCAGGGAAGCCAGGGCACGAGGTACGACGCTGACGGTGAGCCTGGCCTGGACGCCGGATCACATGGAGCTGCCCACCGAGTCGGACCTGTGCGACCTGGCCCGGCAGCATGGCCGGGAGGTCCTGACCCGCGGGCTGCCGTACGCCGAGTCAGTGCTCGGCCCGGGCCGGGTCCGCGCGGACCTGGCCGCCGGGTCGGCCGCCCGGGTGCTGTGCGAACGCAGCCGGGACGCCGACATGGTGGTGGTCGGCAGCCGCGGGCACGGCGAATTGCCCGGCCTGCGGCTCGGGTCCGTCTCCTGGCAGGTGGCTGGGCATGCTTCGGGCCGGGTGGTGGTCGTACGAGGAGCGTGGCGGCCCGCCAACCGGCCGCCCGGGCCGGTCGTGCTGGGCGCGGACGGCTCCCCGGCCGGGCAAGCCGCGATCACCTTCGCGTTCGAGGAGGCCGAGCTGCGCGACGTGCCGCTGGTGACGGTGTGCGCGCTGACCGACGCCCCCGGCCGGCTCGGCGGGAGCCGCCAGGTGGAAGAGGACTTCGACTATCTGGTGGCCTGCGAGGCGAAGGAACACCCCGAGGTCAGCGTGGTCCGGCACGTGCTGGCCGGTACCCCGCGCGCGGCCCTGCTGACCGCTTCGGCCAGCGCCCAGCTGCTCGTGGTCGGGGCTCGCGGCCGCGGCGGCCTCGAGCAGATGAGCCTCGGCTCCATCGCCCAGGCCGTGCTGCAGTACGCGCCCTGCCCGGTGGGGATCGTCCGCCAGGCGGGCCGCGCTGCATGACCTGCCCGATCGAACGGGACGGAGCATGAGATGAACCTGCAAGGACGCAACCTGCTCAAGGAGACCGACCTCACCGCGGTGGAGTTCCTCTGCCTGGTCGAGCTGGGCGGGCGGCTGCAGAAGCTGGGGCTGGGGAACAGCCGGCTGGCCGCAACATCGCGCTGATCTTCGAGAAGACGTCCACCGAGACCCGTTCGGCGTTCAAGGTGGCCGCGCACGACGAGGGGGCCACGTCACCTACCTCGGGGAATCGCCGGTGAGGACCCTCATCTCGCGGTAGGAACGACGGCGACGGGACCGTGGGCGTGGCTCAGCACCGCGTGCCTGACCCTGCCGGGCCCGTGCGGGCCGGGATGCCCGGCGTGCCTGCCCATAACGACCAGGTCGGCCCGGACGGTCAGGCCGACCAGGGCCCGGGCCGGGTGGCCGGGCACGACCTGGTGGCTGACCGGGACGCCGGGATACTTCTCCCGCCAGCTCTCCAGCAACTCCGCCAGCCGGGCGGCGGCCGCGGCCGCGCCCGGCGCGGGACAGGCATGGACGGCCAGCAGGCTGGCCTCATGCAGGCCTGCCTCCTCGAACGCGAAGGTGAGGGATCTGGGGCAGTCCTCCAGGTCACCCACGCCGACACCGACCTGCCGGTTGGGGACGGGATTCGGGTCGCGGATCACCACGACCGGACATACGGCGTGGGCCGCCGCGTACCGGCTGACCGATCCCAGCGTCATCGCGGTGAACGCCCCGGCCCCGCGGGAGCCGACGACCAGCATCGACGCGCCGGATCCGCTCTCGGTGACCGCCTGCGCGGGCGGTCCCGCCAGCGAGTCAGTCACGATCACCAGGCCGGGAGCCGCCCGGGCGGCCCGGAACGCCGCGGCGTTCAGAGCCTGGTCGAGTTCGGCGTGGATGAGATCGGCGACGTAGTCGCGCTCCGGCCGAACCTGGAGCCCGGTCATACGGGGCGGGAGCGACGCGGCGGACACGATCCGAAGCAGCGCGGCGTGCCGGACCGCCTCGCCGGCGGCCCACTCGACCGCCTGCAGGGACTCCTCGGAACCGTCCGTAGCGGCCACGATGGGCTTTACCTTCATCGCCGGACCTCCTCGCCGTTATGGTGATCTCACGCTGGCCAGCACGGGCAAGGGCACTCGGGCCGCATGCGGATAAGAAAGCCGAACGCAAGCCGGCGACCGGCTGCCGGGTCTCACGTTCGTCCGGCATGATGCACCCCTTCAGTCACGGTTGCGGGCCCGCGGTCGGCATCCCCGACGATGGGCTCGCCGAACCCCCGTCAGCATGCTCGGTCTCATGACGTCACCGTGTCTCCGGCTGTCCACGGCCGGGAGGGGCATTGGTCACGGCAGGGAGGGGCGTTGGTCGCCGCGAGGGGCCCGCAGGCGCGACTGCCCGTCGCTGGGAAGCGCCGTACGGCGCACTTGCGGCGTTGCCGGGACGTCTGGCCCGGCGCACCGGGACTTACGCGCCTGCCCCGGCAGTGGCGCCACCGTGCACCCTGGGAAGCGGTGGTGATCGGGATGTGTGATCGCGAGATCGTGATCCAGACTGAATCGCTGAGCAAGCGTTACGGGCGGGTGCTGGCACTCGACGGGCTCAGCCTGGACGTGCGGGCCGGGGAAGTGCTCGGTTTCCTCGGGCCGAACGGCGCGGGGAAGACCACGACGCTGCGGCTGCTGATGGGCTATCTGCGGCCGACCGCGGGATCCGCGCGGGTGCATGGCCTGGACTGCTGGCGGGACAGTGTCGCGGTCCACGCCCGGACGGGGTACCTGCCCGGTGATGTGCGGCTGTGGCCGCAGATGAGCGCCCGGGCGATCGCCGCCCATCTGGCACGGTTGCACGGCCTGGATCATGACGTGGGGACCGTGGACCTGGCCAAGCGGCTCGACGTGGATCTGGACCGGCCCATCAGCGAGCTGTCCAAGGGCAACCGGCAGAAGGCCGGGGTGCTGCTGGCGCTGCTCGGCGACCCGGACCTGCTGCTGCTGGATGAGCCGACGAGCGGCCTGGACCCGCTGGTCCAGGCCGAATTCCACGCGATCCTGCGGGAACGCGTGGCGGCCGGAGCGGCGGTGATGCTGTCCTCGCACGTCCTGTCGGAGGTGGAACGGGTCGCTGACCGGGTCGCCATCATCCGGTCGGGCCGCCTGCTGATGCTGGAGAGCCTGGCCGGGCTGCGTGAAAAGGCCCGGCACACGGTTGAGGTGCGGTTCGGCTCGCCGCCGCCCCCGGACGCGTTCGACGCCGTGCCGGGGATCACCGACGTACGGCTGGACGGCAGCGTGCTCCGCTGCGCCATGCAGGGGGTGGTCGACCCGCTGATCAAGGCGCTGGGACGCTACCACGTAGTTGACCTGAACTCGCACGAGGCGGACCTGGAAGAGACCTTCCTGGCCCTATACGGACAGGAGGAACCGAAGTGAGCACCATCGCCGCCCGTGTCAGGGTCACCCAGCGGTGGGAGATCACCCGCCAGGCGCTGCGCACAGGGCGGCGGACACTGGTCATCTGGGCCGCATCGTTCGCCGCGCTGATCGCGCTCTACGCGGTGATCTGGCCATCGGTCCGCGGCAACACCAGCTGGCGGAACCTGTTCGACACGCTGCCAGCCACCTACCGTGCGCTGTTCACCGCCAGCGGCACGATCGACTTGAGCACCGCCGGCGGGTACCTCGGGGTCGAGCTGATGGGATTCATGGGGCCCGCGCTGATCGCGGTCTACGCAATCACGACCGGCGCGGCCGCCATCGCTGGTGAGGAGGATCGCGGTGGCCTGGAGGTCACCTTGTCGGCGCCTGTCTCGCGCATCCGGGTGTTCACCGAACGCTGCGCGGGCCTGGTCATCGGCATCACCATCTTGATGATTGCCACGGGCGCGGCGCTGTGGATCTTCTCCGCGCTGCTTGGCATGGGCCTCGGCGTCGGCGCGATCGCCTCCGGTGCGGCCGGGCTGGGACTGTTCGGCTTGTTCACGGGGGCTGTCGCCATCGCCGTCGGCGCAGCCACCGGGAGCCCGGCCGCGGCCCGCGGCCTGGCCGCGCTGGCAGCCGTGGCGAGCTACCTGATTAATGCCCTGGCCCAGATCACCAGCGTGATACGGCCCGCCCGGCCCGTCTCGCCGTACTACCTCGTGCTGGGCAACGAGCCGCTGGCTCACGGGCTGCGGCTGATCGGCGCGGTGTCGGTCCTCGCGGCCGTGGCCGTGCTGGCGGTGGCAGGCGGCATTCTCTTTGCCCGCCGCGACCTGAGCTAAGACAAGGACAGCCCAGCTCAGCCCGCGAATTTGGCGAAACGGCCGCATCTGACCGCCGACGGCGGCCATGGTGTTCATCGCCGGGCATGTTAACAGCGAACGTCTCCGCCACCCAGCGAGTGGCCGCCAGGAAACCGACCTCAAGTGGGACCTATGGCCGTAGTGGGAGCTGCCCGGAATCACATACTCCTGGAGGTATCTGGACGGTTATCAGGAAGGGGCAGGCGATGAGTTACGGGAAGGCCGTGCGCGACGAGCTACGGGTACCGACGCGAGAGCTGCGGCACGCGATCCCCCAGGTCTACGCGGGCTATAGGGAACTGCACGATTCCGCACTGGCGGCCGGGGCCCTGGATGCCAGGACCAAGGAGCTCATCGCTCTGGCCATCGCGGTCAGCAAGGAATGCGATGGCTGTATCGCCGCCCATGCCCACGCCGCGGTCCAGCGCGGCGCCACCCCGCAGGAAGCCGCCGAGGCGATCGGGGTCACGTTCCTGATGAACGGCGGCCCGGCCACGGTCTACGGCGCGCGGGCCTTCGCGGCCTTCCGCGAGTTCTACGACCAGCATGCCGCCGGAGACCCGTCGTCCGGCCAGGAGCAGCCGACCGGGTATGAGCACGGGATCGGCCAGCCCAACGAGCACCAGCACGTCGGCTGAGCGGCGCCGTCAGAACAGTATGATGCTGGGCGATATACCGGCGGGGGTATGCGGAACAAGGATAAGGATAACGGAGTGGGGCAGGGCCAGCTAGCCCGGCTCTGTCCATGCGCCAGCGCCGCAATCACCATCGTCAACGCGCCCCTCGCCACCGCGGGCGGACAACTCGCGCCCGGGCGACGTCTGGCTGCCATAGACGCGGAACATGCCCCGGTAAGTATGGAGTCGCGGCACAGATCGAGTCTCTTGGCCATGCCTGCTCGGGACCTTCGACCCTCTGACGCGAATACCCCCATGGGTATCTTGCGACGTATCGGGCGCCTGCCCGGCTGAGGTGAGGGAGGTGGCGGTCAGTGAGCCGCAAGAAGGTACTCGTGCTGGGCGGGAATTTCGGCGGGCTGACCGCGGCGCTCGC